>Ga0055584_100000034_pt1 | contig 112198 bp, 90 predicted proteins | sample OSDHelmetaG_FD_58716 | JGI IMG/M metagenome (GOLD analysis project Ga0055584, IMG submission 58716) | Pelagic marine sediment microbial communities from the LTER site Helgoland, North Sea, for post-phytoplankton bloom and carbon turnover... | ecosystem: Environmental > Aquatic > Marine >... | reverse complement strand
ACACGACAACGTCCGATAACGTATATTATGTCCAATACGTTTCGGGTCGGACACTCTCGGGGCTGGCTGCGAGCCCAGGACGCGAGCCCCTGGCTACCAGCCCAGGACGCGGTCGGCGCGCTGCGCCGGCTCCTCGCTGGGGTCGCCGTAGTCGCCGGGCTGGGTCACGAGCGAATGCAGCGTGCCGCCCGCCGACGGGAACAGCACCTGCCGGCCCACCACCGCGGGCGCGGCGGCCACGCCGCTGAGCCGTCCGCCGTGGGCGGGTCGGTAGCGCCACTGCTCTTTGCCTTCGAACCGGTCGAGGGCGATGACCGTGCCCGCGACGTCGCCCACGAGGATCGAGCCCCCGGCGCGAACCGGCGGACCGAACTGGGCGTCGCGCCACTCGAACGTCCAGACCTGCTCGCCGGTCGCAGCATCCAACGCGATCACGTGCCCGCGGGCGTCGGACATGTAGACCCACCCACTGGCAGACGCCATCGTCGACGTCGCGCCGGCCTCCGTGTTCCGCCACCGCTCGGCGCGACTCACGGGGTCCAGGCCCAGGACGGGCCCGCCGAATGCGGCGACCACCAGCACGTCATCCACCAAGACGGCCTCGGACTGCACGTCCGGGAATCCGCCTTCGCCGACCTGCACGACCCACTTTTCCCGACCCGTCGCCGGGTCCAAGCCTCGCACCGCGCCGTCGGAGAAGCCGGCCACGAGGTCGTCGCCGACCTTCACCGGCGCCGGCGCGCCGAGGATCGCCAGTTCTTGACTGCCCCGCGGCATCTCGTGGCGGGCGGTCCATTTCCAGGCACCGGTGGCCAGATCGATCGCCTGAACTTCGTCGCTCGCCGTTGACACGAAGATCATGCCGTCGTCGATCAGGGGCGGTCGGTACACCCCGCCGCCCAGCTCCCGGGGCTCGGTCCAGACCGGCTTCCAGTCGTCGTCGTAGCGCTGCAGGAGGCCGAATGTGTCCGCGACCAGCCAACCGTCGTCGAGCCGAACGGGCTCCGACTGAACGGGCCCCCGCGTCGACACCACGGTGCGCTGCAGCCCCGTGACCCGGTCGATGGCGAACAACCCGGGCATGCGGCTGCTGCCGACGTAGACCGTGTCTTCGTGGACCGCGGGCGTGGAGAGCTCCAGGCGTGCGAACGCCCAGCGCCCCTCGTCGGGCAGCTCCCAGGTCCACTCCGCGGCGAGCGGCAGCCGGAAGGCGCCGTCGTAGTAGGCCGAGTGCAGCGGGGGCGCTGGCAGCTCCACCGCCGCGGGGTCGTCGCCCAGCCACGCGTCCACCCGGGGCGGATTCGTGAGGCGAGGCTCCCGGAGCGCTCCCGATGCCGCGCAGCCGACGCCGGCCAGAGCCAGCGTCAGGCCTGCGGCGCGACCGGCCGAAATCACCGGCTGGCGATGGCGGCGGCGCGCGCCTGAGCGTCGGGGAGGAGCAGGCTGTCGGGGAACTCGACCTCGAACTGCTGGTACAGCTCGGTGGCCTTGGCGGTGTCGCCCTTCCCTTCGTAGACCCGCGCGAGATCGAGCGTCGCCTGAGCCTTCTGCTCGCCGGCGCTGCCCTCACGGATCGCCGTGAACGCTGCGGCGGCCTCGTCCCACTTCTGCAGGCTCTCCAGCGTGTAGGCGGAGCCCTGGTCCGCGAGGTCGGCCACGTAGCCCTTGGCTTCGCTGGCCTGGGCGTAGTACGTCAACGCCCGCTCGTAGTCGCCGGCCTTGTAGTAGGCCGACGCCAGCTCGAGGGCGGCCATCGACGCCTGCGCCGACTTGCCGTGGTTGGCAAACAGCTCGTCGAACTTGGTCTGGGCCGCCGCCAGCTTCGAGGCGTCTTCGTCGCCCGAGGACAGCGTGATGTTGAGCAGGGAGTTGATCCCGCCGCCCGACGGCAGCTCGGTCCGAGCGAGGTAGTACGACTCGGCGGCGTCGGCCGCCTTGCCGGCCTGCATCTTCCCGACGACGCCGTAGATGAGCACCATCACCAGCACGACGCCGATGGCGATGCCGAAGTAGTGGCCCCGTTCGGTCACCCAGTCGACGACGCTGCCGCCGACCTCGATGAACTCGTCGGGCTGCTTCAGCTCTTCCTGGCGATCCTTGCGGCGAATGCGCCTCTTGATGACCGGACGATTGCTCGTCGGCTTCGGCGCGGGTGCCTCTTCTTCAGCCAGGGCCTCGTTGTTGTCTGCCACAGCAGCTCCTCGGGGTGCGCGCGGCCGGCCGCGCGGGCGGGGACTCCTACCCCACCGGGCGGAGTCGGGTCAATGCCCCGAGGTTCCTCGGGAACTCATTCTCAGCCACGGTCCTTGAACGTCAGGCGCAATGGAGAGCCCGGCGACGGGAACGCAGCCCGCATCTGATTGGCCACGTACCGCTTGTAGGAGTCGGCCAGCGCTTGGGGCTGGTTGCAGAAGAACACGAACGACGGCGGGCGGATTCCGCGCTGCGAGCAGTAGTACATCCGCACCGGGCGGTGCCGGTGCATGGGCGGCGGGTTGGCCTCCCAGACCGAGCGGGCCCAACGGTTCAGCACGCCGGTCCCCACCGTCATCCGGTGCGAGGCATCGGCGCGCTCGATGGCATCCCACAGCTTGTGCACGCCCCGACCGGTCAGGGCCGACAGGAACACCGCGTCGGCCCAGGCCAGGTGCGGGAACCGCCGGCGGAGGTCCATGAGGAACTCCTTCTTGGCGTCGCGTCCTCGGCTCAGGTCCCACTTGTTGACCACGACCACCAAGGCACGGCCCCGGTTCGAGATGATCGACCCGAGCTTGGCCTCCTGGTCCGTCACGCCCTCGCTGCCGTCCAGCAAGAGCAGGCAGACATGCGCCGCCTCGATCGTCCGGATGGAGCGCCCCACGGTGAGCTTCTCCACCGTTTCGTGGACGCGCGCGCGGCGGCGGATGCCGGCGGTGTCGATGAGCACGTACCGCTTGCCGTCGTGCTCCAGGAACGCATCCACGGTGTCGTGGGTCGTGCCGGCCTCGGGCGAGGTGATGGAGCGCTGGTAGCCCAGCATGCGGTTCAGCAGCGTGGACTTGCCCACGTTGGGGCGACCGAGCAGCGCGATCCGAGGAACGAACGAGTCGTCGTCCTCGGGCGGGATGAAGTCGGGGGGGAGCTCGTCGTCGCCCTCCCCTGCCCCGCCGCGGCTCAGCGCCGCCGGGCTTCCGCCCACGTAGTGCACCTGCACGCCGTCTTCGTCGACCACGAGGCCTTCGGACAGCGCCTCGGCGTCGTCTTCGACCACCGGGGCCTTGCGCGGATCCCAGGACTCGGGCTTCGGTCCCCTCGACGTCATGGACTCCTCGGGCATGTCGTCGCCCAGGAACTGAAGCCGCCCCGACCGCTTGCGGCTGCCGCGGCTGTGCTTCTCGTCCACCCAGGGGGCCTCGACCACTCCGCGCTCCTCGCCGCCTTCGGGCAGCGCGGCGACGATCGCGTCGACCAGGTCGTCGAAGCCGATCCCGTGCTCCGCGGAGACGGGCAGAAGCTCCTCCATGCCGAGCTCCCAGAACTCGGCGGTCTGGGGCTCCACGGAGCTGTGATCCACCTTGTTCAGGCACCACAGCACCGGCTGGTCGGCCTTGCGTAGTCGCTCGGCGATCTCGCGGTCGGCCCCGGTCAGCCCGGCGCGGACGTCCATGACGAACACGATGACGTCGGACTCGGCGAGCGCGGCGAGGGCCTGCTCGCGGATGAGCCGGGCCATGACGCCGCGGGCGACCTTGCCCTGCTCCTCGAAGCCGCCGGTGTCGCACAGGATCACCTCGTGACCCTCGAGCTCGGCGATGGCGTAGTTGCGGTCGCGGGTGACGCCCGGGGTGTCCTGAACCAGTGCCTTGCGGCGACCGAGCAGGCGGTTGAACAACGAGGACTTGCCGACGTTGGGGCGGCCGACGAGGGCCACCACGGGGCGGGAGTGGCTCACGATTCCTCTCCGAACCAGCCGAGCTTGCGGACGGAGCTCTTGCGCGTCGTCCACTTCGGGTCGACGCCCACGGTCAGCTGCAAGTAGACTTTGCAGCCCAGCAACCGCTGGATCTGCTCGCGACTGCGGGTTCCGATCTCCTTGAGCCGGGAGCCCTGCTTGCCGATGACGATGCCCTTCTGGCTGTCTCGCTCGACCCAGATGCGCGCCATGATCTTGACCGTCTTGCCCTCTTTGAACTCTTCGATCTCCACCGCCGTGGCGTAGGGCAGCTCCTGCTCGAGCTGGTGGAAGAGCTGCTCGCGGATGAGCTCGGCGACCACGAAGCGCTCGGTCGCGACCGTGAGCTGGTCCTTGGGGTACCAGGCCGGGCCTTCGGGGAGGCGCTCCTCGATGGCGGCGATGAGCATGTCGTCGCCGTCGCCTTTGAGCGCGGAGACCGGGACGATGGCGGCGGGCTCCAGAGCCTCGCTCCAGGCCGCGATGAGCGGCAGCAGGGAGTGTTTGGTGACCTTGTCGATCTTGTTGGGCACGAGCAGCACCGGGCAGGAGCTTCCCTTGAGCCGCTCCAGGATGCCGGCGTCGAAGCGCGCGGGGTCGGTGTCCACGTCGGCCTCGATGAGCAGCAGGATCAAGTCCACGTCCCGCGTGGCGGCCCAGGCGGCTTCGACCATCTTCTCGTTCAGGAGCTTGTGCGCTTCGTGGATGCCCGGGGTGTCGACGAAGACGGCCTGCAGATCGTCACGGTTCAGCAACCCCACGACCTTGTTGCGGGTGGTCTGGGGACGATGGCTGACGATGCTGATCTTCTGACCGAGCAGCCGATTGAGCAGCGTCGACTTGCCCACATTGGGGCGGCCGACGATTGCGACGTAGCCGCTGCGGTGGGCGGACATGGGGAACCTCCGGGCGAACTGCCGCTAAGAGGCGCGTCGAGAGCGGACCTTGGGGATGTCCTGCGGCGTCGGCTCGCCCAGGAAGGCCCGAATGCTGCCCTTCGGCTGGTCGGCCAAGGGCAAAATGCGGAGCCGCTCGAGGCGGAACTGACGCTGCAGGGATCGGACGGTCCGGTTCTCAGGGCCGCGAAGGAAGCTTTCCTCCGCCGGGTGCACCACCAGCGTGGCCGCCCTCGTACCCAGCGTGAAGATCGAAGTCAACGCTGACAACGCGACACCGCCGAGCACGAGCGTCTCCGCGCGGAGCCGAAGCAGGTCGTCGTCGGGGCCCCCGAGCACGGCCCGGGGCACGGCCAGATCGATCTCCGGGCGCAGGCCCACGCGGATCAATTCGACCTCCGTTTCGCGCACCCGCTTGATCAAGACGGCCAGGGTGTGGACCGCCTCGTTGACCCGCATCGGGTGCCAGCGACGCTGGGCCAGCAGGCTCGCGAGGTGGGTGCCCTGCAGGGCCAGCGCCGGCAGGAGCCGCAGGGCGTCGGGCTGGGCTCGCAGCAGCAGGTCGAGCGACGCCAGCGCCGAGTGGTGCGACGAGCCGGGCAGCCCGGGGGTCAGGTGGGCCACGCTGCGCAGCCGGGCCCGACGGACCCGGCCGATGGCGTCGAGGCCCTGGCGGGCGCGGTGGGGGCCGCCGAGGAGGCGGCGGGTTCGTGCGTCGAGGCTGTGGATGGGGATCTCGACCGTGCGGACCCCGCGGGCCTGCAGTTCCCGCAAGGGCGCACGAAGCACCGAGGCCGGCTGCATGGCCACCCGCAGCGCCGCCGCCCGCCCCCCGCGGATCTCCCCCTCGGCGGCGTCGAGCAGGGCCGTGCGCTCGGGCCGGGGAAGCGACCAGAGGTCGCCGCCGTACAGCGCCAGCTCCACCGGCCGGCCCGGGCGCCTGTCCCGGGCCCGCGCCACGGCCGCCCGGACCGCGGCCGCGTCGGGGGCCGGGGCGAGGGCCCCGCGCTCGGCCGGGCACCAGGGGCAGCCTTCTCCGCACCGCCCGTGAGGGATGAGCAGCGGCGCGATGACCGGGCGGCTCACGAGACGTCCACCGCGGGGGGCTCGGTGAGGACGGCCAGGGCCTGCCGAGCGGCGGCGCGGGCGGCCTGCTGCTTGCTGGGGCCGACGCCGCGGCCCAGGACTTCGCCGGCGACGACAACCTCCTGGGTCCAGGTCGGGGCGTGGGGCGGGCCCTCGGACCGGACGATGCGGTAGGACGGCGTGCCGCGCCCGAGCTGCTGGAGGTGCTCCTGCAGGAGGGTCCGCGCATCCCGCGGGGCCTCGAGGCCGGCGCCCTCATGGAACGCCTGGTCCATGGTGCGCAGCACCAGCGACCTGGCCGCCTCCAGCCCGCCGTCGAGGTGCACGGCCCCCAGAACGGCCTCGAAGACGTCGGACAGGATGCTCGGCTTGTCCCGGCCCCCCGACGCCTCTTCCCCCTTGCCCAAGCGCAGGTGCTGCCCCAGCTCCAGCTTCTGGGCCACCGACGACAGGTGTTCCTTGCGCACGAGCCCCGACCGAGCGCGGGTCAGGTGGCCCTCGTCGTGGGGGTACATGCTGAAGAGCTTTTCGGCGACGATCACGCCCAGGACGGCGTCGCCCAGGAACTCCAGCCGCTCGTAGTCGCGCTCGGGCGGAGTCTGGTCGTGAGCCCAGCTGCGGTGGGTCAGCGCTCGCTCCAACAACGTCGGATCGACGAACCGGTGGCCGAGGCGGCGCTGCAGATCATCGAGGTCGGGGGCTTGCTCCACGAACTCAGGATGCCCCCGGAAAGGGCCGGAGACAAACGTTCAGGCTGGCTTCAGGGGCGCGCCGCGAAGCCGATGGGGTCCGCGGGATCCGCCGGGGGGAGCAGCGTCCAGGTCGCAGACGCCGCGGCCCCGAACCCCAACGCGCCGTCGCCGAGCCGCACCTCGACCCGGCGGTCGCGGCTGTCGATGCCCTGATCGACGGACGCCGCGAAGTCGAGGCTGCCGTCCCCATCGAGGTCGGCCAGCGCGAGTGCGGCGCGGCCGGGGCCGGGGCCCGCCTCGGCCGCGTCGAGATCCAGCAGCTCCACCGGGGGCAGCCAGCCCAACGCCGTGCCTTCGAGCAGCCAGACAGCCCCGGGATCCCCCGAAGCCGCGGCGCCCGCGACCAGCTCGAGGTCGCCGTCGCCGTCCAGGTCGCCCAGGGCGATGGACTCCACGGCCTCCGGCAGCACCGCGAGCAGCAAGGCGGGCCCCTGGGCGGCGGGCAGCAGCGCGCACCGTGCCGGGGCCGCGCCCCGCTCGCAGGCGACGAGGTCGCCGACGCCATCGCCGTCGAAGTCGCCGGCCGCAAACGCAGCGTCCACGAAGCCGAAGAGGTCGCCCGTGGGCACCGGGGCGCTCCATGCGCCCCCCAGGTTGGCCGCCACCTCGACTTCGTCGGCGATGGGATCCCAGCCGATCAGCTCGTCCAGGCCGTCGCCGTCGACGTCCAGCGCCGCCACCCACGACTCGCTGGCCGTCGGCAGCGGCGTTCCGTGCCAGGCCCCCGCGCAGTCGAAGCTCCACAGCGCGGCGGCTTGGCCCCCGGCCGGGTCGACTTGCTGCACAAGGAGATCGAGCGAGCCGTCGGAGTCGCCGTTCAGCCAGGCCACCGGCGCGGCCACCCCGGCATCGAACACCGGGCCGTCGCGGGTCGCGCTCCCCGGCGCCCCGGCGCTCAGGGGCCAGAACAGGGCCTGCCCGGTGATCGCGCCGCCGGTCGCCAGGCGCGCCCCGGGGTCCACGGCGGGCTCGTCGACCAGCCCGTCGCAGTCGTCGTCGACGCCGTCTCCGCACTGCTCCGCCGCCCCGGGCTGCGCGGTGGGGTCGCTGTCGTCGCAGTCATCGCACGCGTGGCTGCCGTCGGCGTCGGCGTCGAGCAGGCCCGGGTCGGCGGCGTCCACCAGCCCGTCGCAGTCGTTGTCGACGTCGTCGCACAGCTCGGGGGCCGCCGGCCCCACCGCGGCGTCCGCGTCGTCGCAGTCGCCCCCGCAGCCGCGGGCCCCGTCGCCGTCCGCGTCGGCTTCGCCCACCGCGATGACCCCCAGGCAGGCGTTGTCGAGTCCATCGCAGAGCTCGGGGGCAGCCGGGAACACCGTGGCAACGCCGTCGTCGCAGTCGCCGCCGCAGCCGCGCACCCCGTCGCCGTCGGCGTCGGCCTCGGGCGCACCCACCGTGCCGTCGCAGTTGTTGTCGACGCCGTCGCACGCCTCGGGCGCGAGCGCGAATGAGGCCGGGTCGCCGTCGTCGCAGTCGCCGGCGCAGACTCGCTGTCCATCGCCGTCGTCGTCGGCCTCGTCCGCCGGCACGCCGCCGACGCAGTCGTCGTCGATGCCGTTGCAGGCTTCGGGCAGGCCCGGCGCGATGGCCCCGTCGCCGTCGTCGCAGTCGCCCGCGCAGATGGCAACCCCGTCGCCGTCGGCGTCGGACTCGGCCCCGACGACGTCGCCATCGCAGTCGTCGTCGATGCCGTTGCAGGCCTCGGGCAGGCCCGGGGCGATGGCTGGGTCGCCGTCGTCGCAGTCGCCATCGCAGACGCCGAGGCCGTCGCCGTCCGCGTCGGCCTCGTCCGCCGGAAGCACGCCGTCGCAGTCGCCGTCGGCGCCGTCGCACAGCTCGGGCGCGCCGCCCCGGACCGTGGCGTCGTCGTCGTCGCAGTCGCCGTCGCAGGCCGCCTGGCCGTCGGCGTCGAGGTCGGCTTCGGGCGGGGGCAGCAGGCCGTCGCAGTCGTTGTCCAGGCCGTCGCAGGCCTCGGTGGCGCCGGGGGCTCGCTGCGGGTCGTCGTCGTCGCAGTCCTCGCACGCCCGGGCGCCGTCGCCGTCGGCGTCGGCGAGGGCGTCGTCCTCGGCGTCGCCGAGCCCGTCGCAGTCGTTGTCGACGCCGTCGCACAGCTCCACGAGCCCGGGGGCGCGGGCCGCGTCCTCGTCGTCGCAGTCCGCGCAGGCGAGGGAGCCGTCGCCGTCGGAGTCCCCTTCCCCGCTGACGGTGCCATCGCAATCGCTGTCGACCCCGTCGCAGGCCTCGGGCAAGCCGGGCGCCCGCCGAGGGTCGGCGTCGTCGCAGTCGGCGCACGCGTCGGATCCGTCGCCGTCGGCGTCGCCCAGGTCCTCGCCGTCGGTGAGCTCGTCGCAGTCGTTGTCGAGGCCGTCGCAGATCTCCGGGTGCGCCGGGTGCATGGCGGGCTCGCGGTCGTCGCAGTCGCCCTCGTCGGGCACGAAGCCATCGCCGTCCACGTCGATCTGGGCGTCGGGGAAGAACGGACCGGCCTCGCAGCCGACGAGGCCCAGCACCAGCGAGAGCAACGCCAACCAGCCCCTCATCGGTCGGCCCCCAGCGTGACCCGCACCGCCAGCCCGCCGCCGAACGCGACGTGGGGCTTGCGGTTGTCGTCGGTGTGGTCGCCCAGGGGGATTTGCTCGCGGAAGACGAGGCGGGGGGCGACCTCGAACCGCGCGGGCCCCACGGCCCCAAAGCGCAGGCGCACCTCCAGATCGGGGCCGTGGACGAGGTAGTGGACCGGCCCCGCGTACCCGTCGGGCAGCAGCGAGGCGATGGGTCCGCCGTACCCCACGCCCCAGCCCGCGGCCGGCGCGAGGATCAGCCCCGACAGCGCGAACTGCGGCCCGGCGGAGACGCCGATCTGCGGCATCAACCCCGGCGGGGCCAGCTTCTCCTGGGCCCGGAATACCCGCTCGGCGCGGCCCGCAGCGAACCCGGCGAGCACGCGAACTGCGCCTTGTCCGCCCGAGAACGGCAACTCGACGCCGCCCTGCAGGCGCCCCGTCGCGGTGGGCGAGCCCTGGCTCGCGAGGCCGTGGCCACCGATCCCGAGCACGAAGCCCGGGGAGTCGGGCAGCACATCGGGGGCCGGCGCCCGGCGGGGCCGGATCGGGGGCCTGGGCGGCTTGGGCTTGTCGGAGCCCCGCGCCCCGGGGCCTCGCTTGTCGCTCCGCTCGCCGTACACCCCGTGCCCGGCCGCGCCGACGCTGGCTCGCAGATCGAGGCGCGCCAGCTCCCCGGCGTGGATCTCCACGAGGTGGCCCCGCAGGCGGTACGTGCCCACCGGCAGGTACACGCTGGACGAGCCCTCGGCGGCGGGGGCCTCCAGCCGCGCCATGGCGGCCTCGAACGCGCGCTTGAGCTCCGGGTCCAGGAGCGGGCTCGAGGGCTCAATGGTGGCGGAGTCGGGCTGCCCTCCCCCGACGATGAGCACCTTGGCGAACCGGGTGGTCAGGTGCTCGTGCAGCTCCGCCAAGGCCGCCGAGAGCGTGCCGTCGGCGAGGGCGTCGGCCTTGCTGATCGCATCGACCGCCTCGCCCAGGTTGCCCGCTTCGTAGGCCGCGCGCGCCAGCAGACCGTGGGCCTCGGCGTCGCCGCGCCCCTCATCGGTGAGCACGGCGGCGCGAAACTCGATCAGCGCCTGCCCGGGGCGGCCCGCCTCCAGGAAGAAGCTGCCCTGGGCCACCCGGTGCGAGAAGGAGCTGTCCCCGGCCTGGGCCGTCGCCGCGCAGAGCAGGGCGACCAGCAGGCTAGAAGCGAATCGACGCGCCAACGTCCACCCCCCCTCGGATCCAACCAAAGCGCCACGGCGTCGCAGCGAGCAGGTCGTGCCCATCGCCCTTCAAGGCGTCGCCGGTGCCCGCCATCAGCCAGCCGCCGCCGGCCTCGCCCTGCAGGCCCCAGCGGAACTGCAGCCGTCCCCGGGCATCGATCGGGACCGCGAAGTCGAGGCCCGCCGCGCCCCCGACGCCGGCCGCCGGCAGTCGGCACTCGCCATCAGCCACCACGGTGCCGGCCCGGTTCTCGGCCCGGCAGGCCACCAGCATCCGCCCCAGCGAGCCGCCCACGAAGCCCACGTGGGGCGTGAGCGTGAGCGTGGAGGACGGCGCCAGGTCCAGGCCGAGGTCCGCCTGCCCGGTGATCGGAACGGCGAACCCGCCGCGGTCGTCGTCCGTGGTCGATCGGGTGGGCTGCAGCCCCGCGGCCACCCGCAGCTCGAGCCGGGTCGGACCGGCGTGCCGCCCCAGCCGGACCTCGAGGCCGCCCCCGATGGGCACGAGCCCCAGCCCTCCACCCGGCGTGTCGCCGCTCAGCACCCGCAACCCGAGCCCCAGCTCGCCGGGTCCCCCCAGGGGCGCCAGGGGCCCACTGTGGAGCTGGAACGCCTGAGGACGCCACGGCGCCGACGACGTCGGCAGCAGCACCTCGACGGGCTCGCCGGCCACCACCGTCCACGACGCGTCGCCCAGGGCGTAGTCGCCCGCCGGGAGCCAACGCTCTCCAGCGGGCAGCCCATCGGCCGCGACGCGCCCCTGGATCGCGGCCAGGGCTTCCTTGAGGGCGGGGTCGATGAGCAGTCCTTCGAACGTCATGGCCCCGGGCCAGGTCGGCAGATCCCGCCCCGGTGGGGGCACGAACACGGCCGCGCCCCACTGACTGCGCAACCGCTTCGTCTCGGGGCCGGCGCCCGGCAGCCCCAGCCGCCCCGCCGAGTCCCAGGCCTCCAGCGCCTGTCCGATCTCCCCGGCCCGCTCGGCGGCGGCCGCCAGCTGCGTGAAGCACTGGGCATCCCTCGCGCCCTCGGCCGTCGCGCAGGCCTGCGCGAGCGTCTGGGTCGCCTCGGCGAACTGCTTGTACTCGAACTGCAGGCGGCCCTGCCGCAGCAGGAACTCGTAGCTGGCGGGCTCTTCGGCGTGCGCCACGCCGAGCAGCGCAAGCAGCACACCGGCCGCGCACGCGATGCGGGTCGGGCCGAGCGCCGCGGGGGACATGAACTGCCCTAGTCCGCCCGGTTCGCCCGGCGCCGGTCGCGCTCGGCCTTGCGGGCGCGGGCGGCGTCGATCATCTCCTTGGGGAACCGGAGGCCGTGCGTCTTGATCTGCTCGGCGAAGGTGGGGAGCAGGCCGGTGGGCTCCAGCTGGCCCAGCACCTTGCCTTCGGAGTCCTTGCCTTCGGCCTTGAACAGGAACAGGTCGCGAAGCTGGTAGCGGCGGTTGGCGTCGAGCTCCAGGACTTCTGAGATGTGGGTGATCTTGCGGGAGCCATCGGCGAACCGGCTGGTCTGGATGACCACGTCCAGCGCCATGGCGACCTGGGAGCGCAGGGCGTCCAGGGGCAGCTCTACGTCGCCCATCATGGCCAGCGTCTCCAGCCGCGCCAGGGACTCCCGCGGAGTCGACGCGTGCAGCGTCGACATCGAGCCCTTGTGGCCCGAGACCATGGCCTGGATCATGTCCAGCGCCTCGCCGCCCCGGACCTCGCCGATGACGACCCGGTCGGGGCGCATCCGCATGGCCGACCGGAAGAGGTTGCGGATGCTGATCGCGCCCCGCCCGTGGCGGTCCGCGGGGCGGGTCTCGTAGTTCAGGAGGTGGGGCTGCTGGAGCTGCAGCTCGGTCGCGTCCTCGATGACGATGATGCGCTGGTTGCCCGGGATCATCGACGACAGCACGTTGAGCAGCGACGTCTTGCCCGAGCCGGTGCCGCCGGAGACGACGATGTTCATCTCCGTCTTGACGCACGCATCCAGGAACGCCGCGGCGGGCTTGCTGAGCGAGCCGAAGCCCACCAGCTTCTCCACCGTCAGGGTCTCCTGGAAGAACTTGCGGATGGCGATGCAGATCCCCTTGCGGGAGATCGGGGGCAGCGTGATGTGCACGCGGCTGCCGCCGGGCAGGCGGGCGTCGAGCAGCGGGTTCTCCCAGTTGAGCTGGCGACCCACGTACTGCGCGACGTTCTTGGCCAGCGCGAAGAGGTGGTCCTCGTGCTGGAACTTGCAGTCGGTCAGGTGCAGCTTGCCGCGCCGCTCGGCGTAGACCTCAAAGGGGCCGTTGATCAGCACTTCGGACACGGACGGGTCATCCATGAGCGCCTGCACGGGCGCCATGTAGATGGCCATCGTCTGGGTGAAGACGGATTCGAGGGTCGCAGTCATGGTGTGCCTCGGGCGGTGGAAGGTAGGAGCGCGCCGCCGGCGCGGGACCCTAGAACGGGCCGCTCTTCCCCTTGCCCTTCATCGAGCGCTTGATCCGCTTGCTCTGGTTCTTCATGTACTTGTGCCGCTCGTCTTCCTTGTCGGGGATCATCCGCATCACGCGGTTGGTCTCCTTCAAGGCGCCTTCGAAGTTGCCCGACTGGTAGTCCTTGACGAAGTTGAGCTTCGCCGAGCTGAACTCCTGGTCCAGAAGGCCTTCGGCCTGAGCGATCTTGCTGTCGATCTCCTGGGCCCACGACGGCCACTGGGCCGGGTCGACGTAGCGGAGCTCCGCCCGGGCCTTCTTGAAGTACTGGATGGCCGTCCAGAGCGAGTCGTCAGAGATCCGGTAGTTGCGCAGGTAGTTGTCGGCCGTGCCGAAGTACTTCTTGGCGGCTTCCAGGATCTCGTCGGTGGTCCGCGTGGGGTCGACGGTCGGGCCTTCGTCCACGGCGGGGCCCTCGTCCACGACGGGCGTCGGCGCGGGCTTGGCCTTGCCTCCGCGGCTGTCGACCACGAGCTTCAGAACCGTGAGCAGCGCCATCACCACCGCGAACGCGACGACGACGTTGCGGATCAACGGGATGTTGGGGCCGCCCTGGTGCGAAGGCCGGCCGCCGCCCTTCTTGCGGCGGGGGCGCTGGCGCTGGGACTGAACACCGGCTGCGGGGGGAGCCGTGGCACCGCCGCCGGGCGGCATGTGGGGCATGCCGGGCGGGGGCCCGGGCATGCCGCCGGGGCGCATGTTCTGCATGCCGGGGGGGGGGCGGGGCATGCCGGGCGGGGGGCCGGGCATGCCGCCGGGCCGTGCCCCGGGGGGCGACGGCGCGCGCATCCCGCCGGGGCCCACGTTGGGCGGACCCTGGTGCATGCCAGCGGGCGTGGGGCCGGGGGGGGCCGTCGTCATGCCGTGCGCTGGCGGCGGCGAGGGGATCGGCGGCGGCGCGATGGACGCGGCTCCCGCCAGCGGGTTCAGCGCCGGGTACGCCTGGGTGTTGGTGGCCATGCCCGGCGAGAGTCCAGCGTCGGTCGGAGGACGGGGCCCCGGGCGAGGCGGGGCCGGGGCGGGCGGCGCGGTCTGCTGAGCCCGCGCGGCGACGGCAGCGGCGGCGGCGGCCACTCCGGCGGGGCCGGGGCCTCCCGGCGCGCCGGGGGAGTTGCCCTTGCCCGGCGGTTCCTGCCCCGGCGCGTAGGCGACGGTGCGGTCGGGGTCGACCTGCTGACCCGGACGCGGGATCCGCACCCGCAGGGCCACGTCGCAGAACGTGATGAGGTCGCCGTCCTGGACGTAGACGCGGTCGATGGGGCGGTCGTTGAGGTAGGTGCCGTTGACCGAGCCCAGGTTCTCCAGAATCACCTGGTCGCCCTGGACCGACAGCTCGCACTGTTGACGTGACACGTGAGGGGACGGGAGCTGCAGCCCGCACTGCGAGCCACGCCCCACGAGGATCGCGTCCTCCTCGAACTCGTAGCTCTCGCCGACGTTCGGGCCGGCGAGAATCTCCACGACCAGCTTCTGGGGCACCTACAGCTCCATCGGATTCAGAACAGTTCACCCCGCACGGCGCGGATGATGATCGACCCGAACAGCGTGAGCATCACGGAACCGACGATGAACAATAGCGGGATCATCAGCTTGACCGGTGCCTCGCCGGCCAGCTTTTCCGCTCGCTGGCTGCGCTTGAGTCGGATGGCCGCCGCCTGGATCCGCAGGATGTTCGTCAGCGGGGTGCCCATCTGTTCGGCCTGAACCACCGATGAAACCAGCCCTGTGACGTAGTCCGAGGGCACCCGGTCCTTGAGGTTGATCAGCGCCTCGCGCCGGGTCGTGCCCAGCTTCACCTCTTGCAGGACGTACCGCATCTCGTCGATCAGCGGCGACTTCGTGCTGTCCTTGGTCACGATGCGCTCGAGGCTGGAGTTGAAGTCCAGGCCGGCGCCCACCGACAAGGCGAGCACGTCGAGCATGTAGGGCAGATCGCGGTTGATCTGGGTCAGCCGCTGCATGACCTGCTCGTCGAGGTACATGACCGGGAAGTAGGCCCCGAACATGGCCGCCACGAAGCAGAGCGGCAGCCGTGCTTCGCCGGTGACCGACGTGTTGAAGCTGAACGCCAGCCAGAAGAAGCTCATGGCCGACACGGTGCAGAACGCCATGTACTCGTCGGCCGTGAACCCGCCCAGGTGCCCGGCTCGGGCCAGCTTGTCGCCCAGGTTCTTGCGCAGCACGCCCAGCGGGATCTTCTCGGCCCAGAACGCGAAGACGAGCAGGATCTTGTTGAGGACCCGGTACGCCGGCGATGTCGCGATGAGCTGGTTGCGCTTGTTCATCAAGAACCCGCGCTCGGGGATCGGGCCCTTGTACCGCTCGTCGGGGATGAACCCGAGCGTGAAGAGGAACGCGGCGGCCATGCCGACCAGGACGGACAAGACGTTGAAGAGGGTGGAAGCAGCCATGAGCTACACGTCCACCGTGAGGATCTTGCGGATCATGAAGACGCCGACCATCTCCATCAGGGCCACGAAGAACAGGATGATCCAGCCGATCTTGTCCTCCCACAGCGGGGAGATCATGGTCGGGTCGACCTTGTAGATCAGGAAAGCCATCAGGGGCGGCAGACCGCCGAGCACCCAGGCCTGCAGCTTGCCCTGGGCGGTCATCGTCTTGATCTTCGCTTCGAGCCGCGCGATCTCGCGGATGGCGGTGGCCGTGTCCTCGAACACCTGGGGCAGGTTGCCGCCGGCGATGCGGGCGACCTGGATCGAGGTGACGACCAGGTCCAGGTTCTTGCTGACCACCCGCTCGGACATGTTGCCCATCGCCTCGTCCAGGGTGAGTCCCAGGCGGTGCTCCTTGAGCAGCAGGCCGAACTCCTCGGAGAGCGGCGGGTTCGTGTTGTCGACCAGGACCTTCATGGCCTGGGGCAGCGTCAGGCCGGCCCGCAGCGAGTTGGACATGGAGACGAGCGCGTCGGGGAGCTGGTCTTCGATGACTTCCCGGCGCTTGCGCAGGGCCCGGCTGAGCAGCACCCAGGGGATCATCCCACCGAGCACGACGAACATCAGGCCGTTGATCCAGCCGATGGCCGAGCTGACGAGCACGAACACGACCGAGAGGCCACCCATGTGCATGTAGAAGAAGCGCTTGGGGTTCGTGCGCGAGAAGATCGCGTCCAGGGCGCGGTGCATGCGCTCGAGGTAGCTGCGCTCGAAGCGCTGGAACGCCTTGATCAGCTCGGGTCCGTTGAACCAGGCGATCAGGAACACGATGGCCGCGATCGCCAGGGTGAACAGGGCCAGGGTCGAACTCATCGTCGCACCTCCTGCCGAGCGATCGCGGGGTCCCGGCGGCAGTGGCCGGGGTTGCTCAAGTCAGACGAACGAGCCGTCTTCGATGAGCCCCTTGTTGATCAAATCCGGGATGAAGCTGGGGATGTACCCCGTCATCACGATCTCGCCTTCGATCCGGCCTTCGTCGCTGATGCCACGCTGCTGGAATCGGAAGACGTCCTCGATCATGACGCGGCCGTCCTCGTCGAGGCCCACAATCTCCGAGACGTGGGTCACGCGGCGGCTGCCGTCGGCGAACCGCGACTGCTGGACAACGACGTGGATGGCGCCGGCGATCTGCTCGCGGATGGCTCGGACCGGCAGGTCCATCCCGGCCATGAGCACCATCGTCTCGAGCCGCGCGATCATGTCGGTGGGCGAGTTGCTGTGACCGGTGGTCAAGCTGCCGTCGTGGCCGGTGTTCATGGCCTGGAGCATGTCCAGGGCCTCGCCGCCACGGCACTCGCCGACGACGATGCGGTCGGGCCGCATGCGCAGGGAGTTCTTCACGAGGTCGCGGATCGTGTACTCGCCCTTCCCTTCCAGGTTGGACGGCTTCGTCTCCAGGCTGACCACGTGGTCCTGGGGCAGCCGCAGCTCGGCGGCGTCCTCGATGGTGACGATGCGCTCGGTGTTGGGGATGAAGCTGCTGAGCACGTTGAGCAGCGTCGTCTTGCCCGAGCCCGTGCCGCCGGAGATGAAGATGTTCAGGTGCCCGCGGACACACTTTTCGAGGAACGACGCGATGCCCGGCGACATGGAGCCGAAGCCAACGAGGTCCTCGATGGTCAGGCTCTTCTTGCTGAACTTCCGGATCGTGATGCACGGCCCCTTGATGGCCAGGGGCGGGATGATCGCGTTGACGCGGGAGCCATCCTTGAGGCGGGCATCGACCAGGGGCGAGGACTCATCGATGCGCCGACCGAGCGGCGTGATGATGCGCTCGATGACGGCGAGCACGGCCTCGTGGGTCGTGAATGTCTTGCCCGTGAACTCGATGCGGCCGCTGCGCTCGACGTAGATCGAGTCCTTGTTGACGACCATGATCTCCGTGATGGACTCGTCGTCGAGGAAGTCCTCCAGGGGGCCCAGGCCGAGGGCCTCGTCCAGGACCTCCTTGATGAGCATCTCGCGGTCGACGTGGCCTTCGATGTCGGCTTCGAGCTCGCCGATGATGTCGACCAGCAGGTTCCGCGCGCGGCCCCGCAGTTCCTCTTCCTGGACCGAGCCCATGTCGAGGGTCTTGAGGTCCATGTACTGGAGCAGGCGCCGGTGGATGCGGCGCTTGAGGTCCACCGGCGCCGCCGACATGGCGCCGGGCACGATGACTTGAGCGGCGGCGTGGTGCGCCATCTGAGCGGCGAGGTGCTGCTGCTGGACCGCGGCCAGTTCGTGGGTCTGAGGATGCTGGCCCGCGGGCACCAGCGCGTGCTGCGGATCGACCGCGGCCTGCTGGTAGTACTCGGCGGGGTACTGCTCGGCCGGTTGTTGTTGCTGTTGCTGCTGTTGCTGGTAGTACGCCTGCTGCTGGGCCTCGGCCGCGTGCAGCTCCGCTTCGGAGTACGCGGACAGCACGCAGTTGCCGATGCCGATGCGGTCGACCCCGCTGATGATCTGCTTGCCGAAGACGCGCTCGCCGTTGACGAAGGTGCCGTTGGTCGACCGGTCCGTGATCGTGATCGCGGTGGCGGTCACGTGGAACTCGGCGTGGTACCGGCTGACCTCCATGTACGGCAGCACGAGCTCGTTGCCGCCCTCGCGGCCCACCCGGATGTGCTCGGCGTCGAAGTCTGCGGCGATCTCGCGCTGGCTCTCGGGGTCTCGATAGACGATGCGGATCACAGGGCTACCACTTGACGTCGGCGGCGTCGTAGATGTCGAGGGTCTCCTTGATCTGCTTGCGCATCGCCCGGCGGTCGGGGTCGAGCAGGACCGGCGTCAGGACGATGATCCCGTCCGTCTCGCCCTTCTGCCACGCGCGGCTGCCGAACAGCAGGCCGAGGCCCGGGATGTCCTTGAGGCCGGGGAAGCCGACGACGTTGCGGCCCTTGGTGCGCTGGAAGAAGCCGGACAGCGCGAAGCTCTCCCCTTCCCGAAGCTGCACGTGCGCGGTGTGGGCCTGAGTGTTGATGGCGGGAATGGAGCCACCGAACTCGGCCTCGCCGACGGTGCTGAACTCGATCTCGATCTGCAGGTCGATGTCGCCGTCGTCGTCGATGATGGGCATCGCCTTGACCTTGAGCCCGACCTCCCGCGTGAGGAAGTTCGACGTGTTGCCGCTGAGGCCGACGCCCTGGCTCACGAAGACCAGCTCCTTGCCCCGGAAGAAGGTCACCTCTTCGCCCGAGATGGTCGTGAAGAAGTTCTTGTCCAGGACGCGGCGGATGTCCGTCTGCGACTGCAGGTTGAGGTAGGTGTCCGGCTGGCGGGTCTGACCGCCGGGGGTCGTCAGCGCCGTGCCCGCGCCGTCGCGGATGACGCCGGGGCCGAACTGGACCCAGTCCATCGTGTCGAGCACGAGCTGCACCGGCCCCGCCGCCGCCGCCCAGTCGATGCCGATGTCGTGGCTCTTTGTCCGGTTGACCTCCAGCACCTGGAAGTGGAGCTGGATCTGCGCCTTGCGCACGATGTCGCGCTCGTCGAGCAGCACCAGCGAGTACACGCTTTTGCTGTTCGATTCGGCGATGTCCATGATCCGCTCGAAGTCGTCTCGGCGCTTGACCACGCCGTCCATGACGACCCGGTCCCCCGACGTCAGGACGTCGACCCCGGGGATGTCCAGCAGCAGGGTCTCGATGTCCTTGCGCAGCCGCTCGATGTTGCCGACGACGTTGACGTCGTAGCCGATCGTGCCGACCTGCAAGGACGAGTAGCCCTCCTTGATGCCGAAGATGATGATCTTGTCGCCGTCGGGGTGTTCGGAGACCTCGATGACCGCGGGGTTGCCCACGTCCACCGACTTGATCTTCCCGAGGTACATCGTCTTGGACTCACCAACCCGGAGGATGACTTCCTGCCCGGCTTGAGCCAGCGCCGGCGTCAGCAAGAGGACAAGCAGTCCCAGCAGCCCCACGATCCGCGTCCGCAAAGGAGTCATCATCTACCTGGTCTGGTGGTGTTCGGCGTCGCAGAGCGGCAGCGCGGTCAGCGCTTGCCACCCTTGGTCGGCTTGTTGATCTGGATGCCCGAAGGCCTCGGTGCGGTGTTCCGCTTCTTCTGAATCGTGCGGATGATCTCGGGCCGGAAGATGTCGGCGAAGTTCTTGCCGTCCAGCGCCATCTCCGTGTTGACGTCCTCTTCGTTCCGCATGGTCAGCGAGAGGCTGCCGCGGTCCTGGGCGAAGACGAGCAGCTCGGCCTCTTCGGGGGTGACGAGCACGACGATGGTGTCGCTCCCCTTGCCGCCGCGCTTCTTGCCGTCCTTGCCGGCGTCCCGGCCGGAGCCGAGCTTGCCCTGGACCGCGAGGATGGCGACGTTCTGCAGCAAGGTGACCGTCTCGACGTCGCCTTCACCGGGCTTCTGGAACGTGCCGAGGATGTCGACGTGGTCCTTGGGCCGGAGGAGGCCACCGAAGTTGGAGACCGCGTCGACGGGCAGCGACAGAGCGCGCATGCCCGGCGTGATGACGCGGGACAGCTGAGCCTCGGACTGCGTGGACTCGAGGTCCGTCGTCAGCAGCGGCTGGCCCTTGCGGATGGTGAACATCGTCGTCTGGCCGACCACGTCGTCCACGTAGGACTTCGGGACGTAGCGGGGCGGGACGTAGTTCTTGGGGTACTCCAGGACCGTCAGCATCGACCGATCGATCTCGGTGAACGCCGGAATGTCGGTCTTGGCGGCGAGCAGCTGAACGCGCTCGCCGTGGACGCCCAGCTCCTTGGCCAGGTTCGTCTTGTACATCTGCATCAGGACGACGGCGAGCAGCGCGAGCACGCCGGAGAAGAGCAGGACGACCTTGCGGTTCACGGCTGATTGCCTCCTGCCGGGCTGGGGGCACCTTTGCCCCGCACACCCGACTTCGAGCGCCGGGGGAGTCTAACAGCCTCCGGCGCGATTCTCTCGCTCGCCCCGCCGGCCCGAATCGGGCCGGCAGGCGAATGATGATGTCAGGCGACCGTGGGCGCGGTCAGCCCCCCCGCTTGTGAACAACGACCGTGCTGGTGACGGTGCGCTCTTCGCCGTTGATGGCCAGCGACACGTAGGCCTCCCGGCCGTCCTTGGCGAACAGCGCGGCGAGGATCGGCTCGTCGGTGCGGGTCTTGCCCTCTTCGAAGGTCGGCGAGACCGCCCAGCCCTGGTCGTCCATGGCTTCATACCAGTGGGCCAGGACGCCGTCGGGGTAGCCGTCGTTCTTGTAGGTCAGGATCTCGTAGCGGACGTCGCCGTTGGTCTGGCCGAAGGTCAGGAGGCGCTGGCTCGACGGGGGGCGCGGGATGTCGTCCAGGTCGTACCCGGCGGCGTCGTCCTCACCGCGTGGCGCGATGTTGCGGTGGTCGAAGTCGGCGCCCGGCCAGACGTTGAAGTACTGGGTGGAGTCCGTGGACGGCTCCTCGAAGGCGACGACGATCTTGGGATCCCCGAGGTCGCTCGCGAGGCCCGTGGACTTGAACTTCGTGAAGCGCTTGATGAGGTCCTGGCTCCACTCGCCGGTGCCCTCCTTGCCCGTCACGATGGTCGAGAACCCGCCCCAGCCCTTGCCCGAGAAGCGGATGTAGCGCTCGTTGATCAGCTTCTCGGTCTCCTCGATGCGGCGCGCGTGCTCGGCCCGGTCCTCGTCGGCGGCGAACTGGAGCAGGTAGTCCTTGTTCTCCTGGGTCGCGAACTCATGGGTCGGGCCCTTGTAGAGGTTCTCGTAGTAGTCGAGCAGCTGGTCGATGGACTTGTCGGTCCGGTACAGCGTGTAGAAGAGCGTGTTGCCGTTGAGATAGACCTCCTGGACCTTCCCCTCGTCGACGACTCCCTTCATGTACTCGGGCACGCCGGGCTGGTTCAGGGCCGAGCCGATGTCCTCGTAGACGCGGGCCAGAGCCGTGGGCGCCCGCGGGGTCATGAAGTGACCGAACGCGAAGATGGCGCCGGCGAGCCAGACGATGGCGCCAACGCGGAGGCTGCGGCGAGCGAGCAGGCGGAAGATCTTCATGGCCGGACTCCCTAGTTCAGGACGGCCGCCGACCACGTCATCAGAGCCAACTTCGTGGTCGTGATGATGAGGTCGCCGCGGGTCTGCTTCTTGTCCCAGGGGCCGCCTGAGACGAAGTGCTGGCTGCGAACGTTGGTGCCGTCGGGCAGCGTGCTGTCGAGGATGCCGCCCGGCGCGTAGCTGGCCTGGACCATCCACCCGTGGGTGTTGCTGACCTGGCCGAACAGACCGTTGAGGATCGAGAAGACGTCCAACGCTCCGTCGGACGGGCCCGAGGTGTCGGAGTCCGGCACCGAGTCCGACGCCGGGTCCAGCTGCGTCCACTGGCCGTTGAACTCGTCCTGCAGCGGGAAGTACGCCTGGCTGCGGGCGAGGATCTGGTCGTCCTCGAGCTCGGTGTCGTGGGAGACCGCGTGAGCCCAGGCGGTGTAGCGAGCCGCCGCGTGGCAGTGGAGCTTGAGGTTGGTGGCTTTGCCGAACCAGATGATGCCGCTGATCATCAAGAGCAGGACGAACAGCCAGATCACCATCTCGGTGAAGGCCTGGCCGCGGCGGGATTCGTGGGACTGGAGTCGCTTCATCGTTCCGCTCCGCTCAGTGGGCCATGAGGTCGCTGAGGCCCGCGAGCCCCGGGATGCCGCCGATGGCGCCGCCGATGGCGCCGGGGTCGATGCCCACGTCGCCCGGAGGTGCCGTGCTGCCCGCGCCGCCCATGACGTCGCCGGTGTCGTCGGCGCCGAAGGTCACCGGGACCAGGTGCGTCCGCCAGTGGGGGGCGAACATTCCGCCCTCCTCGTGGGGGTTGTAGACCTGGGCCTGGGCCATGGTGACCATGCCCACCGTCTCCCCCCAGCCGTTGTCGAACACCTCCGGCAGGAACCGGGCCTGGATGTCCTCTTCGCCCTTGTACGCGAAGCCCCGGTAGATGCTCTGGGACTGCCAGTCGTCGGGCAGCACCATGGGCTTGATGTTCGGGTTCCCGGAGTCCAGGAAGGCGAACGCGGCGCCCAGGTAATAGAACGGGTTGGGGATGCTGATCTCGTTGTCGTCGCAGAAGAAGCACCACCACGCGGCGCCGATCTCGTAGTTCATGTTGGCCGGACCGAAGCCCCCGCCGCACATGACGGCGTACCGCGCCCAGACCGCCAGCACGAACATGACGTTCGTGAAGTGGTACGGGGCTTTCTGAGCCCAGAACGCGTGATACGGGATCTGCATCTCGCCCCAGAGCGGACCGCCCAGGCCGAGGAAGTTCTGCACCAGGTCCGCGGCCATGTTCCGCATGTCGCCGGCGTAGCTGAAGCCGCCGATCTCGCTCATGGCCGTCGTGATCGAGCCGATGAGCGAGTACTGGACTTCGTTGTAGCCACCCTGCTCACCCTGCAACACGCAGTCGCACAGGTCGGTCAGCTCCCCCTGCTCTTCAGGGATGGTGAAGGGATACATGAAGCCGAACTCGGCGCCGTTCATCATCGAGATGCGGACCGACTCGCCCCACGACGCCGCGCGGAAGCCGACGTCGACCCCCTGCTCCACGGTGGTGAGGTTCTCCATGATGTCCTTGAGGAAGTCCTCGTGCTCCTCGGTCTCGAACAGGACGCCCCACAGCTCGATGGTGTCGAAGACGACTTCCAGAGCGGGGTTGCAGGTGCCGGTGGTGACGCAGACGCCGAGCCAGAAGGCTTCGATGACCGGCGACAGCACGACGGCGGTCAAGGCGGTCCAGAACACGGCCTTCATGTAGATCTGCTGGGCCAGAACCATTGCCATGAGGATGTTCATCATGGAGTTGAGGTTCATGGCGCGAACGACCCAGGTCGTGCCTGAGATGACCGCCGCGTCGGACGCCGACTGAGCCTGGATCTTGTCGTGCAGCAGCGCGCCGCTGTTGATCACCATGAAGGTGAAGCAAGCCAGCAGGAACATGATCAGCACGAGGTAGACGATGGACTGCCCGTCCTCGTCCCGGTGGAAGCCGGTGAGGCGCTGGCGGACGATGTCCATGAGTCCGTGCTCGTTGGCGTCGTTCATGGCGGATTCCCCTCGGCGGCTCACAGCCAGTCCCAGAAGCCAGTGATGGGCGGGTCGCCGGTCTCGCCCTCGATGGGCAGCACGGCGATGGACTGGAGCATGGAGTAACGACCGGGCAGGTCGAGGCTGAAGATGGGGCCCAGGTCGATGAGCGACCAGGAACTGCCGAAGAACCGGTTGGCGACCGGGATGGGCAGGTAGTAGCGGTGCCAGACGCGCACGCCCACGTCGGACTCGTTGGGCCAGTTCCAGGTCACGGTGCCCGACTGCTCGGCGAGGCCGTCGTTGGATCCCTTGTAGAAGACGAGGTCCGTGGCGAACGAGGCGTAGGCGTAGCGCTCGACGCCGTTGCCGACGACTTCGCCCGCGTCGCCGAGGCTGCTGGCGATGGACGAGACGGAGCTGAGCAGGTCGCCCAGGAACGGGATGCCGTCCAGGACGACGCCGGCGCGCGGGGAGACGGGGACCATGGCCAGGGCCGCGGCCATCTGGATCTTGTCGAACTTCTCGCCGCCGTCGGTGTTGAGCTGGTGCTTGCCCTCGCCGTCGGCCTCGGCCGGAATCCACACGATGGCGGCGCGGGTGGCGGCGAACGCGGCGTAGGTGACGTAGTTCTTGGCCTGGTAGAGCAGCGCGAGCTGCATGAGGCCCAGCGTCGTGACCAGGAGGATGGGGAACGTGACGGCCACTTCGGTCATGGCCTGACCGGACTCACCGAGCTGGCGACGGCCCCGCGCCAGGTCGATCACGAGGTGGCTGGCCGAGGCGAGCACGCCGGCGAGCTTGATGCCCACGCCGACGCACAAGGCGGCGACGACGGCGTAGACAACGATGTCCCAGGTGTAGACGGGGCCCGGCAGCGGGGTCGCGGCCTCGTAGTGAGGCGCGAGGCCCGGGTTCAGCAGCTCGAGGCGCTCGCGCCCCCAGGTGCCGAGGCCGGCGTGCCAGGCGAGCCCGGCGGCGGTGGCGGCAAAGGCCGACAGGCCTGTGACGACGCGCTTGTTCATCGCTCGCTCCTCAAATGCCCAGATCCAGCAGGGGCATCGACTCGAGGAGCCCCTCCTCGACCATCGCCCAGATCCAGCCCCCCGCGAGGGCGACGCCCAGCGGGAACGGGATTTGATTCTCGTCCTTCGGCATCTCGACCTGCAGGCCGGGAATGAAGGCGGTGAAGAAGAACCGGAAGATGTTCTTCAAGGAGGACCAGAGCCGGCCCTTCCAGATCATCAAGGCCAGGGCGATGAAGCCGCCCAGCAGGCCCGAGTACAGCAGGCCGTAGGCCGTGGTGTTGATGCCGGTCAGCGCGCCCAGGGCGCCCGCGGCCTTCACATCCCCGCCACCGATGCCCCCGAACATGTAGCCCAGGAACAGAATCCCGAACCCCAGCGCAAAGCCCGCCAGGGACTGGCCGGAGAGGGAGACCGCCGACTTGAGGCCCTGAGACCAGGGTTCCGCGGCGACGAAGAAGAGGACGAGGCCCACCAGGACCGACGGGTAGGTGAGCTTGTTGGGAATCTTCGCGGTGCGTACGTCGGAGTTGACCATGGCGGCCATCACTCCTGCGCAGGTCGCGAGACTCAACCATCCCCAGACTCCGTGAACTTCAGGGTGCAGCACCCGAATGACCTACGGGATCGGCAGCGAGGTCCACGTCGCGACGAAGTTGTAGTAGCGCTCGAATGCCTCCTGGAGGGCCCCCATGATGGGGATCAGCCCAATGAACAAGGCCACGACGAGGATGATGTATTCAGCCATCCCCTGGCCGGTTCGGGAGTCCTGGACGGAGCCGCGCTGCTGCAATGCCTTCATCGGAAGTGTTCCCTCGCTTCCGTGCCCCCGAAAACACTTCGGTGACGCTGAAACCCTACTTGGGGGGCCTGGGGCTGGCAACGGGTTCTTGGGATTTTCTTTGCATTTCCCTGACAAGTCGAGCTATGTGGCCGGAATCCCAGGGTTTTGTCCGACTCTGAGGCGCTCGGCGGGGTCAGGGTAGCGCGAGGGTCGCGCCGGGGAGAAGGCACCGATCGGGCTGGAGACAGCGCTCGATGCGGTGCCGCCGAGGCTTGGTGCCCGGGGGATGGACGACGACGTGCATCACGCCGAACCGCTCCACGCGGACCGGGCGGGCGCGCCGCTGGCCGTCGACACTCACGGGGTGCGGCGCGGTCAGCCAGCTGGGCTTCCACGCGGTGGTGAACACCAGCTCGGGGGGCGGCGGGTCGGCGACGGTCGCGTGTTGGGCGGCGGTCCACGGGGTCTCGGCCAGGCCGACCCGGTGGGGTCCCGGGCCCAGGTGGAGGGTGGTGGGACTCAAGCCCGCCGGGGCGCCGTCGAGAAGCACCGGCGCGTAGCCCCCGACAACCACCACCCGGACGGCGTGCAGGGGCGCCGGGCTGAGGGCGGCCGGGCTGAGGGCGGCCGGGCTGAGGGCCAGGGCGACCGCGAACGCCGGCAGCACGCGTGGGGGCATGGAGGGCGGCGGTGCAAGCCGCGGGCCTTGGTGGGGGGCGAACGGGGGCTGTCGGGGGACGGCCGGTTCGTCCTGCAGGGGCCGACCTGTTCAACAGGTGTGGAGTTGCGGGACCCGTGGCGCGTGGGGCGGGGGGACCTGTCCAACAGGTTTGAGGTTCTGCGCCTCCGGGAGCGGCCAGGAAGGTGGCCCGTGGCGCACCGGGGTCTCGTCTTGTGGACAGCACGACGAAATCGTCGCGCAGACAGGAGCAACCGATGGAACTGGCCTGGCACTTGATTCTCAGGGTTCGTGGCAACCGCGTTCTTGCGAGGGACCGACCCGAGCGGCTGCACGTCGTACGCACCTTTGCGAGGTTCGGAGCCGAACACCGGCTGTTGGCCTTTGGGCTGGCCGATGCCCACGTCCATGTGGTGGCCGCAGACGAGCGCGCGCGGCTGGGGCGCTTCTGTCAGCGGGTCGGCAGCTCGCTGCAACAGACTTGCGGCTTCGGTTCGCCGTTCGGGCCGGCGGTGTTTCGGCCGGTGGAGAGCCAGAGTCACCTTCGTCGCAGCGTCTTGTGCGCCTGGCGGCAAGGGGGCCACCATGGCTTGAACGACGACCCGTTGGCCGAGTTCACCAACGTGCCCGATCTGCTCGGCGGACGACGGTTGGACACCGACGCCATTCGCGCCCGCGCCGCTGCGGTTGCGGTGGCGCCACTCGCGGGGCCGGAGCGGGCTGTTGCTCTGAGGCGCTTGGGCCGGGATTCCGTTCGGCGCCTGCGACGCGTCCCAACGACCTCAACCGAGCGAGCCGCCGTCCGGGCCCAGCTGTTGGCCTGGAGTGCTGCGGTCCAATCGCCCCTGGCTCCCCCACGCCGACCCCCCTCCCCCTCCCCTAGGGCTCATCCCAGCTGAGCTGATCTCCGGGCTCGGTCTGCGACGCCGCAATGGCGCCGACGGGCAGCTCGATCGTGTGTTTGGCTGTGAAGTAGATGCGCGTCATGCGGCCGGGGCGGATGTTCTCGATGGCGCGAACGACCACTCCGTCCTTGCGGACGAACAGCACGTCGAGGGCAAAGCCCATCCCGAACATGTGGATGCTGTTGCAGGGGGAGATCACGAGGCCCTCACCCGCTTGCAGCTCCGGCGAGTCCAGCAAGCCCCGCATGCGCTCCCCCGGAGTTCGGGCCCAGCGTTCACGGTCAGCGACCACCGTGCCGCGCGTCGCGTTGCGGATCATCGGCCTACTTCGCTCGGTGGGACACGGTCCAGACGCGGCGCCAGGCCTGCTCGTCGCTGCCCGCCGCCCCCTGGCTCACAAACGCCACCTGAAAGCTCGCGCTCCCGGCTCGGCCGAAGACCGTCGGCTCGGAGTTGTTGACCGTGCCCGTCGGCAGGAGCTGAAGCGTGCCGTCGAGCCCAGCGATCACGAGCGGGTCGCCCTCGTTGGGCGCGTTGCGCACCACGACCACGCCCTTGCTGTCGGGCGACCAGGCCGGGCCGCGACGCTCCGTCGGCACCACGTCTTCGACCAGCTTCTTGGGGCCACCGCCCGTCGAATCCACGACGTAGAGGTCGAAGCGCGTCCGGTCCTGCCGGTCGTGGTTGCTGAAGAACGCCAGCATCTTCCCGTCCGGCGACCACGACGGCTTCAGTGAGCTGCCCTTCCAGGCCGTGATTCGCTTGTCGCTGCGGCTCGGGTCCGTGAGGTCCTCGATCACCCGGATGTTGCTGCCGTCTTCGGACATCGCCGTGTACGCCAGCCGCGAGTCCACCGGCGAGAACGCTGCGTAGAAGTCCAGCCCCTCCCCGGTCGTAATCCGCACCGGCGGCTTCTCCAGCGCGTAGATGTCAGCCAGGTACAGGTCGCCGTCCCCCGTCGCCGCCGAGCACCAGACCAGCCACCGGTTGTCGGCCGAGAACACCGCCCCGCCCTGCTTCTCCTCGCCCCCCAGAGGCACCGTCACCCCCCTCAGCCACACGTCGAAGTCGTCGTTGGCGCCGCTGCTGCTCCACGCATGCAGCTGCCCCGAAGGCGCCCACGCCAACTCCTGGTTGACCGGCCGCTTCTTCGTGAACCGGCCCCCCAGCCCGCTGCTGCTCGCCGGCGGAACGATCTCCTCCTCACGCCCCCCGGCCACGGACCACACGTACAGGCGCGTCTCCTTGTCCGCCGAGTTCGAGATCTCGTACGAGATCGACTCCCCGTCGGGGCTGAACTGGGGATCGATCGCGTGGCCCCGATGCTCGGGGGACGCCGGGCGGGCCTGGGCGAGCGCCACGGTCGGCGCCAACAGCAACAGCAAGATCAACCGGCTCATGAGGACTCCGAAGAAAAACGATGGCACGCCACACGGCCCCCTCCCAGGGGGACTGGATCGGGGCGGCGCCTGGTGCACGTCGAATACAGGGGCTCGTCGGAGCGGACACGACCGCAGCGGGGCGCCCAGGGGCAGCCCGAAGACGACCCCCGAACCCCCACTGGGGTCGGGGGGGGATCGGTGCCGAACCCCGACTGCAGCAGGTGTTCGGTGTACGGATGAAGCTCGGCGGGGTCCGAGTCGGGGCGCAGTCGCTCGGCGGGCAGCTCCTGGACCACTCGCCCCGCCAGCATCACCAAGACCCGTCCCGACACCCGCCGCACCAGGTCGAGTTCGTGGCTGATGAACACCCAGGCCTTGTCGGGCCCGTGAGCGGCGAGCAGCACATCGAGCACATCGGCCTGCAACGACGCGTCGAGCCCCGCCGTCGGCTCGTCGGCCACCAGCAGTCGGGGGCTGGGCAACAGGCACCGCGCCAGGCCCACCCTCCGCTTCTGGCCCCCGCTGAGCTGCCCCGGCCGGGAGCCCCCGAGCCCCGAGAGGCCAAGGCTCGCCAGCGTCTCCCGAATCACGACCGCGCGGTCGGCCCCGGGGCAATGCAGCCGCAGGGTCTCGTCGAGGTGCTGCTCGACCGTGAGCCGGGGGTTCAGGCAGGCCGTCGCGCCCTGAAACACCATCTGCATTCGGGCCCGAAGCCGCCGCAGGGGCTCGCGCTCCAGCTCGCTGAGGCGCTGCCCTTCGAAGCGGACTTCCCCTTCGTCGGGATCGACCAACCGCAACAGCAGGCGGCCCAGCGTCGTCTTGCCCGACCCCGACTCCCCCACCACCCCGACGATCTCACCCGGGTCCACGTGCAGATCCACGCCGTCGACGGCCACGATCGGCGCTCCTCCTCGCCGACGCGGCGGGTACGACAGCCGGAGCCCTCGGGCCTGGAGCACCGTCACGACTCCACCCCGTGGCAACGCACCAGGTGCCCGTCGCCGACCGCGGTCAGGGCGGGCGGCGAGGTCGCGCAGCGGTCCGCGAACGTCGCCGCGCTCCGCAGCGCACACCGACCCGCAAACACGCACCCGTTCGGGGCCGTGGCCCCCCGCCCCGTGGCCGGCCCCGGCTCGCCGGTCCGCATCGCCTCGGCCCGCGCCGCCAGCTCGATGCCGTAGGGATGGCGCGGCGGCCCCGGCCGCAACGTCGCCGCTCCCGGGCCGTCCTCCACCACCTGCCCCCCGAACAGCACCACGAGCCGGTCGGCCAGCCGCCGCACCACCTCCAGGTCGTGGCTGATGAGCAGCAACGCCGCCCCCTCGTCTCGCGCCAGCTGTTCCAACAACTCCACGATTCCGCGACGCAGCGACCAGTCCAGCCCCGTGGTGGGCTCGTCGGCGACGATCAACTCGGGCTCCGTGGCGAGCGCCACCGCAATGGCGGCGCGCTGTGCCATGCCCCCGCTCAGCTCGTGGGGGTGGAGCCGAGCCACGCCGTCGGCGTCCGGCAGCCCCACCCGCGCGAGCCAGTCCTCGGCCCGGCGCGCCCGCTCGGCTCGGGCCAGGCCCCGGTGGCGGACGGCCACGGAGTCCTCGACCTGCCGCCCGATGGACCGGAACGGGTCCAGCGCCTGCCCTGGATCCTGGAACACGTAGCCGGCGTCGCCCGCGCGCAGATCCGGCCGCCGCTGCCCGGGCCGCAGCACGGTCCGCCCCCGCCAGCTCACCGCCCCTCCGACGAGCCCGGGACGCGCGGTGCTGATCCCCAGCGCCGTGCGCAGCAGCAGCGTCTTGCCGCTGCCCGACTCGCCCACGAGGCACGTGATCTGTCCCGCCTCGACGGTCAGATCGACCCCATCGAGCAAGCGACGGGGGGCCGCCGCCCCGTGGGGCGTGCCGTCGACGACGACGCCGTGGAGGCCCAGCAACGTCATGCCTCGGCGTCCCGCTGCGCGAAGTACTCGGCCAGCGCGAGGGCCCCGGCGATCGTGGCGACGATGGCGAGGCTCGGCACGACCACGCCCAGCAGGCCCCCGCTGCGCGCCGCTTCCACCCAGCCCGAGTCGCCCGCGATCCCCCCGCTGCGAACCACCGCCGAGCGCATGTCCGCCAGGATGTTCCCCCACGAGGGCCGGGGTTCGGGGACGCCGTAGTCGCCCAGGTAGGACAGGCTCGTCTCGACCAGCAGGAAGGCTCCGAACACCGAGCAGGCCTGTCGCAGCAACAGCTGCCGGCAGTTGGCCCACAAGATGTGCCGCCCCAGGATCGCGACGTCCGTGAGCCCGTGAGCCCGCGCCGCGTCCACGAACCGGGCCCGCCGGAAGTGCGCCACCCGCTCGCTGAGCACACCGGCGACCTGGGGCACGAACGACAGCCCCACCAGGGCCCCGAGCACGTAGACCCGGGCCGGCGCCCAGGCCGACGGGTCGCTCACCCCCGCCAAGAACACCGCCAGCAGCACCACGACGAGCACCAGTCGGGGCCACGCCGACAGCAGCGTCAGCACCCCGCGTAGCACCTTGCTCACGGGGTGGTCGGGCACGTAGCCCACCGCGGCCCCGGCGAGGGTGCCCAGCAACAAGGCGACCGCGCACGCCACCAGGCCGGGCCCCACGAACGCCTCCGTCGACTCGACGACTCGCAAGAACAGGTCTCGGCCGACGGCGTCGGTGCCCAGCCAGTGGGCGCTCGACGGCCCCCCCATCGCGCCGTCCGAAGGCCACGGGTCGGGGTCGATGAACACCGCCCACACCCGCAGCGCGAGCACGGCGAACAAGACCGAACCACCCCCGACACCCGCCGCCGACCACCGCATCAGACCGACCCCCGCGCGGTCTGCCGGCTGTCCTTGCGGACCCGCGGGTCCACGGCCACTCGAAGTGCGTCGACCCCCAGCTGCACGGCCGCCACCAGCCCGGTCAGACCGACTGCGATGGCCACCAGCAACGTGAAGTCGGCCTTGACCGCGGCGCGGTACCCCATGAGCCCCAGACCCTGGATGCCCAGGACCATCTCCAGGACCAGCACCCCGCTCAGCAAGAACACGAGCCGCGCCGCGAGCAGCTGAGCAAGGGGAAGCGCCAGGTGGGGCGCCAGCCGCCGCACCAACGGCAGGCCGCGAAGCCTCATGCTGTGCACGAAGTCCTGCTCCACGAGCCGCCGTCGTTCGGCATCCAGGCCCAGGATGACGTCGCTGAGGGTGCCGTCGCCCACCGCCAGAATGAACACCGCCGCCCACCACCGCCGCGGTCCGTCCGGGGGGACGCCGAAGACCACCAGCGCCACGTAGCCGAGCAGGAAGACAGGAACCAACGAGAGCCCATGCAGCCCCAGGCGCAGGGGCCGACTCAACGCCGCGACCCGGTCGCCGAGCCCCAGCACGATGCCCAGGGCGCCGGTGAGGGAGAGCAGGAGGGCGAACCCGACGATGGGCAGCGTCGTGGCGGCCCCCCGGCCCACCAGGTCCAGCACGGGGATGCCCCGGTACGACGGCCCCAGATCGCCGGCGAACACGCCGCGCCAGAAGCCACCAAGCCAGGCCGCAAGCCCCTGCTCCGCGACCGGCGAGCCCGGCGCGAACAACAGCAACGCCCCCAACAGCGCGGAGCTGACCCCGACCACGGCGGCCAGCCCCGTCGCCCGCCGCGCCAGATAGGCCAGGGCGGGTCTCACTTCTTGGGGAGCAGCTTCCAGTCGGCGAACTGGGAGAAGTAGTAGAACGGCGACACCCAGGCGCTCTCGACCTCCCGCCGAAGCGCCGTGTAGCTGCGCAGCGACCACAGGAAGACGTAGGGCTGGTCGATGGCCAGCTGGCGGTGCACTTCGCGCAGGTACGCGACCTTCGCCGCGGGGTCCGTCTCCGCGATGGCCTTGTCGAGCAGGCTGTCGACGTCGCGGTTGCTGTAGGCGATGAAGTTCTGGGCGCCCTTGCTGTGGAAGAGGTCGTAGACGTTCTCGTTCTTGTCGAAGGACCAGGAGTCCAGCACGAGGTCGAAGTCCCGCTGGGCGAAGACCTTGTCGTTCCACACCGACTTGTCCATGGCGACGGGGTCCGCGGCGTCGAAGCCGGCGCGGCGAAGCTGCGACTGCAGGTTGAGCGCCACGGTCTGGCCTTGCTCGCCCAGCCCCGCCCGGTAGAAGAGCCGCAGCCGCACCGGCTCGCCCTTGTGCATCCAGGTGCCGTCCTCGAACGTCAGGCCCTGGCCTTCCATGAGGCTGGCCGACTCCATGGCGTCGGGGGTCAGCAGCGGCACCGAGTCGGCGTGGTTGTAGAACTTGCTCGACGGCACGAACGGCCCCGAGATCCGGTCGCCTTCGCCGATGAGCGCCAGCGCCTCGTCGAGGTCCAAGGCCTTGCCCACGGCGTTGCGGACGGCCACGTTCTTGAGCAGTGCGTGCTTGCCGTTCATGCCCAGGTACCACCAGGACTTGCTCTGGTACGGCACGAGGTCCGCGTGTCGGTTCCGCTCGATCTCCGCCAGGTACTGCCCGGGCACCGAGATCATCGCTGCGATGTAGCCGTACCCCAGGGAGCTGACCTGCTGGTTCTTGTCCGGCATCTCGCGGACCTTGACCCGGTCGATGTTGGGCTTGCGGAACGCTTCGGGGTTGAGTTGGAGGCTCCAGGTCCCCAGGTCCTGGGACTCCACCATCAGCGGGCCCGAGCTCGTCGGCTTGAACCAGAACGGGTCCTTGCGCGGCACCGCCGTCGACTCGAACCGGTGCTTCGGCAGGATCTTGAACGACAGCTTCTGCAGCGGCTCCGGCTCGGGGTCGTGGAAGATCAGCTTGATCGTCGATTCTCCCTCGGCCTTCGCCTTCTTGATGAACGCCACGCGGCTGCGGTCGGGGCTGTCGGACTTCGGGTTCAGGTAGGCGGCCACGGTGAACTCGACGTCGGCCGCCGTGATGGGCGTGCCGTCGGACCACTTGAGGCCCTCCCGCAGGAAGACGGTCATGGACTTCTTGTCGGGGGACAGCTCGTAGGCGTCCGCCAGCCGCGGCTCGGGCGCCCCGTCGTACCCCAGGCCCCACAGGGGCTCGAAGAGCAGCTCCCCGATGCGGGTCTCCGCCATCGAGCTCTCGTGCAGCGGGTTCAGCGTGAACGGGAGCTCGTCCTCGGCGTATTCGAAGGCCTGCGCCGCCACCGTCGCAGGCAGCAACAAGCACAGCCCGAGGGGGAGCAGCCAGCGTCGAGTCTCGTGCAGCATGCCCATCCCTACAACTGGTTCGTTTCGCCGCGCTGGCCGACCGTCGAGGCCGCGCCGAGCTGGGCCAGGGGGCGCTCCACCGAGGCCAGCGGCGGCAGATCGCTCGTCAATGGATGGACCAGACGCACAGCGTCGTCGGGTTGCCCCGCCTTCCAGTACACCCGCGCGAGGCTCAGCAAGAAGGCCCGATCATTGCGGTGCGAAACGCCGGCGCGGCCGCCGTCGGGGGAGCCGCCCAGGGAGCCGGGCGTCGCGTCCAGAGACCGCTCGCCGAGGCGGCGGGCCTGGGCTGGTGAGGCGCCGAGGACCCGGTTCATCTGTTCACGCAGGAGCCCATCAACCAGCAGTTGAGGCAGCTCCAACTCCGCTGCGAGCCCCGGCTCGTCGGCCAGCCCAGCGAGCAAGGGCGTGCCCAGCCCGGCGGCCATGCGCAGGATCCGGTCGACGTCGTCGGACCCGGTCCCCTGGCCCCAGCCATCCAGGGGCAGACGGTCGCCGAAGCTGCGGCCGGCCGCGCCCCGGGACCACCGGTGCAGCCATGCGTCGAGATCGGGTTGGGGTGCGCCGAAGAGGGCCAGCCACGCGGGAATGCTCCCCCCGTCGCCGGTCGGCGGTGCGTCGAGCCCGCCGAACGCTGAAGCCGCCGCGACGATGGGTCCACCGGCCGCGCCCAGGGGCTCCGCCAAGGCAACGGCGGCGGCCAGCTCGGCCCGGACCAGGGCGCCGAGGCGCGCGGGGTCGTCGAAGGGCAACTCGAAGGTCACGCCTGCTTCGTCGTCGCGCCCGAGCACGTCGACGACGTCGGGGGCGGCCGTCTGGGCCGCCGCTGCATCGGCGGCGTCACCCGACCCGTTCACAAACGCCCGGCGCGCCCGCCAGGGATCCGGCAGCTGCGACGAATCGCCGGCGAACAGCGCGCGGATGGCCGAGTGGTCGTCGCCGGGCGGCGGGTCCTGGCCCCGCAAGAACGCCGCCAGCAGCGGCTCCAGGGGCCCGGTCCTCACGGTCTCTCGGTGCTCGTCGCGCCAGTCGAAGAGCGCGATCCCGGCCTCCCGACACAGCGCGGCGGCGGCGTCGTAGGCCGCCGCTCGCTCCAGGTGCACGCGCGCCTTGCCAAGGCGGGCCGAGTCGCTGGCGGGCACGACTCCGAACTCGCGGTCGGCGCCTCGCAGATCGCCGTGGAACAGCGCGATCCAGCCGTCGCCGCCCGACGCGTCGAGCAACGCGGCCAGGGCCCCGTCGTCCGCACCGGCCCTCGCCATCCACGAGTCGGCCAACAAGGTGCGGGCCTGCTCGGCGCTGAGCGTCGGCGTGGCCGGCGGCGAGGTCGCAACCGCAGCGGGCTCAGTCGGCGCCCCGCACGCGGAGACACCCAACGCGAGCACCAGCGGCGCGGCCCGGCGCAGCTGCACTAAAGCGCCCCGTCCCGCAGGTCCTGCAGGCTGCGGATGGCCTGGTCGGCCTTCTCGGCTTCCCGCTGCCGGTATGTGTTGCGGGCGAGGTGGCTGAATCGCTTCCACACGGCGATGGAGTCGTCGATGTAGTCGAGGTTCTCCGACGACTGGTACAGGCCCTTGTAGGCCTTGGCCTGGACCTCCCAGATCTTCAGTTGCCGGTCCGTGCGCACCCGCTGGGGGATGTCCTGGGCATTCAGCTCCGCCGTGCGCGCGGAGTCCAGCGCGTCGCGGTACCGCCCCTGCCGGAGGTGGCACTTGCCCATCTCCAGGTTGAACTGCGGGTTGGCTCCGTTGCCCCCGACCTGCATGACCTCGGTGGCGACCTCGCAGTGCCCGCGGCGGTCCCCGGCGGCGTCGTATTGGGCCAGGAGGACCGCTCGGGAGTCATTGAACAGAGGGTCCGACGACCCCACCCCGCGCAGGTCGGCGAGCTCGTCCGATCCCAGTCCACCGCGGCGGGCCTTGTCGCTCAGCGACGCGATGCGGGTGCCGTCTACGGCCCCGCCGGCGGCGGCGACGGGCTCGTCGTCCTCGAACGGCGACCGGAGATCAGAGTCCTGCCGGGTGGGCTCGGGCACCCAGTCGTCCTCGGGGTCGTCCTGCCGGGTGGGCTCGACGTACCCGCGCTCGGGCTCGGGCGTGGACCGGGGCGTGGGCCGCGGGGTCGCCGCCGGCCGGCTGCGCTGCGACGAGTTGATGGCGACCCGACCGGAGTCGCGGGTCGTTCGCTCGGACCGCGTGTCCCGGCGCCCCCCGTCGGCCCAGCTGTCGTCGCGGCGGGTCGGGGGTGCCTCGCGCCGCTCGACCACGCGCGGGGGCGGGGTCCCGGCGGGCTCCGACCAGGAGTCTTCGGGCTGCGGGTCGCCGGTCTCGGGTTCGACCAACGGCAGCTCGTCGGCCTGCACCAGCTCGGGCTCGGCGGTCGGCTCGGGCGCAGGCTCGGCGGTGGGTTCCGGGGCGAGCGCGAGCTCGGCCACCGGCTCGGGAGCGGGCGAGAGCAGCAAGACGCCGATCACCGCGAGGACCAGCAAGGCCGCCACTGCGCCGACGCCGATGACGAGCAGGTTCGCCCGACGCGTGGCGGCGTAGTAGTCCTCGTCGTCCTCGTCGTAGTAGTCGTCGTCGTAGCTGGGCTCCGGCGGGGCGGCGGGGGGCGGGGCCGCGACGCCGGCGGGCGGACGCACCGACCCCGAGCGCGCCGGGGAGAGCGCCGCCATCGACGCCCTCGAAGACGGCGGCATGGTGGCGTGGGAGGACTGCGCGGCGGGCGGAGCAGGCTTGCCGCCCATCGGCGGCAGCGCCGACTGCGACGCTGCGGGCGGTTCGACGTGGGCCGCGGGAGCCGTGCCGGTCGGTCGCGGGGGGGCAGCCGGAGCCGCGCGCGGAATCGGCGGGGCCGGAGGAGCCGTGCGGGGACCGGTCGGCTTGGGCACCGGCGGGGCGATGGGGGCCGGCGGCGCCGCGGCGGGCGCGTTGGTGGCCGGCCGTGTCCCGCGGGGCCCGATGCCGGTCGCCGCGGCGGCCCGGGGGGCGTTCTGCGGCAGCGTTGGCGGACCGGTCCGCGGACCGTTGGGCGCCGGCGAACGGGTGGGCGGCTGGCCCTGGATCGAGGGAGGCGGGACCGCGCTGGGCACGGTTCCTGCCCGAGGCCGGCGCTCCGCGGGGCGGGCCGCGGGGGCCAGCTGCTGCTCGGCCTTGAGCGCGACCGCCGAGGGGGGCGCGGCGGCGGCGGCGGAGATGGGCGACGCAGGCACCGCGGCGTCGGGCACCGCGGCCATCCCGTTGGCCGGCGTCCCCGACTGAACGAGTGCCTTGAGCCGCGCGACCGATTGCGCGAACGCGGGCTCGGCCGGTCCGGGCCCGGGGGCTGCCGGGACGACCGCGGGCGCAGGGGCCGCGGGGGGCGCCGCGGCGGCCAGCTTGTTGTGGGACGGTGGCCCCGGCGGCGCATCGCGCCCCACGGACGGGGCCTCGGCCGAGACCGCGAGGGCCAGGTTGCTGCCCGCGTGCATGCGGGCCGCGGCCTCGCGCGCAAGTTGGGTGATCTTCGCCATGTACTCGCGCAGGTGCGAGGGCGACAGGTCCACCTTCATCTGCTCGGCGACGAAGCGCAGGTCCTTCTGGACCAGGCCCATGTTCTGGTACCGCAGCTCCCGCTTCCGGGCGAGCATCCGCAGCAGGATCATGCGCAAGCCGGGCTCGATGCCCTTCTTGGTGATGTCCTTCAACCCGACGTTCAGCTCCTTGATGGAGTTGATCACGTTGAGGTAGTTGCTGCCGTCGACGAGCTTCTCGAGCGTCAACATCTCCCAGAACACCGCGCCCAGGCTGAAGATGTCCGAGGCCGGCGTGAGGCTCTGCTCGCCGCTGGCCTGCTCCGGCGACATGTAGTTCGCCGTGCCCTTGACCACCGAGCCGGTGTTGCTGGTGTCGCCGACGCGCGCGATGCCGAAGTCCGTCAGTTTGACGATGCCGCGGCGGCTGATGAGCACGTTGGACGGCTTGATGTCCCGGTGGATGAGCCGGATGGGCTTGCCGTCCATGTCCGTCGCCGAGTGGGCGAAGTCCAGGGCTTCGCACAGCGCCAGGGCGATGTGGAAGAAGATCGACAAGGGGAACCGGAGGTCGTTTTCCCGGTGGACGTGGATGGCCTGGGCGAGGTCGATCCCGTCGACGTACTCCATGACGATGTAGTAGTCGTCGTCGATCTTCCGCAGGTCGTGCACGCCCACGATGTGGTTGTGCTGCAGCTGACCGAGCAGCTTCGCCTCCTGGACCAGCTGCCGAATGAAGTACTGATCCAAGGCAAAGCCGCCGTGGAGGCGCTTGAGCGCCACCAACGTCTTGAAGCCTTCGTCCCCGCCACGCTCGGCCAGGAACACCTCGGCCATGCCGCCCTCACCGATCTTGCGGATCAGGACGAACTCGCCTTTGCGAATGGGGAATTGCTCGCTCATGTGGCTTGCGCACCGTGCCCGGGCGGCGGGGGCTCCTCGGCGCGGAGACTACCCCACCCCGGGGCCACCGAGGTAGACACGACGCGCGTCTCCGCGGGGGCCGCCAGCGACCCGATGACGCCCTTCTTCATCGCGAGTCCAAAGAGCATGCCGAGCACCAACACCATCACGACGATCAAGGCCACCAGAACGTAGACCGCCTGGCTCTTGCGCTTCTTGCGGCGCTTCTTGCGTCGGCGGCGCACCTGGGGAGCATCGGCCGGTTCCGCGGCGAGGGTCTGTTCGTCCTCCTGGCCGCCGCCGTCGAAGACCCACTCCTCCTCCGAAGGCTCCTCGACCCGAGGGGGCGCGGGGGCCGGCGGAGGGCGCGCGGCGGGGGGCGCGGGAGGCGGCGCGACCGGCGGAGGGCGAGACAGGGGGGCCGGGGGCGGCGGGCGAGGCCGAGGGGCCGCACCGGCGAACTCCGCCATGGCCGGCGACGCTTCGAGCGACTGGGAACTGGCCGGGGCAAGCCCGTCCAGCGCGGGGAGCTTGGACAGGGACTGGTGCTCCCCCGTGGTGCCCATCACGCCCATCTCCGACGGACTCTTGCCCCGGTAGACCATCGTGCGGTTCGGGTCCTTGGTGGACAGGTCGGGGAGGCCCTCAGCGGGGTCTCGACCCAGTCCGCCGGCCGCCGCGGCCCCCGGCAGGGCCATCGTGTCCGCGCCGCGATCCACCGGGCGATGGGCCGGCGTGGCCGGGGTTGCCGGGCCGACGTTGCCAAACGGCGGGGTGATCGGCGACTCGGAGTCCAGTCCGAGGTCGTCCACCGGCGGCCGCGGCTTCGGCGTGAGCATCTGACTCGCCGACAGCGCGGCCAGCTGCGACTCGAGCATGTCCTTCTCGACGGCCTGGGTCGGCGGGCCCAGCTTCTTCATGTCCACGGGCGGCGGCGTCGCCGGTGTCGTGGGGCCGGTCGGTCCGAGCTGCTGGGGAGCCTGCGCGATCTCCTGGGCCGCCTGCCGCACCGACTCGGGCACCGACAGGTTGCTCAGCGTCGCCCGGTTCGGGGCTCGGCCAAGGATGCCCATGAGGCGGCCGACGTACGCGCGGATCCGGTGCCAGCTCAGGTCGATCTTGAGGCGGTCGGCGACGAACTGGAGGTCGTTGCGGACGCTCTCCATCTCCTGGTAGCGCCCCGAGGTGTCCGCCGAGAGCATCTTGGCGATGACCATGCGCAGGCCGGGCTCGACGCCGAGGCCCGCCAGCTCCTCCAACGTCACCCGCCGCTCGCGCGTGATGTGGATGGCCTTGAGGTAGTTGTCGGCGTCGATGAGCGGCTTGCCCGAGAGCATCTCGTAGAACACCGAGCCCAGGCTGTAGACGTCGGAGGCAGCCTTGAGCCGCTCTTCGCCAAACGCCTGCTCTGGCGACATGTAGTTCGCCGTGCCTTGGACGAGTCCCCCGGTCACCGAGCCGTCGCCCACGTGCGCGATGCCGAAGTCCGTCAGCTTGACGATGCCGCGGCGGCTCAACATCACGTTGGACGGCTTGATGTCCCGGTGGATGAGCGGCGTGGCCTTGCCCTCTTCGTCCACCGCCGAGTGCGCGTACGCCAGGGCTTCGGCGAGGCTGAGGGCCACGTGGAAGAAGAACGGCCGGGGAATGCGGGTCTTGCGGGTGCGGTGGACCTTGATGACCTGGGCGAGGTCGATCCCGTCCACGAACTCCATGACGACGTAGTACTCATCGCCAATGCGCTTGAGGTCGTAGACCCGGACGATGTTCGCGTGCTCGAGCTGCCCCAGGAGCCGGGCCTCGCGGACGAGCTGGCGGATGAAGTACGTGTCCATCGCGAGGCCGCGATGCAGCCTCTTGAGCGCGACCCGGGTGCGGAACCCGTCGTCTCCCAGGCGCTCGGCCAGGAAGACGTCGGCCATGCCGCCCTCGCCGATCTTGTGGAGGAGTCGGAACTCCCCCTGCTGGCCGAGGGCCTCGGTCATCAGGAGGGCTCTACTCGCCCTGCCGCAGGACGCCGGTGCCGGTGTTCGTGTCGCCGACCGAGGTGTCGACGAGGTTGCCGATGTCCTCGAGATCGATGGAGTCCGGGTACAGCGTCACGTCGACCTGAACTGAGCCCTGCTCGAACAGAACCGAGTCCTTCCACACGTGGTAGCCCGGCTTGTAGACCGTCACCTCGTAGTAGTAGGGGCCGGGCATGCCCAGGTCCGTGCCGTCTTCGCCCGACACGTGATCCACGACCCAGCGGCCGCCCTCCGTCGTCACGGCGAGGCCCCGGGTGCCGTCGGGCAAAGGCTCCGGCGGGGCGGCCTTCTTGCCCCGGCCGCTGTCCAGCTCTTCGGCCGGGGCCTGAGGCAGGACCGAGATCTTCGCGAACGAGATGGCCTTGCCCTCGGGGTCGAGCACCAGGCCCAGCAACTGGGGGACCTCGTCGGTCTTGCCCTTGCCTCCGCCCGTGGTTGCGCAGCCCGCGATCAGCAGGAGCAGCGAGGAGACCAGCAAGGCGGCGCGGATGGGCACGGGCTTCCCGATCAGTCGTCGGTCGGGTCCAGGGGCGCGTCCGACGGCTCGTAGTCGAGGCACCCCACGGACGAACTGACCCGGTTCAGGTCCTGCATGCACTCGACCCGCACCTCACGCGCCATCTCCGTGTTCACGAAGTAGGTCGACGCGTTGTAGCGACTCTTGCAGCGGTCCACGTACTCATCGGCGTGCCCGCCGGGGTAGGGCTGCCCTCGAGCGACGGCGGTGCCGTCCTGGCTCGTGGTGTCCACGTCGGCAAGTCCGTCGTAGCCGAAGTCTCGCCAGGTCGACTCCCAGGTCTCCAGACAACCGTCGATGTACCGAGCGTTCTCGGCGCACAACTGGTCGCAGGTCCCCAGGCAGCCGGTCCCCGCCAGCGCCAGCGTGAACATCCCGACAAACAGGTTCCAGGTCCTCGTCTTCATGAAGCGGATCTCCGCGCCGTCCTAGACCGCGCACGCGGCGCAGAGGCTACCACGGAGGCGGCCGACGGTCCCTGCCCCGGCCCCCGTACGGCTCGGTCAGCCGGCGGGAACTCCCGCGGCGGTGGCTGCATCCTCGGGGATGCGCGCCGGCGGCGACGCCGCCCGATCGATCGTGCCGCCACCCAGCAGTTCGGATCGGTCGAGCCCGCCGTAGACGACCGCCGATTGCCCCGGGGCCACGGCGCGCACCGGCTCCACGAGCTCCAGCCGGACCCGATCCCCCGTCTGGACCCAGGAGCGCACCCCGACGGGGCGGGCCCCGTAGCGGACCTTGACGGACAGCGCCTCGGCTTCGGCGGGCCGTCGAAGCCACCGGAAGGCGGCGGCCTCCACCGTGTCCTCGGCCAGGCCGTCGCGGTCGGTGACCACCAGGCGCCGCCGGGCCGCATCGATGCGCTGGACGTACAGGGGATCGGCCGACGTCACGCCCAGGCCCCGCCGCTGCCCCACGGTGAAGCGGTGCACCCCGTCGTGTCGGGCCAGCACCGCGCCCTGCTCGTCGACGATGTCCCCTGCCCCGGCCGCGCCGCCCTCGGCGACGAGGAACGCGTCCAGCCCCCCCGGGGGCACGAAGCAGACGTCCTGGGACTCGGCCTTGCCCGCGGTGCGGAGCCCGAGGCGCGCGGCGTGGTGGCGCACCGTCTCCTTGTCGAATTCGCCCACGGGGAACGTGAGGAACGGCAGGGCGGCGGCGGGCATCCCGTGCAGGAAGTAGGTCTGGTCCTTCATGTCGTCCACGGCCCGAAAGACCGACGGCGGGTCGCCCCGGAGCCGCGCGTAGTGCCCCGTCGCCAGCCACCGGGAGTCCAGTTGCCGCACCCGGTGCAGCAGCCGGTCGAACTTGAGGGTCCGGTTGCACTCCACGCAGGGATTCGGCGTCCGCCCGGTCCGGTATGCATCGACGAACGGCGCGATCACGGCCTTGCGGAAGGCTTCGCGCTCGTTGAGGAGGTAGTGCCGGATCCCTAGCTGGTTGGCGACTCGGCGGGCATCGAGCAGGTCCTCGGGCGTGCAGCAGCCGCCGGCGACCTCGCGCTTCCCTTCGTACAGCGTCAGCGTCACGCCGACGACGTCGCAGCCCCGCTCCACGAGCAGCGCGGCGGCCACCGACGAGTCGACGCCGCCGGACATGGCGACGACCACGCGCTCGCCCGGCGCGGGCAGCCTCGGGGTGCCGGGGAGGTCCATGGAAGCTAGGCGCTGGCCTTGTTGAGGGCCCGCAGGCGACTGACCTCGGCCACGATCGTGTCCACGGCCGTGTCGACCTGGGCCTCGGTCGTCGAGATGCCAAGGCTGACGCGGATGGCCGCCTCCAGCCACCGCGGGTCCTTGTTCAGGGCGACGAGCACGTGGCTCGGATCGAGGCTCCCCGAGGTGCAGGCGGAGCCCGTGGAGATGGCGATGCCCTTGAGGTCCAGGGCGAGCACGAGGCCTTCGCCGTCGACGCCATCGAACGAGAGGTTCGACGTGTTCGGCAGGCGGGAGGCGGGGTCGCCGTTGACCGAGCTGCCTTGCAGCCGCGCGGTGAGCCCCGACTCCAGGCGGTCCCGGAGGCGCGCGATCTCCGCGACGAAGTCGGGCTTCACGTAGGCCTGGGCCAGCTCCGCGGCCACGCCGAAGCCGGCGATGCCGGCCGTGTTGTAGGTGCCACACCGGCGCCCCTTCTCCTGGCCGCCGCCGCGCAAGAAGGGCTCAAAGGGCGTCTTGCGCTTGATCCACAGAGCGCCAACACCCTTGGGGGCGTAGATCTTGTGGCCCGAGATCGACATCAGATCGACGCCGAGCGCGTTGACGTCCAGGGGGATCTTCCCCAGCGCGTTGACCGCGTCGGTGTGGAACAGGGCGCCGGCCTGGTGGGTGATTTCGGCGAGCAGGGCGATGTCGTTGACGTTGCCCAGCTCGTTGTTGGCGAGCATCAAGCTGACCAGCACGGTGTCGTCGCGCAGGGCCGCGCGGAGCTCGTCGGGGTCGTGGCGGCCGTGCTCGTCGACACCCAGGAACGTGAACTCGTACCCGTGCAGCGAGGTCATGGCGTTGGCGGTGTCGATGATCGCCTTGTGCTCGATCGCCGACGTGATGATGTGCTTGCCCTTGGCCGCCAGGGCCCAGGCGACGCCGTACAGCGCGGTGTTGTCGGCCTCCGTGCCCCCCGAGGTGAACACGAGGTCTCGCGGACGCGCGCCGATGAGCGCGCAGACCTGCTCCCGTGCATCGTCGATGGCGTCCTTGGGACCGCGACCCGCCCAGTGAATGGACGAGGCGTTGCCCCACTCGTCCTCGTAGTAGCGCACGAGGGCATCGCGGACCTCCCGGCGGACCGGGGTCGTGGCGTTGTGGTCGAGGTAGATGCGGCTCATGGCCTGCGCTCCGTGCGGCTTGGCCAGGCAACGTGCCCAGCCAGGCGCGCGGCAGTGTTGATCCCCACGCCCCGCACCCGCAACAGGTCATCGGGCTGGTTCAGGCTTCCCGCCGCCGCGAGCCGGGCCAGCGCGGCCGCGCGAACGGGCCCCACGCCCGGCAACTCGGCCCAGGCGGCGGGGTCTACCTCGGTCGGCGCGATGGGGGCGCCCAGGGCGACGGCGGTGGCAGCCGACGCGCCCACGGGGGTGCTCAGATCGACAGGAACGGGCGGCGCGGTCTGGCTTGTCGCGATCAGCGCGGCTGCCAGCAAGAGCGATCCCACGGTCGTTCGGCTCGGACGGTCTCCCACGGCTCCCCCGGCAAGGACAGCTCAGACAACCACCCGTCTTCGGGCCCATCGGGCTCGAACAGGGCAGCGCGCCGGCCGTCGTTCGCGTGTTCCAGAACCACCCACACCGCGTGGCCGGGCAGCAGCGAGGGGAACCGGTCGGCCCACTCGATCACCGCCAGGCCTTCGTGCCCGACCCGTTCCCGGAAGCCGAGGTCCTCGGCTTCGTCGGCGCTCCCGAGTCGATACACATCGACGTGCAGCAGCAGCAGGCGCCCGGGCAACTCGTTGGCGAGGGCGAAGGTGGGGCTTGTTACCCGACGATCGGCGGGGACGTCCAGCCCCTTTGCGATGCCCTGGGTCAGCGTGGTCTTCCCCGCGGCGAGGGGGCCCACCAACGCCAGGGCGTCGCCGGCCTGCGCGGTTCGGCCCAAGGACTCGCCCAGGGCTCGCGTGGCCGCTTCGTCGGGCAGCCAGCCGCGGCGCCCCACCCAGATCACGGACGGCTGCCGAAGGGGGCCGGGGAGCGGCCGGCCTGCGCGTCGAGCCAGGCGGGGCCCAGTTCGTCGGCGATGTCCGAGGCGACGACGCCCGGCTCCCCCCGCGTCGCCGCCGCCCGGTCCCCGGCCGCACCGTGCCACCAGGCGCCCGCCCGAGCGGCCAGCTCCGGGGACGCTCCGCGGGCCAGCAAGGCCGCGATGACGCCGGTGAGGACGTCGCCGCTGCCGGCCGTGCCCATGGCCGGGTTGCCGGTGGGGACGAGCCAGGACTGCTCGCCGCGGACCAGAGTGGAGGCGCCCTTGAGCAGCCCCACCCCGCCCGACGCCTTCGCGAGCCGATGCACCTGGTCGAGCCGGGGCCGCTCGGCGCGCCCGGCCGCCTTCAGAGCGGCGGCGTACTCGGCGTCCGCGTCGGGGCCGCGCCCGGTGGAGGGGGGCAGCAGGCGGCGCATCTCGCCGGGGTGCGGGGTCAGCACGCGAGGGGCCGCGCTGTGGAGGCCGCCGCCGGCGAGGAGGTTGAGGGCATCGGCGTCGACGACGGCAGGGATCGATGCCTGGTGAAGTGCCCGCACGAACGCGCCCGTGCGCGGGTCCGTCCCGATCCCCGGGCCCAGGGCGAGGGCGTCCCGGGTGGCGAGGAGCGATCGCACCGCCTCCAGGCTCTCCTCGGTGAACACCCCGTCCTGTCCCGGCACCTCGACCGTCATGACTTCCGCCGGCGCCTCATCCCGGCCTCCCGTGGGCACCGCCAGCGTCACCAGCCCGGCGCCTGCGCGCAGCGCCGCCATCGCCGTCAGCGCCGCTGCCCCCGTCTTGCCCGGCGAGCCGGCGACGACGAGCACGTGGCCAAACGTGCCCTTGTGGGCTTCGGGGTCTGCCGGGGGGGCGGCGGCCACCAGGGCCTCGGGGCCGACCAGCCGCAGGCGGCTTCGGCCGGGGGTCTCGATGCCGATGTCGGCGACCACGAGCGAGCCCCGGCGCTGACGTCCGGGCTGAAGGAAGTGGCCGCGCTTCGGCGCCGCGAAGGTGACCGTGACGTCGGCCTGGACCGCGCTCCCCCCGCTTCCGCCGAGCACGTCGCCGGTGCTGCCGTGCACCCCCGACGGGATGTCGACGGCGAGGCACGGCGCGTCGCTGGCGGTCAGCGCCGCCACGGTCTTTGCGTACGCCCCGCGCAGCGGCCGCGTCAGCCCCGTGCCGAACAGCGCATCGACCAGCACCCCCGGCGCTCCTCCCGGCCACGGCCCAGGCTCCGTGGGCACGCCAGCGGCCTGGGCCATGGCGAGCTGTGCGCGCGCGTCGTCGGAGGCCGGCTCCCCGTGAAGCACCACCTGCGTCGGGATGCCGCGCCCGTGCAGGCGCCGGGCCATGGCCAGCCCGTCGGCGCCGTTGTTCCCGGGCCCGCAGGCGATGACCACGCCTTGCTGACACGCCGCCGGCCAGCGCTCCATCAACTCCAGGCAGCAGGCCCAGGCTGCCGACTCCATGAGCGCGAGGCCCGGCACCCCGATCTCCTCGATGGTGCGGCGGTCGGCCCGCTGCATCTCCTCGGCGGTCAGCAGCGCGACCCCATCGGTCACTGCAGCAGGGCCTTCATGTCGCGGACCGCTTCGTCGAGGCCGCAGAACACGGCGCGGGCGATGATCGCGTGGCCGATGTTGTACTCCGCGATCAACTCCAGATCGACGAGCGCCCCCACGTTGTGGAAGTGCAGCCCGTGGCCGGCGGCGACGAACAAACCGGCCTTGCGGGCGGCCTTCGCCGCGAACCGGATCCGCTCGACCTCAGCGGCCTGGTCGTCGTGGCCGGCCTCGGCAAACGCCGCGGTGTTCAGCTCGATGGTGCCGGCGGACAGACCGGCGCAGGCGGCCACCTGATCGGGCTGCGGATCGGCGAAGATCGCACTGCGGATTCCGGCGTCGGCGAGCCGCTTCAGGGCGACTTCGACCTCCCGCCGGGACTCGCCGGTGACGACGTCCAGGCCGCCTTCGGTCGTGACCTCGCCGGGGCGCTCGGGGACCAGCGTGACCATGTGCGGCCGGATCCGCTCCACGATGGTCAGCATCTCGTCGGTCGCCGCGATCTCGACGTTGAGCCGGGTCTGCACGGTGCGGGCGAGGATCTCGAGGTCGCGCTCGTTGATGTGGCGCCGGTCCCCGCGCAGGTGGCAGGTGATCTGGTCGGCTCCCGCCCGCTCGGCCATGGCGGCGGCGGGCACGGGGTCCGGGTACGCGGTGCCCCGCGCTTTGCGCAGGGTGGCCACGTGGTCGATGTTGACTCCAAGCAGCGGGATCATGGTGTTCTCCGGGGGGTCAGGACGCGGCCGCGGCGAGGGCATCGCCAGCGGCCTCGGCGAGGCGGGACGCCCAGCCTTCGACGAGCTCGGTCTGGGGGCCCTCGACGAGGACCCGCAAGATGGACTCGGTGCCCGAGTAGCGCAGCAGCTGCCGTCCGCCGAGGGGGGTCAGGGCGGCGTCGGCCTCGGCGAGCACCGCGCTGAGGCCGGTCAAGCTGTCGAGGGGGGGCTTGACCGGGGCAGGCACCTTCCGGTGCGCGGCGGGGAATCGGGGCACCGCCCCCAACGCGACCGACGGGGCCATGCCCGCCCGCGCGATGCGCACCAGCACCTCCACGGCGACCCGCGTGCCGTCGCCGCTGGGGCACAGGTCGGGGGTGATCACGTGGCCGCTGGACTCCCCGCCCAGCCGCAGCCCTTCCGCCGTCATCCGCGCCGCCACGTGCCGGTCGCCGACGTCGGTCCGATGCAGCGTGAGGCCGCGCTCGGTCAAGAACGCCTGCAGGCCCATGCCCGTGGCCACCGTCCCCACCACGGCGTCGCCGCCGAGCGCGCCTTCGTCCTGCCACTGGCCGGCGAGGAACCCGAGGATCGAGTCGCCGTCTCGGATCTCCCCCTGCTCATCGATGAGCACGATGCGGTCGCCGTCGCCGTCGACGCAGACCCCGGCCCAGGCTTCGTGCTCGAGCACGCGCGCCGCGGTGGCCTGGGGGTGCACGGCGCCGACCCCGTCGTTGATGTTCACGCCGTCGGGCCTCGGAGCCCAGGAGATCACGTGAGCGCCCAACGCCCGGAGCGCCGGCCCGAGCACCTGCCACGCCGCGCCCGACGCGTGGTCGATCACCACCGTTCGGCCGGCGAGGTCATCGCGACCCCGGCCCCCGGTGAGGTTCTGCAGGTAGCCGCCGCGCGCGTCCATGTGGCCGTCGACGTGGTGGCCCGGCACGTCGGCGAACGGCCCCGCGTCCCCGGCGTCGGCCATCGCGAGGTAGCGCGCCTCGGTGTCGTCCTGAACCGCGCCCGACACCTTGGTGCCGTCGCCCGCAAAGAGCTTGAGCCCGTTGTCCATCCACGCGTTGTGGGACGCCGTCACCATCACACCGCCCACGGCGCCTTCGGTCCGCGACAAAGTCCACGACAGCGCCGGCGTCGGCAGCACGCCCAGGTCCAGCACGTCGCAGCCCGCGCCGCACAGCCCGGCGACCAGCGCCGCGTTCAGCGCGCCGCCACTCCGCCGGGTGTCCCGGGCGACGACGACCGTCCCCTGCCCGCCCAGAGCCGCGGCGAACGCGGCCCCCAGCCGGAGGACTTCCTGGGGCGACAGCACGCCCACACCCGCGGGGCCTCGGACCCCGTCCGTTCCGAAGATCGACACCATCTACTCCTGTTCGTCGGTCGGCTCGTCGCCGGGTTCGGACCCGTCCGGCTCGGGCGCCGTCGGCTCGGGCGGCGGGCGGGTCAACTCGAAGCTGGCGGGCGCAACCCCCAGGATCTCCAGCTCGCTGGCCCGCTCGTGGCTGATGCGGACCCGGGCCCCGGGCACGGCCTCGGGCCCCCCGCCGTCCTCCTGGAATGCGACCACCGAGGCATCGTCGGTCCACACCAGCGTGCTCACGTCGCCGTCGATGACGGTGAGGATTCCGCGCTCGCGGGACAACGACTCGAGCACCGGCACCGGCCCCCGCAGCCGCACCAGGGACTGCGCCGGGGACACCTGCGCCTGCTGCAGAGTCAGGGCTTCGGTCAGCTGCACGGGCACGGCCCCGAACTCGCGGTCCGCGACGGCCTCCTGCACGCCGAGGCTCACGTGCACCGACGTGGCGTTGTCGTCGGTGAGGTGCAGCTTGCTGAGGTCCAGGGGCACGGGGCCGGAGTGGGACTCCCGGAGCTTGCCCAGTCGCAACGGCACGGTCTGCAGAACGTCGAGGTCCAGCAGCTCGCTGCGCGCGCCGGTGAGGGTCAGCTCTTCGGGTTCCACGGAGCGGCCCGTCTCCACGAAGCCGGCGGGCAGGCTGCCTCGGGTTCGCAGCAGCACCGGCACGGTCCGCACGGCGATCTCGTCGAAGGCCAGCTCGACTTCCGCCGGCGAGATCGTGTCGATGGTGACCCCCGCGCCCACGCCCGAGGGCAGCGACCGGAAGCTGTGCACGGTCCGCCCCGGCTCGGCGGCGGCGAGGTCCACGACGAAGCGAACCGACACCTCGCGCAGGTCCTGCTGCAGCTCCTTGAGCGCCGCGCGGCTGCCCGACGCGCGGATGACGACCTGCTCGGGCGGCGGCTCGTCGTTGACCAGGACGAGGTCGTCGGGGAGCACGTACTCCACGGGCGCGACCACGGTGCTCTGGAAGACCTGCTCGCCCTGAGCGACCAGCCACGCGAGCACCGCGAGGCCGAGCGCGACGGCCTTGAGCAGCGCGTTGTGGGTGAGGAACCTCACTCGTCGTCCCTGCCGGGCAGCACGCCCTTGCCGAGCACCGGGGCGAAGGCGCCGGTGGCGGCGGTGGCCTCGGACGTGCGGGCCGCGTCCAGGAGCTCAGCGACCTTGAGGCGCAGCTCGTCGGGGCTGTCCACGGGGTGCAGCGCGCCGCCGAACGCGATGGACACCGCGCGCCGCTCCTCGGACACGACGAAGACCATGCAGTCGAGGTCTTCGGTCTGGCCGATGGCGGCGCGGTGCCGGGTGCCGAGCTCCCGCGGGATCTCGGGGCTGGTGGAGAGCTTGAAGAAGGCGCCGGCGACGGCGATCCGCTCTTCGCGGATGATCACGGCTCCGTCGTGGATGGGGCTGGCCGGCTGGAAGATGGCGACCAGCAGGCCGTCGGACAGGGCGGCGTCGACGGCCTGGGCCTGCTCAAACAGCTCGTCCAGGTCCGCGTCGCGCTCGACGGCGATGAGCGCGCCGTGGCCCTGGTCGGCGAGCCGGAAGCACGCCTTCGCGATCGACTGGTAGACGCTGAGGGCTTCGGACTTGCCCGCGCCCCCCAGGAACGGGTTGCCGACGCGCGCTAGCCCGCGTCGGATGTCCTCCTGGAACAGGATGATGACCACCAGGGCCGCGTAGAAGCTGAAGCGCTCGAACAGCCACACGATGGTGGTCAGCTGCAGCACGCGGCCGAGCCCGTACAAGAGCCCCAGCACCGTCAGCCCGGCGAGCACCCGCAACGCGCGGCTCCCCTTGAGGATCACGAGGATCCGGTAGATGAGGAACGCGCACAGGAGGATGTCGAGGGCGTCGACGGCCCGCGCGGTGGTGAACAGGTCGGTGAAGAGGTCGCTCACCGGCCGGCCGCTGCCAGGCCTGCGGCGACGTCGACGACGCGCCGGGTCTCGGCCACGTCGTGGACCCGGAGCACGCTGGCCCCGGTGAAGCCGGCGACGGCGGCCACCGCCAGCGACCCCTCGCGGCGGGCGTCCTCGTGCTGGCCGAACAGTGCGCCCAGGAACGACTTGCGCGACGCGCCCACCAGGACCGGGCGCTCCAACGACTCGAACGCGCCCAGGTTCCCGAGCAGATCGAGGTTGCCCTGGGGCGACTTGCCGAACCCGATCCCCGGGTCCACGCACTGCCGCTCCGCCGGCACGCCGGCGGCGGTGGCGGCGGCGCAGCGCTCGGCCAGATGGTCCCGGACGTCCCTCAACAAATCGGCGTACCTCACGTCCCGCTGCATGGTACGCGGCGTGCCCCGCATGTGCATGAGCACCACGGCGGCACCGGCGTCGGCGGCGGCCGTCAACAAGGCGGGCTCCCGTCGCCCTCCGGTCACGTCGTTGACGATGCAGGCGCCGGCCTCAAGGGCGCCGGCCGCCACCGCCGCCCGGGTGGTGTCGATGGAGATGGGCCGGGGGTAGTCGGCCGCGGCCAGCGCAGCGATGAGTGGCACCACGCGCGCCAGCTCCTCGGCTTCGGACACGGGGTCGGCCCCGGGCCGGGTGCTCTCGCCCCCGACGTCCAGAACATCGGCGTGCTCCGCCACCGCCCAGGCCCGCGCCACCGCGTCGTCCAGCGCGGCGTACCGGCCGCCGTCGAAGAACGAGTCGGGGGTGACGTTGAGGATGGCCATGACGGCCGGCCGGTCCGCCGACAGGCAGCCGCCGGCCCAGGTCAGGGCGCGGGGGGTAAGCCGGAGGGCGGACACCGAGGCGGGATCAGGTGGCTGCGGCGCCGAAGGCGGACATCAACCGACGGACTTCGTCGCCCGACAGCGTCTCCTTGTCCAGGAGCACGGTGCTGATCTCGTGGAGCAGCCCCAGGTTGTCGCGCATGATCATCACGGCCTGCTCGTAGCCCTCGGTCACGATGCGGCGCACCTCGCCGTCGATGGCCTTGGCCGTCTCCTCGGAGAAGTCCGACTGCGTGCCGATGTCGCGACCCAGGAACACAGGCTCGCCTTGCTTGCCGAACGACAGCGGCCCCATGGCGTCGGACATGCCCCACTCGCAGACCATCTTGCGGGCGAGGCCCGTGGCGCGCTCGATGTCGTTGCCGGCACCGGTGGTCACCTGATCCAGCGCCACCTCTTCGGCGGCGCGGCCGCCCATGAGGATGGCGATGTTGTTGAGCAGGAAGTCCTTGTCGCGGGTGAACCGCTCTTCGTCGGGCAGCTGCTGGGTGACGCCCAGCGCGCGGCCGCGGGGGATGATGGTCACCCGGTGCAGCGGGTCGGTGCCGTCGAGCTTGATCGCGACCAGCGCGTGGCCGGCCTCGTGGTAGGCGGTCGTGCGCTTCTCGTCGGGCGAGATGACCATGGAGCGCCGCTCGGCGCCCATCATGACCTTGTCCTTGGCGGCCTCGACGTCTCCGTGGGTGATGGAGTCGCGGTCGAGGCGCGCCGCCAGCAGCGCCGCCTCGTTCATGAGGTTCTCGAGGTCGGCGCCGGTGAAGCCGGGGGTTCCCCGGGCGACGGTCGCCAGGTTCACCGACTCGTGCAGCGGGAGCTCCCGGCTGTGGATCTCGAGGATCTTCTCGCGGCCCCGAACGTCAGGCTGGGGCACGACCACGCGGCGGTCGAACCGGCCGGGGCGGAGCAGGGCGGGGTCGAGCACGTCGGGGCGGTTCGTGGCGGCGATGAGGATGACCCCCTCGTTGCCTTCGAAGCCGTCCATCTCGACCAGCAGCTGGTTCAGCGTCTGCTCGCGCTCGTCGTTGCCGCCGCCCAGGCCGGCGCCACGCTGGCGGCCGACGGCGTCGATCTCGTCGATGAAGATGATGCAGGGAGCCGACTTCTTGGCCTGCTCGAACAGGTCCCGGACGCGCGAGGCGCCGACGCCGACGAACATCTCCACGAAGTCCGAGCCGGAGATCGTGAAGAACGGGACTCCGGCCTCGCCGGCGATGGCCTTGGCCAGCAGGGTCTTGCCGGTGCCCGGGGGCCCCATGAGGAGCACGCCCTTGGGGATGCGGCCGCCGAGGCGGGTGACCTTCTTGGGGGACTTGAGGAACTGGACGATCTCTTCCAGCTCTTCCTTCGCCTCTTCGACCCCGGCCACGTCCGCAAACGTGATCCGCTTGGCCGACTCCGACAACAGCCGCGCGCGGCTCTTGCCGAACTGCATGGCTTTGCCTCCGCCCATCTGCAGCTGCCGGACCATGAAGATCACGAAGACCACGATGATCAAGAGCGGCAGCCAGGTGAGCATGGTCGAGCCAAACCCGCCCTTGCGCTCGGGGAGGTAGCTGACCTTGACGCCTGCTTCGGCGATCTTGGTCTGCCAGACGTCCCGCGTTACGGGGCCTCGGGTGACGAAGGGCGTGCCGTCGGCGGCGCCCTCGGCCTTGAGCTGGCCTTCCACTTCTTCTTCGCCGCGCACGATGAGGTTCTCGACCTCCCCGGCGTCGAGTTTCTCGGCGAACTCCGTCCAGCTCAGCTGCGAGCTGCGCTGGGACGCATCCCGTTGCAGCACCGCCAGCAACAGCAGGCAGAGCAGAACGATGAACAGCCAGAAGGCGAGGGTCTTATGGGCCTGCTTCATCGAGCCTCTCGTGCGGTCGTTCCCTCGGGATCCGAGGACGCGACAGTGTACAGCAAGGTAGCCATCCCAGCGCTCGGCGCCAGGGGGTGGCTGGCGGCCTGTCGGACGCCGGGGATCCACAAGGGGGTGCCGGCCGCGTCGCGGACCACCGGCCAGGCGGCCCGACGGTGGCGGACAACGCCGCTGTCCGCGAGCAGATCGCGGATCCGTCGACGCCCCGACCCGCCGAACGGGCGAAGCCGCTCGCCCGGGTGGGCGGGGCCGATCGTCAGGGGCCCCAGATCCGGCGCCAGCACCGCGAAGTCCCGCCCCGCCGCGGGGTCGATGAACCGCGCCCGGGCCGACTCCGCGTTCAACTCCCGGCGGCCGAGGGACCAGCCGGACCACGGCGCGCCGAAGGGGGCGGATGGCGGCGCGGCCCCCTCGAGGTCCAGGGCGCGTCGAGCCAGGCGGAGGTTCGGGCCTTCGACGCGGGCCGACCAGCCGGCGCCGAGGGGGAACTGGCGGGCTCCCGGCCGGGGGTCGAGGGTCGCCGCCAGCGCCCGGCGGCCCGGGCCTCGATGCCCGGATCGGACGCTGCACAAGTCGCGGAGCAAGGCGGTGGCCCGGGGCGCTGGCAGACTCAGCAGGTCCGCTCGGAGCAGAACCCAGTCGTCGCCCTCGGCCACTGCCAGCCTGCGGTCGGACTCCAGGTGACCCCAGGCCGCGCGCCGCGCTGGCTCGTGGGCGCGGGCCAGGGCCAGCAACCGCCGTCGCTCGACCGGGGACGGCGGGGAGCCGCGCAACGCACCACGCCGGCTCCCGGCGTTCGTCGGGTCCTCGCGCCAGGACCACCCCCGGCAGCGGGCGAGGTCGACCAGCGCGGCGCGGGGCACACCGAGCAGCGGGCGGCGAAAGGGACCGCGCCGCCGCGGAATGCCCGCGGGGTGAGGAGTGCCGTCGCCCAGCTGCATGAGCACGGTCTCGAGGTGGTCGTCCTCGTGGTGGCCGAGGAACACGACGTCGTCGGGCCCCGCGAGCTGCCTCAGGAACCGGTGACGCTGGGCGCGGGCGTCGGCTTCGGGGCCCGCCGACGCGACCGCCGCGGCATCGGGCCGACCCCGACCGACGTGCAGCGGAGCCCCGACCTCCGCGGCCAGGGCGCCCACGAAGGCCTCGTCGCCGCGGCCGTCGCGCCAGCCGTGATCGAACCACGCCAGCTCGATCGGAAAGCGGGCGGCCAGCAGCCGCGCTAGGCACGTGCTGTCGAGCCCCCCGGAGACGGCGACGAACGCTCGGCCCCGGGGGGCTTCGGTGGCGGCGATCACTCGGCGCGGTCTTCGAGTCGGTCGAGCAGCGTGCCCATGCGCGCGGTCAGCTGCCCCAGGCGATCCTCGAGCCGCGCGACGTCCTCCCGCAGCCCCTGGGCCTCGGCCTGGAGCTCGCGGGCACGGCGGGGCGCCGTCGCGATGCGGACGAGGGCGGAGCGAAGGCGGGCACGGCGGGACACGCCCCCAAGCTGGGCACGAACCGCCGCCCGTCAAGGCCGCGGCGCGGGCGGCGCGGGCAGATCGACGATCACGGGGTCCTCAGGCGCGCGCGGCGCCCGGTTGGCTACCCTTCCCCCGTGCGCTCCCACGTGACCCGCCGCGAGCTGATCCAGGCCGCCGTCCTGTTCGTCGTTGCCGCCGCCCTGCGCGCGTGGCTGTCGGCGCGCTACTTCGGCTGGGAAGAGGGCGACTACGGCAACGTGATGCACATCCGGGAGGTGCTCGACAGCGGGTTCAGCTGGTTCCGTCCGGCGCACATGCCCGGCTGGTACGTGCTCGCCGCGGTGCTCAGCCTGGGCCTCCCGACCCTGCGCCTCGCGGGCCTCGTCTTGACCCTGGTCGCGTCCGCGGCCTCGGTCGCCGGCGCGGCCTGGGCCACCCGACGGTTGGTCGGGGCCCAGGCGGCGTGGCTGGTCGGCGCCTGGCTGGCGGTGCAGCCCGAGATGTTCCTGTACGGCAGCAGCACCCTTCGCTCCCCGGTCTACACCGCCCTGGCCGTCGGCTCCTTCTGCGCGTTCCTGGCCGGCCGCGAGCGCAGCGGGATCGTGCTGGTCGCCGTCGCGTTTCTCGTCCGCATGGAGGCCTTCTTCGCGTTCTTTGGACCCGCCGCCTGGTCGGTCCTGCGAGGTGCTCGGCGGCCCGGAGCCGTGCTCGCGGCGGCGGGCGCGCTGCTCGGCGTCGTCGCCGCCTGGCAGCTGTACGTGACCGTGGGTCAGGACGAGGGCGTGTTCTTCCTGGGGCCCATGGGCATCAACACCGCCGGCTCCACGGTCGAAGAGGAACCGTTCCAGTTCGGTCCCTGGCTGAACGAGGGACTGCACACGTCGTGGTGGTTCGTGTCCTGGCTCCTCCCGCGGAAGCTGGGGTGGACCTGGATGCTGCTGGCCGCCGGCGGCGCGGTGCGGCTGTGGCGTGACGGCGGCCCCGGGCGCCAGGCCGTCGTGTGGGCGGCGTTCCCCCTGCTGTTCTGGTTGGGCGAGGGACTGCTCTCGCAGCAGGACCCCAACCACAACCTCTACTGGGTCTGGATGCTGCCCATCGTGCCGTTCCTGGGGGTCCTCGCGGGCGCCGGGTACGCCGCCGTCGACGAGCGGTTGCGCGACCTGCCCCGCCTGGTCCGCCGGGTGGTGTTCGGCGCCGTGCTGCTCAGCGCCCTCCCCTCCTTTCACGCCGAAGGCAGCTACCAGATGGACCGCGCCGACCGCTGGTACCGCCCCCAGTTGGAGGTGTCGCGCTGGCTGGAGGAGTCGGCCGCCAAGGGCAGCGGCGTGCTGGTGTCGTCCATCCCCGAGGTGTGGCTGAAGCGCAAGCCCAACGACCTGCGGGTGCACGCGTGGTGGCTCCTGCCCGGCCACCTCGACGGAGAGTCCCCCGAGGAGTTCGCCACCTTCTTGAACACCGAGCGCATCGACTACGTGCTGTGGTTCGCCGAGGAGTGGACCGACAGCAACCGAATCGCCCCCTGGCTGCGCACCGACGAGCCCATGCAGGTGGGCCCGGTGGGCCTGTCGCCCGTGGACCGCGAACCCGGCTACGGCTGGATCCTCTACGTGGTCACCCGCCCCGGCGCCCCGGTGCCCGCCATCCCGCCACCGTTCGGCCAGGGTGCCCCGGGCCGTGGGTGGGCTCCATGAGCAACCGGTGACCGGCCCGGGCAAAGGCGCAGATCGGGCCGCGTGGGTCGAGGCGCAGGCGCTGCTGGATGAGCCCGACCCCATCGATCGCCTGCTGGCCATCGCCGCCCGCAGCAAGGCCGCGAGGCGGGGGGTCGCGAGCGCCGTTGAGGGAGACCCGCGCGTGAGGGGCCTCCTCGCGGGGCGGTCCGACGCCGACCCCGAGGCGCCCCCCGACCGCCTGTTGCGCTGGGCCGCGGACCGACAAGGCGCGGCCCGGGAGCGCATCAACCCCATCGTGCGCAACGAGTCCTTCGCCTGCGCCGGCTGCAGCTTTCCCGTGCCGTCGGCCCCCGGCGGCAAAGTGCGCAACCACTGCCCCCGGTGCCTGTGCAGCCTGCACGTGGACGGCCCGGTGCCCGGGGACCGCGCCAGCGACTGCGGCGGCTTGATGAAGCCCACCGCGCCCGAACAGTCCGGCGGCGTCTGGCGGGTCACGCACCACTGCCAACGCTGCGGCCACACCCGCCGCAACCGGTTGTTCCCCGACTGGGCCGAGGAGCCCGACCGCCTGGAGATCCTGTGGGGCGATTGATCGCTGCGGCGGGGCGCCACCGGGGCCTCTTGGCGCTGCTGGGCACGCAGATCCTGCTGGGCGCCCTGCTGTTCGGCCGGGCCAGCCCCTTCGCCACGGCGCCCGTCGAGTGCTACGGCGGCGCGCTGGCCGAGATCATGCTGCACGAGCCGGACATCTCGGCGTGGGATGGCGACCACGGCCCCATGGGCGGGATCGCGACCGCGGTGGGCGCGACGCTGCCGCTGTTCGCCGTGTTCGACGCCAACGAAGGCTTCACGAAGGTCCTGGCGCTGCTGCTGTGGTCCGCCTTGGGCATCGGCCTGTACGCGCTGTTCGATCGACGACTCGGCCGGGCGACCGCGCTTCTGGCGGCGGCGCCGGCGCTGCTCCCGGTGCCGCTGCTGCTGGTCGCGTCCACCAACTTCAGCAACTACCACTGGACGTCGCTGCTGTTCGACTGGGGGATGGTCGGCGCCGCCTTGTGGGTGCTGGAGGCGCCGGACCGGACGGTCCGTTGGGCTCTCGCCGGACTCGTGATGGGCTTCGGCGTCTTCACGTCGGTGGCCAGCCTCCCATTCTTGGGGCTGGCGGCGCTGCTCACCCTGGGGGCTCCCCGCGCGACCTGGCGCCTGGGAATCCCGGTGGCCATCACGTCGACGCTGCCGGGCATCGCGCTCCTGGTGAGCAAGCTTCGCCACGACCCGTTCGGCGTGGCCGTGCAGCAGACGGCGGACCCCATCGCCGGCCGCCTCACCACGCTGCGACTGGACCCGTCGGCCCTGAGCGACCTGTTGCCCGCCACCCTGGGGCCGACGCTGCACTTCGCCGACGCGTTTGCTGGCGACCCGTCCTGGGCGCAGGGGGTCGAGTGGGCCTGGGTCGTGGCCAGCCTCGCCGGGCTGGTGGCCGCGGCCGTCGCCACCGCCCGCCGCCTGCGGTCCGAAGGCCTGACCCAGGCCGCCGCGCTGGCCGCCATGCCCGTCGTGTTCGTGGTGGTGTTCGTGCTCGCGCTGGTCGTGCTGGGGGCCACCATCGAGGAGACCCCCTGGCGGTTCACGAACCCCCGGGAACACAGCCACCGTGCCTTGCTTCCCCTGATCCTGGGCTTGTCGGTGGCGTCGGCCGTCGGTTTCGGGGACCTCGCCCGACGCCACCGGGCGTGGCTCCTGGCGGGCCTCCTGCCGGCGGGACTCGGCGTGGTCTCGCTGGCGTCGCTGGCGCTGGCGGGGCCCGGAGACCCGGCCGAGGGGTTCTCGTCGTACCGCGGCCGCTGCCCCGACGTCATCGGCTACTACGCCGCGCAGCGTCTGGCGGAGCCCGAGTCCCTGCACGGCATCTGCGATCGATTCGCGGACCCGGACTCAGCGCGGCAGTGCCGGGCGGGCGCCGCGTGGGGCCTGGGCTGGTACGGCGCCGTTCTTGGGCCGGCCGGCACCCTCGCGGCCCACCCCCTGGATCAGCGCTGCCTGCACGTCCCCCCGGACATCGCCCGGCGGTGCCACCCCTGGACCCGCGGCACCCAGCCACGGCTGGATCCGGGCGTCGCGCAGACCTGTGCCGACTTGCCCGCGGCCGAGCGCGAGGACTGCCTGCTGGGCATCGGCTGGTTCCTCAGCCTCGTCGACTGGGGCTTCGACTCGTGGCCGCTGGATGCGTGCGAGTCCCTGCCGACCGACTTCGACCGCAGCGGCTGCTGGCGGGGCTTCGGATTCCACCTGGGCGACCACTTGCCCGGCATGCCCGACCGCCTGCGTCGCAACCTGGACTCCGTGCCCCCCGAACGCCGCGGGTCGGTCGCCGAAGGGATCGGGTACTCGCTGGGGCGCACGTTCAGCTCCCGGGGCGCCGCCCTCGCGCTCTGCGCGCCGCTGGAGGCCGACGCCGCCGCCTGCGTCGCGGGCACCTCGCTCGCCCCCAACCATCGCCAACCTTGACCTGCCGCCGGCGGCTCGTCGGTCGTAGAGTGCACCGATGCATCGCCTCCCCCTCCTGCTCGCCCTTGCCCTCTCCCTCCCCGTGCTGGCGTCTGCCGGCGAACGCAAGGTCGTCGCAACCAAGGGCGACTGCGAGATCAGCGTGGGCGACCGGGACTCCCGGGCCCTGGATCTGATCATCGCCGACTGCACCTGGTCGGCGCCCCCGGCCCGGGTCATCGCCGTGGTCAAGGACGCGACGACCCACACCTTCCTGTCGTCGGTCGAGGTGAGCACGAAGCTCGCCGACGGCCGGGTCTTGCAGGTGCACAAGGCCGACGGCATCGCCGACCGCCAGGTGGCGCTGACCTTCAAGAACACGGACCTGCAGGACGGCGGGTTCCGGACCGAGTGGACGAAGGCGACGACCCAGGAGTCCCTGGGCGAAGACCGGGTCGAGGTCGAGGTGAACGACGGTGCCTGGGAGGTCCACGCCGGCGAGAACGGCGGCAGCAAGGTCCGCTACGAGCTGCGGTACCACGCCGGCGGCAAGGTCCCGAACTGGCTGGTTCGGAGCTTCCAGAAGGGCGGCGTCGGCACGCTCGTCACCGAGATGCGCGACCGCGTCAGCCGGTAGCCGAGGCCCGGCTCCCCTGCCCCAGCCGGCGCCGCAGCCGCGCCCGGCGGTGCTCCATGGCGGCGATCTCGGGTGCCCGGGCTGGATCGTCTGGGCCGAAGGCGAAGAACTCATCGACCAGGGCCAGCGCCGCCGGAAGATCGGCGCGGCGATGCTCGTGCACGACGGCGGCGGCTCGCCAGGGCTCGACGTCGGCCACGCCGTTGGCCTCGCGCATGCGCGCCCAGCACGCCAGGGCCTCCACCCACCGCTCCTGCCGACGGTACAGCTCCCCCTGCAACCGCAGCGCCTCGTACACGACGGGGTCGTCGGAGGCGCCACGACTGAGCATGCGCAGGACCTCTTCGCCGCGCTCGACTTCTCCGCGCGCCAGGAGCAGCCGAGCCGCCGACACCAGCCCACGGGGTTCGACGATGGCTGCGCCCGGAGCCCGCACGCAGCGGTCGAGGTGGGCGGCCAGCGTCGCCAGGGTGAGCAGATCCAGGGCGTTGTGTTCGACCACCGGCGTCAGCCGCTCGCGGTCCCCGGACCGCAGGTACGAGAACCACCGCTCGGGCACGTCGGCCCCGCTGACCTCCGTCGCTTCGTCGCGGTGAACGCCCAGGCGATGGGCCTCCAACGAACCCAGGTTGCACCGCTCCAGCGTCGTGCGAAACAGCCGCCGCGAGGGGTGCAGCAGATCGAGGTGCGGCAGCTCGAGCACCCGCTCCGGCGGCATGCGCGACATGACGAACCGATCGGCGAGCACGTTGCGGTCGAAGCTCTTGCCGTTGAAGGAGACAAGCCAGTCCACGTCGGCGAGCAAAGCCGCCACGGTGCACAGGGCCGCCGGCTCGTCGTGCGGGTCGCGGAGCAGCATCTGGTACAGCGTCGCCGAGCCGTCTTCGTGGACCCTCAGCGCGCCGGTGAGGAACGCCAGGTTCCCCGAGCCCCCCATGAGCCCCGTCGTCTCCAGGTCGAAGAACAGGGCGCGGGTGGGGTCGAAGTGGGCCAGCGCCGCGTCGCCGCTGAGCAGGACCGCGCCGGCGCCCCCCAGCCGCAGCGCGTCGGATACGGCGATGGCCCCGTGGGCCGTCCCCGCCGGCAGGTGGTGCTCGCCGTGCAGGTACTCGCCGAACTCGTTGCCCCGCAGCTCGAACTCGACCTGTGGAGGGCGGGTGATGGGCCGGTTCGGGTCGGTCGGGGGGCGCACCAGCAGGCTGGCCCGCCGCTGCTCGAACCCCTCCGTGCGACGGGCCTCCGCCGCCTGCTTCGACTCCTCGGCGCGAACCGAGACCCGATGCAGACGACGAAGGCGCTCGCGCAGAGCCGAGGGGCCAGGCCCCCCAGCGGGTGCTTCATCCCGGGTCTCGGGGGCCGCCGGGACGTGATCTTGCGGGTCGCCCAGCTGACGCCGGAGGCGGTCCCGCAAGGAACTCATGGGTCCCTCCCCACGACGGGCGGGGCGGGCGCGGGGCCGGGCGGGGCGACCGGCGTCGGCGGGGGGCCGGAGTCGGGGGCGGCCGGGGGCAGCGGGGCGACCGGGGGCCTGGCGGCGGAGCCAGCCCGCGCGTACCGAATGGCCTCGCCCGCCATCTGGGGCCCCCGCGGCCGCGCGATGCGCCCGGTGAGCCAGTCGGCGAGGTCCACCGAGATGGCCTTCGCGCCGGCTTCGAGCTCCGACGCCGGGCCCACGCACGAGGGGCAGCCGCCGCCGCAGTCGCACCCCACGATGCGGTCGCGGGCCTCCTCGAGCAGGACGTCGAGCAGGCCGTACAGCTTCTCGGCGAAGCCGACGCCGCCGGGCACCTTGTCGTACAGGAACACCGTGGGCGCCAACAGCTGCAGGGCCTTGGGGTCCGGCGGGTAGCCCTGGGGGTCCATGGGCTGCAGCACGCGGTTGCCGCCGCGGTCGACGCCGGCGACCCAGGAGTCCTCGGGGTCCGCCAGGGACAGCCCGATGTCGCTGCCGTCGCACATCAGGTGCATGGCCCCCAGGGCCTTCATCACCCGGGCCAGCCCCAGCAACCCGTCGACCACCTCGAGCCCCTGGTACCCCGCGGCCAACAGAACGGGTCCCGGCAGCGACAGCCAGAAGCTGGTCGTGTGCAGCTCGATGTCGGGCAGGTGGATGTCGCCGTAGCCGCAGTTCTCGGCCGTGTAGAGCTTGATCTTCTTGTAGCCGACGGCCTTGTTGGCCACGTGGACCTCGCCGTGGGCGCGGGTGGCGCCGCGGCTGCGCTCTTCCTCTTCGAAGCATTCGAGCACCCGCACCCGGGAGTAGCTCTGGGCCGTCGTGTAGTGGTCGACGGACACCTTGCGCACGTAGGCCTTCTGCTGGACCCAGTCGAGGCGGTCGACCTGGAACGGCTGGGACTCGACCATGTAGATGGCGCCCTCGTGCACCGTCGTCTGGGCGCCGATGCGGTCGGTCTCCGCGATGACCCGGTCGCCGCTGGTCTTGTCGATGATCAGGACATTCTCGGCGTCGGCGGACCGGAGGCTCACCCCGTCGGCGGGGTAGCTCTCTTCGCTCCAGTGCCAGGTGTCGCCGCGCTTGTGGGCGACCCCGGCCTCTTCCAGGAACGCCAGGAACTCGGGCAGATCGTCGCCGCCGAACTCGTCGCCTTCCTTGAAGGGCAGCTCGTACAGCGCGCACTTGATGTGGCTCATGGCGACCATGAGGTTGTCGGGGTCGATGCGCGCGTGCTCCGGGGCGCCCTCCATCAGGTACTCGGGGTGCGTGACGACGTACTGGTCCAGGGGGCTGTTGCGGGCGATGACGAAGATGACGGCGCGGCGGTCCGAGCGGCCGGCGCGGCCGGACTGCTGCCACATGGACGCGATGGAGCCGGGGTAGCCGGCGAGGATGGCGACGTCGAGCTGGCCGATGTCGATGCCCAGCTCCAGGGCGTTCGTGCTGACGACGCAGGTGATGTCGCCGTCGCGGAGCCCCTTTTCCACCTGCCGCCGAAGCCCCGGGAGGTAGCCGCCGCGGTAGCTGGCGATGCGGCCCTCGGTGCCCGGCCGCTTGCAGAACCGCTCGCGGAGGTAGCGGGACAGGACCTCGGTCGCCAGGCGCGAACCCGTGAAGCAGATCGTCGGGATGCTCGCTTCGACGAACGGCCGCGCGATCTTCGTGGCCTGGGACAGCACGCCCTTGCGCAGGCCCAGCTCCGCGTTGATGAGGGGCGGGTTGTAGAGCAAGACGTCTTTGGGGCCCGACGGCGCGCCGTTCTCTTCGGCGCCGATGACGTGCACGGGGCGCCCGAACAAGCGCGACGCGTGCTCGCCGGCGTTGGCGATGGTGGCCGAGCAGCCGATGATCTGCGGCCGCGACCCATAGAACTCACACAGCCGGAGCAGCCGGCGGATGACGTTGGCCACGTGGCTGCCGAAGACCCCGCGGTACGCGTGCAGCTCGTCGACCACCAGGTAGCGCAGGTCCTGCAGCGCCTTCCGCCACCGGGGGTGGTTGGGGAGGATGCCGGCGTGGAGCATGTCGGGGTTCGTGACGATGACGTGCCCCTTGCTCCGGATGGCGGTGCGGGCGTCGGGCGGGGTGTCGCCGTCGTACGTCCAGGAGCGGACCGGCACGCCGAGCTTGTCGACGACGCGGTTGAAGCTGGCGACCTGGTCCTGACTCAGGGCCTTGGTGGGGAACAGATAGAACGCCCGGGCCGCGTCGTCTTCGAGCACCGCCTGCAAGACCGGCAGGTGGTAGCAGAGCGACTTACCCGACGCGGTCGGCGTGACGACGACGAAGTCCTTCCCTTCGCGGGCGGCGTCCAGCGCGAGGCGCTGGTGCCGGTACAGCTTCGGGATCCCCTGGGCCTGCAGCGCCTTGCCGATTTTCGGGTTCAGCCACTCGGGGTGGGGCTCGTACCGCGCCGCCCGGGGCGGGATCTCCAGGTGCGCGGTGAACGACTGACCGGTCCGGCCAGACTCGAGGTCGGCGAGGATTCGATCGATGGGGCGGGCGCGGGGGATGTCGGGCATGGCGATCGACTAAGGTGTGGAGGCCCCGCAACCCTACACTGAACATGCGTTCCATGTCGAACATCCCTCACCGCCAGGGCTTCGCGCCCACCGACGACGGCGTCTCGCTGTATTGGAAGACCACGGGCTCGGGCCCGGCGTTGGTCTGTTGCAACGGCGTCGGCGTCTCCACCCGCTTCTGGAAGTACGTCGAGGACCAGCTGTCGGACCGGTGCACCATCGTGTGCTGGGACTACCGCGGCCACGGCCGCTCGGGGCGCATCGGACCCCAGCACCGCCTCGACATCCCCCGCATGGCCCGCGACCTGGGCACGGTGGTGGCGGCGCTGGAGCTGGAGGACCCGGTCTTCCTCGGTCACTCCATGGGCAGCCAGGTCCTGCTGGAGCGGTGCCGCCAGGCACCCGACGAGCCCGGGGGCCTGGTCTCCGTGCTCGGCACCGCCGGCCACCCCCTGGACACGTTCGGGGGGCTCGGGGCCTCGCGGACCATCTTCGACCTCGTGCTGGCCGCCGGCGAGGCATTCCCCCGCACCATCGACGCCATCGGCCGTTCGGCTGTCGCGCTGCCCATCGCGTTCGACTTCGCGCGGCGCGCCGGGCTCGTCGACGGGTCGCGGCTCTCCCGCCACGACCTCCGGGAGTACCTGCATCACCTCGCGGACATCGGCATCCCCTTCTTCTTGCGCTGCGTCGAGGAGCTCGGCGAGCACACGGCCTGGGACGTGCTGCCCACGGTGCGGTGCCCTGCCCTGGTGGTGGCCGGCGAGTTCGACGGGTTCACCCCGCCGGACCTGGCGCGCAAGCTCCACGAGGGCCTGCCCGACAGCCGCTGGCTCTTCCTCGAGAACGCGAGCCACGCCGGCATCGTCGAGCAGCCCGAGCGCATCAACGCCGCGGTCCTCGAGTTCCTTCAGGAGCTTGGCCGGATCCCCGCCGACGCCTGAGCCGCGGGGGGCGCCTCGAAGGTCGCCGGGCAGCAGTCAGGGAAGCCGCGCGCGCGGCCCGCGTGAGGGCGCGCGCCGATCGGCGCGCGGAGCTACGGCGCCGGGCAGGCGGTCACCACGGCGTCGCGGACCGGGGCCTCGACCGCGAGCGCCGTGGCGAGGCAGCCCAGCAGCGGGTCGTCGGCGTGGAGCTTCTGGCCCCGGGTCACCGCGGCCCGGGCCGGGCCCAGCTTGTCGGCCAACAGGTAGGCAAGGCTGAGGCTCCGCCACTCCGCGGCGACCGTCGGCTGGACCTTGACGACCCGCTCCCACATCGAGGCCTGCTCCAGCGGCGGCGACTGAGTCTTCAGCGCCGCCAGGGCCAGGAGGTGCGCCTTGCCGTTTTCGGCGCCAGGCGGCATCAGCCCCACGGATCGCTGCAGCATGGCCCGGGCGTAGTCGGACTCCCCCCGGCCGACCAGCACCGCGGCGGCGTCGGCGACCGCGGCGGGGTCCTTGTTCGCGATGGCGAGCTCGGCGGCGTCGCGGCCCAGGGAGATCAGCTCGTCGCCCGGGGTGTCGGTCCCCGCAGCCGTCTTCAGCGCGTCGACGCTGTCCTGCACGGACGGTCCCTCGTCCACGGCCGGGCTGGCCTCGACGGCGGGCGGTTCGGCGGGCTTGTCCCCACAGCGGCAGCCAGGCAGCAGCGTGAGCACCGTGAGCCCAGCAACGGCCAGTGTGAGCCCGTGATGGAAGCGAAACTCACGGCGTGAGGGGCGGCGGATCGAACGGATGGGGGCCATGGATACCTCGGGGAGAGGCCGCGGATGCTAGCAGCCTGAGGCCGGCGGTCCGCCGCGAGGGATCTGCTACGGTCCGAGCGTCCGGGAGGGCGCCCGGGGAGGAGCCATGGCCAGCGTCAAATCGAGGTTCTGGAACCGGCTCGACCGGCTGCTGATCGACGAGGAGATGCAAGGCATCCTCGATCGGGTCCCGAACGTCACCAACGAGTTTGGCTACGACCCGTGGGGCCTCGAGCCCCGCGCCGCCGTCCGCGCCCTGGCGATGACCCGGTGGCTCTACCGAACCTACTTCCGCGCCGAGTCCCACGGCGTCGAGAACATCCCCGCCGGCCGGGTGCTGCTCATCGCCAACCACGGCGGACAGCTCCCCGTCGACGGCCTGATCGTGGCCACGGGCGCCATCCTGGAGGCGCAACCGCCGCGCATCGTCCGGGCCATGGTCGAGCGCTGGGTGCCCTCGCTGCCATTCGTGTCGACCCTGTTCACGCGGGTGGGCCAGATCGTCGGCAACCGCGAGGACTGCCGTAAGCTCCTGGAGAACGACGAGGCGGTCCTGGTGTTCCCCGAGGGCGTGCGCGGCTCGGGCAAGACCATCTGGCACCGCTACGAGCTGCAGCGCTTCGGCCTGGGCTTCATGCGCCTCGCGCTGGAGACGAACACCCCCATCGTGCCCGTCGGCGTCGTCGGCTCCGAGGAGTCCATCCCCTCGGTGTACGACGCGAAGGTCCTGGCCCGGCTGTTCGGTGCCCCCTACGCCCCGGTGCCGGCGACGCTGCCGTTGCTGGGGCCCCTGTCGATGGTCCCGCTGCCGACCAAGTTCATCCTCAACTTCGGGCCTCCGCTGCACTTCCACGGGGACCACAACGCGTCCGACGCCGAGGTGGCCGACAAGGTCGAGCAGGTCAAGACCGCACTCGACGTCCAGATCCAGCGCGGTCTCAGCATGCGCAAAGGCATCTTCGGATGAGCCGGACGCTGCTGATCACCGGCGTCTGCGGCGGCGTCGGACGGGTCCTGCTGCGCCAGGTCCTGGCGGCCACCACCGACTGGAACGTCGTCGGCATCGACAAGCGCAACTGGGTGCTCGACACGCCCGCCCGCTTCGAGTTCCGACGCGTCGACATGCGGCGGGGCGCGGCCGAAGACGTCGTGCGCACTGTCCGCCCCGACGCCATCGTCCACCTCGCGTTCATCAGCGACCAGTCGGTCTCCCGGGACCGGCGGCACCTTGTCAACGTGCAAGGGACCCAGCGGCTGCTCGAGTGGTGTGCCCGGTACGAGGTCCCCAAGGTGGTGTTGCTGAGCCGGGCCACCGTCTACGGCGCCCGCCCCGACAACGCCTCGCTCATCCCCGAAGACATGCCCCTGCGCCTGGGCGCGGCGTACAGCGAGCTGTCCGACCTCGTCGAGTTCGACCACCTGGCGCGCTCGTGGATGTGGGAGCACCGCGAGACGGACCTGGTGCTGCTGCGGCCCGTGAACATCGTCGGCCCCAACGTCCGCGAAGGGATGCTGTACCGCTACCTGTCCGGTGACCCCGTCATGACGGCGCTGGGCTTCGACCCGATGATGCAGCTGCTGCACGAAGACGACGCCATCGGCGCCATCCGCTGCGCGCTGCGAGCCGATGAAGGACGCGGCATCTACAACGTCGCCGGTCCCGGGGCGCTTCCGCTGTCCGTACTGCTGCGCGAGCTGGGGCGTCGGCGGCTGCCGGTTCCGCACCCGCTGCTGTCCGTCGCCGACCGGTTCGCGTTCCTGCTGGGCTGGTCGAAGCTGCCCAGCCACGCCATCGACTTCCTGCGCTTCCCCTGCGTGGTCGATGGCTCCCGCATACGCCGCGAGCTGGGGTTCCAGCCCACGCGGTCGCTCGGCGAGACCATCGCCGCCATCCCGGGTCGGCCCTCCATCCTGGCCTGAGCCCCGCCGGCCTCAGGGCCGCTCCCCCAGGCCGCGGGTGCCGCGACCCTGCCCCGTGACCGCCCAAAACGGCTGGTCGAGGGCGCGAATCCCAACGCTCCAGCCCCGAATCGGCGAAGCGCGAGCGCCCCGCGCCCACGCCATGGATCCGGCCAGGATCCAGCACTGACGCCGTTGTAGCGCCGCGGGCGCTCCCTGCTCCGCACCCACAAGGGAAGCGTCTGCAGCCGACGAACCCCGCATTATCCCCAGGTTATCCACAACCAGTTCGGGCCCAGGCAGGCCTCGCTTCCGGGCCGTTGGCGCGTGAGCGTTGGAGCCAATCGCATCACCGAACAGTCGAATACATACGCGTAGGTGTGTTCCGAAAAAGCGGAGCAATCCTGAAGCCACATGCAGGTTGGCGCATTCCTACCGGAGGCTGAAATGGGGGGTTTTGAGGGGGTGTTGAGCTGGATGCTTGCTTGACAGAAATTACCACCGACTCGTACCTTGACTTCCCAGGACGAGCGGGCCGAGCGCCCACAGCAGACGCAGAGTTGAAAGAAGTTGGAGGCAGTCGATGGGCAAGCTGACGCGACGCGTGAAGTTCATCGCCAAGGAACGGCGCCTGAGCATTCCGGCGGAGTTCCTGCACACGCACGGCATCGAGCGGGGCGACCAGATCGTCCTGTCCACCATGCGCGACCGGTTGTTCGCGTTCCCCCTCGCTCTGTGGGAGCGCTACGGCGAAGTCGCCGACCAGGTCGACGGGTGGCTGCCCGAAGCGGCCCCCGCATTCGCGGCCGTGGTCCGCGGCGGCACGCCCTTGCGCCTGGGGTCCCAGGACCGGGTCGTGCTCCCCAGGAGCTTCCCCTTCCGGCTCGAGGAGTCCGCGCGGCTGCACTGGGAGCTGGTCGACGGCGTCCTGGTCATGGAGCCCGAGCACGCCGCCGTGCCCGAGCGCCCCGCGCTGGGTGCCCCGGCCGGCCAGGGCAGCTTGCTGGAGCTGATGTCGGGCGGTCTGTCCGATGCCCCCGCCTTCGACCGTGAGGCCGCCAGCGAGGAGCTCATCGAGCGCATCTCCGTCGCGCGAATCGACTGGCGCGACCGCCAGTTCGCCGACGGCAGCGCCATTCCGACCGAGGCTCTGCTGCGTTCGATGAAGGTGGAAGGCGTGCGCCGTCCCCTCATCCTGCGCGAGCGCGCCGAAGGCAATTACCAGGTCATTGACGGTTTTTCCCGTCTGACGGCAGCGCGCCAGCTCCGCATGCGCACCGTGCCCGCCCTGGTGTGGCGGGGCGTCGACGACCTCGATTGCGCGCGGCTCAAGCTCATGGAGCGCACCCGCCAGCCGGCGCAGGAGGGCTCGACGCTGCACCGCCTGCAGTCGACGCTGCGCCTGCACGAAGACCAGGTGGCGCTCAAGGAGATCGAGCACATCACCGGTCGTCGCAAGCGCACCCTGCAGCGGTATTTGCGGGTGGCCCAGGACCCGCGGGTCCGCACGGCCATCGAGACCGGCCGACTCTCCATCTTCAAGGCCGAGGAAATCCTCAAGGCCGGCGTGGACCCCGAAGTGGCGATGCGCGAGGCCTGGACGGTCAAGCAGATCCGCGAGGCCGGCCGCAAGAGCGGACCTCGCCGCGTCCGCCGCATCCACGGCGCCCAGCGCGACACCTGACCGTGGGCCCGGGCGGGGCGCCGACGCCGCGCAACCCCTTCCCCACCGTCGACGTCGTGGTCGAACGGCCCGACGGCCGCGTGGTCCTCATCGCCCGAACGAACGCACCCTTGGGCTGGGCTCTGCCGGGGGGCTTCGTGGACTACGGCGAGTCGGTGGAAGACGCCGCGCGACGCGAGGTGCTCGAGGAGACCGGCGCGCGGGTGGAGCTCGTGGCCCTGCTCGGCGTCTACTCCGCTCCCGACCGCGACCCGCGCCACCACACCCAGACCACGGTGTTTGTGGGACGCAGCGACGACGCCATCGCGCCCGGTGACGACGCCGGCGAGGTGGGTGTGTTCGGCCTGCACGAGCTGCCGGTCCTGGCCTTCGACCACGCCGCCATCCTGGCCGACTACGCGCGCTGGAAGCAGACCGGACAGGCCCGCAAGCCCATGTGAGTCAGGGGCTCACGCCCCAGCCGCCCGAGTTCAGCCGAGCTTCGCCACGGCGGCGCCGAGGCGCCGGAGGCCCTCGGTGAGTCGCTCCGTGGGGATGGCGTAGGACAGCCGCACACACCGGGGCTCGCCGAACGCTTCGCCCGGCACCACGGCCACGCCGCCGTGCTCGATGAAGTAGGTCGCGACGTCCATGGCCGAGTTCAGCGTCTTGCCGCCGTAGGACTTGCCGAAGAGTCCATCGACCCGGGGAAACGCATAGAACGCCCCCATGGGGACGGGCCCCAGCTCGATGCCATCCACCGTCGCGAGCCCTGCGATGACCGCGTGGCGGCGGACGTTCAGAGCCTCCAGCATGGGCGTGCGGAAGGACGGGTCGGCGCGCAGCGCGGCCTCCGCCGCGGCCTGGGTCACCAGGGAGATGCCCGAGGTGGTGTGGCCGTGGATCTTCGAGCACGCCTTGATGAGCGCCGTGGGGCCCACCATCCAGCCCACGCGCCACCCGGTCATGGCGAAGCTCTTGCTGACCGCATGGACCACGACCGTGCGCTCCGCGGCGTCCTCGGACAGCGCCGGCACGCAGGTGGCCTGGGCTCCGTCGTAGGTGATGGCGTCGTAGATCTCGTCGGAGATCATCAGCAGATCGTGGACCCGGGCCAGCTCCGCGATGGCCGCGATGCGGCTGCGGTCCCAAACGGTGCCGGTGGGGTTGCTGGGCGAGTTGAGCAGCAGGACCTTCGTGCGGTCCGTGATGGCGGCTTCGACGGCCGCGGGGTCGGGCTGGAAGCCATCTTCGGGGCGCGTGCGGACGACGACGGCGCGGGCGCCGGTCAGTTCGATCTGCGGCAGGTAGCTGACCCAGTAGGGCGAGAACACCACCACCTCGTCGCCGGGATCCAGCAACGCCATGGCCAGGTTGTACAGCGCCTGCTTTCCACCGTGGGTGACCAGGACCTGCCCGGCGCTGACGTTCCAGCCCCGCGCCTGGTAGCCTTCGGCGATGGCGCCGCGGAGCCCCGCGCTGCCCGTCACGGGCCCGTAGTAGTGGGTGTCGGCTTCGATGGCCGCGATGGCCGCGGCGCCGGCTTCGGTCGGCGGAAGCCCGTCGGGCTCACCGGGCGACAGGTCCACGACGTCGTGGCCGGCGGCGCGCAGCTCGGCGGCCTTGGCCTTGATGGCGAACGTCGCCGAGGGCTGAAGGGCCTGGACCCGCTGGGACAACTTCATGACTGCTCCTGCTGAACCTTGCGCGCCAGGGCCTGGGCCACCGGCTCGGGCACAAGGCCGGCGATGTCGCCGCCGTGGCGGGCGACCTCTTTGATCGTGCTGCTGGCGATGTAGAAGTGCTGCTCGTCGGTCATGAAGAAGACCGTGTCGACGTCGGGCGCGAGGCGCCGATTCATCATCGTCATCTGGAACTCGTACTCGAAGTCCTGCACGGCCCGCAGGCCGCGGATGACGCCGCCGCCGCCGAGGCCGCGCACGAACTCCACCAGCAGGCCCGTGAACGACTGCACCTGGATCCGGGGGTCGTCGCCGAAGGTCTCGCGGATGAGCGCGACCCGCTCGGCCGGCGTGAACATGCCGACCTTCTTGGGGTGCTCGAGCACCCCGATGATGACCCGGTCGAAGATGGCGAGGCTGCGCTGGACGATGTCCACGTGCCCGTTGGTGATGGGGTCGAAGCTTCCGGGGTAGACACCGAGCCGATCTCTCATCCTGCCTCCTGCACACGGTAGAGGTGCAGCTCGGTCTTGCCGTAGCTGCGTCGTTTCTCGCGGACGAGGCACCCCGCGACGGGGGGCAGGTCTTCCCGCTCAGCTTCCAGGACCACGGTGGCGCGGGCCGACAGGAGCCGAGGCCGCTCGCCCAGGGCGATGACGGCCTGGGTCGCCAGCCCCGAGCGGTACGGGGGATCGAGCAGCACGAGGTCGAAGGGGCCCGTCAGGCGGTCGAGGCTGCTGAGCAGGTCGCCCTTCTGCAGCCGCCATTCGCACAGCTCGTCCAGCAAAGCGGCGTTGCGGCTCAGGACTTCGCCGTGGGCGCGGTCCCGCTCGACGAAGACGACGGGGCCGGCTCCGCGGCTGGCGGCTTCGATGCCCAGGCTGCCGGACCCGGCGAAGCCGTCGAGCACCGAGCGTCCGTCGAGGTGCTGGCCGACGATGGAGAACATCGCCTCGCGCACCCGGGCCGGCGTCGGGCGCACGCCCCGCCCGCCGGGTACGTCCAACCGACGGCTGCGCAGAATGCCTCCGGTGACTCGAAGCGACATGGGCGTCCAATGGCTGCGATCGAGGGCGGCTTATAGCACTGCCGACCGGCCGCATCGCCCCCGGACGGTCCCTGCCCGACCGCCTACTTCAGACCGAACCGGCGCCGCAGGATCCACTCGATCCCCAAGGGCAACAGCAACAGCAGCAGCAGGCCGTAGTGGTTCCAGACGGGCTCGGTGGCGCGGTCGACGGCGACGACCGCGTTGGCCTGGGACGTCGCAGCGTCGCGGGGGTCCGGGTTGGCGCCGGTCAGGACCTCGCCTCCGGTGGCGGCCGCCAGGGCCCCGAGCAGGTCGGGCCGGGCGGTCGGGTCTTCCAGTTCGCCCTGCCGGTCGCTGACGCTGACCCGCGCCTCGCCCCGGCCGAAGGGGTCGGGGATGGACGGGACCGAGACGTCGAGGGTCCAGGTTCCCTCGATGTCGGCGGGCACCACAAACGCGATCTGCCCGTCGGCGTCGGTGCGCCCCTGCAGGGGCACCGGGGCGCCGCCCCCGAGGGGCTTCGCGCGGCCGGTGACCTCGGCGTCGGGCCGGGGCAGGTAGTCGGCGCTCAGGACCCGGACCTGGACCCGCATGGGCTCGCCCAGCCGGTAGTTCTCCTGATCCGTGAGGACCTGGACCTGCTTCTCCTCGGCGTCCTTCACCAGCCACCGCAGGGCGTTGCGCCAGAAGGTCGCGTGGTCCTGGCCGGCGCCGCTGCCGTCGCGCCCGGCCAGGGACCAGCGCCAGGTCGTGTCGGTCGCGACGGCGAGGCTGCGGCCACGCCCAACGTCCCGGGCCACCACGACCGGTGCCCCCGCGGGCCCCGTGACCAGGGCCACCGCATCGGGCTGCAGAGGGCCCAACTGGTTGTGGCCGTGCCACGGCGGCAGCTCGGCCCAGCGGCCTTCGCTGGCCTCGGCGTCGCGGCGCAGGCGGGTCACCGGGTGGCGCTTGCCGGCGGCGGTGAGCTCCGGCGCAAAGACGCCCTCGTGGGCGGGCAGGCCGGGCACCGTCGTGGGCAGGACCTCGACCAGCGGGGAGCTGCCGTACTTCGCCTCCCCGAAGCTGAAGTCCCCGCCGACCATGAGCAGCGCGCCGCCGTCCTGGACGTACTGGGCGACGTTGGCCATGAGCCGGTCGTCGGAGAAGCGGGCGAAGGACCCGAACCAGAAGTTCTGGAAGACCACGAGGTCGAAGCCCGCCAGGTCGGTGCTGAACAGCTCCTCGTAGGGGAATGCGATGAGCGAGAGGTGGTCCTGCTCCTGGTTGGCGAGGCGTCCGGCGTACAGGGTCTCGCGCAGGATGAAGAAGCTGACGAGGTCCACGTTGGGGTCGGTCTTGAGCAAGCGGCGCAGGAACTTCACGTCCCAGGACGGCCGCGAGGTGACCTGCAGCACGCGGGTGCGGTCGCGGACGACCTTCACCGTGACCTCGATGCGGTTGTTGGACGGGATCGTGTCGCCCTCGGGGACGGGCAGCTCCACCGACCAGGTGTGGTAGCCGACCTCGTCGGGCACGAGCTCGAACTCGATGGTCGCGTCGTCGCCGTCGCCCAGGCTCGCGATGCGTGAGTCCGTGAGCTGGCCGTCGGCGCGCAGGGTGACCGGGTAGTCGCCGTGAGGAAGGCCGCGGTTGCTGAGATCGACTTCCAGGGTCAGCGGCCGCCGCACGAAGCCGAACGGCGGGGCCACGGCTCGGCGGATCGCCAGGTCAGCGGGGCCTTCGGGGTCGCCCACGCTCCACACCGACACGGGGAACGGAAGGCCGTCCGCGAGGGGCTCCACCGCCTCGGCGCCGCCCCGCTCGAAAGCCCGGCCCAGGGCTGCTCGGTCCGCGCCGTCGGACACGACCAGGGCCCCGGCCGGCCGCCGGCCCCCCAACGACTCGCGCAAGGCGAACAAGGAGCCCAGCAGGTCGGTCCCCTGCCCGTCCGCCGGCGTCGCCTCGCCGCTGCCGGGGCCTCCGCCACCGGCCAGCCGCCCGTCGTCCTCGTCCCGCCGGGCATCGCCCCACGGCCGAAGCTCATCGTCCACCAGGAACCAGGACAGCTCGTAGTCCTGAGCCAGTTCCTGCAGTTCGGGCGAGCGCTTCTTCAGCCAGTCGCCGACGACCTCGGCCCGCGCCGCCCCGGCGTCCTGCACCCGCATGGAGCGGGAGCCGTCGATGAGCACCGCGAAGGGGTCCCGCACGGCGCGGCCCTTGGTCGTGACCCAGGTCGGGCCCATGCCCACCACCGCCAGCACCGCCAGGGCTGCGACCCGCAAGGCCAGCAGACCCCACCGTCGCCGGGGCTGCACGCCCACCGAGCTCCGCCACGACAAGGCCAGCCACAGCAGCCCCGCGACCACCGCCGCGACCCCGGCCGCGCTCGGCAGCAAGGGCGTCCAGTGCAGCACGACCTGCTCGGTGAGCTCGTTCACTCCGCGTACCCGCCTTGCTTGCGCATGCGCTTGAGCAGCGTGTCCACGTGTACGACGTCCCGCTTGTAGTTGCCGGTCAGGGCGAACAGCGCGACGTTCAGGGCCAGCTTCCGGGACTCCGTCCGCTGCCGCCGTCCGCCCGGCGCCAATTCGTAGGCCCAGCCCCCCGGGCCGGTCTTGATCGCCCCCAACAGGTCGTTGCGGCAGTACAGCACCGGGGTGATGTCGCCCTGCCAGATGCCCTCGAGGTGCGGCTTGACGCGGATGCGGCCTTCGATGGAGTAGACGAGGAAGAAGCTGCGGTAGACGGCGTGGTCTCGGCCCACGGGCGTCAGCGCGCTGCCCGGCAGGACCCGCGCCAGATCGCGCCGAACCGAGCGGTCGAAGCCGCTGTCGTCGACCCCCGAAGCGTCGTCCACGAAGAGGAACCCTCCCTCCCGCAGGTACAGCCGCAGGTTGCTGACGGCGGAGTCGGAGATGGGGGCGAACGCGCGGTCGCCGGACAACACGACCCAGGGGTGGTCGAAGAGCGCGGCGCTGGCGGGGTCGACCTCGGCCACCTGGGGACTGGGGTCCACCGACGTGTTCTCGGCGACCTCGGCGATGAGGTCGGCCAGGGCCCCGGGACGAGCGTCCGGGAGGTCCGCCAGGGCCAGGCGTCCGACCCCGACGGGCGGGTCTCCGATGGCGTGGGCGGGCACCGCCAACAGCAGCGACCCCAGGACCGTCCGGCGCGTCAGTCGCTGGCTCACGCCCGCCTCCCGAGCAGCAGGCCCTCGCCCAGAAGCATCACGACGAGCAGGCCGAGCAGGCCCGGCACCAGCGACGCCGTGCGCACGACCTCCCCCGGCGCATCGAGCCCGGTCTCCGTCCCGTCTCCGTGGAAGACCAGCCCGGGCACCGCGGCCAGCAGGGCGTCCCGACCGGCGGCCGTCAGGGCGGACTCCGCCGTGGGCACCAGGACGGAGAACAGTGCCTTGAGCTGAGGCTCGCGCCCCGCCCGCTTCCACATGAGCCGGTGGTGGCCGGGCTGCTCGGTCTGCCGAAACGAAACGCGGCCGTCGTCGGCGGCCGCCCCGGGCTCCAGCGGGTGCTCCTGCCCGTCGGGTGCCAGCACCCAGGCTTCGGCCCCGTCGGCCAGGGGCAGCGGCAGCGGCAGGCTTCCGCCCACCTCGACTTCGCGGGCGCCGTCCAGGGCGAGGGTGCCGCTGAGGCCGCGGGCCATCTGGTGCACCAGGGACACGTAGATCGACCGCAGGGGCAGGTCGGTCCAGTCGTCGTCCAGGGACGAGGTGAAGAGCACGACGCGGCCGTCGCCCACCTGACGCTCCAACAAGGCCGGCAAGCCGTCGGAGTACCGCAGCAGGACGGCCGAGTCCTCCTGGAGGCGGGGCTCGGTCCCGATCAGGCGGCCAAAGCGCACGCGGGAGAAGACCGAGGCGCCGCCGGTGCGAAACACCCGGAACTCATCGGACTCCATGGGGGGAAGCGACAGGCCGGTGGGGCTCTTTTCGAACGTGCCCGCCCCGCGCGTCTTCACCTCCGTGAAGAGCGCCGGCAGGAGGCCGCCGAGGGCCTCGTTCCACAGGTCGGGGTCCACCCGGCTGCCCACGCTGAGCATCAAGCCGCCGCCGGCCTCCACGAACGCCCGGAGGTCCGCCGCCAGGGGGCGCGGGTCGGCGACGTTGGCGAGGAACACGACGTCGCCGGCCCCGCCGGTGATCTGGGTGATCTCTTCGGCGGTCACGACCCGCGGCCGGATGCGCGAGGGCGAGCCCGGGCCCGGCTGCAGCGCCCGGTCGAGGTAGTACACCTCGTCGTCGCGGGGGTTGCTCCCACCGTCCCCGGACACGAGCAGGACCGGCAGCTCATCGTCGCCGCTCAGCGACAGCGGGCGCACGTCGTCGGCGGGCAGTCCGTCGGGGGGCACCGTCAGGGTCGCCGCCGCTGTGCCTTCGGGGGGCAGCGGCAGCGTAAAGTTCGCGGTGCCCCGGCCGGCCACCAGCCCCACGTCGGACACCACCTCGACGCCCTCGCCCAGCGACAGCTTCAGCGGCACCACCCCGTCGTCGCGGGCGTCGCTGCTGGCGACCTGCGCCTCGATCGTCAAGTCGCCCGAAGCCTTGTCGCTGCTGACACTCACGGCGCTCACGCTTCGGTTCACGAGCGGGCCGGGGCGGAGGTCGTGGTAGTGGACCCGGACGGTCTCGGGCCACACGGCGACCGACGGCAGGGTCGTGGCTGTGCCGTCGGACAGGACGAAGACGTTGGCCCGGCCTTCGCCGGCGTCGTCGAGCACCTGCCGGGCGTGGCGCAGGGCGCGGTCGAGGTCCGTGGCGCCGAAGCCGGGCTCCACTTCGTCGAGGGCCCGCAGCACCGGGCCCCGATCGGCGGTGAGCCCTGGCTCCAGCAGCGTGGAGGTCCCGCCGAACGCGAGCACCGCCGCGAGGGTGCCCGGGTCCAGGCCCTCGACCAGGCTCTTCGCGTCGTCGCGGGCCCGGTCCAGCACCGAGCCGTCGGCCTGCATGGACGCCGAGACGTCCAACAGGATCAGGGTCGTCGCCGTGGGGTCGAGGCCCGGCAACGCCCGAGCCGTCCAGGTCACCGACGGCCGCGCGAAGGCCGCGACCAGGGCGGCTACGGCGAGGAGCCGAAGCAGCAGCAGGATCCACGACTCCACGCGGCGCCGGCGACGGACCTTCAGTTGCGACGCGCGCAGCAACCGAAGAGACGGGAAGCCGATGGCGGCCAGCTCCCGGTAGCCCGTGAGGTGCGCGACGATGGGCAGGCTGAGCAACGCGAGTCCGCCCAGGAGCGCCGGCGCGGCGAGTTCCAGGCCCATCAGGACTCCAGGAACTGGCGCAGCGTGCGCCCCAGGGGTTCGCTGGAGTCGATCAGCGCGTGCCGCGCTCCGGCGTCCAGGCAACGCTTGCGTACACCCTCGCAAAAGGCCGCGAATTCAGTTCGGTACTGCGCCGCAAGCTCCCGCGGGTTCAGCGACAGCTCCCCGCCCTCGAGCCCCACGAATCGGGCAGGCTCGTCGTAGGGGAAGTCGCGCTCGGCGGGGTCGACGATCTGCAAGACCCAGGCTTCGCCGCCCCGGGCCCGGTGCACGCCGAGGGCGTCGAGCCACTGCTCGTCGTCGCTGAGCAGATCGGACACGACGATCACGAGGCCCCGCCCGGCGCGCGCCAGGACCTCGCCCAGGGCCTCGCCGAGGCCGGCGTCGCCGGTCGGAGGCCGCTGCAGCGCGGCCATGGCCAGCTCATCCAACTGCCGCTCCCCGCCCCGGGGCGGGCGGTGCGTGGCCCCGGCGCCGTCCACGACGCTCAGCCCCACGCGGTCGCCCTGTCGCAGCAGCACGAAGGCCAGCGCCAGGGCCAGGGACCGCGCGGCTTCCCACTTGTCGGCGACGTCGGTGGTGGTCCCGAACGACATCGAGGCCGAGCGGTCCAGAAGCAGGGTCGCCGACACCTGGCGCTCGGACTCGTAGCGCCGCACGACGTAGCGGTCGGTGCGGGCCAGGACCTTGGCGTCGAGGTGCCGGGGGTCGTCGCCAACGTCGTAGGGCTTGTAGTCGCTGAACTCGCTGCCGCCACCGCGCAGGCGGCTGCGGTGGATGCCCAGACGAGCGCCGTGTACGACCTGGCGCGCCGACGCCGTCGCCTGCCGGACCTCGTCCAGCAAGCCGGGATCAACTCCCTGTTGGCGGCCTCGGATCACAGGCGGGTCGCAGGGTCCACGTGGGCCAGGACCCGGGCCACCACGTCGGCGGCGGTGGTGCCTTCGGCCTCGGCGCGGAAGTTGAGCAGCACGCGGTGGGCCAGCACCGGCCGGGCCAGGGCGTGCAGATCCTCGCGGGTGACGGCCGATCGGCCGTGCAGCAGGGCCCGGGCCTTGCCGCCGAGCACCAGGAACTGCGACGCGCGGGGGCCGGCCCCCCAGGAGACGGCGTCGTTGACGAAGTCCGGGGCGCCGTCGCCGGGGCGGGTGGCGCGCACGATCTCGACCGCGAGGCGCACCACGTCAGGGCCTGCGGGCACCTGACGCACGGCGTCCTGCAGGGCCAGGAGCTCCTCGGGCCGGATCTGGGGGGCCAGGGCCTCCGTCTTGGCGCCCGTGGTCCGGTTGACGATCTCCAGCTCCTCGTCGGCGCTGGGGTAGTCGACTTCGACCAGGAACATGAAGCGGTCGAGCTGGGCTTCGGGCAGCGGGTAGGTGCCCTCCTGCTCCAGGGGGTTCTGGGTGGCGAACACCAGAAACGGCGACGGCAGATCGAACGTGTGGCCCATGGCCGTGACTCGCCGCTCCTGCATGGCTTCGAGCAGCGCCGCCTGGGTCTTGGGCGGGGTCCGGTTGATCTCGTCGGCGAGCACGAGGTTGGCGAAGATTGGGCCCTTGAGGAACCGCGTGCTGCGCCGCCCCGTGGTGCGGTCTTCCTCGAGGATTTCGGTGCCCGTGATGTCCGACGGCATCAGGTCCGGCGTGAACTGGATGCGCGAGAAGCTGCCGTCCGTCGCCTGCGCCAGGGACTGGATGAGCAGGGTCTTGGCGAGCCCCGGCACGCCCTGGAACAGACCGTTGCCCCGCGCCAGCAGGGCAATGAGCAGCAGCTCGATGGTCGCCTCCTGGCCGACGATGGCCTTGCCCAGCTCGGCCCGCAGGCGCTGACCGAGCTCGGCGACGTCGGCGGGGGGAGGCACCGGGGGCGCCTCGCGGATCGTGGCGGCTTCGGGCTCCGGGGCGGCCTCAGGCTCCGGGGCGGCCTCGGCGTCGGGCAGGTCGGCGGCGTCGGGCAGCCCCTGGGGCAGCGGGGGATCGGTGGTCATCGAGTGGGCTCCGGGCGTCGTCGCGTGAGCATGGACAGCACGTCCGCTTCGCGGGCGGCGGCGGCCTCGTCCCCCACCCGGCGCAGCGCGGCGGCGTAGTAGACGTGGACCTGGGGGTCGAAGGGGTTCAGGGCGATGGCGCGGCGGGCGGCTTCCAGCACCCCCGCGTCGTCGTTGAGGAGGGCGGCCACCTCGACGGCGAGCGCGGCGGTCGCAGCGTACTCGGGGTAGAGCCGGGCCGAGTCGCGCAGCACGTCGGCGGCCTCGTCCAGCTCGCCCAGGGCCTTCAGCGCGCGGGCCTGCTTGTTGGCCAGCGCGGGCGAGTGGTACGGCCCCGCTTCGTCGGCCTTGCGGTACTGGAGCAGCGCGGCCAGGGGCCGTCCCCGCACGCGGAGCAGGTCGCCCAGGCGGGTGTGCCGTTTCATGGCCTCGTCGGCGGCGAGGATGGGATCGAGCTCGCGGCCCTCCTGCTCCGCGCCGGGCTGGGCGAAGCCGGGGGGGACCGCGGGCTCCTCGGTGTCTTCGTCGATGCCGCCGTCGAAGTCGGGGCGCGGGGGCTTCCGGGCGACGGTTCCCCCAGCGGGTCCGGTCGGGGGCCCGCCGATCTCCAGGCCGTCGGGCTTCGATTGCAACCTGCGGCCCCGCCGCGGCGACACGATCTCGATGGGCAGGTGGCCCACGTCCGCGCGGATGGTGAGCCCCGCGCCTTCGATGCGCCGCCGCACCCGCTTCTCGAATCCGCCGCCGGCGCTGCCCAGGACCAGGTCCACGGCCCGCATCGCGTCGCCGGTGAGGACCATCTTCTCGACGATGCGCCGGTACCCCTCGTTGCCCGCCTCCGCGAAGATCCAGTCGACGGCGAACGCGACCTGCGCGAACGCCAGCGCCGCCAACTCCGAGCTGGGCAGGGCCGCCATGGACGGGTGCATGCTCGCAAAGGGGATGAGCGCGCTGTCCCGCACGCCCTTGGCGAGCAGGCTCTCGGTGCGGACGTCGAGCCAGGCCCGCGTGTCGTCGGACCGCCAGCGCGTCTCGAGCACCCGGGCGGTGCCCTCCTGGAACCAGATCGGGGCCTCGTCCCGGCTTGCCCGGCTCAAGGCCAGATGGACGTACTCGTGGGCCAGCGTGTCCTGCCAGCCGTAGCCGCGGGGCATGTTCACCGGCGACAGGACCATCATCCGGTCCCACTTGGCGATGGCCACGGTCCCCGTGGTCGAGACCCACTCCGCGGGCAGGCCCGTCGCGTCCACGAACGCCCCGAAGGTCGGCAGGAACTCGACGATGGTCGGCACTTCGGGGCGGACCTTGAGCAGGTCGACCAGGAACTCACGCTGCTTGCGCAAGGGCTCGTCGCCGTACTCGACCAGGACCTCGTCGGGCCCTGGCGCCCAGCGGTAGATGAACTCGCCGACGGCCCGCTCGTCCATGCCGGCGGTGGCCCGGGCGCTGCCCGCGATGCGCTCGCGGAGCCAGGGGATGGCGGCTTCGCGGCCGGTGTCGAGCCCTTCGGCGGGCAGCGCGGCGGCGGCCGCGGCGTAGTCGCCGTCGTGGAAGCGGAGGTTCGCCACGGCCCAGGGCGTCCACCCGTCGCCGGGATCCAGGCGGCCTTCCAGGGCGCGGGCCTCGGCGTAGCGGCTGTCGTGGAGCAGCTTGAGGATCTGCTCGCCCCGGGTGCCCTCGGGGAGGTCGGGGCGGCGCGCCTCGGCCTCGCGGGCACGGCGCACCGCGGCGTCTTCGACCGGGGGGAGGACGCCGGACTGCGAGACCAGCAACGTCAGCAGGAGCAGCAGCGCCTTCACTTGACCAGCTCCTCGTAGTAGCGCTTGTTCACGGGCTTGTAGCGCTCGGGGGCCTCGCCGGCGGCGCCTTCTTGCAGCAGCTGCCGGAACGCCTCGGGGCTCACGAAGTCGTCGGGGTCGGACAGCTCGACGTCGGCCGAAGACTCACCCTGAGCGCCCCAGTCGTCGGCGGTCTGCCAGGGGTCGCCCCCCTCCCCGCCCGGCCGCTTCTGCCCCGACCCCGCCTGCATCGGGGACTGACCGCCCATGCGCTGGCCCGGCTGCATCGCCTGCTGGTTGGACTCCAACGACTCGCGGAACTGCCGCAGCTGCTTGAGCGCGTCGCGCTGCCCGGGGACGGCTTGCCCGGGACGGCCGTCCCCCAGTCGCTGCTCGGCCCCCTCCATGAGCTGCCCCGCGGCCTGCAGGCTGTTGCGAGCCTCCATGGGGTTGAAGGAGCTGGACTCCATGGCTTCCATGCGCTCCTGCAGGCGGCCGACCCCGTCGCCCACCTGGTCCTGGCGCCCCGCCAGCGGAGCCGAGGAGGCGCGGGCCTTCTGCTGCTGGGCGCGGTCCCGGGCCCCGGCCTCTTGCAGCTCGTCGAGCACCGACTCCGCGGTCTTCTGGGCGGACTTGCCCAGCTTGCCGGCGGCCTTCAGTTCCTGGTTCTTGTCGAGCACATCCAACTCCGCGTTCATCTCCGCGGTGACCTGGGCGACGTTGCGAGCGTGATCGGTGGCCGCCTCCAGATCGCCGGTGCGCAGGGCTTCGGCGCCCCGCGCGGCTTCCTGCGAGGCGAGCCGGCGGAAGTGGCGGGCCATGGACGCCGGCTTGCCGCTCATCTGCGGCGTGGCCTCGTCGAGCTTCGCCTTCGCCGCCTCCAGCTCGGTCGCCAGGCGTTCGGCGACGGCGGGGTCCAGCCCGGGAGAGCCGATGCGCTCGGCCACCGCTTCGGTGTCGTCGAGCACCGCCTGCTGCTGGGCTTCGAGCTTCTTGGCCTCGTCGATGGCCTCCTGCAGCGCCGCCGACAGTTCGTCGCGGTCCTGGCTGCCGGCCTGGGCTTCGGCCATGGCGTCCATCTCGGCCTTCTTCTCGGCCATGGCGTCCATCATCTGCTGCAGCCGCTCCATGGCTTCCTCGAAGCGGCCCTCCTCCAGCATCCGATCCAGCTCGTCGAGCTGCGATTCCTGCAGGGACTCCGGCAGCTCGTTGAGGAAGCCGTCGTCGGGCGCGGTGAGCTGCTGCGAGAGCTTCTGGGCGAGCTCCGCCAGCGCCTGCTTCAACTCGTCCATGGCGCGCTTGAGTTCCTCCTCGACCGGCTTGCCGTCCTGGGCCTGGCGAACGAGGTCGGCGAGCTCCGAGAGGTTGCTGTCCAGGTCGCCGACCTCGGCCGAGGCTTCGTCGGCGAGGTGGACGTCGATGAACGAGGCCAGGTCCAGGACGATGCGCTCCAGCTCGGTGACGGCCGGCTGGCGACGGCGGACCAGCTGGGTGAGCACGTCCTTGCCGACGACGCCGCTGCGGTAGGGGCGGATGCGGGACTGCACGAACCCGTCCACGGGCTCCCAGACGGTGGCCAGGTTGGCCAGCGCGCCGCCGATGCCCAGGTAGACCTCTCGGCGCTCGTAGCGGTCCTGGGCCATGGCGCCGGCGAGGCGGCTGCCCAGGGCCAGCAGTTCCCCGGTCTGGGCGTGGTGGTCGTCGTGCTCGGCGAGCAGGTCATCGCGGGCGACGACGACGCCCAGGTTGAAGGAGTCTTCGAGGAGGTCGCCGAGCAGGTCCACCGAGCGGTCCAGCAGCTGCTTCTTGAGCTCCAGCACCTGCCGGTGGCGGTCCAGCGGCGTCGGGACGTAGACCTCCACCGCGCGGGAGCGGGTCTTCTGAAAGCCGGCGAAGTCGTTGTTGTCCCACGACTCGATGATCAGGTCGAGCTCGCCCCCTTGCCCGTCGGCGAGGTCGTCGGCGGGGCGCCAGCGGACCGCGTCGTCCCAGGTCGAGGCGCCGTCGGGCTCGGCGAGGAGCCGGTTGACGACCTCCTTTCCGCGCCGCAGGACGATCAGGCGCACCGCGGTCAGGCCGAAGTCGTCGCCGGTGCGTACGCCCAGGCGGACCTCGTCTTCGGGGCGCAGCTCGGGGCGGTCGCGCGGGCCCGACACCTCCAGCGTGGGGGGGCGGTCGGGGATCTGCTCCACCCGGTAGGCACGGGAACGCAGGGGATCCCGCCCCAGGCTGCGGGGGATGTGGACCCGGTAGCTGGTCAACCCCGCGGGGACCGTCCAGTCGATGGTGATGCGTCCGCTGTCGTTGCTGCCGATGAGGCCGTCGGGGTCGATGGCGTCGAAGTCCTCGAACGCGACCGAGGCGCTGGGGCCCCGGGGACCGTCGGCGTTCCAGGTGACCCGCGTGCCCGCGAGGGCCTGGAAGTCGCCGGTGGTGCCGGCCAGGTCCCGGGCCGGGCGGCCGCTGTAGGCCGGGGGGACCAGCTGGATGCGCAGGTTGCGCAGCTCCATGGACGCGACCTCGGCCGGCGCCTCGTCGGTGAGGAGCGCGGGGAGCTCCGCGAAGAGGCGCCGCAAGCCGTCTTCGACGGGGCCCGGAGCCACGGCGGTAGCGGCGAGGGCGAACCCGGCGACCGTGGGGCCGAGCAGGGTTCGCCGACCCAGGTCGGTCCAGGGCAGCAGCCGCTCGGGGCGGATGTGGAGCTCGGCCAGCTCGGCGGTGGTGGCGAGGTGGCGCTCGGCGTGGGCGGTGGCCGGGCCGGGGGCGATGGAGTCGGTGGCGAGGGCGGCGGCGAGATCGACGGCGGTGTGGGCGCTGGCCTGCAGCTCCGGCGTGCCGTCGTCCACGGCCCGGGCGATGCGCAGCAGCGAGCGTGTGCGGAGCCAGGCGGGCACGGCGAACAGGGCGAGCGGGACGACGACGGAGGCCACCAGCAGCGCGCGGGCGGCCAGCCGGGCGGCATTCAGGCCCTCGGTCAGGTCGCGAGCCAGGGGCGATGCTGCGACGAGCAGTCCGGCCCCCAACGCCGTCCACGCCAGCGCCTGCACCACGCCGAGCAAGCGCCGCCGCCGCCGGACGGCGCGGAGCCGGCTCATCAACGAGGGCGGAAGTGGAAGTCGAGCCATCCGTGGGGTGCCAGGGCGCATGGGGTCCGGAGCCGTGATGCCAAACGCTGCGGATCCGCGGCCACGATAACAACCCCTCGTTCGCGCCGCTGTTCCCCGCCGAGCGGTCAGGGGCGGCCTGGAGGGGGGCTCGTCGTGCGCCGATCGGTCCGCCGAGCCGGTCTGTGCATTATGGTCCCCCGCCCCATGCGCCGACTCCTCCCCCTGCTGCTCCTCCTACCCGCGCTCGCGCTCGCTGCGTCGCCGGCGCCCCGCATCCAGCGGCACCTGGACGCCGAACGGTGGGCCGACGCCGTCCAGATGGCGCGGTCCTGGCTGGGGCGCAACGGGGACGACGCCGACGCCGCCGCGTTGAGGGAACAGCTGGCCGAAGCCGAGTACCAGCTGTTGACGCGGGCGCCGTCCCAGGAGAAGGCGGCGGCCTGGCAAGCCGAGTTCGCGGGGACGAAGCGGGCTGACGCGGTGCGCAACCTGGAGGCGAACCTCGCGCTGTACGCCGCGTCCGATGCCGGGACCGAGGAGGCGTACCGGGCGGTCGTCGACTCCTTCCCCGGCACCCCCGCGGCGACGGAAGCCGCGGGCCGGGCAGAAGGCGTCGCGTTCGAAGCGGCGGAGGCCGACGGGTCGTTGGCGGCGTGGAGTCGGTTCCTGGGGGACTACCCGTCCGGGCGTAGAGCCGAGGGCGCGCGGGAGCAGCACCGGGCCCGAGCCTGGGAAGCGGCCGAAGCTGAAGACACCGTGCAGGCGTGGTTCCGACTGCGGGCCGACGACCCCGAGCACCCCCGGGTGGAAGAGGCCCTGGCGCGGGAGCAGGAGCTGGCGCTGGCGGCCCTGGGTCGACACCCGGAGCCGGGCGAGGTGCTGAAGGTGGCGCGGCGGTACCGGGGCGAAGACGCCGGCTGGGCGGCAGCGCTGCGGTTGCTGGAGCTGGCGCCGTTCGAGACGAACCAGGGGCTGCGGAGCCTGGCGCAGCTTGCCTCCGAGCCGGCCGACGGGCTGGCGTCGGTGGCCTGGAAGCCGCCGGGCACCCTGCCGCGGGGGCTGGAACTGGCGATCGACGTACAGGCCGGCGAGCAGCCGTGGCGGGACCGCGCCGGGGACGGGACGACCCGAACCTGGGCAACGGACGCGCCGCTGTGCGCTGAGGGCGCCGCGGTGACGCTGACCCTGAGTCTCACGGCCCCCGGTCGGTCCGAAGACCGGACCGTGCCGTTGGACCTGCAGCGGCCGTGCGGCGGGCCGGTGCCGCTGGCCGTCCATCGGGACGAGGACGGGTTCATCGACGGCGTCGGCGCGGTCGTCGGGGGCAAGGCGACGAGGACGGGCGACGCGCCCGACGCGCTGGGGCTTCCGTGGAACTGCGACTCGATCCTGGCCGACGAGCGCGGGGCGTGGCTCGGATGCAACGGGTGGCAGCTGCGGGCGATGGGGGCGGCCTGGGTAGTGCGCCTGCCAAGCCGCGGCCGCAGCGCCGAGCGCCCGGACCCGATGCTGGACTCCCTGGGCGAGGGCTGGGTTGCCGTGGACACCCCGCCGTCGTGGGCGTTCGGCGGCGGCCGCGCGTGTCCCCTGGACGACCGGGAAGGCGAGTCGCTGGCGGCGTTGCCCGCTTGGCTTCCGCCGACGGCGGCCCGGACCGAGACGACCGCGGACGTCGACGGCGACGGGCAGATGGACCGGCTGGTGCAGCTCGAGGGCTGGTGGCTGGTGCAGTTGGCGGGGATGCCGGCGAACACCGGAGTCGCGCTGCCGGGGGGGGGTCTGGACGGCTGGCATCGCGACGGGTGCGACCTGGTGCCTGGGCCCTGGGAGGCGCCGGCGGAGGTGCACCCCGAGGGGGACTTCGTGGAGGAGGCCGAGGAAGCGCCCGCCGAAGAATCACCTGCCGCCGAACCCGTCGAGCAAGTGCCCGTCGAGGAAGCGCCCGCCGAAGAACCACCTGCCGCCGAACCCGTCGAGCAAGTGCCCGCCGAAGAAGCGCCCGCCGAAGAAGCGCCTGCCGACGAACCCGTCGAAGCCGAGCCCCCGGCCGCCGATCCGCCCGAAGAAGGCGCCCCCGCCGCCGACTGATCCCGGCCCGCCCGCTCGCGCCGCCGCGCTCCCCCCTGCCAAGCTGCCCCCGATGGCCCCCCTGCCCTCCCGATTCGGCTCGCGCGCCCTCTGGCTGGCGTTGCTGATCGGGGCGGTCCAGCTCCTCGGGTTCGCCGCCCTGGACCGACGCCCCCCCGACGATCACGACGACTTCTACACCGCGGAGACCGCCGGGGCCGTCGCCGCCCTGGACGAGGTCGGCCTGTTCCCGGCCCTCGGCGAGCACCTGACGACCGGGGACCTGCACCCCGGCCTGGCGCGCACCTCCCTGCTCGCGACCCTCGCGATCACCGGTCCCTCCCGCGGCGCCTTTCGGGCAGCGAACCTCCCCTGGCTCCTGCTGCTGATCGGCGGCACCTGGGTCCTCGCCCGCGGCGTCGGAGGCCCTCGGGCGGCCGACGCCGCGGCGCTTGTCATCGCGACGCTGCCCATCGTCATCCAGTGCAGCCGCAAGTGGGACATCCAGTTTCACGCCGCCGCGCTGACGCCCCTGGCCTGGGCCCTGGGCCTCGCCGCCTTGCGCCGCAGCGGCCGGCAAGGCGTCGCTGCCTGGCTCGCCCTCGCCGTCGTGCAGACCCTCCGGCTGCACACCCACCCCATCGTCGCCCCCGACGTGGCCGCGCTGTACGGCTTGCTCCTGCTCGGGCTCATCCCGTCGGCGCGACACCACGGCGTGGCCGCCGGCTCCCGCCTGGGCCATTGGCTGGGCTCCCTCCTCGCCTGCGGATTCGCCTCGGGCTGGTACCTGGGGGCCGCGCCGGCTCTCTTCGGCGAAGCCCCCCACTCCCTTCGCCGCTACTTGAGCGAGCGGGGCTCGTACATGGGCGAGTCCTGGTGGAGCACCGCCGGCCTGAGCGACCAGGTGGGTCTGCTGGTGGAGCTCGCCAGCGACACCGTGTGGATCCACGCGTTCCCCGTGGCCGCCGCAGTAGGGCTCGGCGGCTTGATCCTCCTGGCTCGGGGCCGCGCCCCGGGACAGCGCGACCCGGTGGGACTGGCTCTGCTGGCGGCCGGAGTCGCCGGGCAGCTTCCGCCGATCCTGCTGGGCACCAGCAACCTCGCGTTCCTCAACGATTGGTTGTTCGTGGTGCCCGCCGTCGTGGTGCTCGCCGTCGCCGGCTGGTCGGATCACCCCGCCCGCCGCGCCGCCTTCATCGCGGTGGCGCTGCAAGGCGCCTGGGTCGTCGTCGCGCCCGCCAGCGCCTCGATGTTCGGCCCGCCGGTCCTGCAAGACCCCGGCGCCTACGACGGCCGCCTCCTGCGCGGCTTCGCGCGGGGGTCCTCCGGCCGCCACCACGCCACCCACCACCTCCTCGTGCGGACGCCCGGCGCCGCCGACGCCCTGCTCGACGTCCTGCCGGCAGGACGCGGACCCGCCCGCGTCGCCCTGCACGACCTGAGCTGGGACCCCACCGTCGGCGCCGGCGCGCGCTGCGCCCTGGGCTCCCTCGACGCCGACGAGGCCTGGGCCTGGGCCGCCCCCGCCGGCCAGAACGTCTCGGGCCGGCCGCTGTCGCCCTGGCCGTTCGTCTTCGCCGGCCGCGAAGGCGTCGATCTGCGCCGCCCCGACGAGGATCGCACCGAGGGCGCCGAGATCCGGGTGGTGCGGCTGTGGGTTCGCCCCAGCAAGCGGTGGGAGTCGGAGCAGAACCCCTGCTGGCCGTCCGAACGCCTGCCCGACGGCTTCCTGGCCGAAGCCCAGCGCCGCACCGCCCAGCGGTTCGACTCCCCCGGCCACCCCGTCGCCGACCGCCCCGGCTGGCTGGTGGGCCGCGTGGTCGAGTGGGACCGGAGCCGCGCGTACCTCGGCACCGCGTTGACGCTCCCCGGCGATTGACACGGCGGCCGCGCAGACGTAGGAATTCGCGGCGCGCCGAAGTGGTTGCAGGAATGGCCACCGCGCACCCGCGACGGCGTGTGAACGCGTCGCGACCAGAAGAACAGCCAAGGGGCTGAAATCTGGGTTGAATTGAGCCGGAGTGGTGGAATCGGTAGACACGACGGATTCAAAATCCGTTGCCCTTTGGGTGTGAGGGTTCAAGTCCCTCCTCCGGCACCAACCCGCCCCCCCCGCCCCGGCCCTGCGCCGGTTGCTAAGGTCCGGCGGATGCAAGCGCCCCTTCAAGCCTCCGCGGTCGATCTGGCCGTGGCCATCGCTCGCGGCGACACCACGTCCGCCGCCGTGGTCGAGGCGCACATCGCCCAGATCGAGCGCACCAACGGGGCGCTCAATGCCGTCGTGCACGACCGGTTCGAGACCGCCCGCGCCGAGGCCGCAGCGGCCGACGCCCGCCTCGCCGAACACGGCCCCGACGGCCTTCCGCCCTTGCACGGGGTGCCCTGCACGATCAAGGAGTCCTTTGCCCTGACGGGCATGCCCTGGACCGCCGGACTCGTGGCCCGCACTGGCACCACGGCCTCCCAGGACGCCGCGACCGTGGCCCGCCTTCGGGCCGCCGGAGCCATCCCCCTGGGGGTGACGAACCTGTCCGAGCTCTGCATGTGGCTGGAGTCCAACAATCGGGTCTACGGCCGGACCAACAACCCCTACGACCCCAGCCGCATGGTCGGTGGCAGCAGCGGCGGCGAAGGCGCGTCGGTGGCGGCCGGCTACGCCCCGTTCGGGCTCGGCGCCGACGTGGGTGGCTCCATTCGGTTGCCCGCCTTCTTCAACGGGGTCTTCGGGCACAAGCCGTCCAGCTGCCTCGTGCCGAACATCGGCCAGTTCCCCCTGGGCGAGAACGACGCCCTGCGCTACCTCGCCTCGGGCCCGCTCTGCCGACGCGCCGCGGACCTGCAGCCCCTGCTCCGCGTGCTCGCTGGAGCCCACCCCGACGACCCCGTGGCCCGCGACCACGAGCTGGGCGACGCCGACCGGGTCGACGTCAGCAAGCTGCGAGTCCTGCACATCCCCGACAACGGGCGGACAGCCGTGACCCGGGAGATCCGCGACGCCCAGGCCCGCGCCGCCGACCACCTGGGCAGCCTCGGGGCCACGGTCACCAGCCCCTCGCTGCCGCGGCTCCGCAAGAGCTACGACCTGTGGTCCTCGGCCATGCACGTGGCCGCCGCCACCCCGTTCTCCGTCCTGCTCGGCAACGGAGAGCCCACGCCGTACGTGAGCAGCTTCCTGCGCTTCGTCTCCGGCCGCAGCCCGCACACCCTCCCCGCGCTGGCGCTGGCCTGGTTCGAGCCCACCGCCGACTTCCCGCGGGGACGCGCCCAGAAGTGGCTCGCGCCCCTGGTGGAGTTGAAGGACGAGCTCAACGACCTGCTCGGCGACGACGGCGTGATGCTGTACCCCGTCTTCCCCCGCACGGCACCGAAGCACTACCAGCCTCTGCTGCGCCCCTTCGAGTTCGTCTACACCGCGGTCATCAACGCCGTGGAGTTGCCCGCCACGGCCATCCCCCTGGGGCTGGACCGGCGCGGCCTCCCCCTGGGCATCCAGGCCGTCGCCAGCTGGGGCCAGGACCACCTGTCCATCGCCATCGCCCAGGAGCTGGAGCGGGCGTTCGGAGGCTGGGTCCCGCCGTTCCCCACGGAGCCGTCGTGACCGCCTGGGCCAGCGCGCTGTCGACGGCGCCGGAGCTCGCCGCCGCGTTCGATGAGGTCGCCGCCACCGTGGAGTCCGGCCTGGACGGCCCACCCGACGTGGTGTTCGCGTTTGGCACCCCCGACCACCCGCTGGCGGCCCTGCCGACCGCCGTGCTCGACCGGTGGTCCGGGGCCGTGCTCGTCGGCGGGTGCGGCGGGGGCGTGCTGGGCGACGGCCGCGAGGTCGAACAGAGCACCGGGCTGTCGCTGCTCGCCGGCCGCCTGCCGGGGGTCCAGCTGCACCCATTCCACCTGGGGCCCCGGGAGGTCGCGACGACCATCGCGAGCCCCCTGTTCGCGCGGCAGCACCTGGGGCTGCCCGAAGCGGCCGGCGTGTTGCTGTTTGCGGACCCGTTCACCTGCCCCGCCGAACCGCTCCTTCCGGCCCTGGACCTGGCGCTGCCGGACTCGGTGAAGGTCGGCGGCATCGTGTCGGGCGTGTACTCGGCCGGCGAGGCGCGCCTGTTCGTGGGGGACCGGGTCGAGCAGGCGGGGCTGGCCGGACTGGCGCTGACGGGCGAGATCGAGGTCGAAGCGGCGGTCGCCCAGGGCTGCCGGCCGGTGGGTCCGACCCTGCAGATCACGGCTTGTCAGGGGCAGCTGCTGATCGAGCTGGACGGCAAGCCGGCCGCCGAGGCCCTGCCCGCGATGCTGGAGTCCTTGGAGCCCGCGGACCGGGTGCTCGCCCGCGCCTCGCTGTTCCTCGGTCTGGTCGCCGACGGGGACGGGAGTTCGCCGGGCGATCTCCTGGTGCGGAACCTCCTGGGCATGGACGCCGACGCCGGCGTGATCGCCGTCGCCACGCAGCTCACCCTGGGCCAACACGTGCGCTTCTGCGTGCGGGACCGGGCCGGCAGCGTGGCCGACGTGCACGCGGTCCTGCACCGGGCCGGGCCCGCCGAGGCGGGCCTGCTGTTCTCGTGTCTGGGGCGCGGCGAAGCCCTCCTGGGCGAGCCTCACCACGACAGCCAGGCATTCGTAGACCGCAAGGGCGCCCCCGTCGCGGGGTTCTTCGGCAACGGCGAGATCGGGCCGGTCGGGGGCCAGACCTGGATGCACGCCTACACCGCGTCCTACGCCTTGCTGCGAGCGCCATGATCGCGCCGCTGCTGGCGGTCCTGCTCGCGGCCGCCGCGCCATCGGAACCCGCTCTGGCTCCGCCGTCCACGGCCACGGTCCACGGACTGGTGTTGTCGGTCCCGTCCCGGGCCCCCCTGCCCTTTGCCACCGTGGCCATCGGCGACGTCGAGGCCCTGAGCGATGAGGGCGGCAGGTTCACGCTGATGGTGCCCGCCGGGAGCTGGACGCTGCGGGCGGTCGCCGACGGCCACCGGCTCCTGGAACAGCCCGTGACCCTGGCCGACGGCGAAGTCCGCACCCTGGAGCTGTTGCTGAGGCGGTCGGGGCCGAACCGGGCTCAGACCGTCGTGCGCGACGGGGACCGCTGGGTCGAGTCCGAACGCCCCGAAGAGCCGCGCGGCCCCCCGGGGCTCAGCCTCACCCCCGTGGAGCTGGAGCGTGCGCCCGGCGCCCTGGGCGATCCCCTCCGGGCCCTGCAGACCCGAGCGACCGTGCAGGAAGACCTCGGCGCCAAGGCCGCGATCGCGCCCTACGGCGGGGCCGAAGACGAGCTTCTGGTGGAGCTGGACGACATCCCGCTGCGACGCCGCACGCACCTCACGGGCCTCATCGGCGCCCTGCCCGTGGAGCTGATCTCCGGCCTGCAGCTGTCCGCCGCCCCCACCACGCGGCCCGACTCCCTCGGCGGCGTCCTGGCCGTGACCCTGCGCGACGGGCCCCGCGGCGATGCGTTCGACGGCGTCGTCGACCTCAACCTGCTGGGCGCCACCGCGGCCATCGGTGTGGAGTTGGACCCTCAAGGACACCACCGCCTCCTCGTGGGCGCCCGGCAGTCCTTCGTCGCCCCGTACCTCGCCCTGGCGGACGCCGCCGGCGCGTTCCAGTCGGCGCCCCCGCGGGGGGACTACGGCGAAGGCGTCGTCCGCTACACGGGGGGCGACTCGCGGCGATCGATCTCCGCCACCGTGTTCGCCAGCCGGGACCGCCTCCTGTTCGACGACGTCAACGAGCGGCGGCGAACCCTCGGGGGCTCCCTGGGGCTCCGGCTGCGCTCCCTTCGCGGCCTGCGCACGACCCTCGTCCTCTCTCACGGCAGCAGCGTCGACGACGAACCGGCGACCGAAGGCTTCGACTACGCCCACGCGCGCGACTTCGTCGACGCCGAGCACCGGACGCGCCTGCGCTTGCGCCTGAGCGGTGTTGTCGCCCCCGGCTGGACCGTCGGCGCGGGCGCCGAGGCCAGCCACATCTGGCAGATCGCCCGGGGGGAGTTCCCCGACGACCGCTCCGCCCCGGGCTGGCTGCACCGCCCTCTGGCCGACCTCGCCGTGCCCGTCCGGGTCTTGGACGACGCAGCCTCGGACCCGAGCCTCACCCTTCATGGAGCACTCGAAGGGCTGCGCTTCTGGGGCCCGCTGAGCTTGAGGCTCGGCGCACGCGCCGAGGTGCTGAATCGGGCGCTTCGGCCCACCGTCTCTCCGCGGCTGCAGCTGTGGGCACCGCTCCCCAACGGGACCACCCTGTCCGCCGCCGCCGCCTTTCTGCACGACCGCCCCGCCGACCCCTGGCGGCTGCGGGAGCGCAGGTTGGACGCCCCGGACCTGCCCGAGCGCGCCTGGGTCGTCGAGGCCGGCGTGGCCCAACGGCTGGGCCCCGTGCACCTGAGCCTGGCCGGCAAGCACCGCGCCCTGGACCAGCTGCTGGTGCTACCCGCCGACGTGTCCTCCTTCCCCCAGGCCGTGCGGCTGCCGAACGGTCGCGGCTCGGACAGCACGCTGCGCGCCGCCGTGCGGCTCGACCTGCCGCGGCTTCACGCCCGGGCCAGCTACGTCCTGGGCCGGGCGCAGCGACGGATCGGAGATCAGCTGGTGGCTGCGGGCGGGGACCGGCGCCACGGCGTCGACGTTCTGGTGGAGGCGACGTTGGGGAAGCGCCGGGGCTTCGTGCTCGGCGGCGCCTACGGGCTGCGCTCCGGGCCGGCCATCGCGACGCTGCAGTCCGTCGCGTCCGAGGAGGCTGGCGCGGTGCGGTGGGCGGTGCAGGAGCTCGATCGCCGCCGCCGCCCGGACCGCCACCGCATCGGCGTCCGGGCCGAGCACCGCCTGGTCGACCGCGTCGTGCGACTCCGGGCCATGGCCGAAGTGTCGGTTCTGCTGGGGGGCGCATCGACGGAGGACTGCCCCTCGGTGCCCGAGCCCGGCGAGGCCGTCGCAGCGTGCCGCGAGCTGTCGTTCCTGCCGGCGTTCATGCCGTGGCTGGGCTTGAAGGCCGACTGGTAGGTCCGACGCGCTCAGCCGCGAACGATGCGCTTGACCCCCTGTTGCTCCAGCCAGGTCGCAACCCGCTCCACCAGCTCGCCCTGCACCACCACGGTGTCCCCTTCCACCCGCGCGCCGGTGCCCAGCACCTTGCCCAGCGCCTTCGCCCGGGCCTTGGGATCCCCGAGCCCCGCGATCACGGTGACGGTCTTGCCGCCCCGCCCCTTGCGCTCCTTGCGGACCACGACCTTGGCGGCGTCGCGGGGCCCCGAGGCGGCGGGGGCGGGGGCCTCGGCCGGCGTCGCGCTGGCGGTGAGGCCGAGCGAACCCAGCAGTCCCCCCAACGACGTCCCCGACGATCCGGGCTCCTCGGGCGGCGGCGCCTTCCTCTTCTTGCGGCTCATGGGTCCCTCGCAAACAGCCACGCCGGGTCGGCGAACGACTTGAACTCCAGCGCGTTGCCCCCGGGATCGGTCACGAAGAACGTGCCCTGCTCGCCGGCCAGGCCCTCGAACCGGACCTTCGGCTCGATGCGGAACGGCACGCCGGCCCCCCGCAGCCGCTCCCCGAGCGCCTCCCACTCCCCCCACGGAAGCACGACCCCGAAGTGCCGCGCGGGCACGTCGTCGCCGTCGACGGCGTTGGTCGCCACCGACTCGCCGCCATCGACGAGGTGCAAGGAGACCTGGTGGCCCCAGAAATCCAGGTCCAGCCAGCGCTCGGCTTCGCGGCCGGCGGAGCAGCCCAGAACGCCGAGGTAGAACGCGCGGGCGGCGTCGAGGTCGGGGACCGGCAGGGCCAGGTGGAACGGCGGCACGGCCGTCATGCTGGCATGATTCGCGCCGCCGTGTCTGCCGCCTCCCAGCGGGTCGCGATCGTCGGCGTCGGCGGGATCGGAGGGTCCCTCGCCGGCCGACTGATCGAAGCCTCCCCCCCTGCGCTCGAGTCCCTCGTGGCGGTGTCCCACAACGCCGCCGTGCGCGAGGCCATCGCGCGGTCCGGGTACCGGTTGCGAGGCGAAGGCGGCGAGCGAAGCGTGCCCGGCACCGTCTTGGCGGCGCTCCCCGATGAGGCCTTCGACTGGATCCTCTTGTGCACGCGCCCGCCTCAGGCGACGGAGGCCGCGCTCGCCGCCTTGCCTCACCTCGCCCCCGGCGGCGCCTTGGTCGTCTGCCCCAACGGCTTGTGCGAAGACCGCGTCGCCGCCGTGGCTGGCGCCGCGCGCACCGTGGGCGCCATCGTCGCGTTCGGGGCCTCGGCCCCCGAGCCGGGCGTCTTCGAACAGACCAGCGCCGGCGGGCTGACCCTCGGCGAGCACGGCGACGGCGGCCCGGACCGGCTGCAAGGCCTCGCCGCGGTCCTCAACAGCGCCCTGCCGGCGTCGATCACCCCGAACCTCGCCGGCGCCCGGTGGAGCAAGCTCGCCATCAACTGCGCGATCAGCGCTCTGGGCACCATCGGCGGCGACCGCCTGGGGCCGCTCATGACCCACCGGTTCGTGCGGCGGCTGGCCCTGGAGATCATGACGGAGGTCGTCGCCGTGGCCCGCGCCGAAGGCGTGGCCCTGGAGCCGGTGTCCGGCACGCTGGACCTGGACTGGTTGGCGCTGACCGCCGACGAGCGATCCGGGGGGCCGGCGCTGGTGCTCAAGCACTCCATGCTGCTGGCCGTGGGGATGCGCTACCGCAAGCTGCGCTCGTCCATGCTGCGGGCCATCGAAGGCGGCCGGGACCCGGGCGTGCAGTTCCTCAACGGGGAGATCGTCCAGCGGGGTGCCGCCCACGGCATCGCGACGCCGTTCAACGCCGAAGCCGCCCGCCTGGTGGAGGCCATCGCTGCGGGCGCCGAGGCGCCGTCGGTCGATCAGGTCCGGCGCTTCTGGACCGACAGCCCCTGAGGCCGCCGAACGCGCGGTCCGTCAGCCCATCCAGCGGGCCAGCCAGGCCCAGACCGCGTCGTGCCAGACCCTGATGTTCTCGGGCTTGACGATCCAGTGGCCCTCGTCGGGGAAGACCAGCAGCTCCGACGGGACTTCGTGGTGCTGCAGCGCTTCGAACAGCGACAGCCCCTCGTGGATGGGGCAGCGGTAGTCCTTCTCGCCGTGGATGACGAGGGTTGGCGTCTGCAGGGCTGCCTGGCGCGACCGCGGGGAGACCGCCGCGATGGCGTCGTCGTCGGTGTAGGCGTGCCCGCCCATGGCCTGGTCGAACCAGGGCCCGAAGTCGCTGCCCCCGTGCAGGGTGCGCAGATCCCAGATGCCCGCGTGGCTGATGAAGCACCGGAAGCGGCCCGGGTCCCCCATGAGCCAGTTGCACAGGTAGCCGCCATAGCTGCCGCCCATGGCCGCGACCCGCTCCCCATCGATGTCTTGCAGACCGGCGGCGACGTCGACGGCCGCCAGCACGTCGGCGGCGGCCGCCGGCCAGCGCCCCGCCCAGACCTGGTTCGCGAACGCATGGCCCTCGCCCAGGCTCCCCCTCGGGTTGGGCAGCAGCACCGCGTAGCCCCGCGACGCCATGAGCAGCGGGTTCCAGCGCCAGTGCCAGGTGTCGCCCCACTGGCTGTGGGGCCCGCCGTGGATCCAGAGCAGCAGCGGCAGGTCGCCCTCGACGTCGGTGGGCCGGACCAGCAGCGACGAGCACCGGGGCCCTCCCGGGGCGCGACTGCCGATGCGCTCGACCGTCACGACCTCGGCTCCGTGCGCGGGGCTCCAGCCCGACAGCGCCCCCAGCAGCTGGGGCTCGGACTCCCCGGACAGGGCCACCTCGAAGGCCTCGGGGGGGTGGGTCAGGCGGCTGCGCAGGCCCACGACCGTGCCGTCGGCGAGCACCGACAGCCCGGCGTGAGTCCCCTCGGACTCCGCGCTCGTGACCCGCTTGACCTTGCCCGTGAGGGCGTGGACCGCGAACACCGGGGCCGCGCCGCCGTCGGGCGCGGTGACCACCAGGGCCGAGCCGTCGGGGGCGAAGTCGTGCAGGTCCGGCTGCCGGTCCCAGTCGCTGGCCAGACGCCGCGTCTCACCGGTCCGGTTGTCCCGCAGCCACAAGGTCTTGCGGGCCAGCGCGGCCGGCCCGCGGTCGACCCGTACCCAGGCCAGCTGGTCGCCGTCGGCCGACCACCGGATCGCGCTGGCAGCCGTGCTCGGCACCCGCTGGAGGCAGCCGCGGTCGCCGGTGCCGACGTCGATGCGCTGCAGCGAGGCGTCTTCGATGCGCTGAGGACCCGGCTCGATCCAGCTCAGCGCGATCAAGTCTCCCGCGGGCGAGAGGCGCCAGTTCCCGTCCCGCAGCTCCCCGGCGGCGTCGGGCGTGAGATCCCGGCGGGCCCCTCCCCGCTCGTCGCAGGCCACCAGGTGAACGAACCCGTCGCCCAGCCAGTGGTCCCAGACCCGCACGGGGGTCGCCGTGAACCGCCGCGCCGACGGGCCCCGCTCGCCCCGCTTCTTGGCCGCGGCGCGCTGCTCCGTGTGCTCCACCCCACGGCCGCAGGCTCGTCTGCAGCACCAGGCAGTCGGCTCCGCGAGCGAACTGGAAGGCCGAGACGCCCAGGGGTTCGTCGGTGAGGCAGCGCGGTTCGCCTCCCGCCACCGGCAGCAGCCACATCTGCTTGCGCCCGCCGGGCTCGGCGTCGAGGGGCGTGGGGCGGGCGGACAGGAAGCCCAGCGACCCGTCGCGCCGGAAGCCGGGGGCCGAGTCGTCGTGGTCGCCCACGGTGAGCCGCAGCGCCGGGGAGTCGTCCAGGGGCACCTTCCACAAGTCGCTGTAGAACCGCGAGCCGTCGGCGGCGAGGCGCTGGACCTGCACCGCGATCCAGGTGCCGTCGGGCGAAGGAGCAACGGCCAGCACCCGCCGCAGGCCGAGGCAGTCGTCCATCGCGATCGGAATCATGGGGTCTCCCTCAGGGCCTGGAGAGCGCGCCGCGGTCCTGCGGACTGCAGTCGGCGTCGGGACCCAGGCTGCCGCCGACATCCACCAGGGGCGAGCCCGAAGCGGGGGCGAAGTTGCCGCCCGCGGGGTCCTCCAGCAAGGGGTCCTCGCCGACGGCGACGTCCAGGCCGGCGGCCGACGGGTCGGCCAGGGAGTCCAGGTGGCACGCCTCGACGGTCCAGGAGCCGGCGGCGTTGTCGACGCCGAACACCGTGAAGCCCCAGACCACGGAGTCCGTCAGGGCGACCGTCGCGGCGGGCTCGGCGGTGATTCCGACGGCCGCGGGGCCGTGCAGCGTGCTGCCTTGCACCGACAGGTCCGCGCCCGGCCCCGCCGCGATCCCGGCATCGGCTGAGGCTCCGGGCAGGACCACGCAGCCCAGGATCTGGGCCGGGCCGTCGGCGCGCACCACGGCGTCACCGCCCCCTTCCACCGACCAGCCGACCAGCGCCGCGCCCGCCCCCAGGGTCACCCGGGCGCACCCCGCCGCGCACGATGAGGCGCCGCCGATGGCCGTCGCCGTGGGTCCCCCGACGGCGAACAGCGTCACCCCGTCGGGCACCACGACGACCTCGTCCCAGCTCCCGGCGGCCGCCTCCACGACGTCGCCGGGACCGGCCAGGGCGAGCGCCGCGCCCAGGGTCGCCAGGGGCTCGCCCTCGCTGCCGGACGCCCCGTCGTCGCCGCCGGGGGCCACGAACCAGTCGCCCCGCAGCGCGCGCGGGTGCACCCAGGCCGTCGTCGTCGCGGTGGTGTCGCCGAACTCCGCCGTGATCGTGGCGCTGCCTTGCCCCACCGGCGCGGCCACGCCCGGCAGCGTGGGGTCGAAGGAGACCACCCCGTCGGCGCTGCTCCAACTCGCGCCCGACGTCACGTCCTGGTCCGGCGACGCGGCGTACGACGCCACGGCGGTCAGGGGCGCCGGCTCGCAGGACCGGAGCACCACCGGGTCCGGTTCGATGACGAGGCCGACGACCGAGGGGGTCACCGACACCGCCGTCGCTTCCGTGAGCGGACCGAACGAAGCCGTCACCGTGGTTTCCCCGGGGGCGACCCCGGTGACGACGCCGTGCAGCCCCGCGTCGTTGCTGGCCGTGGCGATCGCGGGAGCCGACGACGACCACAGCGTGGCGTCCGTCTCGTCGGTGACGGCGCCATCGGTCCACTGCACCGTCGCGCTCAGGGCGATCGCCTGCCCCGACTCGACGGCCGGGAGGAGCGGCGCGAGGGTCAGGAGCGTGGGGGCAGCCTCGGTGACGGTCACCGTCGCCGCCGCGGACTGCGCGGCCATGGACACGAGAATCGTGGTGACGCCCGGGCCCGCCGCCGTCACGACCCCGCGCTGGCCCGGCGTGTTCGACACGGTGGCCACGCCCGGCGACGACGACGACCAGAAGGCCGTCGCCGTGACGTCGGTCACCGCACCGTCGGTCCAGGTTCCGCTCGCGATCAGGCTTCCCTGCTCCCCCACCGCCAACGGAGGCGCCGTCGACACCGAGAGGGACACCAGCGCCGCCGGGTCCACGATCACCGGCGCGGTGGCGTCGAGGCCGCTGAACGACACCAGCAACGACGTAGCCCCCGGCACGACGGGGTCGACCCAGCCGGGCAGCGCGGTCGCCACCTGGCCATCGTCCACGGTCCACGTCGCCAGGGTGGTGACGTCCTGGGTGCTGCCGTCGCCGAACGACGCCGTGGCCACCACACCGACTCCCACGCCCAGCGTCGCCTCGACCACCGGCGGATCCAGCGCCAGCGACACGGGGAGCGCCGGCGTGACCTCGACGGAGTCGCTGTGTTCGAAGCCCTCCCAGCGGCCGATGACCACGGCGTTGCCTTCGGACAGCGCCGTCAGCTCGCCCTCCCGGCCCGGTTCGTGGCTGACCTGCAGCACCCCGGGGGGCGACAGCAACCAGGAGGTCTGCGCCGTTTCGTCGGTGGTGTGTCCGTCGGACCAGGTCGCCAAGGACGAGGCCTGTCCGCCCTCGCCGCGGGGGATCTCCGAGGGCGTCGCCGTCACGAGCAACGCCGTCGGCACCGGGCCCACGACCTCCACGACCTGCTCGGCTGCGTGCCCCGACCACTCCGCCTGGATGATGGCCGCGCCTTCGTAGACCGAGACGACCCGCCCCGCGGGGTCCCCCGACAGCGGCCCCACCGTCGCGATCGCCGGGTTCGACGACGTCCACTGCGCGACGGCCGTCAGATCCTGGGTCGAGCCGTCGGTGAGCGTCGCCAGCATCGTCAATGCCCGGTCGAAGCCCAACGGAATGGGCCCGTCTTCGCCGATGAGGGCGACGGATTCGACGACGGCGTCGGTGACCACGACGGGCACGAGGCGCTCGACGTCGGCGTACAGCGCACGGAGGGTGGCGGCGCCCGGCTGCAACCCCACGAGGGTCCCGCCGGTTGCGGTCGCCACCTCGAGGGGGTCGGCCGACCAGAGCACCGCGTCGGTGACGTCGAGGTCCTGGCCGTCGCTGGTGCGCGCCACCGCCTGCAGGGCCACCGGCAGCCCGACGGGGATCTGGGGTTCGGCCGGGACGACGATGAGCGAGTCGACGGCCGGGGGCCCGACCGTCAGCGTGGCCGAGGCGGCGAAGCCCTCCCACGCGGCGCTGATGGAACCGTCGCCTTGCTCCAGGCCCGTGACCGTCCCCGCGTCGACGGTGGCCTGCCAGCTCGCCGCGGTGGACCAGGCGGCCTCGCGGGTGACGTCCTGCTCGCTGCCGTCGTCGTAGGCCGCCCACGCGGTCAGCGTGCCCGCGCGCCCCCGCGGCAGCTCCAGCGACGCCGGCTCGAGCCGCAGCGCGGTGGGTTCGGAGGGGCGCTCGACCGGTGGGGTGCACGCGCAGAGCAGCAGCAGCGGAAGCAGGAATCTCACGCCGGGATGGTAGCGCCGTCCCGGCGTCCGCGGGCGGGCCGGGCGGTCCAGCCCCCCTCCTGCAGCCCCGGCCACCCGGTCGACAGCCCGGGCCCCGGCCGCCATCCTCCCGGCGTGCCATTGGACCGCCCCGGCTGGATCTTCGACCTCGACGGCACGCTGACCGTCCCCCAGCACGACTTCGACGCGATCCGCGCCGAGCTGGGCCTCCGCCCGGCCGAGCCCATCCTGGAGCAGCTGGCCGAACTGTCGCCCGCCGACGCCGCGCCCCTGCACGAACGCCTCGGCCGGATCGAGCGCGAGCTGGCGGCCGAGGCCCAGCCCCAGCCCGGGGCCGCGGAGCTGTTGGCCGAGCTGGTCGCTCGCGGCGCGCGCCTGGGCATCCTCACCCGGAACCTCGCCGACCTCGCCCACATCGCGCTGGCCGCCTGTGGGCTGGGGGGTCTGTTTGATGCTGCGGACGTGCTCGGCCGCGACGACGCCCCGCCCAAGCCCTCGCCGGCGGGCCTGCTGCGAATCTCGTCGCGATGGGGGCTTCCGCCCGGCGACTGCGTGTTCGTCGGGGACTACCTGTTCGACCTGCAGGCGGGGCGCGCCGCGGGAATGCTGACCATCCACCTGGCCTCGCGCGGGGGTGACTGGCCTGACGTCACCGATCGGCGGGTGGGGCGACTGGACGAGTTGCTGCAGGATCCGGCCCCGTGCTGACCCGCCAACTCCCCGGCACCGACCTGACCGCCTCAGCCCTGGGCTTTGGCTGCTGGACCGTGGGCGGCGAGTACTGGGGCGACGACGTCGACGACGCCCGGTCCATCGAGGCGATCCGGACCGCCTGGGCCTGCGGCATCACCCTGTTCGACACGGCGCCGCTGTACGGCCGCGGCCACGCCGACGAATTGCTGGTGGCGGCCCTGGGCGAGCGGCGCCACGACGCCGTCATCGCCACGAAGGTCGGCGTCGCCCTGGACGGGGAGCACGCCCGCAGCGATCTCCGCCCTGAGCACGTGATCGCCGACGCGGAGGCGAGTCTGCGGCGGCTCCGCCTGGAGGTCATCCCGCTCCTGCAGGTGCACTGGCCCTGCGAGCGGGGCACGCCCCTGGACGACACCACCGACGCCCTGAATCGCCTCGTGCAGCGCGGTGACGTGCGCCACTGGGGCCTGTGCAACTACGGAGCCGACGCCGTGCGCCAGGCGTCCCCGGCATCCCTGCAGACCCCGTACTCGCTGCTGCGTCGCGAGTTCGAGGGCCCGCTCCTGGCGGCCGTCCAGGAGCACGAGATCGGGGTGATCGCCTACGAAGCCCTGTGCCGCGGGCTGCTGACGGGCAAGTTCAAGGGGCGGCCGTCGTTCCCGGACTCCGACCTGCGGTCCCGCGACGAGCGCTTCTCGGGACCGGTCTTCAATCGCGCCCGGCGGTTCGTCGACGATCTCGGCCAGGCAGCGAAGCGGCTCTCGGTGCCGACATCGGCCATCGCATTGGCCTGGGTGCTCGCCCGGCCCGGCGTGACCTTCGTGCTCGCCGGCGCCCGCTCCCCTGAGCAGGTCCGGGACAACGTCCAGGCCGTCCGCTTGCTGGCCAACCCCCGAGTTCGCTCGGTGATCGACCGACTGGGGGACACGTGGGCGGGCTGATCGCGGTCCTCCTGGTGCTCCTGCCCGCCGCCGCCGAAGTCCCCATGGGGACCGCCCCGCCGGTCGTCGCAGCCCCGCTGCAGGGCGACGACCGGATCGTCGTCGACGGCGTCCTGGACGAAGAAGCCTGGTCCCGCGCCCAGCCGATCACCGACTTCGTGGGCATCGACCCGACCGAGGGCTTCGCGCCGTCGGACGCCACGACCGCCCGGATCCTGTTCGACGACGACACGCTGTACGTGGGCTGGCGATGCGAGAGCGAGGCGGCCGTGCGCGGGTACTTCGCCGAGCGCGAGGACGTGAACCTGGACGACCAGGTGGGGCTGTACCTGGACGCCTTCGGCGACGCCCGGCGCATGGTCGTCATCTACCTCAACGCCCTGGGGGTCCAGCAGGACGCGCTCATCGGCAGCCGCACGGGCTGGAACGGCGCCTTCGATGCGGTGATGACGACCCGCGGCCGCATCGACGACGACGGCTACACCGTCGAGCTGGCCTTGCCGTTTCGCTCCCTGCGCTTCCCCAAGGGGTCCCCGCGACCGTGGCGGATCCAACTGACCCGCCGGTTTGCGAAGTCCACCGAGAAGGTCAGCTACCCGGCCATCCGCCGGGACCTCGGCTCGTCGATGCTCCAGATGGTTCCGCTCCTGGGCGTCGAGCCCGAGCGGGGCGGCGTCGGACTGGAGCTGCTGCCGACGGTCACGGTGCGCGCCGGCCAGGATCGGGAGGACGGCGGGCTCACCTGGCGCCCGGCGACCTTCCCGGGGACCGTCGACCCGGGCTTCGGCCTCAAGTGGCAGGCGACCCCGGCGTTGACGCTGGACGCCACGGTCAACCCGGACTTCTCGCAGATCGAAGCCGATCCCAACTTCCTCGACCACAACTTGAGGTTTGCGCTCTTCTTGGAGGAGCGGCGGCCCTTCTTCGTCGAAGGACGCGAGCTGTTCGAGTCGGACCTGCTGTATTCCCGGGCGATTGTGGACCCCGTCTACGGCTTGAAGTTCTCGGGCAAGGCGGGCCCGGCGTCCATCGCCGTGCTGCACACCCTCGACGAGTCGCCGTCGCCGAGCCTCGTCGGGGAGCGGACGACGCCGGGGTTCACGGCGGCGGACACCACCGACGCGCTGTCGTTCGTGACCTACGCCGGCGGTCGCTTCGATCTCGGCCGGCGGAGCCAGCTGTCGGCCGCGTTCTCGGACAAGGAGCTCATCGGCCGGGACGGGACGCCCCGGGGCAGCTACCGCGCAGCCCTGGGCAGCACCCGACTGGCGGTCGACGACGTCACGACGATCGACCTGCTGTTTGCCGGCTCCGAGGCAGGGGCGGTGGGCGGCGACCGCCTGGCCGGGATGAGGCTGCGAGCGCGCGCGGACCGGACGACGCGCCTGCGCAGCGTGGCCGGCGGGATCGACTTCCAGTCCCCCGACTACCGGGCCGAGAGCGGCTTCGTGACCCGACCGGACTTCGGGAACGCCTGGATCGACGTCTCCCGCCGCTTCGAGTGGGCCGTGCCCTGGCAGGGCTTCGTGCAGATCAGCGCCGACGTGAACCACAGCATCGAGGGCTTCGACACGGACCTCGCGTGGGCCGGGAATCGCCACCGGGGCGAGGTCGTGGCGCGCCTGCCGGGGGTGACCGATGCCCGCATGGCCGGGTCCTACTGGGTCAATCGATTCGGGGGGCAGCTCTTCGACGGAGGCACCCTGGGCTTCGAGCTGAGCAATCGGGCCCTGGAGTTCCTGCGGGTCGCCTTGCGCGGCACGATCGGCGACGCGATCCGCTTCTCGGACCGGCAGATGACCTTCGAGCGCCGCCTGGGGGGAGACCTCTGGCTGCGGGCGCTGCGGCGCATCAACCTGCGCCTCGACACCGACGTCAGCTGGCTCGGCGAGGACGACCAGCCCCTGACTCGGCGGTGGGTCTGGCGCGCGCGCCTCGTGTTCGGGATCGTCCAGCCGCTGCAGCTGCGCCTGATCGCCCAGGGCGCCGACGAGGAGGTCCGGGACGTCGACCGCGAGCTGATCGACCGCAACTCGGACCTGCGGTTTTCGGCGCTGCTGACCTTCCTGTTGCACCCCGGGACCTCGGTCCACGTCGGATTCGGCGAACACTGGCGTTGGGGCGTCGGGGGCAAGCCCGAAACGCAGCAGCGGGACCTGTTCCTCAAGGGCAGCCTGCTCATCCGGCTGTGAGCCGCGCCTGCGACGTCCGCCCTGCCCTGCTACGGTCCCCCCGCTTTAGGCAGGGGCCCTGATCATGGCTGATTCGTACACGCTGGAAGTCCACTCGGCGGTTGTCCGCTTCGACGCCGCCGGCAAGCTCTTCATCCACCTCACGCACAGCGCCGACGACCCGGCGCCGGTCGCCGTTGACGGAACCGTCAGCAAGGCACCCGGCGGCGACAAGCGGGACTGGCTGGTGGGCGACGGAGCCGGCGCGGCGTCGGGCAGCTTCCCGTCCGTCAATGAGTTGCCCCGGGGCCTCGTGATCGAGGTGCACGCGTACGACTCGGCCACGCTGCGCGACGATGGCGTGCTCGAGGTCGTGGTCAGCGACCCGTCTCGCAAGCCCGACTGGATGACGGCCAACGCGACCCACGTGTTCCGCCGGGACACCGAAGGCCTGCGGATGTGGAGCAAGTCGTTCCTGCCGAACGAGGACTGCACCCTGGGCGACGGCGCCGCCGGCAAGGCGAGCGTCCGCACCCAGGGCAGCCGCCCGACGACCCTGGTCGAAGAGAAGCCCGCGCCGGCCACCCCGGCGAAGGCCGAGGCGGCCCCGGCGCCCGCCGCCGCTGAGCCCGCGCCCGCGCCCGCAGCCGCCGAGCCCGCCGCCGAGCCCGCAGCCGCCGAGCCCGCGCCCTCGCCGAAGGCCGCCGACAGCGAGCCCTACCGCCCCGACCGTCCTCCCGCCGGCTCGTACACGGCCCAGCGCCTGGACAAGGAAGACGCCCCCAAGGCGAAGTCCGGCTGCCTCGGGATGCTGCTGTTGCTGGGCAGTCCCGCCGTGCTCTCGGTGATCGTCGCCGCCTCTTCGATGTGACCGGCAGGGGCTGGACAACGCCGCGATCGCCCACCACGCTGGCGGCCGTGCGGCGCCTCCTCCCCCTGCTGCTCCTCTTCGGCTGCGCCCCCCCGGCGGCGGACGCGCCGACCGAGCCCACGCCCGAACCCACGCTGCCCGTGGCGGTCGCGACCGTGGTCGCGGGCACCGTGCACGACCCGGTCTCCGTCACCGGCACCTTGCGGCCCCACCGCTCCGTCGTGGTCGCGGCCGAAGGCGCCGGCCGCGTGTCCAGCGTCCAGGTAGCCCTGGGGGACCTCGTCCGCCGCGGGGACACCCTCGCCCGCCTGGACTCCACCGCCGCCCGCGCCCAGGCCGCCCAGGCCCGCGCCGCCGCCCGCAGCGCCGAGGCCGTGCTCGCCATCGCCCAGAGCAGCTTCGATCAGCTCGACGCGCTGCTGGGCGAAGGGGCCAGCACGGAGACGGAGCACCTGCAGGCCCGGTTGAACCTGGAGGCCCAGGCCGCGCAGCTCGAGGCCGCCAACGCGTCGGTGCAGCTCGCCGAGAAGGCCCTGGCCGACACCACGCTGCGGGCGCCCTTCGACGGCGCCGTGGCGTCGGTGCAGCTGGAGGTCGGGGGGCTCATCGCTCCGGGGACGCCGGCGTTCTCCATCGTGGATCTCTCGGTCATCGAGGTCGTCGCAGGTCTGCCCGCTCGCCAGGTGGAGCGGGTCGAGCTCGGCCAGGTTGCGCGCGTCGAGCTGCCCAACCGCGGCGGGATGGTCGTCGAAGGCACGGTCGGGCACCTGGGGCCCGACGTCGATCCCCGCACCCGCACCTGGCCCGTGGAGATCCGGCTCGACAACGCCGACGGCGCGCTGCGAGCCGGCACTGTCGCCCGGGTCGAGATCCTCGTCGCTCAGCGCGACGGCGTGCCCCTCGTCCCCGAGTCGGCCCTGGTCAACGGCGACCCGCTGCAAGTCTTCGTCGTCGCCGACGGGGTGGCCCACGCCCGCACCGTGCAGCGCGGTCAGGTGTCTGGCGATCTGGTGGAGGTCGTCGGCGACGTGCCCATCGGCGCCGACGTGGCGACGTTCGGCCGCCAGGGCCTGTCCGACGGGGTCCGCGTCGAGGTCCGGCCCCTCGGCGGAGGCTGATCGGTGCGCTGGCTCGCCCGCGCGAGCATCCGCAACCCCGTCGTGGTGCACATGCTCATCGCGGCGCTGCTGCTGGTGGGCACGTACTCGCTGATCAAGCTCCCCCGGGAGTTGATGAGCGAAATCTCGTTCAACTGGGTGTTCGTCCGGATCGACCTGCCCAACGCGGCGCCCCAGGAGATCGAGCAGATGATCTCCCAGCCCGTGGAGGAGGCGCTGGAGAAGGTCGACGGGGTCAGCTCGATCTCGGTGCGCGCGAAGGAGGGCTACTCGTTCTTCTCGGTCAAGTTCGAGCAGCTGTCCGACCAGGAGTTCAACCGCGCCTTCACAGACCTGAAAGACGAGCTCGAAGGCGTTGCCCTGCCGGAGGATTCCAAGGATCCCTTCGTGCTGAACTTCAGCTCCCAGGACTTCGTCCCCATGGTGTCGTTGGTCGTCTACGGCGACCTCCCGGCCGAAGAGATGTTCGACGTCGCCGAGCGCATCGAGGACGAAGTCAGCAGCCTGCCCGGCATCAGCAAGATCGAAGTGGGCGGCGTGCGCGAGCGCCGCGTGAGGGTGGACGTCGACCCCGACGCGCTGGCCGCCTACGGGCTGCGCCTCGACGGCCTCTCCGCTGCGCTTTCGGCCGGCAACCTGAACATCCCCGGCGGGACCGTGGCCGTCGGGCCGAGCGAGTACATCCTCCGCACCGTCGGCCAGTTCCGGTCCATCGACGACATCGCACAGGTGGTGGTTGGGGTGGGCCCCGGCGGCGGATTGGTGCAGTTGGGGGACGTCGCCGACGTCCGCGACACCCGCGCCGACCCCACGGTCCTGTCCCGGTTCGAAGGCCAGCAAGCGGTGTCCCTGGCCATCAGCAAGAAGGCCGGCGGCAACAACCTGCAGCTCGTCGCGGCCATCGACGAGATCGCCCGGGTCTGGGACGAGCGCCTGGGCGACCGCGCGACCGTCTCCCTGACCGGCGACACGTCGATCCAGATCGGCAACATGCTGGGCGACCTGCAGACCAACGCCCTGTTCGGGATGGCCCTGGTCATCCTGGTGCTGTGGATCTTCCTGGGTCTGCGCAACGCGCTGATCACGGCCCTGGGCATCCCCCTGGCCTTCCTCGCCACGTTCATCTTCATGCTCATCAGCGGCGAGAGCCTCAACGGCAACAGCCTCTTCGGCCTCGTTCTGGTCCTGGGCATCATCGTCGACGACGCCATCGTGCTGGTGGAGAACACCGCCCGTCACCGCGGCATGGGCAAGGAGCGTTTCGAAGCCGTCGTCGATGGCGTGGCGGAGGTCTCGGTCCCCGTCATCGCCGCCATCGCGACGACGATCGCGGCGTTCCTGCCGCTGATGCTGATGCCCGGACTCATGGGCAAGTTCTTGCGGATCATCCCCGTCGTCGTGTGCCTGGCGCTCGTCGCCAGCCTGGTGGAAGCCCTGGTGTCGATGCCCTGCCACGTCTACGAGTGGGGCGAGCAGGACCCCAAGAAGCTGGAGCGGCGGGCCGCCTGGTTCGACCGCTTCGTGGATCCCTACGCGCGGCTGCTGCGCCGGCTCGTGAATCGCCGGCTCCCCCGGTTCGGCGAGGCGTCGTTCGGGGCCCGGTCGGCGCTGCGGGTGGCGGGCTGGGGCCTGTTCGGGCTCCCGGTCTTCGCGGTCGGAGCGGCGTTCGGCGCAGGCATCGCCTACCGCGTCGCCGGGGCGGACGGAGCCCCCAAGGGAGCCCTCGCCGGCCTCCTGGCGACGGCGGCTACCGTCCTGTTGCTCTCGGCGATCGCGCGCCGGGACCTGATCGGTCGGTACGGCCTGCAGATCGCCAACCTGGGCGGGTTGTCGTTCACCGCCGTGCTCGCGGTGGCGGCCGTGCCGCTGGGGCTGGCGGCCGTCTTCGGCCCCCGCGGAGCGCTGGTGGGCGGCCTGGTCCTGGGGGCCGTGGCCCTCGTCGGGGGGCTGGCGCTCCTCTTCCGGGGCAGCCCCGGCCGGGCCCTGCGGCGCCTGTGGGAGGCCATGGCGCACCTGCGCTGGACGCTGTTCGCGGCGGTGTACCTGGGCATGGTGCCGCTGGCCGGGATCATCGCCGCCAGCGTCGACCTGGACCTGTTCGGGGGCGACGAGATCCCCCAGTTCTTCGTCCGGGTCCGCATGCCCGAGGGCACGGCGCTGCAGCAGACCGACGCCATCATCCGGGAGATGGAGCGGGTCACCCGCGCCCAGATCCCGCCGGGCGATCTCAAGACGATCACCGCCAACACCGGCTTGCTGCAGACCGACGACGAGTGGTTCATCAAGCCCAGCGTGGGTCAGCTCATCGTCGACCTGCCCCTGCGCAAGGAGCGCACGCAGGAGCTGGGCGCGATCATGGCGGACCTGCGCGACGTCCTGCGCCGCGTTCCCGGCCCCGCCAGCCTGGAGATCAAACCCACGAACTCGGGCCCTCCAGCGGGCGCCGACGTGGAGCTGAAGGTCCAGGGCCCCGATCTGGACCGACTGGTCGAGCTGAGCGAGGCCGTGCGGGCGGAGATGCTTCGGGTTCCGGGCGTCGAAGACGTCCGCAGCGACTGGGTGCTGGGCAAGACGGAGCTGCGGGTGGCCGTGAACCCACAGCAAGCGGCGCTGCTCGGCGTGGACGAGCGGAGCGTTGGGCTCGCGCTGCGCCAGGCGTTCGAAGGGACCGAGGCCACCCGCTACCAGGACGCCGACGAAGACGTCCCGGTCATCGTCCGCTACGCCGACCGCTTCCGGCAGGACCTGTCGTGGATCGAGCGCACGCTGGTTCCCACGGGCGACGGTGGGACCGTGGCGTTTGGGGACGTCGCGACCGTGACGTCCACAGCGGGCATCGACGCCATCCGGCGGTACAAAGGCCAGCGCACCATCTCGCTATCGGGGACGGTGGACAAGGCGCAGACCACCTCGGTGTCGGCGACCCAGGCGGTGCAGGCGCGACTCGCCGACTTCAGCGAACGCTTCCCGGGCTACCGCATCGACTACTCGGGCGAGTTCGAGGAGTTCCAGAAGTCGCTGGAGGCGCTGCTGTACCTGGGCGTGTTCGGGCTGCTGTGCGTCTTCATGATCCTCGGCGCTCAGTTCCGCAGCTTCCTGCAGCCATTGATCATCATCGGCTTCACGTTCCCCGGTGCCCTGCTGGGCTCGGCCATCGCGTTGCTCGTGACGGGCACGCCGCTGTCGATGCTGACCATGTACGGCGTCGTCGCGCTGCTGGGCATCGTCGTCAACGACAGCCTCGTCTTCATCAGCTTCATCAACGACGAGCGGGACCGGGGCACGCCGGTCGCGGAAGCCATCGTCGCCGCCGGCAAGGTCCGCCTCCGGCCCATCGTCTTGACGACCGTGACGACCGTATTCGGCCTGGGCCCCATGGCGCTGGGCCTGGGCGGCAAGAGCGAAGCGTGGGGCCCGCTGGCGACGACGATCGTGTTCGGGCTGCTCGTGGCGACGGCGACGACCCTGCTCATCATCCCGCCGGTCTACCGGTGCTTCGCCGAGCTGACGGAGATCGCCGGCTCCGCCTGGCGTCGGGCGCCTCCCCAGGATGCCCCCGCATCCCCGTTTGACGGCCTCCCCGCCCCGGCCTGACCGCGCGCCTCAGGCCATCGCCCGGCGCAAGCCCAGCCACGACGCTCCGGCCAGCCCCAGGCCCGCGACCAGCCCCGCGGGACCCAGCGCGGAGCCGAACGCCGGCAGCGCGAGCAGCCGCAGCGACTCCGCCGGCAGCACCCACGGCTTCTGCTCGAACAACCCCGTCAGCAGCCCCATCGTCGCGATGACCCAGGCTCCGAGGCTCAGCTGTGCGGCCAGGCTGAGGCTCGCCGCGCCGAACAGCAGCCCCACCAGCCCCACCAGCGCCAGCGCGAACTGAACGCCCACGTACAGGTTGGCCCCGGGCCGCGAAGGCGTGTCGAAGGGCTCCCGCCCCGCGGTGATCACCGGGCCGTCCTTGCCGGGGAACGGCAGGTCCGCCGGCGCCGTCCACCACAGCGACAGCGTCTCCCCCAGCGACCGCCCCCGGGTCAGCGCCAGCATCTGCCGGGGGAACTCGAGGTTCGCGGCGATGGGATTCCAGGTCTGCAGAGGCTCCACGAGCCCGTAGGTGGGCTCCTCTTCTTCGACCTGAAACGTGCCGAACGCCCGATCCCAGATCACGAACATCCCGCCGTAGTTGCGGTCCAGGTACTTCGGATCCGTGCCGTGGTGCACCCGGTGGTGGCTGGGGGTGTTCAGGACCCACTCCAGCGGACCGAGCCGGTCGATGGCCCGGGTGTGCACCCAGAACTGGTAAAGCGTGTTGACGCTGTTGGCGGTGAAGAAGACGGCGGGCGGCACGCCGATGAGCGCCAGCGGTTGGTAGAAGATCCAGGTGAACCAGGGCTCGATGGCCCCCTGCCGCAGCGCCACGGAGAGGTTGTATTCCTCGGAGCTGTGGTGGACCACGTGGCTGGCCCAGACCGCCGCTCGCTCGTGGGCCGTGCGGTGGAACCAGTAGTACCCAAGGTCCACCCCGACGATGCCCACCACCCAGGCCGTCGCGCCGGACAACTCGTTGAGCCGCGCGAAATGGAACGTGGCGGCGTACAGCCCGGCGAGGGCGCCCGCCGTGAACACCGCGATGACCTGATTGACGATGCCGCAGCCCAGGTCGCTGACCGAGTCGGCGAAGCGGTACAGCGGCCGCCCCGTGCGCCAGGCAACGAACACCTCGACGCCGATCAGGACGAAGAACGCCGGGATCGACAGCGAGATCAGGTCCATGGGGTCAGCCGGCGTCGGGCGGCAGCGCGGGCTGCGCGATGTAGGCGGCGTCGGGCTCGCCCGTCAGGGCGCCGAGGAACTCCACGATCGAGGCCACGGCCGCCTCGTCGAGCTCCCGACCCAGCTGGTGCGTCGCCATGAGTCGAACCATGGCCCCCAGGTCCGTGATGGAGCCGTCGTGGAGCCACGGGCCGGTGCGCGCGATGTTGCGCAAGCTGGGCACCTTGAAGACGTACGCGTCGGCGTCGGCGCCGGTGACCGCCTTGCGCCCCACGTCGGCGGTCTCGTACGGCTTGACCGCACCGAGCTTCTGGAACGTCGTCCCGCCGAGCAGCGCCCCGCCGTGGCAGGCCACACAGCCGGTCGCGATGAACAGGTCGAGCCCTGCCTGCTGGGCCTCGGTGAGCGCCGAGGCGTCGCCCCGGAGGAAGTCATCGAACGGCCCGGGCGTCACGAGCCGTCGCTCAAACGCACCGATGGCCTCACCGAGGCCGTCGTAGGTGACGCCGGCTCCAGGGAACGCGGCCTCGAACGCCGTCACGTAGCCCGGGATGCCGCGGAGCTTTGCCTCGACCGACGCGGCGTCGGGCATGCCCATCTCGATGGGGTTGAGGATCGGGCCCTTGGCCTGGGCCTCGACGTCGGGCTCGCGGCCGTCCCAGAACTGGGTGGCGTGAAAGGCCGCGTTGTAGACCGTCGGGGCGTTGCGGCCGCCCACCTGCCCGTTGATGCCGGTGCTCGTGGGCTTGCCGTCGACGCCGAACTGGTCCAGGAGGTGGCAGTCGTTGCACGAGACCTCGCCCGTGCTGGACAGGCGACGGTCGAAGTACAGCATTCGGCCAAGGTCGGCCTTGGCGTCGGTGAACGGGTGCTCCTTGCTGGGCGCCTGGCGGCCGAGCGGGCGGAAGAGCGCTGTGTACTTCGCGTCGACGGCGGGGGCCGGCGTCGCGGTGGGGGCGGGCTCCGCGGGCTGGCTGGCCTGCGGATCCGACGAGGAGCAACCGGCGACAAGCGCCGCGGCAACAACAAGAGCTCGCTTCATCCAAACCTCCGGGGGGCCCGCCTGGGGCGAGCGCAATGCTAGATCACCGCCGGACTCCCCGGAAGCGGCGCGCTACGCCCCGTCGCCGTCCCTCGTCAGTTGGTCTCGCCAGCGCTGCAGGCCCGCCAAAGCGTCAGCGTCGGGGGCCGGCCACTGCAGCGGCAAGGACTCCAGGGTGCGCCGCAGCGTGCGGGCGACCTGCAGCCGCATGAAGGGCTTGTCGTCGGCGGGGATCGCGTACCAGGGGGCCCAGGGACGGCTCGTCTCGCCCAATGCGTCGCGGAACGCATCCTGGTAGTCGCCCCAGAACGCCCGTTCCTTCACGTCTCCGGGCTCGAACTTCCAGTTCTTGTCGGGGTCGTCGATGCGCGCGACCAGCCGCTCAGCCTGCTCCTGCCGGCTCACATTCAAGAAGAACTTGAGGATCACCGTGCCTTGGGACGCCAGGTGCCGCTCGAAGCTGCGGATGGACTCCATGCGCTCGGCCCAGAACGCAGGCGTGGGCTCCGCGTCGGGCAGCCGTTGGTACTGCAGCAGCTCGGGGTGCACGCGCACCACCAGGACCTCCTCGTAGTAGGAGCGGTTGAAGACCCCGATGCGCCCCCGCTGCGGGGCGCGCTGGCTGCAGCGCCACAGGAAGTCCTGGTCCAGTTCGTTGCTCGAGGGCTTCTTGAAGGAATGGACGGCGCACCCGGCGGGGTTCAGGCCGCTGAACACGGCCCGGATGGTCCCGTCCTTGCCGGCGGCGTCGAGCGCCTGGAAGACGACGAGCACCGAGAACCGATCGTCGGCGTAGAGCTTGCGGTGCAGGGGCCGCATGCGCTCGATCTCGTCGGCCAGCTGTCGCTTGAGGTCTTTGCGCCCGGGGGCGTCGGCGGGGGGCCGGTGGGCGCGGGGCCAGTCGGGCTGGCCATCGAACGCGACGCGGAAGGGGCTGTCGGGCGGCTGGTGCATGGAGTCTCCGGTCGGGGATCGTAGCCGACCGGGGGGCTCACTCCGCGTCGGGCACGCGATAGCGGACCTGGGTGATCTCCCCGGGCAACGGCACGTCGTCGGTCGCCACAAAGGCGATGGCGTTGTCGAACTCGCGGTAGACCCAGCCGTCCACCTCGTCGCCGTCGATCCAGACCCGCAGCGAGTCGACCTCGGGGATCTCATCGAGCGTGAACGCATCGAGCAGCCCGGCCGCCCGGAGCCCGACGCGGCCCATCATGTCGCCCCAGTCGGTTTCGCAGATGCTCATCCAGCTGCCCCCGGTGCCCTGGGCGGCCTCCAGGTACCCATCGCCGCGCAGAGCGCCCTCGCCGTTCTCGAAGTCCCCGCCGCAGCCGAGGGGGTCGTCGAAGCCGTCGGGACCGATCCCGACGATCGCCGACAGGTCGGACCGGCGCTGGCCCGTGGGGCCCTTGACCGAGTTGAGCCAGGTGGCAAACGCCTCCCAGCCTACGATTCCCTCGACGCCTTCAGACTCCGGTCGCGCGGAGAAGTCGGGCTCGTCGCTGACGACGATCACGGCCAGGTGAGCGTTGAAGCGGATGAAGTCCTCGTTGCCGGGGGGCGGACTCGCCAGCGCGCGGTGGGCGGCGGTCAGCCCCTTCTCGTCGCTGTGCCACTGATCGACTCCCACCAGCCCGCGGCGCAGGAACTCCTCCTCGATGTCGTCGACGTCTTCGGTGAGCCAGGGCGTGTCGCCGACGAACCCGGCGTTGGCGCCCTCGGAGTCGTCCTCGTCCACGTTGGTGGTCGTGACCGCGATCCGGAAGGACAGGCCGCGGTTGACGAAGAACTCAATGAAGCGCGGGAAGTTCTCGACCAGGGCCAGCTGTTCGTCGGTCATGGAGCAGGAGCTGTCGATCACCCAGAGGATGTCGGCTTCGGAGGGCTCCAACTGCGTGAAGAACTCGTCGCGCAGATCTTCATCGACCTGGAACGCGTTGGGCAGGTCCCGGTCGCGACAGCCCCCCAGCAGCGCGGCGATGACGACGATCCACAAGGCGTGCTTCATGGGTGGGCAGGCGCTCCGGGCCGGCGGTTGGGGGGGCCGCGGCCGACGCATTGTGGCATGAACCGAGGCCGGTCAACCGGGCAAGCGCGGCCGGTTCGAACCGGGCCCGGCGCCGTTCGCGGTCGGGGGCCAGACGCCGGATCGTGCGCC
>Ga0055584_100000033_pt1 | contig 112469 bp, 98 predicted proteins | sample OSDHelmetaG_FD_58716 | JGI IMG/M metagenome (GOLD analysis project Ga0055584, IMG submission 58716) | Pelagic marine sediment microbial communities from the LTER site Helgoland, North Sea, for post-phytoplankton bloom and carbon turnover... | ecosystem: Environmental > Aquatic > Marine >... | reverse complement strand
GTAGAGCGCAACCTTGCCAAGGTTGAAGTCGTGAGTTCGAATCTCATCGCCCGCTCCAATCACAGCCCTCGGGGAAATCCTCCGGGGGCTTTGTTTTTGGGGCTTTAGTGGCCAGAGCATTAAAGGTCCCTTAGAATCACCATACCCCCATCTGTACACAATTCAAGGGCTCTATACACACTTACACTGTGTACGCCCCCTCGACTTTCTTGGCAGGTGCTCATAGCAAGGCTATGGCACTAGCGCTCTACCCCTGAGCAACGCCTACAATTTTTAAATGTATTACTTCTACGTATGAGAGAAACGCGACATAATAAAATTGATTAAAATTACTAAGGAAAAAAAATGATTGAAAGATGGGTTGGCATAACTGTTTCAGGAAAAAAAGTAACACTAGTTGATGCCACTGTATCAAGCTCAGGTCCAATTACCATCAACGCCGACCAATCGTGCAACCTTCAAGAAGGTGATAGACCAGACGCGTATAGCATCATGCATCAGCATATATCGGATTATTTAAGGGAAAATAAAATCCAACGGGTGGTATTCAAGTCCAGCGCGCTCACCATGGGTGCAATGAAGAAGGCACATTTAGAAGCGGCCGAATTACGGGGTGTTACGATGGCTGCCGCCGCTTCAGTTGCTAGAACCCAGTCACTTGCGAAAGCACATATAAGCCGCACATTTGGCAACCGGAAAGTTGATGAATATTTAAAAGACGATAGTTTCTGGTCTACGGAGTTGAATGGTGAATCTGTGAGAATTGGAAGCAGAGAGGCGGCTATGGTTCTTTTGGCTGCGAGGGAATTAACTTGAGTGGACTCAAATCAAACTTGGCGCTGGGGAAAAGTATAGGTAAAGGCCATCATGGCGAAGTTTTCCTTGCAATTGACGATGTACATGGGGAGGTCGCTGCAAAAGTGCTATCAAGGGATCCCTCATGGACCCTCTCCCAATGGAACGCTCATAAGGATGGTCTGCTCAAAGAGGGGCAGAACCTAAAAAATGCCACGCATACTAATATAGTTAAGGTCCATTATTTAGCCGAAGATGAAACGAGTGACGAGATCCATTTGGTAATGGATTATTGCAGTGGCGGGTCATTACAAAAACAGTTTGAGGCAGGTCCTCTCTCATTATCGAAAGCCCGAAAAGTAATTACTGAAGTCACCCTTGGCCTACACGCCTTACATAGTAGGGGAATGCTCCATAGAGATATTAAGCCGGGAAATCTCCTGCTGAATGATGAAGGTGTGGCTCAACTTGGTGATTTCGGCCTTGTTACTGATGACCTAATTCTCGGGTATGGAAGTCAGGCAGGATATTTTGACCACTTAGCGCCAGAGGTATGGAATGGGGGCGGTACTAGTACAAAGACTGATATCTGGGCCCTTGGAATGACGCTCTATAGATTGCTAAATGGCTTAGAATGGTATCTCGAGTATCCTAAACCTAGAGAAATTGTCAAAACTGGTGGACTTGCGAATAGCCTTAAATGGCTCCCACATATACCAAAGAAATGGCGGCGTGTTGTTAAAACAATGCTGCGGGATGATTCGAATCAAAGATATCAAGGCGCAAATGAAATAATGGCTGCGATTGCAAATTTACCAATTGAGCCTGACTGGTCATGTATTGTGACAGCAGATGAAATACGGTGGGAGCGACAACATGGGACACGGAGAATAATTGTTGTGTGGAGACGGCATAGCGCTAGAAAACACGATTGGGAAGCCTGGAGTGAACCAATCCAAAGTGGAATACGCCGAACCCTTGGTGGGTCAAAAGGAATTGTCAGTCGCATAAAAACGATAGCTGATCTGGAGACATTCTTTTCTTAAGTTGGTGGTGTTTATGGCTTTCTGAGTGCATCAGGCATAAGGTACTGCCCAATAACATCGCTTATTCTTACTGTCTGGAAAGAAAACTTTTTATTTGCGACTTGGCGACGCTCTAGGCTGCATTGATGACAATAGTTGTCTGAAGGCATTCTGTTCAGAGCTAGCTTCATTTGCCGATTGCAGAACGTACACTTAACAGGTTCGAACAAGATCGGTGCAGGTTTAGCCATATTAAAACCCTCCCTTTAATAAAACGAACATATAGTGAACATATTGTTTCGGTCAAGCAATTACTTTGGCTCGAGAATGACCTGAATATAGAAATTTGATCTTAGAATTAATGTTGATCTCTTCGAATTTGTCTTTTGAGTCATGTCAAATATGGGTACGTACACAGTGGATATTTGCACATAACATAGCTCAAGCCCTTGTCAGAAAAGGGATGAAGCTAACCTAGTCTAGGTTGAAGTCGTGAGTTCGAATCTCATCGCCCGCTCCAAAATTTTTGTAAGGCCCGGTGGTTTATCCACCGGGCCTTACTTTTTGGTTGTAATCTTTCAGTAAGGATATCCATACTAAATTGTAACACTTACAAAAACGCATTTAGATATGTCTGTTGGGGGAGTGCCGGGTCCATGTTGCACGCGACTGAAAAACACAAAGCTGATCTCATTAAGGCCGTCATCAAGATGGCTAAATCCCGTTTGAAGGCAAAGAACGCTAAAACCGTCAGCCAGTTCATTAACAGTTATTATAAAAATGTCCCACCCAGTGATCTTGCTGAGGCATCGTCGGAGAAACTTTTCGGTGCGGTGCTGGCACATTGGAAGCTGGCGGCAAAACGACAACCCGGCAAGGCTCTTGTCCGTGTTTACAACCCCAACCTTGAAGAAGACGGCTGGGACTGTGATCACACGGTGATCGAAATTATCAACGACGACATGCCCTTTCTTGTGGATTCCATCACCGCTGAATTAAACCGTCTTGAGCTGACCATGCATTTGGTCGTGCATCCGGTGATCGGCGTTTTACGTTCCAAGGACGGAAAGATGGAGGGTCTTGTTTCCGGTGCCAATTCATCGCCCCGGGCCATAAGCGAATCCTATATGCACCTGCAAATTACCGAACAATCGGGCAAGCAGTTGCAGGAAATTCGCAAGGGCATTGAAAGAGTCATAAAAGATGTGCGTTACGCCGTTGAAGACTGGCTCGAGATGCGCGCGACCATGTCTTCCATTGCCGAAGGTTTGGAAAGCAAGCCCAAAGGGGTTAGTGGCGAAGATGCGGCTGAAGCACAGGACTTCCTGCGCTGGGCCCATGATGATCACTTCACATTCCTGGGTTACCGGGATTATGACTTTACCGGCAAGGGCAAGGGTGCTTCTGTCGTCGTCAACAAGAAATCAGGTTTGGGCGTTCTCAGGAACGCCTCGGTTGTTGTTATGCGCGAACTTCGGAATCTCGCTTCCATGTCGCCTGAGGTTCGCTCCTTTGTCAGCCAGGGCGATTTGCTGATGGTGACCAAAACTGATGCGGTCTCAAGCGTTCATCGCCCCGTTCACATGGATTCAATCGGCATTAAGCGTTATGACGCAAAAGGCAAGGTTATCGGCCAGCGGATATTTGTCGGCCTGTTTACATCAGGTGCCTATAACCGCAGCCCCCGTGACATTCCTCTGCTGCGACTGAAGTTGCAAAAAACATTCGAGCGTTCCGGCTTTCCCCCGGGCAGCCATGATGGCAAGGCGCTGCTGAATATTCTTGAAACCTACCCACGTGATGAGCTGTTCCAGATTTCCGATGACAAATTGTATGAAACGGCAATCGGTATTTTACATCTGCAAGAACGTCAGCGGGTTGCCTTGTTCGTAAGGCGCGATGACTTTGAACGCTTTGTCTCGTGTCTGGTTTATGTCCCACGGGATCGCTTTACAACAGCCTTGAGGAAACAAATTCAAAAGGTATTGGAAGAGGCTTTTGGGGGTGCCCAGCTAGCGTATTATACCCAACTTGGCGATCAGGCCTTGGCCCGCCTTCACATAATTGTTCAGACAACCCCTGGCGAAGTTCCCGATTACGATCAGGAAGAAATTGAAGCAGATCTGGTTGATGTTACCCGTTCATGGGGTGACAAGCTGTTGCAAAAATTAACGGCGACCCACGGCGAAGAAAAAGGACTGCTCCTTTATCAGCGCTACCGTCAGGCTTTTATGCCCGCCTATGAGGATAGGTTCAATGCAATCCAGGCGGTTAACGATATTGAAAATATTGAACTGACTCTGGAAACCGGCGAGCTGAGCATGAGCCTGTATCGGCCTGTGGAAGCTGAAGACGATCAAGTTTGGTTCAAGGTCTATCACCCGGACCGGGCGATCCCGTTATCGGATGTGCTTCCCATGCTGGAAGACATGGGCCTTAAGGTTCTGGACGAGCTTCCCTATGCCATCCACCCGGATACGGACGGCGGTAAACTGGTCATGATCCATGATTTTGGATTGCAGACCCGCGATGGCTCGAAAGTCAATCTTGCGGCTGTTCGTGAAAAATTCCAGGACGCCTTCAGCCGCATCTGGGGCGGTGAAGTTGAAAGCGATGGCTTTAATGCCCTGGTTCTTATGGGCGGTCTTGGTTGGCGTGATGTCGTAGTGTTGCGCGCATGCTGCAAATATTTGCGTCAGGCAGGCATTGCCTTCTCGCAGGAATACATGGAGCGAACTCTTGCCAATAATCCGCATCTGGCACGTCAGGTTGTTGATTTGTTCAAGGCGCGCTTTGATCCGAAAAGCAAAGGTAAGGGCAAGACGTTGCTCAAGCGCCTGGAATCCGATCTGGAAAAAGTGCAAAGCGCCGACGAAGACAGGATTTTGCGCCGCTACATCAATCTGGTGATGTCCATATTGCGGACCAATTTCTATCAAACCACGGATGGTGAACCAAAGCCCTATCTGTCATTTAAGTTTGATAGTGAAAAAATTGAAGAGCTACCGTTGCCGCGTCCGTTTAGGGAAATTTTTGTCTACAGCCCGCGCGTTGAAGGTGTCCACCTTCGCTTCGGCATGGTTGCACGTGGCGGCTTGCGCTGGTCCGACCGGCGAGAAGATTTCCGCACGGAAGTCCTCGGCCTGGTGAAAGCCCAGCAGGTTAAAAATACGGTCATTGTTCCCGTTGGATCGAAAGGCGGCTTCGCTCTTAAGAAAGCGCCTGACATGTCGGACCGCGACGCATTCCAGGCTGAAGGCATTGAATGCTACAAGCTGTTTATTTCCGGCCTGCTTGATCTGACCGATAACTTGAAGGGTAACAAGGTCATTCCACCCAAAAATACGGTGCGTAAGGATGGCGATGATCCTTATCTGGTGGTTGCCGCCGATAAGGGAACGGCGACGTTTTCCGATATCGCCAATTCGGTTTCTATCAAATATGGTTTCTGGCTTGGTGATGCATTCGCATCGGGCGGATCAGATGGCTATGACCACAAAAAAATGGGCATCACGGCCCGTGGCGGTTGGGAATCTGTCAAGCGGCACTTCCGCGAGATGGGCATCAATACCCAGAAGGAAGACTTTGATGTCATCGGTGTAGGTGATATGTCCGGCGATGTGTTTGGTAACGGTATGCTTCTGTCACCGCACATATGCCTGATTGGTGCTTTTAACCACATGCATGTTTTTGTCGACCCAGAACCGGATGCAGCCAAAGGCATTGTTGAGCGTAAACGCCTATTCAATCTGCCGCGCTCGTCCTGGAGCGATTATAATACCAAGCTGCTTTCCAAGGGCGGCGGAATTTTTGACCGCTCGGCGAAATCAATCGAGCTGTCACCGGAAATCAAAAAGCGTTTCGGCATTTCAAAAGACAGCGTTACCCCGAATGAGTTGATTGACGCACTTCTGACTGCCGATACAGACCTTCTGTGGTTTGGTGGTATCGGTACTTATTTGAAGGAAACTGGCGAATCACATCTGGATGTGGGGGACAGGGCCAATGATGCGATCCGCATTAACGCGAATCAGCTCAATACCAAGGTTGTTGGAGAGGGTGCAAACCTGGGTGTTACCCAGCGCGCCCGTATTGAGGCGGCGCTTGGTGGCGTCAGATTGTTTGCCGACAGCATTGATAATTCAGCAGGTGTTGATTGTTCTGATCACGAGGTCAACATCAAGATTCTCATTGATCAGGTTATGGCCAAGGGCGACTTGACGCAAAAACAGCGCAATTCCCTGCTTGCAAAAATGACCAAGGAAGTCGGTCTGCAGGTACTGGTTGATAACTACGCCCAGACCCAGGCCATCAACATGATCCTGTATCAGGGCATGGGCGTTTTTGACAATCAGGTGCGCCTGATGCGGTCCCTGGAAAAAAGTGGACGACTGAACCGTGAGGTGGAATTCCTGCCCGACGATGAGACCCTTGTTGATCGCGGTGCGTCGAAAACCGGCCTGACGGGGCCGGAAATTGCGGTCTTGATGTCTTATGCAAAAATCTGGGTCAATGAAGAATTGCTGGCGTCGGACCTGCCTGACGACACAGCGTTGCAGGATGATCTGATTACTTATTTCCCGACACCCCTGCGCGAGGTTTATAAAAAAGAAATCCTCAAGCACAGGCTGAACCGGGAAATTATTGCAACACAGGCCACTAATTCGGTAATTAACCGGGCCGGTGGCACCTTCATCAACCAGTTGATGGAGCGTACCGGCATGCCGGCCAGTGATGTGGTTCGGGCTTATATTATTGCCCGGCGGTGTCTCGGCATGCGGGCCATGTGGGCGGAAATTGATGCCCTGGACAACAAGGTTCCGGCGGCAATACAGACACAAATGCGTCTCGATACCAACCATCTGACCGAATGGGTGACGCTGTGGTTCCTGCGTAATGGTCGCAGGCCTTTGGATATCGCCAGTCATGTCACAGAATTCGCCGATGGCTTTCAGGCCCTCTATGACTGTCTCGGCAAATGCCTGCCAAAACATTATCTGATCGATATTACAAACCGTGCCAAACCATATGTGGATGCTGGTGTGCCAAAGGATTTGGCGAGTAGGGTCAGCGGATTGGTCAACATGTTTTCTGGTTGTGACATTATTCGTCTGGCGAGCACCCGCAAGATATCCGTAACAGATGCTTCAAGGCTTTATTTCGCCATTGGCACCCGCTTCCATCTGGGAACACTCAGGGCAGTATCGGACCGTCTGGAAACTCATAGTCATTGGCAAAAATTGGCTGTCGCCGCTTTGATCGAAGAAATCTACGGTCATCAACTAGCCTTGGCGTCTCAAGTATTAGATGCGGGGGGCAAACGTAATAAGAAGTCTTTCGATACGGATCAGGCTATTTCTAACTGGATTGAAAAAAATCAGATCTCTGTTAACCGCACGGAACAACTCATAGCAGAACTGTCGGCGACGGAAATTAATGATCTTGCAATGATCGCCGTTGCGTCACGTCAACTCAGGACCTTGGCCGAGACCCCGGTCGGATAGTGGCGCTCGAGCGCAACAAAGGGGACAGGCGCGCGCTTGTCTCATGGTGCCTGTACGACTGGGCTAATTCCGCCTTTCCCACGGTCATCATCACCTTTGTCTTTGCGACCTACTTCACGGGTTCTGTCGCCCTCGATGAAGTTACCGGCACGGCTCATTGGGGCTATACCATGAGCTTGTCGGCTTTGGCGGTGGCACTTGGCGCGCCCGTCTTTGGGGCGATTGCCGATAACTCGGGCAGACGCAAACCGTGGCTCGGATTTTTCACCATCCTTTGTATTCTCGCCAGTTGCGTTTTGTGGTTTGTCGAACCGGACCCGTCTTTTGCCTTGTTGGCTTTAGTGACAGTGGGTCTGGCTAACTTTGCTTTTGAAACGGGCATGGTTTTTTATAACGCCATGCTGCCCGGACTGGCCCGGGACAGTCACGTGGGCCGGGTCTCGGGTTGGGGTTGGGGCCTGGGATATTTTGGCGGCCTGTTTTGTCTGGCCCTGACGTTGGTTGGATTGGTTCAGCCTGAAACGCCCTGGTTTGGCCTTGAAAAAGAAACCGCAGAACATGTTCGTGCTGCAGCGTTGCTGGTGGCTATGTGGTACGCGGTTTTTTCAATTCCCTTATTCCTGTTCACACCCGATAAAACCGCCAGTGCCATGTCTTTCGTCAGCGCCGTGAAAAAGGGTCTGGCAGAATTAAGGGCCACTTTTGCCCATGTGCGTCAGCATTCCAATATCGTTAAGTTTCTTATTGCCCGCATGATTTATACGGACGGCCTGAACACCCTTTATGCCTTTGGCGGTATTTATGCCGCGGGATCGTTCGGTATGGAGTTGAATGAAATTATCATTTTCGCCATTGGCATGAATGTGACAGCGGGCCTTGGGGCGGCAGCCTTTGGCTGGGTCGATGACTGGATTGGCCCGAAGAAGACCGTCATGATCACCCTGGTTGGCTTGACGATTTTGGGAGCCGCCTTGTTGATCGTTGAGACGAAGACAGGTTTTTGGATGTTTGGATTGCCTTTGGGACTTTTTGTCGGCCCGGCCCAGGCGGCCAGTCGTTCCATGATGGCACGCCTTGCACCGAGGGACCTAACAACGGAGATGTTCGGCCTGTATGCCTTTTCCGGCAAGGCAACGGCATTTCTTGGCCCGGCGTTGCTCGGTGCGGTAAGCGTAGCTTTTGATAGTCAGCGTGCAGGTATGGCGACGATTTTGGTCTTTTTCGCCCTTGGAATGTTTCTGTTAAAAGGTGTTGCGGAGCCAACGGGAAAACCTTAAGGCGTTGCACCCAGGGGAAAAATCCCCCACATTACAAAAACAATCAAAGAACAAGGCTTGGCATGACTTTCCCGGACGAAAAATATGAAGAAATAGGCTCCTTTGCGGATGCCTATTTCGAGCATATCAACAAGGCTGCGGCCTCGATTGACCGGGTTAAGCTGGCGCAGGCTGCGGATGTGCTGGAACAAACTTATCAAAAAAACCAGACCCTCTATGTTTGTGGTAACGGGGGCTCGGCGGCCATATCCAGTACTTTTGTGTGTGACCACACCAAGCTTGTTCAAACGGATACCAATCTGACTGCCAGGGTTGTCAGTCTGTCTGGTAATATGTCCATGCTGACAGCCATCGCTAATGATCTTAGCTACGACGATATATTTTTGTATCAGTTGAAGACCCTGGCTAATGTTGGCGATGCCTTATTGACCATTAGTGCTTCCGGTGATTCTGAAAATGTCGTCCAGGCAGCGACCTGGGCTTTGAAAAACAAAATGGAAGTCATTGCCTTCACGGGTTTTGAAGGTGGTCGCATGGCCGATCTGGCAACCGTTCACCTGCATGTGGAAGCCGATAACTACGGCGTTATTGAAGACGTCCACCAGTCTCTGATGCACATGCTGGCCCAGTTCATCCGCCTGAAACACATGTCAGGCGGATTGATTGCCGATCGTAAATTTTAAATGATTTAGTGTCTGAAGTGACGCATGCCGGTCATGATCATGGCCAAGTCAGCGTCATCTGCGGCAGCGATAACGTCATCATCGCGCATGGAACCTCCGGGCTGGATGATTGCCGTGGCCCCGGCTTCGGCGGCGGCAAGCAAGCCATCTGCGAAGGGGAAGAAGGCGTCCGAGGCAACTACCGAACCAATGGCCCAACTTTCTGCGTCTCCTGCGACTTTCGCCGCATCGGCGGCTTTCCATGCCGCAATGCGTGATGAGTTAACCCGGCTCATTTGTCCTGCACCGACACCAACAGTAGCCCCGTTCTTGGCGTAGATGATGGCGTTGGACTTAACGTGTTTGCCAACGGTGAAGGCAAATTTCAGGTCAGCAATTTCCTGTTCACTGGGCTGGCGCTTGGTCACCACCTTCATGTCCTCAAGGACCTGATTGTCGCGACTTTGTAGAAGGTAGCCGCCGGACAAGGAGCGCACTGTCATGCCGGTGGCGCTCGGGTCGGGCATACCGCCTGTGGCCAGCACCCGGAGATTTTTCTTCTGGGCGAGAATCTCCAGTGCCGCCTCGTCAATTTCAGGGGCGATAATAACTTCGGCAAAAAGATCGGCAATCAGTTCGGCTGTTTCGCCGTCGAGCGCCCTGTTCAGGGCGACAATGCCGCCAAAGGCGCTTTCCGTATCACAGGCAAGGGCCTTCTTGTAGGCCTCCGCCATGGTTGTTCCATAGGCGACGCCGCATGGATTAGCGTGCTTAATGATGGCACAGGCAGTGTCTTCAAATTCGGCGACAAGCTCGAAGGCGGCGTCCGTATCGTTCAAATTATTGAAGCTTAGCTCCTTGCCTTGTAACTGTGTGGCGGTGGCAACACCGGGACGGTTTTCACCGTTGCTATAAAAAGCGGCTTCCTGATGGGGGTTCTCCCCATAGCGCATGGTCTGTTTGCGGAGCCCCCCAAGGGCGATACGCTCAGGCAAGGTGTCGCCAAGCTGTGCGGCAAACCAACTGCTGATGGCCGCGTCGTATGATCCGGTGCGCGCGTAGGCTGTCGCCGCCAATTGTTTGCGCAATCCTTCACTGGTGGCCCCGTTACCTGTTTTCATTTCGTCCATCACCTGGCCGTAGTCATCCGGATTAACAACAACAGTAACAAAGGCGTGGTTTTTGGCAGCGGCGCGAATTAAGGCCGGGCCGCCAATATCAATATTTTCGATACAGTCGTTGAATTCGCCACCCCCCGCGACGGTTTCTTCAAAGGGATACAGGTTGACGGCGAGAAGATCTATGGGCGCGATGTTGTGCTTTTCCATGGCCGCTTCATGCTGCATATTGCCGCGCACGGCGAGGAGGCCACCGTGGATGGTAGGTTGCAGGGTTTTGACCCGACCATCCATGATTTCCGGAAAGCCTGTATGTTCAGAAACTTCGATAACGGGAATTCCGGCGTCGCTTAAAGCTTTGGCGGAGCCGCCTGTGGATAAAATCTCGACACCATTGTCGCTAAGGAATTTACCGAATTCAACAAGACCTGTTTTATCGGAAACGGAAATAAGGGCGCGGCGGATAATCGCTGACATTTATAGTGACTCTCTCATAACGGGTTTCTAGAACAGGTGACCGGATATAGCAGATTGGAGCGTGTGACCTCTACCCCTGATTACCAGAATCAGGTTGATATTCGGGCACCAGATCGCTGATAAGCGTCATAACCTGCTCGACATCGGCCTCGTAAGCGGCCCCGCTCAGGTTTTCTATGGCAAGGGTAATGGTGGCGGCGTCCCCGCTGCGCGGTGCGGCAAGTAAAATTCCGTCGCTTTCTGTTTCCACAAGGGGCTCGCCGCCGTGGAATATTTCTTCGAACAGTTTTTCACCGGGACGAAGCCCCGTGATCTTTATGTCAATGTCCTTGTCCGGGACAAGACCGGCGAGGCGAATCATCTGGCGCGCCAGATCCATGATCAAAACCGGTTCGCCCATGTCGAGAACAAAAATCTTGCCGGCCCGTTCGTTGTGATTATCACTCAGGGCCGAGGCTTGCAGGATTAATTCCACAGCTTCCCGGATGGTCATGAAATAACGCTTCATCTGTGGGTCGGTCACCGTCAGCGGCCCACCTGAGGCGAGCTGTTTTTGGAACAAGGGGACGACGGACCCGGTAGAACCGAGGACATTGCCAAAACGCACAGTGACGAAACGGGTGCCTGTATCAGCGCCGCGTTTAAGATCAAGGGTCTGACAGTAACGCTCAGCAATGCGTTTTGACGCACCCATGATGTTAGTCGGGTTGACGGCCTTGTCTGTGGAGATCATGACCATGGTCGAGACCCCCATGTCGACACAGGCATCGGCGACATTTGTCGTGCCGACCACATTGGTCAGCACCCCTTCACAGGGGTTTGCCTCGACCAGGGGAACATGTTTAAGGGCGGCGGCGTGGAAAACAAGTTCCGGGCTGACCTCATCAAACAGGCGATATAGGGCATGGCGGTCTCTGACGTCGGTAATAACAGCGCGCCTGACAATATTCGGATGGCTGACAGATATTTCCATGTCGATGGCATAAAGACTGTATTCGGAACTATCCAGCAGGGTTAGTTCAGCCGGTTCCAGGTCGCAAATCTGACGCACTAATTCGGAACCGATGGAGCCACCGGACCCGGTAATCAAGACACGCTTGCCCTTTATCAGGCTTGCCATGGCAAGTCGATCAAGGGGTTTTTGGGGCCGACCCAGCAGGTCTTCAATGGCAACCGGGCGAACTTCGGTGCTATCCGTAAGTCCGCTTTTGAATTCAGTCAGGCGCGGCAGGCGGGCCAGGGTCAAACCGGCTTCGGTTGCTGCATCAAGTAAACCACGAACACGGGCACCGTCCATGTCTTCACGGGTCAGGACCAAACGCTGCGGTTTCTTGCCGGATTTTTCAAGCTCGCCAATGATAGACGCCACGCTATCCGTTGTTCCCAGTACGGGCACACCGTGAATATTGCGGCCAACCCGCCCCGCTGTTTCAGAGACAATACCAACAATGCGGTAACTGGCGTCCGGTGTTCGGCTTAAGGAGCGGATGAATTCTTCCGCCGCGTCTCCGGCCCCAACCAGCAACACAGGGACGCTTGTCGTATTGACATTTTCCATGCGCAAATCAAGGCGGCGATCCTTTATTAGACGATAGATAAAGCGTGGGCCCCCCAGCATGGCCATGAGCACGAACCAGTTAATAGCAAGATAGGATCTTGGCAAATTATCCAACCTGGACCAGAAAAACATAACGAGCAGGAAAAGCAGAACAACCAGGGTGACCGCGCGGGTGATGGCGATCAGGTCATTCAGGGAGGCATAGCGCCAAACGCCTCGGTATAGATCCAGGTACAGATAAACCCCGGCGGCGATCCCCCCAAAAAGAGCGCCACTAAAGGCCAGGGTTTCTATGGAATAAAAGCTAAGCAGCCTGTCGCCCAGGCGCAGGTACAGGGAAACATAAAACGACAAGACCGTCAGGATAATGTCATGGCTGTAGACAAGATAGCCTCGATGGGGCATTCGCAAGGGCATTAACGTTTCCAGTTAGTGTTTCTGGTTGTCAAACCAAGTCGCCGTTTCCTTTAGTCCTTGTAGCATGCTGAACGGCGGCGTCCAGTCGAGATCCGTACGGGTCAGGCTATCATCAACATAAAGGGATTCCGTCAGGCGGGAAATGGTGGCTGATTTCCCACTAAGAGTCCCCGCAAGGCGCAATAGGAACATGGGGAACGGAAAAATCAATGGCTTTACTCTCAAAACCGTAGACACCTTATAGAAAAGTTCGGGCGTTGAGACATCTTCCGGGTCCCGGCACAGGTAAAGTCCTGTGGTGGCGTCTGGTTTCTCTATTAAACGGTGAACCATATGGACCAGATTGCCCACATATATCAGGCTGCGACGGTTATTTATGCTGCCAACGGGCAAAGGCCAGCCTTTCTGACAAAGATTTAGCAACGAGATAAAGTTTCCCTTTACCCCCGGCCCGTAAATCAATGGCGGGCGGATGATGGCGGCGCTCATGTCGCTGTGCCGGGCCACCTTAAGCAAGGCCTTCTCGGCGTCAAGCTTGGCGATGGCGTAAGGATCTTTGGGGGCGGGAATATCATTAGGGCGAAACGGGTCCACATCAGTGGTTTCACCGTTGACCTTGATGGTGCTCATAAAGATAAATTGCCGCACTCCAGCCATGACGGCATCCTTGGCCAGTTTGGCAGTACCTTCAGTGTTGATACGCCTGTTTTCAGCCATGGGGTCGGGCGCATTATCGGACATGACGTGGACCCTTGCAGCCAAATGGATAACCGCCTCGACCCCTCGCAGGGCGTCGTGCCAATCCGTATCGGGGCCAAGTTCTGCAATGGGATGTACGCTTGCCCCGGCAATGTCGGCATTTGCATCGCGGGACGTGGCAATGACATTGTGGCCGGACTGGATTAATTGGGGGATCAGGGCGCGGCCAACAAATCCAGTACCGCCAGTGACAAGGATTTTCATGGCCTCTCTCCCGTCGCATCTTGCAGGACATCAAGCATTTCATGGGCCTGGGTTTCGCGGCTATGGCTCGGTGCGGCTTTCAGGGCGGCAGCGGCAAAAGTATCAAGTGCTGATCTGTCGGTGGCAAGTTGTATGACGCTCTCGGCTAAAGCTACAGGGTCTTCAGCGGCAATGTGAAGCCCGGCTTTATCATTAAGGATAATGCATGAGGCTTCTCCTTCAGGGGCCGCAAGCAATATGGGCAGACCCATGGCCTGGGCTTCGAATATTTTTGATGGAATAACCCCGGCGAAAATTGGTGAGTCCTTAAGGTGAACCAGGGCGATATCGCACAGGCTCCAGATGGCGGGCATCATCTCTTTAGGTTGGCGCGGCATAAAGATGACATTGTTAAGCCCGCGTTTTTCGGCGTCTGCCATAAGGGCATCGCGTTCAGCCCCGGCCCCGGCAAGAAGAAAGCGAACCTTGTCATTGTCTTGCATATGTTGGGCAGCATTCAGGACATTGCCCAAAGCATGAGCCATGCCGTGGGTGCCGATGTATCCAACGACAAATTTATCTTCAAAGCCCCATTTTTTAGCTAAATCCTGGTCACGGGTGCGCGGTGCGTAGCGGGCAAGGTCGACGCCGTTGATGACGACGGCGATTTTGTTTTTATCAATACCGCGCGCCACAAGGTTTTCCTTGAACGAGGTGGTCAGGGCGGCAACGCGGGTAGAGCGGCGATACAAAAACAGTTCCAGCTTTTCGATTAGCGCCAGGGCAAGACTTTTTTTCATTGCGCCGACGGCGGCGATGGATGCGGGCCAAAGGTCACCCAGCTCAAAAACAAATGGGATGCCCCGCATCGCACTGGCCGCCCATCCGGCAACGGCAGTAAAAAATTGTGGTGAGGTGGCGCCGATGACGTCAGGCCGTTCTTCCCTAAGGGCCGCGAAAAAGCCTGTGACCATGAAGCTTAGGAAATCAAACGTTCTGTGGGCAATGCCTCGGTTGGCGGCGATGTAGGTCTTGACCCGAACGACCCTGATCCCGGACATGGTCTCAAATTGTTTCCACTTGTTCTCATAACCCGGAAATAATTTACCTTCCGGAAAATTAGGGGCCGACGTAATGACCGTCACCTGATGGCCCCAATCGGCCCAATAGCAGGCCCGCTCATAAACGCGAGTTGCGGCGGCGTTGCTTTCCGGGGGGAAGTTTTCGCTCAGGAACAAAATCTTCATGATCGCCTGCCCCTTAGCAAAAACAAAAAGATCAAGGTAAGCCCTAGCGCGACGCTTAAAGCCTGCAAGGCCCACCCGTGCTCCGCCAGCCACGCCAGATTAATGAGCATGGCCCCGACAACGGCGACTCCGGCGGCAACATTTGCATGGGATATGCCGCGTTGCACAGCTTGCTGATAAAAATGCTGGCGGTGGGCCTGCCATACTTTCTCACCCTTAAGGGCGCGGCGGATCAAGGTAATAGTGGCATCCGCCAGATAGTAGGCGGGCAGGATTATGGCCGCGGCCCAGTGGCCGTCCCCGGCCATATTTAAAAGCAGCCAACCGAGCAAAAATCCAAGAGGTATACTGCCCACATCACCCATGAAGACTTTGGCCGGATGCCAGTTCCATTTCAGGAATCCGGCGGCGGCACTGGCTAGAATGCCGCCCAGCAATGCCGTAGGGCCTTCACCGATCAGGGCGACGCCCACACCGATGATGATGGTTTCAATGCCGGTGATGCCGTCAATGCCGTCCATGAAATTAAACAGGTTGATAAACCAGACCCACAACAACCCGGCGACAAAGGTATCCATGAGAGGAGGTAGCAGGCCTTGGAAAAAAGCTTCAGGCATGGGCCTAAGCAACAAAATGGCGGTGACGGCGGCTATTTGTACCGCGAAACGAATGACCACTGGTAGAGCGCGCAAATCATCTATCCAGGAAAGCCCTGCCAGTAGCAGTGCCACACCGGGCAAGGCCCAGGTAAGGAATGTACCGCTTTCCAGATAAAGTCCCACAGCGACCCAGGCCGCCAGAACCCCAGTCATAAGGGCAAGCCCGCCGCCTTTAGGGGTGGGGGTGTCATGGCTTGAGCGCTCGTTGGGATGGTCGAGAATGGCGCGGGCCCGTAAAAACGGCAGCAAAGCCCCCGTCGCCACAAAAGTGGCAACGGCAACGGCAGCAATTATCAGGGCCTGGGCAATGGAATCCATGAACCGGAGTTTATATGCAACAATGCCTTGATCGTAAGGAACAATTTTATTTTTGAGTTGCCATTTGTTCGGCGATTGTATGCAAGGCCTCATCAAGCTCGTGGAAATGGTCGATCACGGCATTGGCCCCCAGCTCATCGAAGGGCACATGGCAGTAGCCAAATGTCACCAGAACACTGGGCAATCCGGCGTTGTTGGCGGCTTCAATATCGGCTTCGCTGTCGCCGATAAAAGCGGTCTTGCTTAACTCGGCCCCCATGTCGTCCAGAGTATGAAAAACATGACGAGGGTCAGGTTTGCGAAATTCCAGGGTGTCGCCGCAAATAACGCTGGAAAAGAAGTGCCGTAACTCTAGGGCATCAAGAACAGGAAAGCAGGTCGCTTCCGGCTTATTGGTGCAAATTCCCAGTTGAATGCCGGCATCCTTGAATAGATTCAGGGCCTCAAGCGCACCGGGGAAAACGACAGTATGCTCACTTGGGTTCTTGCGGTAGCTATCGAGAAAGCCTGTTAGCAATAAATTGACGTCCTCTTCACTGCCTGGCTTTCCGGTCATGGCCAGGGTTTTCTCGCACAAGGTGCGCGCCCCGAAGCCAACAAGCATCTTGGTATCCTCAACAGTGATCGGTGGGCGATCCATGGTCTCCAGGGTCCGGTTGACGGACGCACAAACATCCGGCGCACTGTCGATAATTGTGCCGTCCAGATCAAACAGCAGGGCGCTAAACATCGTCACGGTGTACTTTCCTTAACATCGGCCCAGGGGCACCAGCTCATCGGGTTATTAACGCTTAAATCACCTCGAACCAAAATAGATTTAACTTCACCCAGGAACATGATGTGAGTGCCCATACGAATTTCGCCAACAAGATCGCACTCGAAATGGATTGGCAAATCATCCAACCGGGGGGCCAAAGGCCGGGATGAGGCATGTAGGCCGGAATTGGCAATTTTGTCAGGGTCGTTGGTAAAAGACGTTGTGCCGCTATAGCGAATGGCCTTGGTCAGCTCATCATCTATATAGGCAACGCCGCAACCGAAGGAACCTGCCTTGCGAATAATATCCAATGAAGCCCGTGGGGCGTAGCGCTCATTTATAGCGCTATAGGAAACGCACGGCGCGATGATCAGTGGATGGCGGCTGATGATTGTTGTTGATCCACACGGCATCAAGTTGGCTTGGCCGTTATCGGCCCAGGTGGTGATCATGCCCGTTGGGGACGGGAAAAAACACGGCCAGCGGGCGCGGTCATTATCCACCTCAACCTGATCTTCAGGCAGGGGGGCAAGGTGTTTAATAGCCATGCCGTGGGCCGCGTCATCGGAGTCGAAGGCGACCGTATTTGCGGCGGGAAATTTGTAGTGAGGCGTGTAGCCCTTTTGATAATGCTCAGCCAGGCCGGATTTTGGGGTCACCCCGCCAGGCGCAGGCAGGCCAGGATCGGGCGACCATTCGGGCAGTCCCTGCCAGTGAATTTGTGATTTGCCTTCGGCGATATCGTCGCGCAACTGAATAGCCGTAATTTCAATGAAATAGACCCGGTGGGAACCAACATCGGTCCAGGCTTTTTCGTAAATTGGATCGCCGGAAAAGTCCTTGCCCGGCTCGACCAATTTGCCTTCATAAACCAGATAGGCATCTTCCAGGACAGGTGCTTGGACGGTTTGCCCAGGGCGTGTTTCAAGTCCGGCAAGTTTCAGGCGTTGAGACGTCTCATCTTCCGGTGTCTCGGCGATGACCTTCATGGCCATGGCTAGCTGGTCGCCTTGTGGCAAAAACTGGATGGCGACGCTGCCCCCGGCTTCAAGAAGCTCGGCGAAGCGGCCGCGCACATGGTGGCGCTCAGATAAAGTCTCGCGACAGAAACTTAAAGCCGCGATGTAGGGGAAGCGATTGACGATGGAAGGCCCGACGACTTTTTCAAAACCGACCTCGTTACCATCCGTGGTGGTGACAAAACAGATTGGCGATGGAAAAAAAGCCGGCCAGCGCGAATCCGCCGCCAGTTGTTCGGCGCTTTCAGGCAAGTCGCGCTGAAGGTACGTCCCGTCCTCATTTTTATGCCAGCCGGAAGCAGGATCAAGGGCTGAATAGGGCCATTTATATGAAAAATCCTGTGACATTTAGGTGATATTCTTCGCGCTCTTCTGGGAAAGGTATTAGTGCTTCTGGTGGAAAAGCTCGCAACTGTCAACCACCTGCACTCCTCCCCAACACAAGATTTTGCTGGAAGGGTTCATCCGCAGTTGTTATTCCAAGGCTATGAATGATCAAGGTGGAACCATAACATTAGTTGATATTCGCAAGAATATAGACCAGGCGATAGGTGCGAAAGATGCATCCTTGGCACGGGCGCTGATGACTGAACTGTGGTCGGCCTATCCGGGCCCAGCGAGTGCGCCACTGATTTTATCAGGATTTCAGGCCTTGGAAGAGCTGGGTGACGAGGTTGACGTCAATCCGTTAAATGTATGTGTGTTGCGCTCTTTTGCTGTTGAGCCCTGCGTTCCCATTCTTAAGGCTACCGCGTTGTTGGGCCATATTAAGTTGGATGTGACCTTGGGGGAATTCAACACATACGCACAAGATATACTGTCGCCAGAAAGCCCGGCCTACGCGCCGGATACGGACTGCGTTATCCTGGGCGTGCAAACCCGGGATATTGCGCCGGACTTATGGATCAGACAGGGCAAGCCTGTAAGCGAACGAGTGGCGGACGTCATTGGCAGCTTTGAAAGCCTGATTAATACCTTTCGCTCCCACAGTGATGCGTATTTGCTGGTTCATAATCTGCAACAACCTGCCTGGGCCGGTGAAGGCATTCTTGATGTTGCCTCTGCGCAATCTCAGCGTGATGCCATTTGCCAGATTAATAGGGGTCTGGTTGCAGCCGCGGCAAAGCACAAGGGCGTTTATGTTCTGGATTATGACGCCCTGGTGGCGCGTCACGGACGGGCCAATTGGTCTGACGAAAGCCGCTGGCTGTCCATGCGCTTGCCCGTGGCCATGGAAAACCTTCATCATTTGTCCGATGAGTGGCTTAAGTATCTTGTCCCTATGTCGGGTAGAGTTGCAAAAGCGCTGGTTGTTGATCTGGACAATACCTTATGGGGCGGTGTGCTTGGTGAAGATGGCGTGGGTGGCATCCAACTTGATGGGGAATATCCGGGCGCGGCCTATCAGGCGGTGCAGCAGGTGCTGCTCGATTTGTCTCGGCGTGGCGTCATTCTTGCTGTTTGTTCAAAGAACGATGAAGCCGATGCTTTGAAAGTTATTGAGAGCCACCCTGGCATGCTCGTCGGGACTGACAGCTTTTCGGTTTTGAAAATAAACTGGCAGGATAAGGCGACGAACATTCGGGCCATTGCCGAAGAGTTAAATATCGGGACTGACGCCATTGCCTTTCTTGATGATAACGCGGCCGAACGTTTGTGGGTGCGCCAAAGTTTGCCTGAGGTGTGCGTTATCGAGCTTTCTGATGATCCCATGACTTTTGCAGATGCCCTGCGCCGGACCCCGGTATTTGAACGTCTTGGCCTGTCCAGTGAAGATAAGCAGCGCAATCAGCAATATGCAGAGCAGCGCCAACGTGATGACTTGCAGGGAAGCATGGCGTCCCTGGAAGACTTTTACCGGTCCCTTGATATGCAGCTGGATGTTTTTTCAGTAACACCTGCAGAGGTTGCACGGGTCGCTCAACTGACTCAGAAGACCAATCAGTTCAACCTGACAACCCGGCGTTACAGCGAGGCGGATATTTCCAGATTTTTGAATGACCCATCATTTGACGTTTTTGCGGCCAGGGTCATAGATCGCTTCGGCGATAGCGGCATCATTGCGGTGGTCATTGTTGAGGTTGAGGATACAAAAGTCCGGCTCGATACTTTTCTTATGAGTTGCCGGGTTATCGGCAAAACCGTTGAGACGGGAATATTGTCGATCATCGCGAGCGAACTTGAAGGTAAGGGTATCAAGACACTTACTGGCCACTTTATAGCCTCGGCCAAGAATTCCCCGGCAGGTAGCTTTCTCGCTGATCATGGCTTCAAGGAAGACGAAGACCTGGGCTGGCAGATCAAATTACCGGCGGCATCATTACGGGTGCCGGACTGGTTTAAGGCTTAAACATTTCAATTATATGGAGCGGATCAACGTGACCGATACGTCTAAAAGTGAACAGGTAAGACAGATCATTGCGGATACATTGTTTATGTCGCTTGAAGAAATTGGCGCGGATGCCTCACAGGATTCTGTGAGAAATTGGGATTCTCTTCAACAACTGAATCTGGTGCTGGCGCTGGAGCAGACCTTCAACGTGCGCTTCAAGCCGGAAGAATTCGCTGCCATGACAAGCGTTGAAAAGATTCTCGAACAGCTAAGCCTTAAAGGGGCTTAAGCTGGCGGCGGATCTGTCGGGATGATGCGCGCAGGGTTGCCGACAACCAGATGATTTTCCGGCACGTCCAGCGAGACCACCGAACCGGCTGCGATAACCGCCCCTTTTTCAATGCGAACACCGGCCAGCACGACGGAATTAGCGCCGATGCGAACATCGTCTTCAATGATGACAGAGGCTTCGGCAGGGTCGGCATATCGTTTTTCTATGTTGTCGGCTTCTTTTTCGCTCATGCGTCCGGCGTGAATAAAAGCGCCTAGCATGTTCCGCCCGCGGGTAAAGCTGACCTGCGGTGCAATAAAGACATCATTGCCGATAACCGCCCCCTCACAAATCAAGGATTGCTCCATGGCGCGCACGTTGCGGCCAAGCTTTGCACCAGCAAGGACGATTGCGCCGCCACCAAATACACAATCATCACCAATTGAAACATCTTCGCGAATGATGACATTATTAGCGGTTTGCACATTGTCACCAAGGATAGTGTTCTCATAAATGACCGAATTTGAGCGGATGATACAGTTGGCCCCGATGATAGCCCCGGCGCTGTTTTCAAGAGAGCGCTCGTCCAACTGGGCGGCCTTGCAAGGGTGGCCAATAATGGCGCTTTCATCGAGCAGGGTACCTTCGCCAATTTGACAATTACCAATCAGTCTGGTTGCGCTCATCAGACAATTCCTTCCTTTGGATAAGCATTATAAACCTCATCCAGGGTTTGAAACGCGAAGCCTCTTTCATGAACCGCATCAATTAATTCCAGCAAGAAAGTTTGCGCCCCGGGGCCAGAAGAGAACAGCTCGTCGGCCTCTTCACTGGTCAGGGTTGATATTTTTGGCTTCAATCGCGTGTAGGTCTCATGGTCGGAAAGGTTCAGCGTAAACATAAATGGATGCACGCCGATGATCTTCAATCCCGGTGAGAAGAACAGGTCTTCGTAAGGCTGCAGGCGAAAGTCGCCATCACGCCGCCAGTGAATATCGTCAGCCCAGAACATGGGAAAGCGGGGGATTCCAGTCCAGTGATGCAAGGGAACCAGCCCCGTTTGCAGGTAAAGGCACAGATTACTGTCGTAAAGAATGTCGCGCGCCTTCATGGCCATGGAAATATGGCTGTCATCGACCATGGCATGGGCGCGAAAATAGCGTGCTTCAGGATAAAGCCGGAAGACATGATCGACGACCTCTTCACGGGTTTCGCCGTGAGTCGAACCCGGCAGAAAATTAGGATGCAGGCCTACATTGACTTTCCCCGCCGCACTTGCCTGTGCAAGGACCGGACTTTCATGGGTGGCAAAGGCGGTTGGCACGACGCCGCGCTCCTGCATGGCAGTCAAAAGGGTCTGGATACAATGCTCCGACGCCCAGTCAATATCAGTGGTGAAAACGAAAACCGGTTTATCAAACAATCAGAATCTCCTGAGAATAGATATCTAGCATAGCTTTTTGGTTAGCAGGTGCACCATTGTTTCCAGGGGAGCAGCAACGTCAACATTCAAAAGAGAGGCGCTCTGGTCTGTTGCCAGTGGCTTCAAACGCTCGATGATGACATTTAGATTGGGCCGATCTTTTGTCAGATTTTCAGCCGTCGACTCCCCTTGTGCCTTGGCCGCAGCATAATCGGCTAAACCTGTAGGAGTTTCCACTACATATATGCTGGAGGGATAAAACAATGTGAGAGCTTCGCTAGACTTGTCCTGAAGGGCCTTAACGACCTTTATTAAACCGCCAGAATAAATATTGCCAAATTCATTGTGATTGCCGTCGCCCGGCCGGTTCGAAATGTGCGGTGTGGCGAAGTACAGTACATGGGTTGGTCGCCAGTTTTCCTGTATCAGGGATTGAAGGGCCGTGTCGGGTTTTGAAACATCCATTTGTAATACCTTGCATGTACCGCCATAGTGCAAGATGTCCTCTGCCACAAACTCGGCGTCTTCTTTTCCCCTTAAATAGGTAATTGCAGTTTCGCCGCCACCCGCGGCTATGATTTTTGCTGAAATTTCACCCAGCCCTCTACTGCCACCAACCACCAGGGCACGCATATTTTTGAAGGGCATGCCGGAAACATGATGTTTGACCACCGCCATGCCGGCCTGAGTGACCGGTGGCGGGCGCATGAAGGCGTTTACGGTTCCTGTCATGCCGCCACCCTCAACAGATAATGTAATCAATGACATGCGATCATCGGTACGTATGACTCTGTATTGGGTAGGCTCATTGGAGCGTTCTTCAGAAAAAGTTACATCAAAGCTGGAAAACAGCGAATGAAGTCCAGGGCAGTGCATGCCAACCAGGCGGGTCAGACCAAGCAGGCGGGCGACTCCGTCTATGCCAAGGGCCTGAAATGAGTGGGGAAAGGTGGCAATAACGGCCCTTTCATTGCCCGCAAGCTCAAGTGTGCCTTCGGCATTTTCAAGATGGGGGAAATCTCTGTCATCAGGCTGGCGGGGAAAATCCGCTATAGGCAGCGAAAAAAAAGTGGGCGACGAACTTTGTACCGTACCTTGCAGACGAACTTCCGCTGTGTCCGTGCTGCCGCATTGTAAAATGAACATGGCTGAATTATCCGAAATTTTGCCCGGAACAACATTTACGTCTTCATTCATAAAAACGGGGTTCTTGAAGGTAACGGCTAGGCGCGTTATGGAAAACGGGTGATTTTTCAGGAATTCCTCTAGACCACATAGGACATTATGGATGCCATGGGCGACCACCTGGCCAAACATGGTTCGCCGCGCACGCACCGGGTCCAGGTGGACGGGATTAAAGTCACCGGACAGATCAGCAAAGGCCGACTGGCTCTGCAAGGAGTGCTGGAAGGGCATTAGGGACATATTTTCATCGGTATTGTTCATCGCGTTGGGTCATATGCCTGCTTTCTATCACTATCATAATACCTTAGACCATAACTTGACACGATGGGCATGCAGATTATGGTTGCTCAAAAATTCACTTTGAATGCCCAAAATGATTATTCTGGATTACTTTCTTCTCAACGACCCGCAGTTTTCAACGGCTCTTTTTACGGGCCTTTTCTTGCTGCTGTCGGGGGCTATCGGTTTTACCTTGCGTCGCCTGTGGATTGAAGGCGCGGCCTGGGGCTTTTTGATTCTGGCCGGAAGCGCTGATCTGGCTATTTTTATTTCTCGTACGCTGGAGCTGCCAACAACCGTTTTTGGGCCGTTGGTGTTGGCCATATGCGCCATCATTGTCTTTGTACTTCGCACCAGCTTCTTCCCCACACGTCAGGTAGTAGAACAAGTCAGCAAAACTTATGTAGCGGTTCTTGTTGTTCTTGGAGGCGTGATCTGGGCCGGAAATATCCTGCATCCCATGCCTGATTCCGGCTTTTCATCTCATCATGGTTGGGTGCCGCTTTACATCCAGGAATCCTTTTCTTTGGGTCGGTTTATTACTATTGAAGACACCGCCTTTGGGGAAGGCGTAATGACGGCGCTCTTTTATCCGGCTGATTTGCTGGGTTTGGTGGCACTATCTGGATGGCTTGGGGCTGATGAGGTTTACCCGGCCTTCAATGCAGGATCAATTGCTGCCACCTTACTGATGTTTGGGGTGCTCGTGCGATCCTTACGCGAAAGTCCGGGGGCCTTGGTTTTCTTTTTCATTCTGACCATGGTGATGTTCGGCTTTGATCCTTTATTCAGGACGGTGCTTGGTGGCAACTGGGGTGATGTGCTGATGTATCTGGGTGGGGCTCTTATTTGTTATTACTTTAGTCAATGTGAGCGGGTGGAGCGCGCCATAGTGCTGGCAGCGACGGCATCGGTTTTTCTGGTTTTTGCGCGTCACTACGGGGCTTTTTATTCGGCAATTATAATTGCTTCTTGCTTTCTTGTTTCTTGGGGTTATTTACGCCAGCGCGCATTCATACCATGGCTGATCATAGCCGGCTTGTGGAGCACCTTATCGTTAAGGGAGCTCTATTATCTGTTTGGTCGATTTACACAATATTACCCAGGGTCGTGGCTGGCGGAGAGGCATATACTTTCACCGGAAGGCCATTTTTTGGGAGCGCTAACTGATTGGGGCTTGATTGATGGCACTGATTTGAGTCTCAGCGGCCTTAGCATTCGTGCTTTGTACATTCTGGTCCTGGCCGCCGTTTTGTGGAAATTGTGGCCGCAGATAAAGCAAAATAAATTACTGACCATCAGCATCATTTTCCCAATGCTTGTTTTACTTGCTCCCTTGGTGTTGCAAATTGTCTCAGGATATCGAACCAGCATTAATTATTCAAAACTCTACATATTGGGTGTGTTTTTCTTTGCTTGGTATCCTGCTTTTCTGTTAACACGCCTAGCTTCACATGAAGGCACATATGCGCTGTGGCACAAATTTAGGATGCCGATCGTCACAGGTGGCACGCTTGTCATTTTGAGCTTGTGCACAGTCTTTTTCCATCAAATGAACCCTCAACGATTTATCAGCCATGATCTGGAAACGACCCTGGATAAGCTTTTTGAGGGTAGAATAGTTGACCGGGATATGGTTACGAGGCTTCGAGTTGAATTGTCTCAGGAAGAGATCAAAGACGTCATTAACCACCCTATCATGTATGTATATTTTGAGCCCGGCACCTCTATACGCCTTTATTTAGGTGGGGGATTCATAAAAGACCTGGACTTTTGGAGCGTCCCTGTTGGCGAGCAAGCCAAAAAGGCAACGTTTATGGGCGACTTGCTTGAAAAACTTAATTATCCAAACATTTATATAGGGCTGATGCAAAATGGCAAAATTTCCGGTTATCCGGATGCAGTGCGCCGTAAATTTATCGCTGAAATTGAACAAGTGGATGCGGCCCCCTGGCTTAAGAAGGTGATTAAGGATGGTACGGCTAGATTTTATGTGGTGCAAAAACCTGCCTCTTGACTTTTTCTGGATAAAATTTTCTTCAAAGCCTTGCTCTGCTTGCCCTGTGGCATGCCGCCCCATATAATGCGGCGGACAATTCAGGCGTAGATTCTCAAGGCCGCTGCGGGCGGTTTTTTTACATTGGGGATGGGAATGGCGATAAGTGAAAATGTTGTCCTTGGTGACGGTGTCCAGATTTTCCATTCGGATCTGGTCAATCTGTATGGCTGCACGATCGGGGCAGAAACAAAAATAGGTACTTTTGTTGAAATCCAAAGGGGTGCCCATATAGGGGAGCGCTGCAAAATATCCTCACACAGCTTTGTCTGCGAAGGGGTGATCATCGAAGATGGCGTCTTTGTTGGCCACGGGGTGATGTTTACCAACGATGCTCATCCACGCGCGGTCAATGAAGACGGCTCACTGCAAGACGATAGTGATTGGCAGGTTATCGAGACGCGGGTGAAAAAGCGTGCCTCGATTGGTAGCGGCGTAACTATATTACCGGGCATCACCATCGGCGAAGGCGCGATGATTGGGGCCGGTTCAGTGGTTACCAAAGACGTGCCAGAAGGCGTCACCGTCGTTGGCAATCCGGCCCGGCCAGTGGGCGCTTGAGAAAAATGGTATCGGAGATACATTTTAAATGAGCCTGCAAATAGGAATCGTCGGTTACGGCTACTGGGGTCCTAATCTGGTCAGGAACTTCAATGGGACAGATGGCTCTGATGTGACGGCCGTATGTGACCATTCTGAAGAAAGGCTGTCCCAGGTTAGTAGATTATATCCGGGCGTAAAAACCTTTCAGGATTATGATGAGTTCCTTGAATGTGGACTGGACGCTGTCGCCATTGCAACGCCGGTCGCCTCCCACTACCCCCTCGCCATGCAAGCGTTGGAGGCGAGTAAACATGTTCTTATTGAAAAGCCCATGGCAGAATCGTCTGATCAAGCCGAAACGCTTATTGCCGAGGCTGAAAAACGTGGCCTGACCCTGATGGTCGATCACACGTTCATTTACACGGGCGCGGTTCGTAAGATCCATGACCTTTATAAAAATGGCGACCTGGGCGATATCCAGTATTTTGATTCGACTCGCATGAACCTGGGGCTCTATCAGCACGATGTGGATGTCATCTGGGATCTGGCAGTCCATGACCTTTCAATCCTGGACTTTATCATAGGTGAGGCCCCGGCCTCGGTTTCCGCCGTTGGCACCAGCCATGTTCCGGGCATGCCCGAAGATATGGCGTATTTGACAGTATTTTATAAATCCGGAGCCATGGCCCACATTGGTGTTAACTGGTTGTCGCCAGTGAAGGTGCGTCGTACGGTCATTGGCGGCACAAAGAAAATGATTGTCTGGGACGATCTGGAACCTAGCGAGAAAATCAAGGTCTATGATACGGGCGTCACTGTTACGGACGATCCTGAAAAAATCTACGACATGATTGTCGGCTACCGGGTTGGTGACATGTGGGCGCCGCAAGTTCCCATACTGGAAGCACTGGCTATCGAGGCCGAACATTTTATCGAGTGCATCAATACAAAATCTACACCGATTACCTCCGGTGATATCGGCTTGCGCGTTGTCAGAATTCTTGAAGCGGCGTCTCAGTCCATGAAAAACAGAGGTACCCCTGTCGATCTCAGTGGAGAAAAAAGTTAATGGTTCCGTTTCTTGACCTGAAGGCCCAGTACGCTGAAATCAAGGACGAGGTCAACGCCGCTGTTATGGGCGTTATTGAAAGCTGTCAGTTTGTCCTTGGGGATGAGGTCAAGGCCTTCGAAGATGATTTTGCGGCCTATTGTGAAACGGATCATTGTGTCGCCCTAAATTCTGGCACCAGTGCCCTGCACATGGCCCTGCTTGCCCTGGGGATTGGTCCCGGTGATGAAGTCATCACCGTGTCGTCCACTTTTATCGCGACGGTGGCGTCGGTCAGGTACGCCGGGGCGACACCGGTTTTTGTCGATGTGGACAAAGCCAGCTGGACCATGGATGCAAATTTAATTGAGGCGGCAATTACTGAAAAGACGAAAGCGATCATGCCCGTGCATTTGCATGGTCGGGTTGCGGATATGGGGGCGATTGATGCGATTGCCAAAAAGCATGGCTTGCAGGTCATTGAAGATGCGGCCCAGGCCCACGGGGCTGAGCATGATGGAAAGCGCGCCGGATCATTCGGGGCCATTGGCTGCTTTAGTTATTATCCGGGAAAGAATCTTGGGGCTTACGGCGAAGGCGGTGCCGCCGTTACCAACGATGCGGAGCTGGCCCACAAGATGCGAGTATTGCGTGACTGGGGACAGGAAGAAAAACATCACCATACCATGCAGGGCTACAACGCACGTATGGACGGCATTCAAGGTGCCGTGTTGCGGGTCAAGTTGCGTTATCTGGACAAATGGACTGATGCGCGGCGGGCTCACGCCACTTTGTATGATGAGTTGCTTTCGGATGTTGATTGCATAGCACCTCTCACGACAAACGACAGGCACGTCTACCACGTTTATTCTGTGCTGGTGGAAGAACGCGAGCGCGTGCAAAAGGCGCTTGGTGATGCGGGTATTGGCACCAATATCCATTACCCAATCCCGGCTCACCTGCAAGGGGCCCACGCCGACCTTGGTTATGGAAATGGTGATTTTCCGGTTACTGAAAGTCTCGGCACAAAGTTCCTGTCGCTTCCCATGTTTGCTGAACTAAATGACAATCATATTCGCGAAACCGTCGATGGCTTAAGGAAGGCGATCAATGGCTGAGCTAACCCTTGAAGGGGCCAGTGTTCTAGTCACTGGCGGTGCCGGTTTTATAGGATCGGAATTGGTGCGTCAGTTAGCCGGGGGCGGCGCTTCAGTTACTGCCGTCGATAATCTGGTAAATGGCAAGCGCGAAAACCTGGAAGAAGTTATTGGTAATCAGGTTAGCTTGGAAGTTGCTGATATTCGTGATTTTGAGGCCATGGAAAAGTTGTTGGACGGGATCGATATTGTCTATCACCTGGCGTGCCTCGGGGTGCGTCATTCAATCCATGATCCATTGGAAAACCACGAGGTCAATGCCAGCGCCACCTTGCAATTGCTTGAGCTATCCAAAAAATTAAAGGTCGGGCGCTTTGTTTATGTGTCCACGTCTGAGGTTTATGGAACGGCACGACATACGCCCATGACGGAACAACACCCGACCATGCCCCATACGGTGTATGGCGGATCAAAACTGGCCGGTGAATGCTATACCCGCGCTTTCTTTGACACCTATGAATATGACACGGTTATCGTGCGCCCCTTTAATGCGTTCGGCCCCAGAAGCCACCACGAGGGCGACAGCGGCGAGGTCATTCCCAAGTTCATGCTGCGTGCCATGGCTGGTCAGCCTATGATTATTTTTGGTGATGGCTCACAAACCCGGGACTTTACTTTTGTTGGCGATACGGCGCGTGGCATCTTGCTTGCGGGCCTTTCAGAAAAAGCGCTCGGGCAAACCATCAATCTGGGCCAAGGCAAGGAAATAACCGTGCGTGATCTGGCGGATCAAATTAGGACGGTGACAGACAATGGGGACGCTGAAATAGTTTTTGATGAGCCGCGGCCGGGAGATGTTCTCAGACTTTTTGCGGATTCGACAAAAGCTAAAGAACTTCTTGGTTTTGTGCCGGAAATTGATTTGGTGGAAGGGCTTGAAAAATTGCGTCTGTGGTATGGTAGTCTGGATCAAGCACCGGAGACCTTGTTGGAAAACGAAGTGCGCCATAACTGGCGCACGGATGGAAGCTGAAAACTATGTCTAAGCCATTGATTTCTTTAATTGTGCCGTGCTGGAACGAAGAGCAAATGGTGGCTCTTTTCCTTTCCGAGACATCGCAGGCGATCAAGGATATTGATGCTGACTTTGAGTTTTTGTTTATCGATGACGGTTCCAGTGACGATACTTATGGCGCTTTGAAGAAGTTGGCCGATACGGATAAACGGGTCCGCATTTTGCGTCTCTCAAGAAATTTTGGCAGCTTTCCCGCAATTAGTGCCGGTATGCACCATGCGAGTGGGGATGCTATTATATGTATGGCGGCTGACTTGCAAGACCCGCCAAGTCTGATTGTAAGGCTGGTTGAATGTTGGCAGGCGGGAAATGATATCGTCTGGGCGGCTATAGACGGGCGTGGCGATTCTTATTTTCAGACACTTTTTTCGGGGCTTTTTTATTCGGTGATCCGCCGCATTGCCCTTCACAATATGCCGCCGCGCGGCATGAATGTAGGGCTGTTTTCGAGACGTGTAATTGATATTTACAACGCCCTTCCCGAGCGCGATAGTATCCCGTTTTTTACCATCCTGAAGCTTGGCTTTCCACAAGCACAAATTAGTTATGATCGTCAGGCGCGCCGCGTTGGAACGTCGGGCTGGTCCTTTTGGGCGCGTATTCGCTCTGCCGTAGATGTGGTTGTAACGTTCTCATATGCGCCAGTGCGATTGATCAGCACAGTCGGATTTTTAGCGGCTGTTGTTGGCGTAATTTATGCCCTGGTTATTATTATTCAAAGTTTACTATTTGGGGTCGAAGTATCGGGCTGGTCATCTTTGATGGTGGTGTTATTACTGGTTTCGGGAATTCAGATGGTGACCCTGGGCTTTATTGCAGAATACCTGTGGCGGCAAAGCAAACAGGTGCGCCGTGAACCACGTTATATTGTTATGGATGAATATGGCGACGGACCATCGAAGAAACCGGCAAGCGCGGTCTTAGATGTGGACAACATAAACGTTTCACCAGACCACTAGGGGGAATTCGTGCGTATCCTTGTTACCGGAGCAACGGGTTACATCGGGTCGCGGTTGTGCCGCCTTCTGGGCGACAGTTCTGAAAATGAAATATTTTCGTTGCAGCGTCCCGGCCATGCAAGCGTAGACGGTATTACGGTCATTGAATGGGATTTATCTAGTCCCATTGATGAGGCGGTTATGCCTGCAAATATGGATACCATTGTCCACTTGGCTTTGGCTCGGAATTTCCGAGAATTCCCCGAAGGTGTCCAAGGCCTATATGGGGTTAATGTGCGAGCCACGATGGAGCTTCTGGAATATGCCCGCAAAGTCGGGGCGTCACACTTCTTTATGGCCTCCACGGGCAACAGTTATGCCCCCGACGGGGGCTTAAGCGTTGGCGAAACCCCTGTGCCACCCAATGACTTCTATACGGCTTCCAAGCTGGCGGCTGAAGCCCTGTGCCGGCCGTACAGATCGTACTTTACGGTAAATATCCTGCGCGCATTTTTTCCTTATGGCCCGCATCAAGATGCCAAGACGGTACAGCGCCTGATTGCCAGCATCAGGATGGGGCAACCAATTTCGTTGGGGCAGGGATTGGACGGAGACGGGGATCTGCTGTCGTTGATCTATGTGGATGACCTTGTTCAAGTGATCAGGCAATCCATAAACGAGGGCTGGAATGGACTGTTCGATGTCGCCGCCCCTGAAGTGCTTCCGGTTCGTCACATTGCCAATGAGATTGGTAGGCAATTAGGGATCAAGGTAATTTTTGAGGAAGCTAACTACACAGCCAAGGAAATGTGCGCTGATTTAACAGGACTGAACGAAAAAAGCCGGACAGGCTTGCGGAATTTTTCCGAAGGCTTGTCGGCTTTGCTTGAAGAAGAAAAGACGGGAAGCGGGACCTGATCTAAAGAGGCTCCGCATCCTTCTGCGAGCCAAGGCAGAGCATTATCAATGTTCCTTGCAGCCACCAAGACGCCATCCACCAGCTTTGCCACAAGCCATAACTGACAGAAATCAGGCATAGGGATGATATAAGGGCGGCGAAGGCGAGTGCCTTTGGTATTGGCGGGGCAAGGCTTTTATTAATACCCCATAAGATGCATAGGACGAGCACAAGCCCAAGCACAGCACCGCTGGCTCCTAGCTCCAACCACATTTGGATAAGGCCATTATGTGGGTGAAGGGGGATGTCCTTGGTGTTCCCTTCTTTTACTTCGCCCTTGTCGCGGTAAAGAAATGGAATTTGAATGTCGGCCTTGCTAAGGGCCCGTGATGTTCTAATGCCGTGGCCGAGCAGTGGTTTTTCCATTACCAGATTTGATGCGTACTGCCAGATTACCAGCCGTGGATAGACGCTATAAGACAATTCCGGAAGATCTTTACCTATGGTTCGCGCATCGGGCAAAGCCTTCATGGCAAAGGGGGCGCCCAGAATCAACAGGGTCAGGCCAAAGGCCGCAATCTTATAAATAAGACGCGGCATAAAAAAGGCCATCATGAAGGAAATCGAACCAATGCCAATAGCGACGGGGGCGGCAAAATTAGAGCTTTGGACGGCAATATATGTGGTGACGATAATTCCTGAAAAAGCGAGTTTATGACGCTTTTGGTGCCATAAAAAAATCAGGATTGGCCATAGGAGCATGGCCAAAAGGGTGATCCCGTTATTGATGACAAAACCAGGCATGTAATTGCCCCATGTGCCACCAAACTTAGCAATGTGCAAGACTTGGGAAATAGAGAAACCAGTTGTGACGTCAATAAGGGCTAGACTTACGCCAAGGAAAAAACCGACGACCATTGATCTACAGATAATGGCCCGGCTCTCCGAATTTAAAGATTTGAGCGACGTGGCAATAAGCAGGCCACCAAGCATGCTAAAGGGCAGGGAACGTGCGACAGTCCAACTAAGGTCGAAGGAAACTGTCCAGATCAGGCTAGCAACACCCCAAATGGTCAAGGCAAGCACGGACAAACTGAGCGCATTGGGAGGTGACTGGCGTGTGTCTTTTTTAGTGATAAAGACGAAAAGGCAAACCAGTACAGCAAGGCCGAACAGAATAATAATTCCCTTAGAAGCATAAAGCCCAACAGCAGGGGTCAATAGGCCGATAAAACTTAACGCCAAAGCAACGGGCGGTTGGCTTGTAAGGGTGTTTTTCAAATTGGATATCAATGTGGTCTCTTTCCCTGGTCGGCCGTGAATCTTACTTTGGAGAAAGGATGCAATAGAGATTTGCGCCCCACAGAGAAGGTGGTGTCAAAAGTGCCCAGCTGAGGAATTTGTGGACAATTGCGTTGGTTATCAAGCGTCGTCTGGAACCACGCTTTTGATCGTAAACACGCTCAACGTTCAAAGCGCAGGCTGTCGCAAGTTGCCGCAAGCTTTCACTGGTGTAGGGCGTTTTATGAGTTAGGTCGCCAAACTGGTAATTCATTCCCCAGGGAGAAGCCGCGTTGGGAACCTTCAGGATAATTTTCCCCTTACTCTCAAGAACTTTTTTGATCAGGGAAAGAAGGCGGAAACCCTCTTCAGGTGAAAAATGTTCGAGCACATCAAGTAAGACCACCCGATCGAATTTATTTTCCCCGCAGCCTTCCAGGTATTGCCATACATCCATACATTCAAATTTAGAAGCAACCTCGGGATTTTGTACTTCTTTCAAGTCCGGGTCGTGATCGATGCCATGAAAACCCTCAAGCCCCTTGTGTGCCAGATAAGTCAAAAACTCGCCAGTCCCGCAGCCAATCTCCAGGCAACTCAGCGCGCTTGAAAAGGCAGCCGGATTCCATATTTCAACATCAAAGCGCTGAATATCTTTCGGCGCCAAAGACGGTGAGCAGTAATCCTTGTAGGCGCTGTAACTGGAATAAAAATCAGTAGGCATTGCTTTTCCACGGCTTAGTATTGTTTGGCAAATTCCAAGAAACGAGATTGCATATAATCTGTATCTTCTGCGCTCATGCCTTGATGGCAGCCAATTAGAATCCCGCCGCGCATAACTTGATCTGCATTGGGGAAGCCACCGGCGGCTTCACGGCGTTCGATATCTTTGTATCCGGGTTGGCGTAAAATATTGCCTGTAAAAACAGTCCTTGTCTGGATTCCACAGCCTTCAAAAAACACCTGTAAATCCCGCCGACTAAAGGGCGCATCATCGCGGATAATCAGTGCAACCGCAAGCCATGCTGTATCCACTTCATCTAGTTGACTGGGCAGGATAAACCAATTCGAATAGGCTTCGAAAAAGTTAACCATAGCTTTGAAATTTGTTTTGCGTATTTGGGCATAGGCTTCAAGACGGCCAAGCTGTACCAGACCAAATGCGGCGGAAATTTCCGATGGTAAAAAGTTGTAGCCGATATCTTCGAAGACGAATTTATCGTCATAGGCAATGCCGTCGACTTCAGAATGAAAACGGTCATCCATGCTTTCGCTTTCCTGCTTCCGGCTGGAAGTGCGGCCCCAGCCACGAAGCAAATTGGCTTGATCAGATAACTGATCATCATTGACCATGACCATGCCCCCAAAGCCGGCAGCCGTGATGACGTGGGACGCATAAAAGCTTGTCGTTGTAATGTCTGATAATTTGCCGGTTGTCCTGTTATCCAATGTGTATCCGACAGTATCGCAGGAGTCTTCAATAAGGGTGAGACCATTCTTATCACCAATACTGCGCAATTTGCGCCAATCGGGAATATTTCCAATCAAATTTGGAATCATCATGGCGCGTGTTTTTGGCCCGATCATCTCCTCGATGGCATCGACGTTAATATTATAGGTGTCTGGTTCGACATCCACAAACACGGGGACTAGCCGGTTTTGCACCAGGGGAGCAACGGTGGTGGAAAAGGTCAGGGCCGGAGTAATGATCTCGTCGCCCGGCTCCAACCTCAACATGGCTGTCGCCAGCATATTGGCAGAGGAACCGGAATTAACCATGTGGCCATGGGCCTTACCAAATTTATCTGCGACTCGACGTTCAAATTCCTTAACACGTCTGCCATTCATCAGGGCAACAGCATCGTTCTTCAAAACATCGACGACTGCGGCGATTTCTTCGTCATCATAAACGGCTTGGGCATATAGAACGGTTTTAAGGGTATTTTTATCGGTCATTGAACGGTTCACTGTCTGTGGTTATTTGAATTTAGATTTCTTCAACCATGCGCACTGGAATAACCCACTTGCCGCCATTGTCGACAAAACGCTTTTCTTTTGCATTTATTTCATCGAAATGATTCCAGGCAAACAATACGGCATAATTAGGATGGTTTTCAGCGAAGACATCAGGTGGGACGACTGGAATGTGGGCGCCGGGTGAGTATTTTCCCTGCTTTGTCGGGGTTGTATCGGAGATGTATTCGATATGGTCAGTGGTCAGACCACAGTAATTTATGATCGTTGCGCTTTTGGCTGTTGCGCCATAACCGACAAGGCGTTTCCCTTGGCGACGGTAATTATCAAGTCGCTCGACCAGACGGTCTCGGGAGATTTCGCAGCGGATACGGAATGCCTCGTATGTTTCCTGATGCTTCAAGCCTAACGCATCTTCCTTGGCTTGTTGGACCAAAAAGCGATCGGTGGGTTTATGGGCGCCCTTGCGGCACAGAAAATATCGCATACAACCACCGTGGAAATGGTTCCATTCGACGTCAAATATTTCAAGTCCATGACGGCCGAAGGCGCTACCCAGCGATGCTATAGACCAAATGTACATATGTTCGGCATAAAGTTGGTCAAAAGCCGTAAATTCCAGCATGTCTCCAAGATAGGGGTCTTCCTGGACCATAACACCATCAGGTTTAAGCAGAATTTCGACGCCGGCGGCGACAGAGTTTATGTCTTCAATGTGATGCATGGTGTTGGTGGCAATAAATAAATCGGCTTGCCCATGTTCTTCGGTGATGCGCTTAGCCGTTTCAACATTGAAGAAGTCACCAATAACATTCATTCCCTTGTCGCGTGCAGCCTGGGCAACATTTGCTGAAGGCTCAACGCCTAAATGGGGGATCCCGGCTTTAGCAAAATTTTGCAGTGTTATGCCATCATTGCAGCCGATTTCCACAACAAAGGGAGACTGGTCGGAAACATATTTAGCAATTAATTGCTCGGACATTTTGCGAAAATGGTTCGACATGTACTGGGAAGTGCTGGCGAAATAGGCGTAGTTCTCATGGAACATCTGGTCCGGGTCCGGAATATTGATAACTTGTAGGGTAAAGCAAGCATCACAGACTGCGACTTCCATATGGTAAAAATATTCCTTGTCGAATTGTTCGGGCGTCAGGAATGCGTTACCCATTGGCATGTCCCCGAAATCTATAAAGGGTGACAAGGCATTATCGCAAATTCGGCAGGTTTTCGAGCGTGTATTCATCAGGCATGTATTGCCAGAAATGCAAAGCGTTGTCTAGGTCGAACCCTTGACCCTGAAAGCCCGAATAGCAAGCAAATTAGCCTCATTGTTTAGTGTCTAATCGCGTGGATTGGGCTTGCGTCCAAGAAGGAATGAAATAGCACCCATGGTCGTCGCACCATCGCGGACGGTCCGCTTGCGATCAAAGGTTAAAATGTAAAGCAGCGCTTTGGGCGCCTTAAGGGCGATGGTTTTCAAAGCTTTGAAAAAAGCGACCGAAGGGCCAATATGTTTTTTAACCAAGTAAAGGTGGCCCCAAGAAAAATTCCAGTCTTTTCGCCAGTGCAGTTTGACTGACGGTGGGGCCGACCCGCTGTTTATGTGGTGGGCGGTGACGTGTGGTAACGTGACCATGGCATATTTTAGTTTTGACAGCCTAAGGGACAAATCAAGGTCTTCGTTATAGAGGAAGATGTTTTCATCAAAACCGTTGATTTTTCTCAAGGCCTCGGTTCGATATAATGAAACAGCCGCGGAAGAGAACCAACTACAAAAAGCGCCGTCGCTATGGAAGTCGGCTTTCGAGTGATTAAACTCGCCAGGGCCCATAACCCACATTTCAACACCGTGGCCAGGAACGTCCAGGGCCGGGGCAACAACTGCAATTTGATCATCGGACTGAATGGCTTCATACATTTCGTGTAAAACGTCGAGTTCGACTTCAACATCAGGTGAGATGCTTAACGTATAAGGGGTCGTAACCTCGTTCAACCCGCTATTAAAACCGGCCCCAAAACCCAGATTATTTTTGTTAAGAACAGCCGTCACTTCGGGATGATCACGCATGATTGCGGCCATGGAACCATCCTGGCTGGCGTTATCAACGACAATGGTATTCTCTACGGACTTAACGCAATTAAGGCAATTGTCGATAATTTTTCCAGAGTTGTAGTTTACAACTATCGCCGTAATATCATGGGAAAATACCATATCTTAAATAGCCGTGTTTTATGTGGTTATAATAAGTGAAGGATATAGACTATCGCTCGAATGAGAACAATGATGATAACCCTTTTTCGGCCATGTGTTTTGTGGGCCTCTTGGGTTTGGCGCAGGAATAAATGAAAACTGTACTTATAACCGGTGCGACCAGTTTCATAGGCTTTGCATTATGTAGCCATATGATTGATTTGGGTTGCGATGTTCATGTTGTGGTTCGCCCAAGCACTGACTTGTCACGTTTTAACACCTTAAAAGTGAAGCCAATCATTCATCAGGATCAAGGCACCATGGACTGCTTTCGAAATGCCCTTGCGGCGTGCAACCCGGACGTGGTGTACCATTTGGCAACCCGGTATCTTAGGGAGCACACTGCGGATGATATAGGGCCAATGATCGAATCAAATATCTTGTTTGGCACACGATTGCTTGAAGCAATGTGTGAAGCCAAGGTGGCAAACCTGATATATGCCGGCACCTACGCCCAACATTACGGCGACGATGAAGTTATGGCGCTTAATCTGAATGCCGCAACCAAAGAGGCTTTTCGTACGATTGTTGATTATTACGTTGATGCCAAAGGTATATTTGCCTCTCAACTAACTTTGTTTGATGTCTATGGCCCAGGTGATTGGCGGTTTAGACTGGTTAATGCCATTTGTGAAAGCCAAAAGACAGGTGCTCACCTGGCGTTACCGACAGAGGATTTCCCTCTTGATCTTATTTATGTGGATGATGCAGTTTCGGCCTTTGTCCAGGCTGGACAGCAAATATTGGCGACACCAGAAAGTATAAGCTCTAAAGAATTTGCCGTGTCCTCAGGCAAGCATTTTCGATTGAGTGAGATTATAGATATTTTTGAGAAGGTGGAGGGCACAAAAGTTATAAGAGACTGGGGCAAGTTTCCAATTCCTGAGCGCGCACCAAGACGTCTTTGGACAGGAGACCCGGTACCGGGCTGGCAACCGGAAGTTTCTTTGGAGGAAGGGATCAGCCGACTTATTAAAGCAGAGGAACCTAATTAAATGCGGCTTTTGGATACGCCCTTTGAAGACGTCAAGGTTATCGAGTTTGATGCCTTCAGTGATGAGCGGGGCTTGTTTGCTGAAACCTGGAGCGAGAGTTATTCCGGGCAATTGGACGAAATGCCTGTGTGGGTCCAAGATTCATATTCTGTGTCCAGGAACAAGGGAACGGTTCGCGGACTTCATTTCCAAACGCCGCCAGCAGAACAAATTAAACTGGCCAGACCGGTCAAGGGGAGCATCTTTGAGGTCGTCGTTGATGTGCGTCATGGTTCAGCAACCTTCGGGCAGCATTTTTCTATGGTCTTGTCGGCGGGCGATCAAAGGCAGTTATTGATTCCGGCTTGTTATGCCCACGGCTTTTGCACTTTGGAAGATGATACGGAAGTTTTTTATAAACTTTCGGGGCTGTATTCGCCTGAAAATTATTACGGCATCCAATGGAACGATCCGGCCCTGAATATTAACTGGCCGGTAAAAGCTGAAGACGCCATTTTGTCTGAAAAAGATAGACAGTTACGACCATTAGCTGACCTGCCCCCGGTTTTTGAATATTTAGATTAACTAAAGCGCCAGATGACGGCTTGTCCCGTTGGCAGTGCCAATGGTTTTTCTGGTCTGTTTGCGAAGTAATCGTCGACGGCTTCGCGTGCTCCATAACAGGCGGGAAAGCCATAATCGTCAATCACCATGACGCCACCAATGGCCAGACGTGGAAAAATAAATTCGACACAGTCTTTTGTTGACTGGTATTGGTCTACATCAATATGGGCAAAACGAATGGTCGTCTCACCAATATCCTTGAACGTTTCCGGAATGATGCCGGGATGAACATTTATCTCGGGGTTTTCCGTCAGCAGTTCTTTAACGGATTCAAGAGACGTGTCACTGAAGCTTCCCACTGAATAGCCATCCAGGTCTGAATCGGCGACAGGCATGCCGCCAAAAGTATCGAAAAGGTGAAGCCGGTCTGGCGAGGTCCCATGACGACGGCATAATTCGGCTAAAACAAAAGCCGACCCCCCCCTATAAACGCCACATTCAAACACATCGCCCTCCTGGCCCAGCACAGAATTGGCCAGGCAATACAGGTTGTATAGTCGTGGCTGGAACAAGGTGGTAAAGGGCCTTGCTTTTTTATAAAGAGCCAGAAACTCTTTATCGGAGCGCCATGGATTAAAGAAAGGCCTGTACGCTTCCCGGTCTCTTTTGACGTTTTTATAGGTTCCCGGAACAATGGTGATGGGCAGGTTTAGAGATGTAAAAACCCAAATTAAGAACTTGTGAAAAAAGGATGGCATTATCTATTCCAAAAAAATTACTTGGCGGCCAACTCAAATAGACCAGATGTGGGATACAGATAACCCACATTTTCCATGATAGCCACTGTATTAAGGCCAAGGGCATGGATTTCCTTTTGGGCTGTCCTCAAGTTTTTAAAAAGTTCAGCCAATTGGCATGTTTGGCTGTTCTTTAGGACGCTTAATGGTATCTTGAGGTCGCTGGTGTTCTTTTGCTTGAAGTGAGCGACCAGTGAGGGAGAATTATGACTGAAGAAACAAGCCCAAACCCGACGAGCCGCACGTCCTTGAATCAAGAGGATGGCCCTGTTTCTGTTATAGTGCCGGCCTTTAATGAGGTCGAGAGCCTGAAAGAGCTTCTACCGCGCTTGAGGAAGGTTCTGGTCGGTGTTGCCCATGAAGTTATCGTTGTCGATGATGGCTCTACGGATGGGACAGTTCAGTTTGTTCGTGAAGAGATAAAAACAGATCCGGCCCTGAGAGTTCTTGTCTTACGGCGTAATCTGGGTAAATCAATGGCCTTGGCTGTCGGCTTTGAAAGTGCCCGCCATCCAATTGTTGTGACCTTGGATGCGGACTTGCAAGATCGCCCGGAAGATATTCCGGCGCTGATCGAAAAACTGAATGATGGCTATGACCTTGTTTCCGGGCAGCGTGACCAGCGTCATGACGGATTCCTTAGAAAATCCGTTTCCTGGCTGTTCAATCGTGTGGTTAGTCGCCTGACCGGACTTAAATTCAAGGATTTGAATTGTGGTCTGAAGGCCTATCGCTCAGAAGTGGTTAAAACCGTTCCCGTATATGGTCAGTTTCATCGTTATATTCCCTTGCTGGCTCATATGGCAGGGTTCAAGGTGACGGAATCAGCGGTTACCAATGAGGCGAGAAAATACGGCGAGTCAAAATACAAGACGTTCCGCTACGGCGGAATCTGGGATCTTTTTTCGATCCTGTTTACCTACAATTACAAATTCCGCCCGCTGCACTTTTTTGCGCAACTTTCTTTGTTCTTTCTGGTCCCCAGCACGCTGATTATCCTGTATTTGATTGCCGGTTATTTATATTGGCTATTTAACGGCATGGTAGATCAATCCATTCTCTTTATGCGGCCCCTGCTGACCATATCTTTAACCATGTTCGTGGTCGGCGCCTTTGTTTTCGTATCGGGGTTTATTTGTGATTTTATTCTTCATCACGTCGTCAGTGGCAATATTCATCACATCAGCAGAACCAGTGTGCGCGATGTTATCGGGGCTGATGACGGGCGAAAGAAATAAACTGATTAAGTCCGCTTAATGACGGTTTACGGAAAGCGGGTTGATGCCGTCCACTAGAATGGCCATCCCAAGTCGTGCTTTTTGAATCAAGTCACCCAAGTTGGATATATTGCCAAGCTCCCGGAAAATACGGCGTGGCTGCCAGTAGAAATGGCGCGTCGCGTCATTTTTCATTTTGATCAGCATCTGGCGATCAAGCTTATCCTCAATAACGTAGGGAATGCGATAATCCGGTTCCGGATTTCGGGCAAATTCGCGCCAGTAATCTCTGGGGATCAATCCGCGCGTCATGCCTTCGTTATAAATGGCGGTACCCGGGTAAGGGATGAGCACCCCGAAAGAGGCGTAATCCGGATTTAATTCGGTGGCAAAGGCCATTGTCAATTCTGCATCTTCCCGGGTTTCTTCAAGAAATCCGAACATAAAGTAGCACATGACTTCCATGCCAATGTTCCGCGAAATCACCATGGCATCGCGAACCTGATCAATGGTCAGGAATTTGCCTGAATTTTTCATGATCTTGGGCGAGCCTGTTTCGACTCCAAAATGAACCCGGTAACAACCGGCCTGTTTCAGTTTTGAATATAGCTTAGGTGTTACTCGGTTGGCACGGTCACGGATGGCCCAGTTGACCTTGATGCCTTTTTCGATAATGCCGTCACAAATGTCGATGGCGCGGGCTTCACCCCAAGTGAAGGTATCGTCGTAAACCTGAACGTCGGAAATTCCCATCTCGGCAATTTGCCTGAATTCTTCAACCACCAGTTCGGCAGAACGAGCATAGACTTTTTGCACGTCCATTTTACAGAACACACATTTATAAGGACAGCCTCGCGACGTGACCATGGTGGTTTCATAGTCGGCAGGGCTAAGAATATTGTTATAGAGCTTATAAGGCAGCAGCGATCTGTCCGGCGGTGGAATGGAGGATATATCTGCAACAACGGCGAAGGGTTGCAGGGGTTCAATAATTTCGCCATCTGGTGCCTTTGACCACAAACCGGACATTTCCTTGATCGGGCGCCCTTCAGACAGGCATTGGACAAGCTCCAGCAGAACGTCCTCACCATCGCCACTGACAAGAAAGTCAGCTTGTGTTGCCTCAAGGGATTCACGTGGAAAGACACTTGCGTGGGGGCCGCCGATGATAAGGATGGCATCAGGTAAAAGCTTACGAAGATGCTCTAGGGTTTCAAAGACAGGATACCAGAAATCGGTCCAGGCGGTGATACCAACCACATCTGGTTTAGACAAGGCCAGACGCTCCGCTGTTTGCTGGGGGGACAGGTCATGCACCTGGGCATCCAGACACTCAACGTTGAGAAACCCTTTAGAACGCAAATATGTTGCCAGAATCATGACCGATTGTGGCGGCTTATTACCAATTTGCTGGCCCTTGTTGAAAGTATACAGGGTTTGCACGGACTTATGGCTGGACGGATAGACCAGCTGAACCTTGATGTCCTGGCCTTTGGCAGCGGTTGCCAGCGTATTCACTCTGTTTTTGCCTTCTGAGACCATGAAAGATAACCTGATAAAAACTCGTTTCGTAGGGGGCGTTAATGATACTTATAATACGGCGTGCACCGAGCTTGAAATCAAGATATTAAGTACCTCTATTTGACCTAACAAACTGTAAAGAAGATAGGGAAGAAGTTCGTTTGTTCAACCACTATGTTTATATGGGTTCTTTGAAAGCCCCTGCAAACCACTTAAACGACATTTTTACCCCCAATAATAGTTGTTTTCGGGGGCTTGTCTGATATGTGCGGCATTTTTGCGTGGCTAACGCGACGCGACACCGCTCCGCCTATCCTTGAGCAGGCTCGTGGGGCGGTTAGGGAGCTGGCTCACCGGGGCCCTGATGGTGTGGGAGAGTGGCTGCAAGAGGGCGTTTATCTTGGCCATCGCCGCTTGCGTATCATTGACCTTTCCAATGCGGCGGATCAGCCATTTGTGACGGCGGACGGTGCCTTTGTCGTTACCTACAACGGGGAAATCTATAATTATCTGGAGTTGGCCGAAGAACTGAAGCGCGAGGGTGTTTCGTTTCGCACGGAAAGTGACACAGAAGTCTTTGCTGCGGCCTATGCTCAGTGGGGCGTCAGTGCTTTCGCCCGCTTTGACGGCATGTTTGCCGCCGCCATATTTGATACGCGTAGTCGTTCTTTGGTGCTTGTCCGCGACCCCATGGGGCAAAAGCCGCTTTATTATCATAAGAATGCAAATGGTATTGTATGCGCGTCGGAACTTCGAAGCCTGCTGTCTCTAAACGCTTTCAAGTGGATCCTGGATAAAAAGGCCGTTGCTCGTTATTTGGCCAATGCTTGCTTCATGGGTGAGGAAACCCCGCTTCAGGACGTCTTCAAAGTGCCGCCGGCTCACTACGTTGTCGTTGAACCCGATAAGGAGACGTTCGAGGTCAAGCGCTACTGGTCGTCCTATCCGGGGGCAGACGTTCTTGATATAAGCGAGGAGGAAGCGGTTCAGGAATTTGACCGCCTGTTTGACACCGTTTCGGCCCGGGTTTTGCGCTCAGATGTTCCCGTCGGGGTGTTTCTTAGTGGCGGGCTTGATAGCTCCCTGACGGCCGCTTATGCCCGTCACCATGCGCCGGATATTCGTTCTTATACGTTGGGAATGAAAGAAAGCGATTTCGACGAAAGCGCAAAGGCCGACGAAGCTGCCCGGTGGGCCGGGATAAAAGAGCACAGGGCATTTGAGATGGATGGTAGTGCGGCCTTTAAAACAGTAGGCCGGCATTTTGATACTTGTGATGAGCCTCATGGGGACCCGGGTTTTGTAAATTCCTTGCTATTGGCTGGGAAGGTGCGTTCGGAAATTGTTGTCGGGGTCGCCGGTGACGGGGCTGATGAACTGTTCTGGGGTTATGAGACGTTTCGGGCCATTGATCCTGATAAAATAGCCCGTCATATTCCGGCGCCTTTTTTGTCATTTGCGGCATCCATGGCGCAAAGCGTTGTGCCTGCCAGTGATCGTTATCTGGATATGGGTTATAAACTTTCCCAGTTTCTTGGTGGTTACCCATCGTCAAAGTCTGTTCGGCCTGCTGCCTGGTTATCTGCCAAAGGGCCGGGGCAGTTGGCGAGTTTATGTTCGGGCATCGACCGGGACTTTTTCCAGTCTGAATCAGCAACCGATAATCTGTTTAGTCCGTTTGAGAGAACCCAAGAAGAAATGCCCGTGGATACTATGGAAGACCGTTTGGCCTTTCACTATCAACGGCATTTTCTGCCGGACTTTGTCGCAACTCACACAGATAGAGCAGCCATGCAGGAAAGCCTGGAGGTGCGCTCACCTTTTTTGGCGCCTGATATTGTTTCCTTTGCGAACAGATTGCCGGCTTCACTGAAACGAAATGGCGGCACTTTGAAAGTACTGCTGCGCCGAGTTCTGGAAAATCAGGGTTTCCCCCGTGATCTGGTGCAACAAAAAAAACAGGGCTTCACCTTCCCTGTTGCCCGTGCCCTGAAAACTGACTTGAACCCGTTGATGACAGAATTATTGGCATCAGATGGCCTTTATGATGATCTGATATCGAGGGATAAAACTAAATCACTTGTCGCGGAACACATGAGCGGTGCTCGAAATAATTACCGGGTTCTATTTAATTTGATGGCTCTATCTGCTTGGCGTGAAAAGTTTCCGCAAGTAATTTCCAGTGGTCAATTTTGATGAGTGGTCCTCGAAAAATTCTGCTCTGGGCGGGGGGCATCATGACTGCCCTGGGCTTGTTCTTGGGAAGCATTTTTACGCTTTTGATTGTTTTTGATGAAGTGGCCCATTGGCGAACTTTGTTGCGGCAAGGAAATTATCAGCAGCTGGACGCTGTTTTTTCTGAGATGGAAACTGAGACATTAAACCTTTTCAAGCCCATGGCCTGGATTTTTAGCAGAGAAATTCATCAGCGTTTCCCAAACTTTGCGGAGGTTAAAGAGAGTCTTTCCATTTCAGTTGTTGAAAAAAAAGCAGCCTCTTGTCATCAGGCAACACAGAAAAACGGCCAACTAACCGTTTTACAATTACAAGAAACAGAACCTGGAATCTTTACGTCCAGCCCGGATGAAAGTCTTTGCGAAGTTGAATATCGGGTCAAAAATGGAAGTTTCGGACTTAATGTTATGGTAGGGGTTGGGGAAATCCCAGAATCTGGAAGCGCTTCAATGGGCATGGTGACCGGGGAATTCGGTTTCCTTAAACCGACAGCGACCAAGACCCTTTCCATCAAGCCTGATGATGCTGGCATCTCATCGAGAAGTTACAGGATTTTCGTTGTCGCTGGACAAAGACAACGCCTTGGCCCGCTTGATTGGATTACGTCGGCCAGACAAGATGATGAGGTGAAACATATGATTAACAGGGCGGAACGGCTCGGCCTGATTATCATCAGTGCCCGCTATGAAATAAAAAAGTAAAAGCCTAAATCAGGCCGTTTATTTTCATGCCAACGCCGATCAACCTGCGTCGTTAGTTGTTCCAGTTAAGTAAGACAGCGCACCCCAAGTCGCCCCTGCGGAAATCACAATACAAAAATAGCCGTTTAATAAAATAGCCAAGAGTATGAAAGAGGGCTTTGTTTTCAAGACAAAGCCTAAAAACCCTGCATAACCCTTAAGGTAAATTAAGGCAAACACGGTTGCAGGCAGAAAGGCCCAGGGGGTTATCAGACCAATAGCCAGTGATAGCAGAAAGGCGGGAAAAGCCATTGATGCCAGACCTACACTTTGTGCGGCAGGTCCCCCAGCTTCAAACTTTCTTCGCTTCATGAATAGCGCCATCCATTGGGCGACACGGGTGAAGTATGTGTTGGTCAGGTTTCCAAAGTTGGGGAAGTCGTGGCGCACGGTGATAGAAGGATCGAGAAGAATTTTGTGGTCTACAGATAACCTGTGCCCGAACTCTTCATTTTCGTAATCCATGCCCCATTCAAGGGTTGCATCGTATCCGCCGGTTTTCTCAAAAGCTTCACGACGAATACCAGCGGCTGATCCCAAGAAAACATCGTGTTCAAAAACACCTAATCTGGAAAACATATGATAGTTGAGCAGGCTTTTATACCAGGCGACGGGCTCGTCATTGAGAGGCTGCCAGTGATAGTGGCCGCAAACCGCATCTGCCTCGGGAATTCGGGCAATAAATCGCGCGAGGGCGTCGGGTAGCATTTCGGTGTCGCTATCAAGGAAGAAAAAATAGGGATACCTGGCGACTTCAGCGCCCGTATTGCGGGCTCGGGCCGGACCGCCGTTTGTCTCCAGTTGAACCAGGCGCACCCGGTCAGGGTTGGCGTCCGCCAGGGCATTTATAAGGTCCACCGTTGTATCCGTTGAGGCATCATCGGTGATGATGATCTCAAGCGGCGCATATCCTGTATTAAGAACGCTCTCTACACAGCGCCGCAGGGTCGCGGTCGCATTATAGGCAGGGATGATAACGCTGATGCCGCGAGTATTTTGAGAATCTTCACTCATGGAGAAAATATATCAGGTCGTTGGGGATCGCGTTGCGGGTTTATGGTGATCTTTGCGGCCGATGTTTTTCAGCGACGAGACCAACAACTGTGGATATTCCGTAATGTTCCATGCAACATTTGAAGTAAGAGCGCACTCGAAGGAACACTTACACTTTGAATCGACGATCCATTTCCGTAGTTCATCATTTTCCGCCGAAGCTATCAATTTCTTTAAATTGAAATCGTAGTCTCTGAGATTGCCCATGCTGCGGCCAAGAATTTCGCAGGGAAGCACCTCGCCGATTTCGCTGACAACGATGATTTTACGACCAGCGACGCAAGGGGCGACGAATTCATCATCAAACACAGTGCGGATCAAGTTGCGCCTTGAGACATCGCGCACGCCACGCCAGACAGGATATAGAAACCGGGATTCCTTGCCCCGTTTAAAGCTTTCCAGAAGGCGGTTAATTTCCTCGTACTTTTCACGCGACGTTTGTTTTAGGGATTCATCAGAAATATCGCCCCTGGCAAATGTGATGGACATATTGTCGAAGGCAAAGTTTTGATCAAGATGGATAAGTGTGTCCTTCAGGGTGTTTTCGCTGCGCGCCGTAAAGACAGAATTGGCATCCAGCACCAGATTGGGAAAACGCTCGCGCATGGCCGTCAATAACTTGTGGCTTTCGATGATCTTCTCGAAAGAACCGGGCGTGGAGCGGATATCGTCGTGCTCTTCGCCGATGCCCTCAATGGAAAAGACGATGCGAAAATCAATATCCGGGTGGGCAGGCAGCACTTCTTCAAGGAATTCAGCCATACGATCAGGCATGGAGGCATTGGTTGGGATGGTGACAAACCAGGGATGTGTGTGCTGGACAAAAGTATGAACGATGTTGCTCAGGTTCTTGCGCAAGAAAGGCTCACCGCCTGTTAATGATAACTGCAACAACGGTCCTGTGGTTTTGGCAATTTGTTCGATTTCTTCGAGGCTAAGCTCGTCGGCTTTCTGACCCTTTTCAATTTCTTCACCGTAGAAACAGAAGTTACAACGGAAATTGCATCGGTTGGTGACATAGAAAATCATGAAACCGGGCTGTGACTTGCCAGCAATTGCCGGCATGCTGCGCATCAGGGATAGGGGTGATTTCATTCACCAGCCTCCGGTGAGGGGGCATTGGCATCGTCCAGCTTGCGACGCCGGGAATCCTTAAGCCGATGCTCAAGAACTGTCGCAGCTCCACCGCCACTGCCAAAGACATTACTAAGGGTTCGCCAGATGCGCGCCGGTCGGGTGATATAACTAACGCCGTAATTCATCAGCATGGCTGAAAGCCTGTAGATGGCAAGCTCGCGCGGACCGATGTTATCATTCATGGTCATGGGGTTAAGTTTGCCAAAGTCGGAATTCAGGGATGTCAGTCCCAGGAAATAATTATCGGAAAGTTTGATTTTACCTTCACCTTGAAGATCACGGAAAAGCTCACTGCCCGGATAAGCCGAATAGATGTTTAAAGGCACTTCATCCACACCCAGGAAAGCAAGTTTAAGGCCGTAGAGTATGGTTGAAAAAATTTCACGACGGTTTTCACCGGGGAAACCAATGATCAAATTGCCCCGGGTGACGATTCCAAGTTTGTGGGCGGTAACCACTGATTTAGTCAGGCTAGCCAGGCTGATGCGTTTTTTAATGCGCTCCAGGGTGCTTTGCGATCCACTTTCCGGGGCGTAGACCAGATAGCTGCAGCCAACGGATTGAATAGAAGATAGCACTTCTTCGTCCAGGACCTCACTTCGGGTGCCGGAAGGAAGCGACCATTTGAGCTGAATATTCTCTTCTTTCAAACGGCGACTGAATTCCAGGGCCCATTTTTTCTTGGCAATGGCTGTCAGGTCGTAAAATTGTAGACTGTCGATATCGTAGCGCTCGATGTATGACTTAATTTCATCAATAACGTTTTCGACATCCCTGAGAATATAACGGGTCGTCCACATGGTCGGGTTGGAGCAAAATGTGCATTGATAGGGGCAGCCGCGCGATACGTTGATCGGCATGTCGCGGCCAACCTGAACGCCGAAGGACTTGCCGGCATCCCAGAATTTTTCCAAATGGCCTTCTGGCCATTTGGGCCAGGGAATGGAATCAAGTTCACGAATTCGGGGCTGTGCGTCGCTTAGAACGTATTGGCCGTTTGAATCGTTGTAGGCGATGCCGCCAATTTCCGTCAGGGGATCACCTTGCGCGTAGGCTTCAAGGACATTGAGGAACGTGCGCTCCCCTTCACCCAACACACAACAGTCAATTTCCGGGCAATCACTGAGTACATATTCGCTCAAGGCGGTAATATGCTCACCACCGGCAACGAAGAAAGCCTGGGGAAAACGGTTTTTCAGGAATTTGACCAGATCGCGTTGTATGGGCCATTCACCGGAAAACATGTTTGATATGGCGATAACGTCCACATCTGTCGGGATGCGATCGGCTATTTCCTCAAAAGTCAGCCCCTGACAAATGTATCCGGGGTGTTTTTTATTGGGCCAGACCCTGTTCAGTCCCAGGGCAATACCATCAACGAGCTCAGCTTCAATTCCGTGCTTTTCCAGATAACCGGCAAGGTAGGCAAGGCCAATAGACGGCGTTGCTTCATTGTTAAGGGCAGTCTCAGTCGACACCAGCGGCCCGCGCGTGAGAATAACCTTTAATGACTTAAGGTCTTTTCTATTTTTGGAAGGTTTATCCATGCCGCGTAATATAGTCACTTTTCCTACATTTAACAGGTCGAAGGAGAACTAATTTGAAGGGAGGTATGTCCTTGGAGAATAGGGTGGTAGATAACGCAAACGCAGCGTGTGGCGTCCTTTCGGCACGAGTATTCCCTGAAAAGTGTTGTATACGGGGAATATGGTCAAGGGGAGTCTATCCAGGTCCGCCTTCCAGAATGGTGAAAAATTATTTGTCGCGACAAAAACGCGGGGTCTATCGGTCTCAATCTGAATTATTATTTCGTCCCTTTCGTAGCGGATAGTTTTTAGGAAGCCGCCCTTTTCACCAAAGGTGGGTAGCTGCTCGATTTGATTCTCTAGTTCACGGTCTTTTATGTCATCACGCCGCACAAAAGCAGATTTACGCATATCCGAAGTTTTTGCCTGTGACAGGGCGGGTAGCAATTTTTCCTTGTTGTCAAATAATCTGACGCCCCCGGTCAGAAAGAAGCGAGGGAAGGCTATTTTGTTTTCGTATATATAAAGTGGGGGGCCGACATATTCCCCTGCCATTTTTAGGGTAAGGCGCTCGCGTAAACGGGAATTCTGGAGCTTGAAGAGGGAGCCCCTTATGTTTGAAGGCAAAAGGCGTAAGTTAGGGCTTGTTAATTTTCGGGCACTAATGAAATAACGTGTGTTTGCCAGTGACAGCAGCTCTAAATCATAATTTTTCTCAAATTCTACAGGACATGACATGCTTTGATCAGGGCACATTGGCCCCCGGTCCGTGGGATTGCCAAACAAGTAGATCGCGCTTGAGTTTCCCTGAAAAGATTTATAACGTTTGCTGTCTTCATGGCCTGCCAGAACACGAAGCCAATAACTATGGTAACGTTCGGAATACATGCTCACGTAGCCATCAACCGCTTCAAAACCGTACGACCAGACAAAAGTCGGAAGAACATATCCTGTATCGGAAAGGATAAAGGGGGTGGCGACGCGATAAGGCGGGGAGTTTTTATTTTCTGCGGCCAGCCTTAATAGATCGGGGTGGCGATACATGTAGGAGAAATTTTCATCGTATAGCATATTCCATAGTCGCCCGACCTTTTCGAAAAGTATTCCACCCACAATGGTAGCGACAAGCGCAAAACTGATGCTGGCGGCCATAGAAGCTTGTCGTGCGATAGCGGTAATTCGAATGAATTTGTCATGGCGGAAGATAGAATCAAGACTGAGTCCGGCACTGATGGCAAACCAGATGGTTGCGTCCAGCCCTTTTGGGGTTGAATAGGCGACAATTAAAGTACTGATATCCTGAAACAAGTATCGAAAAACATCAAACAACGGGTGATACAGGTTAATGAGGCAGGCAGTAAGGAAAACGATGATGTTTCTCCTTAGGCCTTTTTTACTTCCATTTCTAGACACGGCAATGGCTAATACGAGTAAAAAGGCAGAAGAATTGAAAAATGCTAATTTCAACTTAATCAAGAAGGGAGTAATTTCGGGTGCACTAAGGGTAAAATGACCTCGGTGGGATAGGTTGCCATTAACAACAAATGCCCACAGAGTATGAATTTCAACGGCTAAGATGCCGGCAAAAAAAGCAGAAAATAATATTGTTGAACGCTTTAAACTAAGTCGTTCGATAAAAAGCAACCAAAATAGAACTGTGCTTATTAAAGATAACGATAGGACGATCTGCCCTCCTAATTCGTAAATTATTCCTGTGGCGAATGCGAAAGCCAATCCGCCACTTTTTTCGGCGGCGCGCCAGGAAATGGCATAGACAGCGGCGGGAAGGGCAAGTACAGATAATTTGTTCCAAAGTGCATCCGGTTGCAAAACCATGAAAATGATACCTGCCAACATTGCTGGGAAGAAACCTGTTTCCATGCGGTCGCGCAGCAGTTTGAAAACAAAAACCGCACCAAGGAAAAAACCCAGAATTTTATACAATCCGTATGCGATCCAAGAAGGTAGAAAACTGAATAAAAATGATTCCGGGCCAGTTCGGGTGCCTGTTGCCAAATGATCAACTCCGGCAGCATATTTGGGTTGCCAGAATGACGAAATTTTGTCTGCAAGAGAGGCAGCATCTGTCAGGTGGTAAGGAAGGACATTGTTTCCTTCATCCCATAACTTGACATACGACCAGTCCCAGAAACCCAGTCTTTCTATGTGCATAAAAACGGCTGTTAGAAACAGCGTAACTATAACCGTTCGATTACTTTCAAAAAACTTAGTCAACGGTCGGCACCTGCTTTTTTGTCTTCGTATATTCATGCGTCAAGCGTAACAGCCGAAACGGTAATATCATAAAATAACCCAAAGCCTTTATAGGATGTCCCTTGGCAAGGGACGAATAGATTGCTTCATAATGGACGTTGAGAATCCGATAATGAAGATCGGATTGGCTTGGCGCGTGTTTTATAGCGATGCGCAATGTGCAGTCAAGGCGTCTGGATGTGTGAGAGGTGATGGAGCCTGGAGTGACAAAATAGTTCAGCAGGACGTCCGGTTCGACGCGGAATCTTGCGTCTTCTTTTTTCAGAATTTTCAACCACAGATCAAAATCCTGAGCGGTCGCCAGAGTTTCGTCAAATCCATCGGCCTCTAATACGGCATTACGTTGCACGATGACGCTTGATGTGGCGAGGAAGCCCTTAAGGTAAAGCCCGCGATAAGGGTCCGTTGCGGCGTCATAGCGCGCAGTGCAATCAACCGACTTTTTTTGCTCTCCGTTTATGGCGAAGTAGTTATGAGCAACCAGAACAAGATTGTGCTCCTTGATGGCTTTCATGCTGGTGGCTAGTTTTTCAGGTAACCATTCGTCGTCCGCATCAAGGAAGGCAAGCCAGTCGCCCGTGGCTTCGCGGATGGCCCGGTTGCGCGTGGCACCTGCGCCGAGATTCTGCTGGCTGAAAACTTTTAGGTCAATGCCAGTGAGCCGATCTGTGAACGCTTCTGCCTTTTCGAAGGTGCCATCGTCAGAGCCATCATCAACCACAATCACCTGCTCAGGTTTAAGGGTTTGTGTGGCAATGGATGCCAGCGCTCGTTCAATGGTCAGGGCCGCCTTATAGGCGGGAATGATGACGCTAATGGTCATTTCAGGAGAATTCCTCCAGCGTCGCTGTGGGTGGGGTATTGCTTAAGGGTTGTTCAATAAACAGGCGCACGGCAAGTTCCAGCATAATCAGGGAGTAAACCCGAAATGCGTGACGATCGGGATCGGCTAACAAAGCATTGACGCCTTGCTGGGTCCACCAGCCACGCTCCAGACTTTCAGGGCGGGTGAGAAGGCGTCTTGCCTGCTCTCCCAGTCCCGCACTCATCCAGCTTGGGACGGGGGAGGCGAAGCCGCGTTTTGGAGCATTCAGAACAGCCTCAGGCAGGAACTTAGAGGCAAGCCTGCGCTCCAGACCTTTTTGTTCGCCCCTTGGCGTGCGAATATTTGATGGCACCGCGAGAGCCGCTTCGACAAGCCGATGATCTAAAAACGGCACCCGGCCTTCAACACTGGCCGCCATGGAGGAACGATCAAGTAACAACAACAGATCTTCGGGCAAATATGATTCCAGATCCGCAATCAAGGCCCCGGTTTGTGGATCGCCACTGTAGATGGCAAATGAGTGGGCTTGAACAGCCTTGGGGATGGCTTGGCTGTTGCCGATTATGTTTCGCACCGGGGCCGGAAAGGATGTGGTGTGATCGTGTACATACTGGCCGCGATTACCATTGAAATGTCCGGCCCGATCAAGTTGCCAGGAGCGCATGGGCGAAACACATTTTTTGGCCAAATAGCGAAGCGGTGCAGGTAATGCCATAAAGTGTTGCTCAATGGGCATTTGAAAATAACGCCCATATCCTGCGAATAGTTCATCACCGCCAGTGCCGTTCAAGGCGACTCTTAGATGTTTGCCAAGGGCTTCCTCGATCAAAAAGTTTGGCAGCAAGGAGGCATCGTTCAGGGGTTCTTCCGTGTGCCATGCCAGGCGCAGCAAGTGATCGCCAACCCCTGCTGCAGGAAGGTCAAGTTCATGATGATTGGTGGCGTAGCGCTGGGACACCATGGCCGCCAGCGGTGTCTCGTCAATTGCAGAGCCTTCGAAACGTACCGTGTAAGTTTCTAGTGGCTTGTCTATCAGGTCGGCGGCAATGGCAACCATCAGTCCGGAATCGATACCCCCGGATAGCAAGGCCCCTAGAGGAACATCACTACGTAGCTGCATTTTCAGGCTGTCGGTCAGTAGTGCCGTCAGATGTTCTTCTATTTCCGGCCCTTGAGTTGGAATATCTTCCGCCGGGCGAGCTCGCCAATAGCGCTGAACTGTTACGGCGCCATTTGCTTCGGCGATCAGTCGATGGCCGGGGGGCAATTTGTTAATGCCTTTAAAAAGAGTAGCAGGTGCCGGAACGTAACCGTGCGCCAGATAGGAGCTAACGGCATCCTCGTCAATGGCCGCATGGATCAGGCCTGAGGCCATTAGAGATTTTATTTCAGAAGCAAAGACAATACCCCCGCCGTCAACTTTAGCCCAGTAAAGCGGTTTGATCCCTAAACGGTCACGGGTCAGAGTCAGGCGGTGGGGTTCGGCTTCATATAAGGCCAGAGCGAACATACCGTTTAAATGGTCGACGAAATTATCACCGTATGCCGTATGCAAGGGCAGAATGACTTCCATGTCGCCTTTGCTGCGATAAGGGAAGTCGCAGGCTTGTGGCGTGCGTTTCAGTTCCTGATAGTTATAGATTTCACCGTTGCCGAGCAACACACGACGCCCACCTTCCTCGATGATCGGCTGATCACCGGTTTCAAGGTCAATGATGGCAAGGCGTTTGAATCCGGCCTGAAAGCGTTTGTTACCACTCTCGTATTGTTTTTCACCATCGGGACCACGGTGGGTCATGACCTGAAGCATGGCTCTGATGTTGGCTGTTTTGTCAGAGGCACCTGTGGGCAAAAATAATCCGGCGAAACCACACATGTTACAGAACCTCCAAAGAGAGGGTGCCGGTCCACGGCAGGGTGACTTTTGAGGCAATTCGGATAGCTGTTGCCGGCTCGCCGCGTCCGTAGGCTGTCCATCGGGTAATGGGTTCAATGGTGATATCGCCGTCCACAGATAAACTAAATGCAACATCCTTACCGCGCAGCTCAACACCGACATTGGTCTGGGTGACGTCCAAAGGCGTTACAAGCACGCGCGACAGATGATGTTTATGGCTGCCGTCAATTTGATCATTCAATGCCATGGACGTCGGGCTGAATTGCCAATGGCGGCAGATTGTTCGGACATTTTTTAAACGCTTGAATCCGTCATGGCTAAGGCGCAGGGAATTCTCGTGCTGTTCAACCTCGAGGGGCGGCCCGGCGATATGCCGACGGAAGGCATCACAGTAATAGGGTTTGTTGGCCGGATATGGGTCGGCGCCATCAATCAACAGGGTGTTGTGAACCTGGCCTGAGCGATATAGGGCGGCCTCACCGCTTTCACCATAGCTGCCGCGTCCGGGATCGATGAACACGGGTTGATCCTTGAAGTGCAGCTCGAAGCTGCCACAATCTTGATGGCCATGTCCCGGCATGTGTGAAAAACCATCCGGGGAAACATGCCACAAGCCGGACCAGGGAGGGCTATCAAGACGGTGCCAGCCATCTTTGGCCAAGGCCTGAGCATTGCTTTCTTCGGTTGCGTCCAGTGCCTGTAAAACTGATTGTGGCGGCAAGTCCGGCGATATGTCGCCGATCAGGGGAAAACCGCCGGGAAGCTTAAGGCAACCAGTGACATTACGGGCGCGCCGTGCGATGGCCGACAAGGCCTGGGCTTCCGGGCGCTCTATGTCGGCGGCGGCATCGGCGCACTGACTATAGTTGGCCCCGAGCAAGGCGTGATAATGGCTCGACCCTTCACGCAAGATTCCCGAAGATGTAAAAATACGTGCGGCTTCCTCGATCAGAATTAAGCCACCCAGTTCGGCGCACTTTGGCAGACCAAGGGAAAGTCCCAGCAGAAATAGCCCGCGGCCATTATTGGCAAGGTGGTTGGATGTATGATGATCGCCAAAATATTCCAGTCGTTCGGCAATGGCCGGTCCATGGGCGGCGAGGATAGAAAGGCTGTTATTGAGGGGGCCGGGCAAGCCTGTGTGTTGGGCAAAAACCAGAATATTGATTGCTCGTTCTGCCGCCGTGTAGGGGTGCCAGGCCCAGCTGTTATCGGGGATGCCATGATCCTTAACCCAGGCGCGCCAGATTGTTGCGACCCAGACCGGGTCCGCATCTTTGCTAAGCAAGGGCAGCCAGGCGAAACGGTGCAGGGCAAGGTTTGATTCTATATCCTTAAAAGAACGCTGAAATAGCGTTGTCTCATCACCGGGCGTCAGCGTTATAGTTTCGCCAGCAAGAGAAAGACTGATTGATGTGGTTGGTTCAGTATGAGGCAGCTCTTGAAAGTCAGCAGAAGGCGTTTCCAGGTTGAGCGGCAGCAGCCCCTCAAGATAGGGGGGCCTGTGAGCGCGAAAAGCAGGCTCGCCCGGCCATTGACCAAGCGCTCGTCCCGCGAGCCAACGCCGCAGCACCGGGTCGGTTTTTAATTGAAGTATTTTATTTAACAGGGTCGATAGCATGGCTTATTGATCATCATCTAGTAAGAAGTGTTTAGCGTGTGCGCTTGGCGGTGTATATAGGGGGTCGCCATAGGGGTTCAGGCTTTATTTTGTTGGTGTACTAAACACCGGGGTTGCCTTTAACATGTCTCAAGACGTTGCGAAACAAGATGTCCAGGCTTTTTGGGGCTCTCTTTATGATTCCCTTTACGATGACGTGGATCGCGAGCTTACACGGGAGCGTTTGCTGGAAGGCATCGATGACCTTGAGGACATGTTCCGCTTGCGCGACTACATGGCGGTTCACGAAATGCCACTGAAAGACCTTAAGGGTAAAAAGGTTCTTGAAATAGGCCCTGGAGCTGGTGGTCATTCGGCACTTTTTGCCAAGTATGGCGCGATTATGACTAGTGCGGACATTACTTTTTCACGGGCCAAGGCAACACAAGTGAAGTTTGATCTTATGGGAGACATGGCCAAGGATTGTCAGGCAATGCAGTCGGACGCCGAGAATCTGCCCTTTGCCGATGATACCTTTGACATTGTTTATTCCAACGGCGTCTTGCACCACACACCAGATACAGAAAAAGCCATCGAAGATGTCTACCGGGTGTTAAAGCCCGGCGGTCAGGCTGTCATTATGCTATACTGCAAAGACTCATGGCATTACTGGCTCAATATGTTTTTGTGTGTCGGCATTCTGACGGGAAAAATATTTACGGGTCCCAACTGGCTTGGTCGAGCCACGGAATGGGGCGGTAAAAACGTGCAGACTATCGAAAATCCCATAACCCGCTGTTACACAGCCGGGGGCGTGAGAAAACTGTTCACGCCATTCGAGGGCCTAAGTCTCAGAAAAGGGGAATTCTATTTATATTTAACCCCCAAGCTTGGCCGTATTTATCGACGCTGGCAGATCAAACGTTACGGTGTCCATCCAGGCGGCAATCTGGTTTACGGCGAACCGTGGCCTATTTCTTCGCCCTTGGAATTATGGCTGGGCCGCTTTATTGGCTGGGACTGGTTTATCTCCGGGACAAAACCGCTAAACAAATAAGTCGCCTAATACTTTCCCCACAGGATATCAGATTCTATCACCGCTTCCACACGCCCAACATCGTCGGGGCTGTCCACCGACACATAGGGTCGATAGGCAATAGGGGCGATGCGCTGGCGAAAGCCATTGTCGCAAATACGGTTTGAGTCGCAGGATTCGGTTTGCTCGAGAGGGCTTTCCGGGGTTTCGGTAAACCATTTCAGGAAATGCCAGCGGAAGCCAAATATCCCTCCAACCCGTTTTGCCCCAAGCTCGGGCGAGAATTTTTTGCAGTAAGGCACCGGGCTGCGTGATGTGTACAGAACATCGCCCTTCATATCATGAATGATTTTGACGATATCCGGGTTGAGGAAGGTTTCTTCATCGTGGATCGGGACGGCTAGCATAGTGCCACTAACGTCCGGATCTTCATGGAATGGCTTGATGACGGCGTCGATCATGTCCGGGCCAAGAAGTGGCTCGTCACCTTGCACACAGATAACAATGTCATCATCAACCAGATCAACACCACATTTTACGGCGGCTTCTGCAACCCGGTCCAGGGCGCGGGTGTGAGTATCGGCAGTTTGGATGACCGGATATCCCTTGTCCTTGCCAAAATCGGATATTTCCTGATCACAGGTTGCCAAGGCCAGCACGTCCCATCCGCTGTATAGGGCGGCGCGCTCGTAACAATGTTCCAACATGGGACGGCCGGAAATAAGATGAAGGGGCTTGCCCGGAAACCGGCTGGCGGCCATGCGGGCAGGAACGATACCGATTATGCTCACGAGAAGTCCTTTTGAATTATGTTATATAAGGTATGTAATTATCAGAGTTTTAAGGGCTTAGAAGAGTCATTGAAACGGTAAAGGTGTGTAGCTTGACCCTTAAGCCCAGTGACTATAGTCAGATCAGCGATCCCCGTTGCATTTTCGCAATCCAATATCTGCTTTAGCCCCTGTAAGTTGATATTATGAGAGGTTATTTGGGGCAGTCATTTATAACCATAATCGGCTGTTTAGAAGAGCCTAATATGCGATGAATTGTGGGATAGAATAGACATAAATCCTTTAATAACGCGGATTCAAGTTGCTAGTGCATCAGGTGAATCTATATTCATTTATCGGCCATTCGATGATTTTCCCAGAAAGGTATTTTTCAGTTGAGCAAATTAAGGAAGCAGTTATCAAGATTGCTTGGCGACAATGTAGTCGAGCTTGTGGATGTCGGTGCACGTGGAGGTGTATTACCCCATTGGCGCTGGATATCTCCTAAACTGCATTTAACAATGTTCGAGCCTGATCCGACCGCTGCCGCCGAATTGCGGAATGGCGCGACCTCACAAGGTCTCGACTTTTCGGTTATTGAATCGGCTGTGTGGAGCGGTCGTGGCAAGCATACATTGAAGTTAACACGCTCGGGCGGATGTAGTTCTTTAATGGAACCTAATCGTGATTTGTTGAATGAATTTCCGGTAAATGAACGATTTGATATCCTGGAACAATTTGAATTGAATACCAATGCTCTCGATGATGTTTTAAAAGCTGACATCAGGTATGATTTTTTGAAAATTGATGTTCAGGGTGGATCTCTCATGGTTCTTGAAGGGGCCAAGAATTGTCTTGACGGTTTGTTTGGGATGGAGATCGAGGCCGAGATCAAGGAAATGTACAAAGGTGAACCCCTTTTTGGTGCGATACACGAGTACGTTGCCGATAAAGGTTTTGAATTGGTGGATATTCGTCCCACCTACTGGCAGCGAATAACTGCCCAAGATATACCCGGTTGCAGGGGACAGGTGATTTCTTCAGATATGCTATACATGATTTCTCCGCGGGGCTTTGCCGATAGAATGGAGAATCTCAGTAGTTCTGACGTTCTCCAATCCTTAGGACGTTTGCTTATTTGCTGCAGCGTCTACGGACTAGAAGATTGGATGGTGAGTTATATTTCCATATGTAGAGAAAGAGACCTTATCGACAACAACGACCTTATTCAGAAAATCGAGAGCCGGTGCAGGAAGGGCGGCATATTAGCACGATTGCCGACAATACCCGGACAAATGGGGTTCTGCATGGTGCTGAGGGATATTGCCTTTCAGTTGGATAGAAATGGGAAAAACTGGGTCTACCAGGACAACACGTTGGGCAACATGCCTAGAACGCGGTGGACTAATTGGATGCGCCCTTGATAGGACAATATCAATTTTCGATTGTGCCTGAAAGGTCACTGCGGGTGATGCAGCCGCTGTTCTTTAGCAATCCACTAATAAGTTGATCGTCGTCATGAAGAGGATGTGGAAAAGCCATTGTAGCAGCCAGTGTGTGGCTTGACCCTAAACCCCAGTGGGTGATAATACCGCCTTTAACAAGGTGTGCGGAATGCAGAATGAAAAAAGATAGCGATGAGACATTGCGCGACAAAACCGGTTTTTGGATTGGTATATTTTGGTGCGTGGCTGTTTTTGGGTCATACCACTGGCTGAATAAGCCCTATTACATTGAAAAATTGTCCGTCTTTTTTGGGCATTTGAAAGGCTTGATCGGTTAGGTCATGGCGTCTTTCTTATTTGTTCTCTTTATGGCGGCTGTTTTTACAGGTCTCGGCTGGCCTTTGATCAGACGCCTTGATGGTGGCGGGTATTTATCGTCGCCAGAAACGGCTGCTTTTGCCTTCGCGGCAGGCTCGCTGTTCCTGTATTTTGGGGTATTCCTGATTGGCCCTTATCGTCTTGATGGACTTACTATGTGGTTGCTTGTTGCCATCATGATGGTGGCGGCTGTTTTCGGCTGGCTAAAAATGCCGTTGCAGGATGGCTTTACCATTATATCAGGCTTGCCGACACTGGCACGCAACCATCCTTGGACGGCTTGTTTGTGGATTGCTATCATTCTTGTCGGTGGCTCTTCCTTGATTCAGGGAATGGCGCCCCCAAATGATTACGACGCCTTGATGTATCATCTGGCAGTTCCTCAACATGATGTTGAAAGAGGTTTTATTTCCATTCCCTGGGACCGCGCCATTCCGCAAATTATGTTTCCTCAATTAGGGGGCCACATCAGCCGTTTTTCATTGATCACGATGAATGACGGCGTTGCCCAGATGATGCATGGGCTATTTGGCCTGCTGGCTGCCGGGGCAACGGGAATTATTTTGCGCCGGTTGGGATATGGTCTTGATCTGGCCTTGTTGGGATCGCTGCTCTTCCTGGTTTGTCGCGTCGTCATATGGCAGATGGGAACGGTAGAAACCGATGCACCATTAGCGGCCTTCGCCGCATTGGCAATGCTGGCTTACCTGATCTATAGAGAAAGTAGCCGTACAGGACTCATGGTTTTGTTTGGTTTGATGATAGGTAGCGCTATTTTGTTTAAGCTTTTGGGATTTGCCCTTGCCCTTGCATTTGCTCCTTTGATTTTGCCTGACTTGCTTAATAAGAAAATTCCTGTGGTTCCTTTGATAATTGGACCGCTGGTAGCGCTCGCTATTATAACGCCCCATATGATTTACACCTATAATCTGAGCGGAAACCCTATTTACCCGTTGTTTTCGTCCTATTGGATTCCAAATGCCGTAGAAGCTTTCTCAGGCGTAGAAAATAATCTTGGCACCGGTCGCGGCATCGTTGATTTTATCCTAGGCCCGTGGACGATTTTTATTTTGCCCATGCACTATTACGACGGCATGGTATTTGGGGCTCCATATATTCTGGCGTTGGCACCCCTTGCTTTTCTGAAGAAGGGCAACTTTTTAACATGGCGAGCCATATTGACCTTTGTCTTGGCCTACTTCGTGCTCTGGTTCTGGGCGTTTGGTCAACAGGCCCGTTTTTTGTTGCCAATGCTTCCATTTTTGTGTGGCTTGGCAGCGGTTGGTCTTGGTCTTTTATGGGATATGTCATCGATTAGCCGTGTCCGTCGACTAGCTGTCATTAGCATAGTTACCATAATGGGCTTTAATCAGGCGTTGTTTGTCGGTATTTATACTTTGATAAGGATTCCTCCTGCTATTGGCTTAATGGACGCGGCAACGTATCTTGAGCGAACCCCTGCAGTGACGAGATCTTTTTATGGGCCGTGTTCTTATATCGCTGAAAATTTGAAACCAGGCGAACGCTATCTGTCGGTAACAGGTTCATTTCATTCTTACTATTGTCCTCAGGCTTCGGTTGTTCGAAATTACTTTCGTGATGAAGCTCGTTGGTGGCTGTTGGCTAAAGAACCGCCAGTTATGAAAGCGCCTGAATTTATCAAAAGGTTTGAGGAATTGAAGTTACGTTATGTGATTGTTTCTTGGGCTGCTGAGACACGGCGTGACCGACAACAGGCTGAGGGATACGCAGCACTGAAAAATATTGCAGCTAAACCACAAGTATTTACGACAGGGACGGATTCAAGGTTTGCTGACTATCTGGATCCGGCGATCCGGGTTTTGGAACCAGTTTTCCGTGGTCCTATGACGGCTGTTTATGACGGTCCAACAGTGTTGGACGTTCTTCGTCGACAACAAAAACCTTAAAAAAACTTATGGAGTTGAAAGGGTCGGGGTTTCACTAAGGGACCACTTGTCTTTCCAGTCTGTATCGGCGCAATAGATTTGGTAAACTAACTGCATGGTTTTGAAAGCTTCTTCCGACGTGCCATTGCGGATTGCTCCACCATTCAAAATAGCACCCGCGAATTCTTCTATTTCGTCAGACCATGAAGGATCGTTTTGATAATGGATGATTTCCTCATCTGGGTCGCCCCGGTCACCATCTCGCATGCGGGCAATAGTCAGTGTTTCATCGCCATAACTTTTCGAGCCTGATAAAATGCCACTTAGGATCAAGGTGCCTTTCTGCAAGGTAATTTCTAGATTGAACCGGTGACGCCATTGGGTTCCCGATGAATGAAGCATGGCAACCACACCATTTTTAGCGCGCATTATGGCGTAGGCATTGTCTTCAACATCATGCTTCCAGTAATCGTTGGAAATGAAGCTGTGGATATCACTAAATTCACCGGAAAAAAGGCGGATCAGGTCAACCATGTGGATGCCCTGGTCGAGCAAAATGCCACCGCCGGAAAATTCCCGTTGGACCCGCCAGTCGGAATCCTGACTGAAGGTTACCAGTTGGGATTTTCCATAAACGCTGCGCAGGTTAATGACGTCTCCCAATTCACCCGACTTCACAATGTCAAGTGCGCGTCGGACGGAATCATGATAGCGATGATTGAAACCGTATTTTAGAACAAGATTGGCATGCTTGTGTTCACAATTAATGACGCTTTGAATATCGTCCAGGTCCCGACCTGGCGGTTTCTCACAAAAGACGTGTAAGCCTTTTTCAAGCCCGGCGACGGTAACCTCAGCGGCCATATCGTTGCTGATGCAAACGAACAGAGCATCCAGATCTTCCCCCAATAATTTTTTGTAGTCAGGATAATGGTGTATCCCGTCTTTTAGAGAGCCTGGTTTATCGAAAGTTTGATCACAAACGGCGACAACGTTCATATCATCGCGCAAATCCATAACGCCATGGCGACGTTTGCCGACAACGCCGTAACCGGCAATACCGACACGAAGGGGCTTATTCATTGGATGAGCCGGGTGTTCGGTATAACTCGGAAACTATTTCGTTGATTTGGCCCAAGCGTTTGGACTGCTCAACGCTATCAACCGTTACCCAGTCACTGGCTTCATCGGAACGATAAAAGGCGTGTAATAGTTTGAGGGTAGAGATGCAATCCTCGCGGCATACCGGGTAGGGGGCGTCGCCTGCGAAATGCCCAACGATATCCCTATACATTTCCGAATGGCCAAACCCGTAGACCGCGCCATGGCCCTTGATGCCGATGAAGTCTTCACTGTTGCTGGCGCAGGCTTCAGGGTCGGGGGTAAAGACTTGTAATTCATTGACGGCAACGCCGCCAATTTGGGCTAGGCCCTTTGAGCCAACAATGGAAAGTGATGCTTCAAAGTCGTCTGGACGAGCAGCGGTCGTGCCTTCCAGTACACCGACGGTTTTATTGTTATAGCTCATTGTTGCAACGACGGTGTCTTCGACTTCTATGTCGGCACCCAAGGTTCGCATGGTGGCATTTACACTTGCCACCTCGCCGCCTAAATGACGCAAAAGATCCACATGATGAATGCACTGATTTGTCAGCGCCCCGCCATCGTGGGAGAATGTACCGCGCCAGGGGGCCATATCATAATAGCGTTGCGGGCGGCACCAGCGTATCCGAATTGAGACAATGCGAATATCGCCGAGCTCGTCTTCTGCGATGGCCCGGCGCACGCGTTTGACGGCTTTGTTGTAGCGGTTCTGAAATACGGGGAAAATATTTACACTTTTTTCATGGGCTAGGGCGAAGGCTTCTTCTGCGTGTTCGGGACGCATGAAGGTGGGCTTTTCAACAATCACATGCTTGCCATAATTTCCGATGATGTCCAGTGTGTGTTCCCAGTGCATGCCTGACGGCGTAATGACGGCGACGATATCAATTTCAGGATGGGCCTCAAACATTTGATGGTAGTTGGTGAAGACAGGGACACCGTATTCATCGCCGTAATCTTGCGCCTTTTCTTCGGCCAGATCACATACGGCAGCAAGGGAAACGCCTTCGGTATTGGTGATAGAAAGGCAATGATGACCGGCAACGCGGCCGCAGCCGATCAGGGCGACTTTGAGGTTTTGTGAACTCATGGTGTTGTTTTATCCATTTGAAGGCTGGCTTAGCAACCTTCTATTCCCCATAACTGTCGAAGCGTTTGGTCCGTGCCTTCTGGACCACCTTGCGAATGGGTATTTGTAGCTGTTCGGGTAGCAGGTAGAAAGCTTTGCGTGCCGCATTTTTTGCCCGAAAACGTGACGGATTATTGTCCGTGTCGCGGTGTTGCATTAGCACCCGACGTAATTGATTGAGGTAAATTTCTGCATCTTCAAAGCCTTTTTTGTGGACCTTTGGTAAGGCGTGATCAATGGCAGCGAACATGGCATCAAATTGCTTTTGGCTGAAAGTCAGGTAGCGTTTTTGAAAACCGACTTCTTGATAAGGATTGGCAACGAGAAGAATCAAAGGTTCCGCATCATAGGAAAGAGCAAGGTCAATGAAAGAGTCTATCTCATCGCAATTGACGCTGTTAAGTGTCATGGAAAGGGTAAAGGTAAAGCCTTTGGTTTTTTTCAATTCCCGCAACTTTTTCAGATTGGTGATAACCGTATCCCATTCAGCATTTCTGCCTCGCACCCGCAGAGTATCGAAACTTTCAGCTGTGGCGGCATCAAGGGACGCGGCCATGCAGGTGATCGGTAAACGCTCGATGGTGGCGTAGACTTTTTCAGTTAGAAGGGTTGCGTTGGTAATAAAGTAGAATCTGGTCTCAAGATTGGCATTGTGTTTTTCCAGGAATTCCAGAACTGGTTTGAAGTAAAAAGGCTCACCGCCAAAGGGCATAACGACCTGTGCCTTGGCGGCGTATTCAGGCAGTTCCGCCATAAACTTGTCAGGAAGCTTGATGCGCATTTTGGCATCTTCGCGCTGATAGCAATGATAACAGTCCAAATTACAGGCATAACTGTAGGTAAATCGTAGCCAGCGCGGGACCGATTGCAGCAAAATTTTACCTTCAGCAAATTCAGCATCGTTTATTTCTGCATTTAGGCGTGGCTCACCGTCCTCGCTAAGTTCATCCACCCAATCAAGCGTCTCGTATTTTTTGCCGCCTTGTAAAACGGGGCATGTGTGGGGACACATCGCATAAGCGCCTTCGTCACGCATGCGTTTACGATTTTCCTGAAAGGTTTCACCGTTCCAGATTTCCTCAATTGATGCCTCGTTAACATTGCCAAGCACGATATCGTTATTGCAACACATGGTGACCTCACCATTCGGATTGTTAATCTCAAAGTGGGCCCACGGGTGCTTACAGACAAATTTTTTCATAAAGTAGAGATCCTATACGGCGGCATTGTTGCTACCTAGCTCATGTGGGTTTGGGGGCGCAAATTGTTAAGTGTTTAATTCTTTTTGCCAAAGGGCCTGATCAACTGGAGAATAAATGGATTCCCAATTCAGCGGGTCAGGTATTTTGGCCTGATCAAGGGCATTGCCTAATGTGTCTATGGATACAGGTTCAGCCTTGGCGCCTTCAGGAAGGACGTTGATGGCGACACGGTCATCCGGCCTGAAGCGAAATGTTGGAACACCAGCGAGTAACCCTTCTAGGCCGGATGTTCCTGTCCCGTAGAAAACAGCACTTAAGCCCTGCTGTTCGGGAATGGTGTGGTTTGTCAGTGAAATGTTCTCTGTCTCTTTAATGTTCTGAGGATAAAGAGGATGAATTTTGACAATGAACTTCCGACCCGGCTTAACGGCGGACTGTACAGCGAGCATCATTTGTTCAGTAATGGGGGCGAAGCTGGAAGTAGCGACAAAAACCGGCCCATCGGCATCATAGTAATTGCCGTCGAAGCGCGATATGCGAAACGCGCCGCCAATACAAAGTTGATCTGTCGGAATTCCCCATGTGAGTAGTTGATCGTGATATGCGGGGCCAGAGCAAATGATACGATCAGGAATACTTGTAAGGCCGTCCGGGTTTGAAGCCGGTCCTGGATTAAACTGGTGCGGGCCTATAACCGCGTGTTGGTAGCCCCTAGTTTTTATGTGTTGGCGTTTTGCACTACGACAAAATTCACGCTCCCATGGATGGTTCTCCCATGGCCAGACAACTGTTTTGGGGCGCTGGCTTTTAAGCCACCTTTCCTGACAATGCATCTGCCAGTAATTGGCAGCAGGCGCAGCGGTGGCATTTTCAAAAGTGACGGCGCGCCGCAGGATCCAATTGTAAGGACCTTCCAGGTCACTTGGGCCTGGCTGCCAGCGCTGGAAAAATAGGAAAGGTGCAAATAAGATAGAGCCCCAAGCATGCAATCCAGCGGTTCGTCCATCCTTTGCTAGTTCCAGGGTTAAGTTAACATCCCCATCGGTGTGAACCATGCGACCAAGAGCTGGCATATCGTCCATCAGTGAGCCAAAGTAGGCGTCGTGGCCTTCAGTGTTACTGCCGGGGTGACCATAAACAAGAAGCGTGTTTGTACCTTGAACGTTATTGGCTCGTGATTTACGCAAACGTATATGAGCGACGATAACGCTAATGGTTAATTTGACCCGGGCAAACCAACCGCGAGTCCAGCGCTTTAGTAATTGTGGAAAAAGTGGAGGGGCCTGGCCCGCCTCTACACCTTTTATGCTGGCTAGTTGACGGAATATCCAGGGATCATCACAAACGACGAGACAGCGTACCGGCGCGGAGGCAACTGCTTCGGTCAATCGGGACCAGGCCATCATCAAGCCAAAATCACAATTATAGGAAGCGGCTGTTGGCATATGGGCGAGACGGGCCGAGGGCGTCTGTCCCAGTTTATGGCCCAATGCCCACCAGTCATCGCGTATATCGTCAAACGTTTCCTCAAGGCGCTGGCCGAGGTTGAGAAGTTTGTGCTTAGGGTCAAGATTAGCGCTGGTTCCTGTTATAGCAAACCATACCCATTCACCTTCTATGGAAGGCAGGTCAGTGGACTGGTGGAGAAGAACAGACACTAATTATTACAACCAGTCACCGCCGGTGAGGGGCAGCATTTGTCCATCAATAAAGCCTGCCCAGCCGGATAAAAGATAAACCATAAGTGCTGCCGCCTCGTCTGGGTGACCACCGCGTTTCAGGGGAACCATTTCGGCACGTTCTTGCATATCTTTTTCAGACTTGTTGTGCCAGCGCTCATGAAAGCCACTGGCGATGTAACCAAGGCGAACACCGTTGACCAGAATATTATCCGGTGCCCCTTCGCGGGCCAATCCCTGGACCATACATTCTGTGCCGCGTTTGGCGATGGCGTAGGGAAGCGAAAGCGCACTGCCGCCGTGAATTGCAGATTCAGTACCTGTTAGCACGATGCGGCCACTGGTCTCCTGATTTTTCATATGTGCCATTGCGGCTTGGGCGAGAAAGAAGGGCTGATTTAGGTTAACGCCGATTTCACACTCCCAGTTGCTTCCTGAAATATCTTTCCAGTGGCCTGTTGTTTGAATGGATCCGGATAGGACGACAAGGGCGTCGATGCCGCCGGCCTTGTCGACAAATTCGTCGACCAGAGCCCAGCAGTCCTGTTGGTTCTCAAAGGTGCGCTTGAGCGCAATAATTCGGTCATCATCAATGTCAATGGAATGACTTGCGCCATGGGCGCCTATGATACAGTCTGACCCCTCCATCAGCATGGCGACAAGGGCCCGGCCGAGACCGCCAGTCGCCCCGGTGATCAGAATGCGCTTGCCGCTTTCGACCCGGGGAATCCAGTCGGGACGGGTGAAGGTGCTTTTCATGAGTAGTACTCCTTCAGGACATTGATACTTTGCGACAGCGCCACCAGTGGGGCGTCCTCGCCAATCATCTTCTGTTCAATTGAAACATAACCGTCATAATCGGTCTCATTGAGGAAATGGGCCATTGTCTGATGGTTTATATTTCCAGATGTTCCAAGCACCCCCAAGTCTGGCTCGTTGGCATGAACGTGGACCAGATAGGGGGCGGCGTCGGTGAAAACATTTTTGCTTAACTCGCCAGTAGTGACCAGCGCTTTGGCATCCAGTTGTACGCGAAGGGATGGATGGTTAAGAGTCTTGACCAGCCGCATGGAATCATAAACAGAATTAATAAAATCGGAATCCTGTGGGGCCAGTGGCTCAAAACAAAAGACAGTGCCATGGTTTTCTATGCGCGGGATCAGCTCAGAAAAGAAGGCTTCGGCTTCGGCGAAGGCATCTTCCAGGGGCAGTTCGCCGCGTTTGCGCCCACCACCGTAAGTCAGAGTTTTACCGCCCAGGTCGCGGCACAGTTTCGATAGGTGTTCCATGAAATCGAGGGTTTGCACCCGTGTCCGGATATCACGAAAAAGGCCTAGCTCCGGCTGGTCGTAAAATAGGGAATGAAGACCGACAACATCAAGACCGGCATCTTCGATCTCCTTTCGGTAGGCTGTCACATCGCTTGAAACGAGTCCGTGCCATGTGTCTTTCCATACCCGACTCGGGGCGATTTCAATGCCTTGCAGTCCAAGTTTTGCTAAAGCGATGAGTTCCGAACCATGGTCAAAAGATGGAAGGCCTATATTAGAGGCGGCTAATTTCATATGGTCAGATTGGTAGTTGTTTGGAATTGGTGGAGAGGGCTTCGTCTGTAAAGCCATCGTTTTGAGTTACCCGGCGAAATTTTTTATTTGTGGCGATAAGCTCTTTGAAAGTGCTGATAGCTTCTATACGGCCATTGTCCATGAACACGATTTTGTCACAGTGTTTGATCGTTTCCAGGCGATGAGCAATGATGAGTATAGTCTTGTCGCCGGAAAATTCCTGGGTCGCCTGGCTGATTTCGCGTTCCATTTCGTTGTCGAGAGCAGCCGTAGCTTCATCGAACATTAATACAGGGGGATCACGGTAAAGGGCTCTGGCTATTGCGACACGCTGGCGTTGTCCGCCTGATAGCCTGACTCCACGCTCTCCGACGATGGTCATAAGGCCTTCGGGTAGCTCGTTTATAAGATCAATCAAATGTGCCATTTGAATGGCGTTGTTCAGGCGTTTTTCGTCAATTGCATTATCATCAATACCGAAAGCAATATTTCGCCGCAGGGTGTCATCGAACAGATTAATTTGCTGAGGCACATAACCAATCTGTCGTTGCCAGGAAGAAAGTTCATTGCACACCTCGACGCCGTCTATCAAAAGCCTTCCTTCGTCCGGGTTGAGAAATCCTAGTATGATGTCCATCAAAGTTGATTTGCCAGCACCGGATGATCCGACGAAGCCGACGGATTCTCCTTTGGCGATGGTAATGTTGATGTCCTTCAGGGCATGGCGTTCGGCTGTTTCATAGGTGTAGGACACATAATCTAGTTGTATGGTGTCTGTGAACGTCGCGCACTGGGTGGATTGCCTATCATCGTTCTCCGACATTATTTTGGCATAACGGGTTCCCTCGATGAAATCCTTGTACAGGGTGTCGATGAAGGCGACTCGATGACGAATTTCCGTGATATTGCTTAAGGTTCTGTTGAGTGACGGCATCAGCCGAAGCCCGGCCATTCCGAAAAGGCCGAGCATACTGATAATGTCATCGGACGTCCTCTCCATGCTAAACAAGCTCAGCACAATAACAAGAAAGCCGATAATCACGACGGTTTCGATTAGCAAACGCGGAATGTGCATGGCGGTTGCCGACCGGCTCATGTAGGTGGCGCGGTCCATGGAATGCCGGGCGACATGCTGATTCATATAACTGTATGCGTGCATCAGTTTAATGTCCCGGATTCCCGCTAACGACTGATTGACCCACTTGATCAGATCACCTTCTAACACCATGGAAAGCCCCCCCCACCTTCTGAAGACAGGGCCGGCGATGTTGTAATAGACGATGCCAATGCTGCCAAGCAGTGCCACCGTTCCTAGTGTCACAACAGGTTCAACCAGGACCAGCATGGTGAAGGCGGCTATCATTAGCAGTACTTCCAGCAAGGTGAACAAAACAATTCGTAAAGAATCAAATGTTTGCCAGCAGCCACTTGTCAGGTTTCGCAATAGTTCGGCGCTATTGTGGAGATAGTGAAAATCCAGTGGCCGCGTCATATAGAGAGAATGCATCTTGGCGAGAAAATCAGCGGCCCCCTTTTGGACAGTGCGGTTCATAACAAACATCATCCCCAGAAGACCAATGTTCTTAAGAACGAAAAGGAGTGCGAAGATACTGACAATCCAGGTTAATGCATGTTCACTTGCCGCGCCGGGCAATATGGCCAGCAGCTGTGCCGCCAGACCAGTACTGTTATCGCCCTGCATTAACACCTGGATCAGGGGTAAGATCATGCCGATGCTAAACATTTCAAGCAGCATCAACCCCATCATCGGTAGTGAAAGCAGGGCAAACCGGACCCGCAAGGACGGATCCAGCAAGGCATATAATTTGCGGATGGTATCAGTCATTGCTACTGTTCATTTTAGGGACGGTATAAAAATGTTGCGCTTTGTAGCACGCCGGTAGAAAAGGTCGTAAAAATATATAATCCGGCGCATGGGATGATAGAAACTTACTAGTACCTTTCGTAGTTCTCCCTTGGTGATCGCAGCCAATAGGTAACCCGGTGATAAGTAGCGACGTTCATATGTGGTGGGGAGTAAAATAGCCAAAATTACAAAAATAGCATATCCAATTCCCGATTTTCTCTCATACTCATAAGAGTAGATTTCCAACATATCGGAAAGTAAATATTCAAGTAGCACAAGGTCAATTCGGCTGAGTTTTTCTTTCCAATTGTTGCGGATGACCGTGGGCGAAAACCCTCGCTCATTTTCAGCCACTTTGGAGGTAGACAACCGGTCGCCCCACCAGCGTAATCCGGCCCATGTCGAACGAGTAAGACAAACATCATAAGAAATTCCAAGCCAAAGGCAGAGATTATGAAGTGTGGCTTCATTGCCTAAAGATTCGAGTTTTAACATTCGTACTGAATCGGGATTATGGATCAACAAATCTTTTTGTTCATCAATGGCACGTTTGAGAATGTAAAGGGGGTAGGAAGGGTTATCGGTTTTTGCTTCATAGCGCCGCCAGTGTTCGACCCCCGATACAAAATTAGCACGGGGATCGCGTGTCATGCAGATGATCTTACTGTCGGGAAAATCAGTTAGAAACGGGTGCAATCGATTAATTCGATGTTGGTGGTGGAGAAACAGTCGTTTCTTTTCGATGTTTTGATCCAGGCAGAGGGCATAGGCGACATAAATAGCAGTAATGAATTTGGTTGAAGTAACCTCTCGTAGAGCCATTAAACCAAGTATGTGGTTTCGGAAAACGCCGATATCGATATCAATTGAAGCATCACGATTTTCGCCCAACTCCCCTTTACGTTCCACCACATCATAACGCGATTTTAGTTGTTTAATGTGAAGGCCTATAAATTCATCAACAATATCTTCTGTTTTTAGATCTCCTCCGTAATTTACAGATTTTGCGGTGGCCCAGAAGTCATGGAAATAAAATTGGCCATTGAAAACAAAAACCTCTGGATGAGAATCGAAAAGGCTTTGTAGAAAATCCGTTCCGGTACGCCCGGTTGTCACCAGTGCGAACCAGGGAAGATCTTCAGCCATCGCCCAGATTTTTAGGTAGTCGGGAGAAGTTTTTTTGTTCATAAACTTTGAATGGATTGTTTCGCTCGGGTTGAGCATGCGAACAGGAATTGCTTAGCAGTAGGATTGGATCGGGCTTAGGAAAGAGGCATCCCGTACTCCAAATCGGCTGTATTGGGGGCTTCTGCATTGGAATTGTCTTGTGGGGCGATGAAGTACTTTTCCATATACTCTTGCCTAAGGTCATTGAAAATGCGGTTCCCCTCGGGTGTATTGGGTTCAGCGCGGCGGATATCTGGCCACCGGCTTTTCGGCATTCTCACATATAAAACAAAAGTTTTCTTCAATCCCTCGATCTCTTCGATCGGGTACTGATCCATGTGTAAAATTGAATCATCAGTAAGGCATTTGGTTATGGTTTCCGGTTTTACCAGACCCAGCATTTCGCAGGTCTTACGAAGTGGCGTGCCATGAAAGGGGACGAAAGAGTAGATGTTTTGGTTATCGGAATCGATGTGCCGGTTAAGCTCTACTGTATCCATAGCCAGCTCGCGTGTTTCGTAGGGGAAGCCTGTAATGTTATTAATTGAGAACTGAATATCGTATCGCTTCGGAATTTTTAACTTTTCTATTATATCGGCGTTGGAAAATTTACGTTGTAAATGTTTTGCGCGGAACTCTTCATTTCCGTGCTCAAGACCAAATGAGATGCGGTGTAGACCGACTTCGGCCAGACGTTTAATTCGTTTATCTGTTAACGTTTCTGGGCGTGTTTGAATCCAAAAGGGCAAGCGAATATCTTCGTACATTTCGCAGAATTCATCGAATTCGCGATTTGACAAAGCAAGAAAAGTGTCAGCCCAAAAATAATTGTATTCGACTTTTAGTTCGCGTTTGGTCCACAGCAATTCACGGTGAACAAGGTCCATGCGTTTTTTTCGAAAGAAACTTTCATTGCCTAAGTCTTTATATAAGTCGACTTGATTAGGGGAATTACAGAATGTGCATTTGTAAGGGCAACCACGAATGGTTTCGACGGGCAACATGCGATAAACCTTGCCTGCCATTGGTCGGTACAAACGAGCTTCTTCAAACAACTCGACGTCAATCATCGGGTTTTGATTTATATCTACAGGGTTTGAGATTGGATTCTTGATGATCTCACCGTTCTTCTTCTTGACCCAAAGATTAGTTACTTTCTCGAACGTGTTCCCATTTTCCAAATTGTTACAAATATCAATTAAGGAATTTTCCCCCTCACCGACACATACCGCATCAATCAGACGATGCTTGATGACGAGTTCAGGCGCAAAGGTAGCGAAAACGCCCCCTACAAGTACGGGGGTCTGGGTGCGAACAATATAACCCTCGACAGATTCAATCAGTTTTGTTCCCAACTCCCACATATCTTCTGTTGTGGACATGGCAATCAAGTCAGGTTTGAAATTTTCAACTTGCTGCTGGATATCATCCCGCCATGATGTGGTTCGCATGGTAATGCCACGTTCCCCCATGTCGTAGGGAACAACGTTTAAGTTGTCCATTTTTGTACCATCAGAATCGACTCCATGACCGACCTGATAATAAGTGGCGTCGAATAGTTCGACCTTGTGACCGCGTTCTTTAAGCAGGGCCGAAAACAGTGCGATAGCCGGCGGCAACATGTTCATGCCGTAGGTATTAGGATAAATAAATAGGACGTTGATGCCCATGGGTTATTGTGCCTTTTAAATAAGTGGGTTGGAGATTACCTGTCGAGCTTAGTGAGTCCGCAAGACTAAAATATGCATCTTGGGTGACCGGTACAAGTGTTGTTCAGTCAGAAATGAATTGTTGGGCTAACTCTTTTGCGCAATTTTTATTTTTTCCCTGGCCCAGTCAGCAAATCGGGTAAGCCCCTGATGAAGTGTTATCTTTGCTTCGAATCCCAAGTACTTTTTTATACTTGAAACATCGGGATATACACCTAATTGATCTCCTGGTGTTGAGCCCTCGACAAACCACTCGCTTCCGGGAGTGATATTCTGAATGGTCTCTAGCAGTTCCCTAATGTAGGTCTTGCGCCCTGTCCCTAAATTCAAGGTTTGGCCGTCCGCACGATCTGTCATTACCGCGCGCGACCATGCATCCGCGACATCACCAACTTCTATAAAGTCACGAAATCTATCTGGGCTTCCCATAACCTGAATTTTTTCTCCTTCAAGGGCCTTGCCTAGGAATACTGCAACCATTCCCCGTGGGGGCGTGCCGGGATAATATTGACCCGGTCCATAGACATTGGGCATGCGAAAAATAATAAAAGGCAATTGGTCCTGGAAAATTCTCAAGTACCTTTCTGCAGCATACTTTGCATTGGCGTAACAGGTAAGCGGATCACCGGACATATATTCATGGACGACACCGTCCTTGTTTTGGTCTCCATAAACAGTCGTCGAACTAGCCAGCACGAGTCTCTTTGCGCCGATCTTAATACCAAACTTGATTAGGTTAATTGTAGACCCGGTATTTTCCATTAAATCTTCCAAGGGAATATTATGGCTGTGTGATCCAGAAGCATGACCGGCGATATGGAGGATTACATCGATATCTTCCGGCAAGGCGTCATAAAAATCCGGATCTGATAAATCGCCATCAAAAAACATGACACCGTCGGGTACCGCATCGGGGCGCCCGGCAGAAAAGTTATCGACGCCAACAACATCATGGCCATCGTCTAGCATGCGTTGGCCCACATGGGATCCGATAAAGCCGGCAATTCCAGCCACCAAAATTTTCATGGCTCTCATTTCTCCTTGTTAAGTATAGCTACGACGGTATCAGAATGCCCCGCGCGGATAAGGGCTTGTTTGTATTGAGCCTCGATTTCACTGCCGAGAATTTCCGTAAAACTGCCAGCCCCGCCAGGTTTACGATTTTGCACCCATGCGAGATGGTTGGACAAATCATAACGCTGATCAAGGCGAATCTCGTATGAACAGTCCAATTTGCTCACAAGATTTTCCAGGGACTTTGCCGAAAAATACCAATAGTGAGCAAGGACCCAGTAGAAGTTCTCTAGTTCGGGAATATCGTAGACCGTTATAAGCGCGTCATCGACACACGGGGCTTCCAATATAATTTTCCCCTCGGGGAGAAGAATACCCAGTTGCTGCTTAATAAATTGTTGTGGGTCATTAACGTGCTCAAGAACGCCGTAATGGAGGATTAGGTCAAATCCGTCGCCCAACTCCTCGCTTTCAAGGAGATCGTCCGTCCAGTTAAAACAGGTAACTCCACGAGAACGAATATATTCCGAAAACATCAGTGACGGCTCAATCGAGACAACGTCGAATCCCATTTCGATCAGGGGAAATAACATGAACCCGGAGGAGCTTCCGATTTCAAGAATTCGACCTGGTTTTTCCGGTAAAAATTCTTTCAGGGCTTTCAGACGGCGCTGGCACTCGGGTTCATTTCTTTGAATATGTTTTTCCGGGTCGTGCCAGTATCCTGTTGGACCACCTCTTTTATCCATGAAATTTTCAAATTCTTTTTCATAGAATGATTTGTGTTGTTCCTCGGTCATGCGCGGATTTACATAAGCAATATCACACTCTTCGCAACGATAAACAGCCTGGGTCGGCTGGCCACCCCAAACAAAACGACTAATGGGAAACTGTGTCTGAATTCCGGATCCGCAGAGCGGACAATTTTGGGGGACGCCCATACTTTAACTCTCCATGTAATTTTAATGTCTAAAAAAGCGAAGGAATAAAAAATATAACCTGCGGCTTGCTGGTTTAATCCGTCGCAAATAATCGATCAAGACGTATTGGCAATCTTTTATATAGGAAATTCGTTCCAGGCGGAGCGAGGTTTTTCAAGTTCCGGTAGGCCGAGATCCTGGCGGAGCTTGTCGCAAAAAGCCTGTCCTGAAAAATCTATGAATTTGGCAATTCCATCGACAGGATATTGCCACTGATTCGATTCAATACCTTTGATTCTATTCACTGCGGCCTCACCGGAATTTACACAAAACCCCGGAATCTCACGAAGTATTTCAGGCTTGCGAGTTGGAGAAACATCGGTGGCCATAGAGTAACAGCCAAACTGCGCCGCCTCGATAACAGCAGTTGAAGGATCGCTGAACACATAACGGGCCTTGCCTAAAAGAGAATAGATCCGACCCTTTTCCAATAGAACATTTTTTAGGCCCTGCATACATGCGTTGATGAAGGGCTGCCCGGCTTCGGTGTCAATGAAGTTTGACTTAACCTGGAGCAGAATACGTCGTTTGGGAAAATTCTGGGCAAGGGTCCTGACCAATTCAATCAGACCGGGTTCAACGAGAAAAGAAGAGCACAACACAAGAATATCATGTGGCTTCTCTTGAAGACGGAGTCTAAAGATTTCTCGTGATGCCCTGAAAGAGCCAGTTCCAACAACGGTGATATCGTGATTCCATGAATCTTGGCAGTAATATTCATAAAACCCCAAGCCAAGGACATAATATCTGTCAAATGCAATATGCCGAAATTCCGGATAGCTGGTGCCAAATGTCAGGTAGCTGTGACAGACACCCCAGGATTTTCCTCCGTGTCGGTGCAGTTCGTCTCGACGCAAGATGTGGCGGGGATCATATGTATCTCGCCCCCAATATACTTGAGGCCGATAGCGGTTGAACAATGCCTGATATTCAGCCCGCCGCAAGGGCATGGTAATAAGACGGTAAAACAGAGCGGGTGATGAGTTTCCCTGAATTTTATATAGTGTGACAGTTTCTTTAATTAGGCGTCCAAGTAAATTGAATGTTTCGTGCAGCCCTAAAATTCCGTCGGTAGGCGAACAAACAATGTGCGGGCTATTAGAATCAAGGAGTTTTTTTTGGATGGCTCGTGTGCGCGCAACGAGCAGAATGTCACCACCTTCCTCGACCTCCTTTATCAAATCATCGTCATCAGCATCGCTGATATAATCGGCAGCGAAGAATATAGATTTTGGGGGTTCAATCGAAAATCGCGTGCGGCAAACCGCCCATATCATGGCGACCGCCAGATGAAGAACCATTTGAAAAGCATTGATCAACCGTTCCGGAACATGTGAGCGCTTTATGCGGGGGTCTGCACCGTTTTTCCCAACAACGGCTGTGGCCTTGGCTATATCGGAAGGCAAGCCAAAAATTCGAGCCGTACTGGGGATCTTATTGAGCAGTTTTGGGAGGACAAATAGGGTAACTAGGCTTTGACTGAGATGAAGACTGGTGACATGACGATAGGTACGTGCATATTCGGGCATCAGACGACAGATATGCTCAAACTCATAGTACTCGGCCTGCCATGGCTCAATAGCGGCAAAAACATTATGGAAATGCACCCTTTGGTCATAATCCAATTCTGGAATAAGTTCGGGAACAAGTTCCCGAATATCCCGGACCTTCCCTTTCGCGGAAAGAATCTGCACCAGTTTACGTATTGGAGTGGCTAATCTGGGCACCACGGGAGCCACATCCAGCACAATGGGTTTTTGTCCCCTGATGGCGGAAATTAGAAACCAAATCGCAGAAAACTCGTTAAGGCTGTAGATATTAAATTTATTGTCGGACAATTCAATCAGGCCTTAATTATTTGAGACATTACTATCGTCAAGTCCTTCGTCAACATGCTTGATGCAGGACACCAGTCCCTGCCCAAGATCGATGAAGCTGGACAAGACCAGCTTTCGTGCAATGTTCGGATGATATGAATAAGGCGTTACCTCGTAGTGGCCTTCCCGGGGTTCATCGGCAAAGATAATTTCTATCTCGTCGTTCAGTATTTCCTGGATCATTCTCAAGACATCACGTTGGCGTAGTTTTTCGACTCCGGTCAGGACCGTGTGCTGGTCAATGAACTCATCATCTTCGACAATGTTAACGGAAAGCCTGGCGGCGTCGGCGGCGTGAATATATTCCCTGACTTCCTCGCCGTCTCCGTTGTGGATAATGCGCTTTGTTGTAAGGGCCTGGCGCAACATTCGATAAACGCCGTTGTGATCGTCGGCTCGTTCGCCGTATAGCGAACCGTAGCGGATGATGCTGTATGGTAAACCAAAGCGCTTGGCATATTCTTCAATGATTTTTTCTGACGTTAGCTTGCTGATGCCGTAAAATGATCCCTTGTTAGAGAAGGCATAGGCGCTTGAAGCATAGACAAAACGATCCAGCGATATTTCACGGACTGCCTCAAGAATGTTAATGTTGCCGATAACGTTTTGTTCAATGGTCTGCTTGGGCAAGTGTATGGACTCATCAATATCAGCAAGACCGGCGAAGTTATATATTATCGCAGCCTCATCAATTACGGCTTTCACATTATTAGGATCGAGAATATCACAGATTCTGAAGGTTTGATCTTTCCTCAAGTATTGAGACTTTTCAATATCTGCGACCACAACATCGTAACCTCGATGCGTAAGTTCATCAGCGACGTAGCTACCAAGGAATCCACTGCCCCCAAAAACGACAACTTTTTTCATTTCCCAAAAAACTCCTTGATGTGGCCAATGGCGCTCATACCCATGGCCATGACGGCTTCATCGGCATTGCCGCCGATATGGGGGGTGCAAAATAAGTTGGGCAGTTGTAATAGTTCCATGTCTGTCGGCGGTTCTTCTTCATAAACATCAAGCGCGGCGCCGGCGATTGTGCCGTCGATCAGGGCATGCTTCAAATCCTCGCCGTTGACGATGGGCCCGCGAGCAGTGTTGATGACAAAGCCCGTCTGCTTCATGCGGGACAATGTTTCATTGTTGATTAAATGGTGTGTCAGGTCTGTCAGCGGTGTGTGGATGGTAATGAAATCGGCCTCTTCAAACATCGTTTCCTTATCAACATGCTCGACGCTAAATTCATTACAAAAGTCGCTTTTGTCGATGATGTCGTTGCCAAGAATGCGGCACCCGAAGGGCTGTAGAAGCTTGATGATTTCGCTTCCGGTAAAGCCCAGCCCAATGACGCCGACGGTTTTATCGGAAAGCTGAAAACCGCCATCCTTGTTCCACTCACCGTCCATCAAATCTATTGATGTCCTGTATAAATTACGGGCCAAAGCGAGCATGAAGCAAAGGTCCATTTCTGCGACCGAGCGCTTGTTGACGCCGCCAGTCCAGCCGACAGCGACGCCGTGATTTTTACAAGATTCTTGATCCAGGTTATCCAGACCAACGCCGAATTTTGAAACAATTTTTAAATTTGGACAGGCTGCCAGGACCTCGTCATCCACTTCCTCAAGGCCCAGCACCACGCCGTCGGCATCTTTCAGATAGTCGATCAGTTCGCCGCGCGTGTATTTATGTCCATCATCATTGAACACCGCGTCGGGAAAGGCCTCTAGCAGAGTCGCGCGCAATTTGGGGTGTTTTGAGAATGAGGTCGAGGTCGCTTTAATTTTCATATTGGGTTCTCAGACCATCATCGGTCATGGTCAGGATGACTCTTTCAAGATCATACGGGGTGTCAACGCTCAGGGTTTCATGATCCATGGGGACCATGCGGATTTTGCCGCCATTTTCAATAATGCGAAGCATGTCTACGGATTCGATCTGCTCCAGCGGTGTCTGCGGTGTTTCATTGTATTCCAGTAGAAAATCGCGGCGGAAAGGAATGATGCAAACCTGTTTTAGCATGGGAACATCCCCATCCCATTTGGATCGTGATGGGATAGGTTCGCGAGAAAAATAGATCGCGTAACCTTCGGGGTCGACCACGACTTTGACTTCATTTGGGTCTTCGAATTCTTCGGGCGTATTAATAGGCGCAACGCCGTTCGTGACGTTGACCGCCGGGTCATCGTTCAGCCCGCGAACGGTGGCGTCGATCATGTCTGGATGCAGCATCGGCTCATCGCCTTGAATCAAGACGACAATGTCATGACGATTGCCTGTGTCTGCCTCGATTTTCAGCATGGCCTCAGCGATGCGGTCAGACGCACGTTCGTGCGTGTCTTTCGTCATGATGCACGGGGCCCCGATGTTCTCAGCGTAGTCACGAATTTCCTCGTCGCAGGTGGCGATGTAAACTTCGTCCAGGGATGCGCTCATTTTAGAGCGAAAATAGCAATGCCCGATCATCGCCACGCCATGGATATCGGCTAGCGGTTTTCCAGGGAAACGCGATGACGCCATCCGCGCCGGAATAATGGCAATGGTCATAACAGGCCTTTGATCTTGTTAAGGTGATCGCGACTAATGGCATCCAGGATTCGCACGTCCATGGCGTAACCAATAAATGTGAAGCCTTCGTCGATGCGTTTTTCAATGGCCTCAAGATCAGGATCGACAACATGGATGCCGCCCGGCTTGCCGGCTTTTTCACCGGCCTCGCGAATATGCTTGATGGCCTCGACGATGCGGGGGTCTTCAAAATCGCCCGGTACGCCAAGCGATGATGATAAATCGTAAGGCCCGATCATGTATCCATCAACACCGTCAACGGCAAGGATCTCATCGGCGACGTTAACCCCGTCAATATGTTCGATCATAACAATGACGACGGCATTATTATCCAGCCATTTTCGATAGTCTTGAAACGACGCGCCGTAGCCTTGTGCCCGGGCCAGACCGACGCCGCGCTTTCCCCTTGGCGGGTAATAGGTAGCGGCGACCGCTCGCTGGGCTTCTTCCCTGGAATTGATGTTAGGCACCATGATGCCATGGGCACCGGCGTCCATGACGCGCTTAATTAAATTTGTATCATTGGATGTTAACCTGACGATGGTCGGAATTCCTTCGCCATCAATAGCCTGGATCATTTCCTGAGCCTCGCTAAGCTCGATGACACTGTGCTCCATATCAATGACCAGCCAGTCAAAACCGGCCCGTGCCATTATTTCGGCAATGGCAGAATGACCCAGTGTTAACCATGAACCGATGGTTAATTTATTGTCTGATAGAGCCTGTTTGAGGTTCATGTTAAATGCTCCATGGCTTGCAAATTAATGACGAGATTTCTAATGACAGATTATTGAATATTTGAAAGGGCCACTAAAATGCGGTCAATCTCGCTATCTGAAAGTCCGGGAAATAAAGGCAGCGACAAAGTCGTGTCAACGATCTTTTCCGCATTCGGGTACGCCTCTGCATCAAGCCCGAGATAACGATGTAATAATTCGTATCTTTCAATCGGCACAATTGTTGTCACTCCATGGCGGGACATATGGCCCTGTAAGCGATCTCGAGTTTCCTGATCTTCGGTCTGGACAACAAAACGATAAGGCGTAATCGACGGGCCGGACAGACCCACTTGTACGCTTAGAAATTCTGGTAGGGCATTTTTATAAAGATCGTAAATATGCTTTCGGCGAGATGCAATTTCATCTAAACGCGATAGTTGTGAGCGGATCATGGCTGCCTGAATATCTGACATTTGAAAATTAAACCGGGGAATATATTTCTCACGACAGTCATGTTGGCGAAAATCAACAATCTGTTCAGAAATTTTTCCTGATCTAGCCCAGACCAAGCCACCACTTCCACCAGTGATGGTTTTGGTCGCATGAAACGAATAGACTGAGACGTCGCCATCTCTTCCCGGAGACCCACCTATGGAGTGGCAGCAATCCTCGACAACTAGAATTCCACGATCACGCAGGTTTTTGACGTCAGCACTGGCACCAAAACAGTGCACGACAATGGCTGCGGCAGCCTCTGGCGCTTGATCATCAATACGATCTAGATCAAGTACAAAAGTATCCTCAGTGACATCAATCACGTTGGGAATACCTCCCGACATATAAACAGCATTCAGAAGCGCTGAACAGGCGTAGGTCGGGACGGCAACTTTCTGTCCTTTGCCTATGCCCATGCCGTATAGTGCGAGGAACAGACTAGCTGAACCTGACGACAACGCACAGGCACCGCCGTCGCCCATCATTGTAACAAAATCGGCCTCAAGGCCTTCAACTTCCGGGCCCTGCGCAATATGACCCGATTTCAGGACAGCCAGCACAGCTTGCTCGTCTTCCGGTGTTATTAACGGCCGATTATGAGGTATCACGTCAACCATCAATGGTCTTTGTTTCACTGTCAGCATGCGGGCAATCTGAATAATAACCGGACTTTACCTTCGCCGGATTTCCTATAACCAGGGAATAGGGTTGTATTATGCCTTCGCGGACCACCGTCCCGGCGGCAATGACAGAGTTATGGCCAATAATTGCGCCGCCCAGAATGACAGAATGTGATCCAATAAAAACTTGATCGCCAACTAAAATGTCTCTGCGGATGTTTGTGTCTGATATGCCAACCGTCATTAAATGTGAATCTGCGCAGTTGATTGCGACAAAGGATGCAATATCACAACCATGGCCAATTTCCACGCGTGCGCCGCGTGCGTTGATTTCACTGAATGCCCCTATATAGGTCCCCTCACCAATTATCGGCGCACCCGTTATCAGGACTAATGGGTGGTAGGGGTTGGCTTTATTGCCTATGGCAAACAAGAACATTTGCCGAACAATAGCCTTCAAGAAGTGGGTTATTTTCAAGGTTTATCCAGGATCAAGTCATACATATAGCAATGTTGCCAAATTCGACGAGTAACGGGCTGAAAATGTGCTGAAAAACCCAGGCCGGTAGCAAAATTAGCAAGTTCCTCGGGATTGGCCCAAAGGGTTTGCGCATTTTCCTCGACAATTCTTTTGCGGGTCTTTTCATCACGGCCCTCAAATGTCTTGCTCCAAAATACCTCTTTACAATGAGGGTCTGGATTGGCCGCTAACAGCGCCCGCCCACCGGCTGGAAGGAGATCATAAATGGTGCCGAGCGCCTGAAACGCTGTTTGTAAATCTGGAAGATACTGAAGGACGCTATTCACAAGTATTTTGTTAAAATGTTGCCGGGGCGTAGCTGGATTGTTCAGAGTGCCTATTGAAAAACTTATGTTAGAAAGTTCGTGGCAATTATCCTGCGCCCTTTGAATCATTTTTTCACTGATGTCCACGCCTTGAACGTTCGCCACACATGGTGATAGCGCAAGAGCAAATAATCCAGTGCCGCAACCAATGTCAAGCAACTGATCCGACGATGATAAATCCAAAAGGTCAGCGACTGAGATCAATGTGTGGAGAAATCCTATGACGCCCATTCCTCCGCGGCCCGTCGCCCCTAGATCGTCGGGCCGTTCGGCAAGGCTATCCCAGATTTCTCGCCAGTCCTCTGGCATCCATTGTGACGGTTGTTGTTTGCTCATAATGTAGTTTTCGCCTGACGGAATACAATTTTTACGTTAATCCAGCACTTATTCATTGAATAAGGTTTTGCATGTCCTGTTTATTAACATTGCCAGACATCAAAATTTCGAGGCTGTTGTTCCCACAATTGAATAGCAAATCGATAATGCTGAGATGCGACACAAAACCCCCGTACAATTGCGGGTATATTGGGTGGTTGTAGTCCTGGAAATATGGTGTGCAGCCAAGCACATTAAAGGAATCGATATCGGCATATTGCTTTCCAAGAGCGCCGAAAATTAAAACTTTTGCGCCTGTTTTTCGACACATGTCCAAAGCAAGGTTGCTTTTTTCTCCCTCGAATTGCAGCTCCGTGGCCGATTTGATAGGCGTGTTTATCCCAAGAGTTTGCACTAACCAGCGTAAAATATATCCGTTTATTTCAACGAGGCCATGCCATTCCTTTTGGTATAGATCTTCGAAAAAATCTGCATAAAGAGAAAAGTATGGCGCTTTGCTGTAGTTTTGAAGAATTGAACGCCAATGCTTTTTCTGCCACGGTTTTTCATGTAAAAGGGTCACGTCACTTAACGTTAAATTCATATGATTCCGACGGGACACTGACATTGTAAGCCATTGTGCTCCCGTCGAGGTTTTAATCTTGTTTCTATGGTTCCAGTTATCCGTTTGGTATTGAACAGTGTCATAAGAAACATATAAGTCCGCTAGAGCTATTTTATGGAACAACCCCAGCCAGGGAAGGTACGTTGGTTGGTGAGCGGTAAGAATCATGGTGTGTATCTATTCAAATAAGTAGCTAAGAATTTAACGAAAAATGCAAATTATCCTTAAGGCTGACCGGTGTCCGGGAAAGATAGCGGGTTAAATATTCAGGGCTCGCGAGGTCACGGTACCGGAAATGGAGAGACATTTTGACACTGTTTTTGGTATCATTATAACCGGATTTATGAATGGTAAAATTACTCAACGCAAGTGCTTGTCCAACTTTGGCTTTTGCGGGCTGAAAGTTTCCAATGCCATCTGGAAGTGTCAGTTTTGCTTTTTTTACGTCTACGTCATCTCCGTGTGGAAGAAGGCCGTACAGGTGTGAACCTGGAATCAGTTCTATGGGCCCAATCTTCTTGCCGATGTCTTGTAACGGTATCCAGATAACTAAACTATTTTCAGACCCACCTGGGTCGTAGGGCAAATCCTGATGATTCGGGAATTCTCGTCCTCTTTCACCGGGCACATTAATTAAAATGGTCGGTTTACCATTGGTGCTGGCGGGTTCCTTGATACCGCAGGCTGAGGCTATCTTTAGAATATCCGGGTTATTTGCAAGGCTGGATATTTGAGGGATATCCGGCAAATGATCATAAACCGCACGCCATAATAACTTATTTGGCCCCGAGTACAGTTTGATCATTTCTTCATCATTTCTGACACGGCCGACACCATGTGCAACAGCAATTAGGTCGAAAAGTGACAAAATCTTTTTTCGAACATCGATAATCTCTCGCTTAATGCCCAAGGAGAATAATTCAAAACCATTCTCTGCGTATAAATCTACATTGTTCATATTTTGATACTACTTTTTAAAATGGTTTAGATAAGACTTAGAAACAATACTGCGATCAATATGGCCTTACCTAAATTTCTTAGGGCATGTCATAAGCTTTTATTTCGGCTTGTGTCGTTCGGCTAGTCAGGAAGAGTATTTTTTCGCCCGTGATGAATTAGAGCGCGTATCCAGTGCCACCACCAGATAGAAGATGTTCTTGCGTGAAGGTGCGAGAATTTTCCCCGTGCTTGTTGTACCGCTCCGCTTTGCCACCACCCAGGCACGTCCTTCCATATGGTATTAATCTTTTCTGCAGCGCCTACTGGATTGGTAAATAGTATCCCTGCTCGCATCATGTCGTCTAACAATGGCTGGGTGTTTGGGTTAATCGGCCAACTGGAAGGATCCCAAAAGCAAATCGTTGGGATATTTGCCGCCATTGCAATGTGGAATGTTGTTCCTGGGTGATCAAGGACTAATAAACGGCAGCATAAAATGTTTTTTAAAAGGGGCTCGGAAAGAATTTTAAGGTTTGGAACATACTGCTTAAGATATTCGGCGTCCCGAAAAGTTTGCGCAGTCCTTAAATACGGCCTGTAACTTAGGAAATTGAGAAGATCGTCTGACAAATGATTGATAAAAACCAACTTCATCTGGCGGTATTTGAGCCATTGCTTAGCATAGGGCCGCGATTCAATGCGATCATTTTGGACCATCATTTGTGTTCCAACAAAAATAAGATCGGATGTCAGAAAGCGGTGTTTGTTTTGGAGAGAGCTGAGAAATGGAGAGGGTAGAGGCGTTGCAGTTCCTGAAATGTTGGGTTGTTTCTCCCAGCCCCAGGTGAATGCACCTTCATGGGTATGTTCGGTTTCACCAGACCAAGGCGCGGTGATCACCATTCCATGCCACGCTCCATGCTGTAAGCCAATTATTCTTTCACCATTCTCCACGGCCAAGGCCGTTATCATTTGATCAAGGGGGTCCTCATTGAATGCCGTGACAGTTATTCTTCCTGAAAAATATGGTAGTTTTCGTGCCTCTCGTTCAATTGCCTTAAAATTTTTACCAAACGAGGCGGGGCGTGTTGCCTGCAGAAATAATTCAAGTGACTCAAGAAAAGGGGTAGGAAATGATTTTAGAATTGAAGCATTGGGAGCCAGCGGCTTACGCAGGGCCGGCCTTCTGGGCAGTAAGCTGATTATGGCCGAGAATAAAGGGCGGGAGAATTTGACTCCAAGCACTGAGCCAAAGCCCATCCGGGATAGCCATCGACTAATACGAACACGCGTCGTCTGCGGCCTTGCCTGTTGTTTCCTCAACGGGCAGTCAACTTTTTTCTGCATTGTCGGCACAAGACGCCAGTGTCCGGGTGCCAGCTTTTTTATTAAGGCCGAGCTCATCCAATAATTGAATTCAGAATTCCTATTCAATGCCGTCATAAATTCTGACAAGGATAAGAATTCCCATTCCGGAACATCGTCAAGAACTGGAACCATAAAAGAATCTTTAAGATTTGCAGTGACCAGTAAATCCAGATTTAGATAACATCGCCAATTAGCTTGGACTGCCGCAACAAGCCAAAGAATAAGGTTGTTGCGCCAAAAAAGTGAACTGTATTGAGTTCCGTGTTCTTGGTTCAAACCATCCGCCATGGACCAAGCAATGTGGTTCGCCAACAGACGGGTATCACGGTCCGCAATCATCTGGTCTTTTGGATTGGGAAAGGGGTTGTAGTATGGCAGTTCCTCCCACTCGCAACTAATGTCTTCGCGCCCAATAAAGCACCAGGGTCCTGCGGCGATATCTCTTTCAGGGTCGAAGTCTGGATCGACGCGGGAAGTAAATAGGCGACGCACCAAGGTCGGCTTTTTTATCAATCAATTATCTCAAGTTCAGTACGGAACGCCTCTGCTTCCTCAACCCCCACTTGGCTGCCGCGCAATCTCGCCAAGGCCGCCACCGATTTCAGCGAACGGGCATGCGGAAATGGTCGCATTTCCGTCTTATAAGCTTCAATGGCGTGAAACTTAGTCTCCATCTGAGCAGAAATCCGGACGAAATGATTAGGTGAAAATTCTTGACCGATGGATGGTGTTGCCCACTCGGTGCTGGAAACTGTTTCAAAACTAAAAACTTGTTTTACACGGCTACCTGGAACAGGACGACAGGCGGTAATAACCGCCTCGTGCACGATCCGATGATCGATATTCAGGTCTCCACCGTGGTGGGTATAAATTGTATTTGGGCCAATTTTATCAACATGTCCTTCAATAGCTTTAATAACATCAAGCCTGTCCATTGAATCCAGGCGATTATCAGGAAATCCCAGCATTATAGGAGGCTTGGCACCAAGTATCAAAGCTGCCTCTGCAGCGCATTCCTTGAGTATAGAAACTATTTCTTGGCTTGTGCCATCTCGAGAAGTTGCGCCTTCTGCGACAATCAAGATGTGCACGTCATCTCCGGCAGCGGTATGCTTTGCGATGGTACCACCGCACCCTAGCACCTCATCGTCAGGATGAGCAGCAACTATCAATATAGATTTTTGCATTTTAATTATTTTCTCGTTCAAGCAGATCACATCATCAAATACTGTATATTTTCTTATTCGAAGAAATGCTCCAGACGAAACAACTCTCCGCTGGAGACGGGCTTGATGATAGCACGCCCTACCAGCCTATCGATCTCATAGGGTAGCAATCCCGATCCAGGACGTTGAAAAAGCACATCCTCCCTACACAATATGTGTCCGTCAGGCAGGGAAGTGGCGGCAACAAGTGAGCGACGGGAAATTAATGCCATTTCTAGTTCTTCATGTGTTGGCTTGATATCCCCACTACCCATCATTTTCTCGGTCTGGCGGACAGTCTTAACCAACTCCGCGAGTTCTGTTGGATCACACGAAAAGCGATGGTCGGGACCAGCCATGTTTTTGTCCAGGGTAAAGTGTTTTTCGATCACCGTACTTCCCATGGCAATTGCTGCGGCCGCTGCATGAATGCCCTCACTATGATCGGAAAACCCAGTCTGTAAGGCAAACTGGTCCTTGATAGATACAATCTTGAGGAGGTTCAAATCCTCTTCAGGTGTTGGGTACTGAGATACGCAATGAAGAATGATAATTTCGCTGTTGCCGCAATGTTGGATTACGGTCACTGCCCGGTCAATGTCGGCAGAATTTGCCATACCTGTTGAAATTATCATCGGCTTGCCCTTTTTGGCGATGTACTCGAGAAAAGGTGTGTAGACAATGTCATCTGACCCGATTTTAAAAGCTTCGATTCCAAGAACGTCAAGAGCATCGACCGCCTCTTCATCGGTTGGGGTCGAAAGTACGGTCAACCCTTGATCGCGGGCATGTTTAAATAGTCCTGCGAAATCATCGTATGGAATTTCGACGCGGCGAAACATTTCAAGCATGGATTCACGAACAGTTTTTTCTTGCGAGATATATTCATATGTATCGTCGGGGTTGCTACAAAACCCATCTGCCCGGAAAGTTTGGAATTTTACACAATCTGCGCCGGACTCCGCTATTGCGTCAATCATGCGCATGGCCGTTTCGATGTCACCATTGTGATTTATTCCAATTTCGGCGATCACAAAGCATGGCTGATTAGGCCCTACCAAGCGGTCACCAATACTAATTTCTGCAACTGGTTTTATCATTTTGTTTTTCTCTGACTGGCTTGATGGAAAGTCCATGCTTTGTTGATCTGTCTTGAAATGCGTTTGTGTGAAAAGCCATCTACCAGCTTTAATCCATTTTTAGAATATGTCTTGCGACATTCATCATTTTCTACAAGTTTTTTTATGGCGTTGGAGATGTTATCATCTGAGATTTTTATCGCCTGTCCAAGATAGAGCCCAGCTCTAGCCTGATCTATAGCCGTGGCATTTTGTAATTGATTATCGGCAAGGGCGATCAGGGCCATAGGTAGCCCAAGATATGCAAGTTCCAAGGCAGTTCCTCCAGCGGCTGAAACAACTAGATCAGATTTGTTCAAGAGTTCGGCAATATTTTCTGGTTTTCGGACAATCACCACATCCTTACTATTCTTCGCCTTGCCCTCGTAGCCCGGGCCAAGGATTGCGCAGATACGACAGTCAATTCCCATACGTTGTATGATTTCTATTACTCGCATTGTTTGGTCATCTGTGTCGCTTCCGCCAAACGTAACGGTGATTGTATTAACTGTCCCGTTTCGTGGTGTTCCTGACCTCGCCTGCCTGAATTCACTTCTCAATGGGAAGTAGTCGGTGCCAAGACAGAAATTCGTTTTTTCACCACCCTGATAATCAAGACTGCTTGCATTTGGTGCAGGGTCAATCACCAAGTCACATGGATAAAAATCAAGTCGCCTGCCATCTTCGAACATGGAAACGCAAAAACCTTTGTCAGCCAAATATTCCAGATCAGCTGTTTCAATGACATAAGAGTCCAGAAATAGTGGCCCATCTGTGGGTTGGGTCAGGGTCGCCAAATAACAAATGGCTTGTTGTTCTGGCGCAAGTTCAATTATAGGATATCCTGCAGCCCTTACTGGGTCAGGGTCACTATTGCGGTTTATGGCGAAAATCGGTTCAAAGCCATTTGCAAATTTCATGGCATCTGCGACCATCAGGCTGCGCATGACGTGCCCATATCCAATATCATGACCGCAATCCGTTCTGATTATCAGCGGTTTTTTCTGCACCTGATCAAGCTTTTATTTATAGGATAGTTGCTAAATTCGTTCATGCTTGGGCTGCTCTTCAGTTTTGCGGTGGTCTTCAGTGTATTTCTTATTAATTTTCAGTAGTTCTGGATGCGTTGAAATGATTGCTGCAATTTCTTCGAAATTTGGGGAAGGGTTGTCTGCCGGGAATTTTTCCATCAGGCACCTCATGAATTCTAGATCCTCTTGGTAATCAACCGTCCAGCGCTGGCAAACGATGTCGCTGCCGGGGCCTGGAAGACTTGCGCGGGAGACATTATCATTTTCACGCATCCACACGCTAACATGTTCGCGTGCCCATGTTCGCTTCTCTTCTGTTAATGACTTTTCAAGCAAGTTATATGTAAACGCTTCGCAGTCTAGGCCATGAGGCCAGGCTAGAGGCATGTTGTTACAGGCGTAATCAACACCCTCACACTGCCTGAGATCGATGACATCCGCGCAAACTTGTGGGTCGATCAAAGGGCAATCGGAGGTCACTCGCATGATAACATCTGCTTGAAGGTCGGTGGCGGCACGATGGTAGCGATCCACCAGATCGTTCTCCGAGCCGCGAAAAATTTTGACACCCGTTTTTTGCGCCGCCTCTGCGGCCTTGTCGTTTTCGCTACCCTCGGGAAGAGCACAACAAACCACATCGGCATTTTTTATTCTCAGACATCTTTCCAAAACATGTGAAAGGACGCTTTTTCCGCCAAGGTCCATCATTACTTTGCCGGGAAGGCGGGTGGATTTCATCCTAGCCTGAACTATGACAGCAGTGACGATTAGACTAAACCTTTCTCTAATATGGATGTAAGAGTTCCGACAACCCGATTAACGTCAACATCTTTCATTTCAGGAAAAAGAGGAAGCGTAAGGCATTGGGCATAGTATTGATCTGCACCTGGAAGCGAGACATCACCATAAAGTTTTTGATAATAGGGTTGACGATGGACTGGAATGTAATGAACTTGTGTTCCAATGCCGTTTTTGTGAAGCAAACCCATAAGGGTCGCTCGAGATATACGTGCTTTTTCAAAGTCAATAAGGACAACATATAGATGCCACACTGGATTACACCCAGGCATTCGGCCTATTGGGCGAACTATCGTTGATAATTCTTCGAGAGCCACATCGTACAAGGTGCTTAATTTTTTCCGGCGTTTTGAAAAACGCTCAAACTTTTCCAACTGGCTAAGGCCTAAGGCGCAATTTATATCGTTGGCTCTGTAATTGAAGCCTATTTCCTGCATCTCGTAATACCAGGGGTTGGCTGCATCGGGAACATCAAAGGCCATTTCCTGATTAATAAAATCACCCGGTTCCCGAACAATTCCATGATTCCTAAAAAGCTGTAGTCGTTCGGCAATATTCTCGTCATTTGTCGTAAGCGCACCACCTTCTCCCATCGCTATAGTTTTCACAGGATGAAAGGAGAAGACGGCAATGTCACTATGTGAACAGCTGCCAGCAAATGCGACACCTTTTTCTATCGGGTAGGTTGATCCAAGTGCATGACAGGCATCTTCGATAACCGAGATTTTTCTTTTTAGAGCAATTTCTGAAATTCCCGGAAGATCGGGGCTTTGACCGGCTAAGTGGACGGGAAGAACAGCTTTTATTTGTGCGGATGAACTATCGAGTGCCTTTTTGAAATCGCTCGGCCGCATTAATCCGGTTTGTGGATCAACATCCGAGAAGATAACATCCGCACCAACATATCTTGCCGCATTAGCGGTCGCTAGAAAGGTGATGGATGGCACAATGACGGCGTCACCAGGACCAAGACCAAGAGCCAGCATGGCGAGATGAAGAGCGGCCGTGCCACTGGAGCACACGATTGTATGACGAGATCTGACCCTTTTGGCAAGGGCACCTTCGAAAGCCGAGATCGTCGGGCCTGTGGTCAAAAAATCACCCTTCAGGACGGCAGTAACGGCTTCAATATCATCGCTTTCAACGAGGTGCCGTCCGTAGGGAATGAATGACATGGAACGAGTCAAGGATACTTCCTGTTCGCGAGGGAGTTGTTGTTATTCAGCAAATGTCGTTTAGCATTTCAGGGCTTAGCCATTCGGTATTGGTGTTGCTGGAATAGGAAAAATCTACGACAACGGGTTTGGTATTTGCAGGATTGGGGGTTGCGTGATCCCAAAACTTGAAAGATGGCAAAATGGCGTAACGGTCGTCATATTCAATAGTGTTCCGGGCATCATCACTGGTGATCATGACTTCATGAAGTTTCTCGCCCGGCCTGATGCCAACAATATGGGTTGGTATTCCGGGCGCCAGGGCTTCGACCAGATTAACAATCTTCATGCTGGGAATTTTAGGAATGAGAATCTCGCCACCTTTCATCATCTCCAGGCTGGAGAGGACAAAATTAATGCCCTGATCTAGGGTGATCCAGAAGCGCGTCATGCGCTCATCTGTGATAGGAATTGAAGGGGCTTGCGTTTCAACAAGATTTTTAATCATCGGGACAATGCTGCCGCGCGACCCAATAACATTTCCGTAACGCACGACACTGAAGCGCGTCCCACTTGTCCCGCTCAGATTATTGCCAGCAATGAAAATTTTGTCCGAGGCTAACTTGCTTGCACCGTACAAATTAATAGGGCTTGCTGCCTTGTCGGTAGACAGCGCCACAACTTTTTTTACTCCGGTGCGAATTGCCGCCTGAACGACGTTTTCGGCACCGATGACATTGGTGTTGATGCATTCCATTGGGTTGTATTCTGCTGTTGGAACTTGTTTAAGGGCAGCGGCGTGAATAACATAATCAACCTCGCGCATGGCCATTTTGAGCCGGTCTTGGTCCCGTACGTCACCGATGAAAAATCGCAAAGAGCTCTGACCCTGAAAGGCAGGATCCTGCTGCATGTCATGTTGTTTCAGCTCATCCCTGGAAAAAATGATGATCTTCCTGGGCTTGAAATTTTGCAGTAAGGATTGGATAAATGCCTTACCAAAAGATCCGGTACCCCCGGTGATGAGAATTGAGGCATCGTTCAAAGTTGGCACTGGGGCGTCAAAAGGGCGCATTATGTTGGTCATAGAAAAGTCCTTAAGAAAGCGAAGAAAATTGATTGTTTCCACGCTACCGCAGTCCGGGTGAAATTGTTCCACCAGACCATAAAAAAATATTTGTCCCGCACTTGCGGTTTTAACTGGCCTGGCGAATAGCTTCCAGTGGAACCAGTGTCTTAACTTGTCTGCCCATTATGTTGAGCAGGACGGCGACCCGCTGGCTATCGTTCAGTCCTTCAAAGATACCGGAATGTTCAACAAGTGGGCCGCTGGTAATCTGTATGGCATCACCTTTGTTGAATGGCTTTTCGCCGACACCAGAGAACAGGCCGTTTTTATCTTCGCGCTGGCGCAATTGTTCGATGACCCAGGGGGGAGCGACCAAAGGGCGCTCTCCAGCCGATAATAGATGGCTCACACCAACAGTCGAACGGATTGGACGCCAGTGTGTTGAGTTTTCGTCAAATTTAATGAACAGGTAACGAGGGAACAGAGGGCGTACAACTGTTTCAATGCGTCTGGCGTGACGGCGTGTTGCTTTAAATTTTGGCAGATAGACCTCAAAGCCCTGTCGTCTTAAATGGGATTCGGCCTTGATCTCGGCGTTGGCGTGACAATGGGCGACAATCCACTCAGTCATGATCGCCCCCCTTGCCGTGTGGTTTTGGATCCCTCGAAACTTTTAGAATAGCCGGCGCAAACACACGATCTTGCCCATAAAGTTCGACCAGTACATTAAATTCCCGCTGGGGGCTTCCAAGATCGGTAACGATTAAGGCATCGCAGTCTTCAAGGTTGGAAAATTCCGAACAGACAGGAATGCCAGAATACGTATCCAGCTTCGAGCTAGGGTCTATAATACAGACCAGTTCCACATTGTGATCCTTGGCGCACAGCACGGCAATTTCTGCCAAGTCAGTCAAGCCATGCAAGGCAATCCGATGCTGGCCTTGTGCACTACACACTTTAAATATATCAGAGCACTGTTCACGGGCAATTCGGAAAAACTGGAACCCTTGGGTCAAATACTCGCGGGCAAGCCGTGACTTTTCAGAAAAACCCTGCGGGGTCAAATAATAGGCATAGCGATTGGCAGGGGCTTGTTGAACTTTGATCAGGCCCTTTTTAATACAGCGTTTGAGATAGGAATTAGTTAAGCCCAGAGCAATGCCAAGCTCACCAGCCATTGAACGCTGGGTGATGTTACTGTCATCATGAACAGCATTTAGGACACCAAGGGTAATTTCGTGCTCGTTGTTCGGCATATTGGCCCGCTAACTAAATGCGATCAAATAGTGTTCATGGCGCGAACAATAACTTGTTCAAAGTATGAACGTCAAGGAAATTCAATAGCTTTAAGGGCTTAGGAGGAACTAGCAACATTTTCAAGAAAGATGAGAAAGGATAAATTCTAAAAGCTTATGGGTGGCATCATCAATTTGGCTAAGTCCCGTATCTATGGCCAAGTCAGGTGTCTTTGGCGGTTCGTATGGGGCGTTCGAAGAATAGCCGATCAGATTATCCATTTCACCATTGCGAGCCTTGGCGTACAGTCCTTTGGTGTCGCGTTTTTCTAATTCGGAGATTTCGGCGTGTACATAAATTTCAAAAAATCCCGGCGATAGCTGTTCGCACGCCAAGGCCCGTGATTGCGCATAGGGGGAGATAATTGGGACCAGGACGACATCGGCCCGTTTTCTTTCTTCGGCGCATAATCCGATGATAAGAGCATTATTCTCCTTGATCTCGGCTTCGCTGAAACCAAGGTGCTTGTGCAGGCGGTTTCGTACATCATCGCCATCCAGGATTGATGTTTTTATATTTTGCTTGTTAAGCCGCTCGTGGACATTTTCGGCCAGGGTGGTTTTGCCCGCTCCTGAAAGGCCTGAAAACCAGAAGACCAGACCCTGTGTCATTCGACGAACAACGGTCTGTCATGGGCGGCTTCACCGCGCAGGCTTTCCTGAATGATATCGCGCATCATCCAGTCTGGTACGCTGTCGCCGTCACGCAGGGCATTGCGCACCTGGGTACCGTCAATGGGGGTCATTTGCGCGCCGTCGCTGGCCGATCCGTGGCGGGCTGATTTTGCATCATAGCCAACCGCATCAAAAAATAATGGCTGAATTCCGAAATCTCCCAGTTCTTCCATATAAGACTGATTGGCCCCGGGTGCATAATAATCACCGACCCCCGTATGGTCGCGCCCGATGATGAAATAGCTGCAGCCCATGTTCTTGCGGCATAGGGCCGTAAAGACGGCTTCGCGCGGCCCCGCGTAACGTGAATATGTGGCGAAGCTGCCAAGGATGACCTTGCCTTTGGGGAAAAGGCCGAATTCCAGCATGGTCTGGTAACTCAGCATGATCGGCCCGGGCATAAAGTCACCGGGTTTTTTCGGCCCAATAACCGGGTTGATATAAAGGCCGTCAGCGCCGGTTTGTTCAAGCGCCTCAAGCTGGATATGTTCGTGGCCCCGGTGAATGGGGTTGCGGGTATGAAAACCAACAACCTTTGACCAACCCTTGTGGGCAAAGATGAAACGCGATTGTGCCGGGGTCAGTTCGTAATGGCGATAAGGGGACGGTAGGCGTTCCACCAGGGCGACGTCGCCAGCAATGAATTGATCGCCATCTCTGTACAGGCGGGCGACTCCGGGGTGATCCTTTGAAGAGGTGCCAAACCACTTTTTAGCAACTTGTTCCAGATCCATAGTGAAAATATCAGCCACATCAAGGGTTGCATAAACCGTGTTGTCTGCGCCAACGAGGGCAACTCTGTCACCGACGGCAAAATTGCCCGTTTGATCCTTTGGCGCAGCGAGCAGAATTGGCATGGTCCAGATGGTGCCGTCAGGCAGGTGGCTGGTTTCAAGTACGGCTTTGCACGTTTGCTTGTCCATAAATCCGGACAGTGGCGAATAGGTGCCGTGGGTAATTTGTTCGCAATCCAGAAGCGTGGTGTCAGAAACCGTCAATCGGGGAAGGCTTTGCGCCTGTTCGCGCTCTTCAGGGCTAGCGTGGCGCTGGACAAGATGACCGCCATGGGGCTCAATCAAAAGTGATATGGGATCGGATGGATAGTCCAGGGGGTTGGCTTTTTCCGGCTTTTCGAAATTCTGAATTATCTTGGAGACCATGGACGCACAAGCAACGGGGTGTTTGCCAATCGCTGTTTCTGCGGCCAGCACCAGTCCATCTGCCCCATCAAGCAGGGTGTTGTATATATCATTGACTTCGGCTCGGGTCGGGGTCGGCAGGGTGATCATGGATTCCAGTAAGTTGGTGGCCACATAAACTTTACGGCGCATCTCCTTGGCTGTTTTGATGATCGCTTTTTGAACTTCCGGAATACGCTCCAGTGGTACCTGGCGAGACAAATCACCGCGATCAATCAACAAGGCCGTAGAAGCATCGGCAATATCATTCAAGTGGGCCAGCCCGGGCAGTGATTCTATCTTTGAAATAATAAAGGCATCCTCGCTGGTCAAGCGACGAATTTCAGCAACGTCTTCCTTGCAACTGGCAAAGGACAGGGCAAAATGGCCCAATCCTTTTTCCATACCAATGGCGAGACAGGCTTGGTCATTTTCGGTCAACGGATCCATGTTGATTTCACGCTCAACCGTCACCGCCTTGTTACGACCAACACTGCCACCGTTGATGACGCGCATCACGGCCCCGTCATTATCCATTTCAATGACCTGAACAAGGACAGAGTTAAAATCAATACTGATGAAATCGCCAATCTGGAATTCATCGACAATGTTATTGGGGTAAAAATTAAAGCCCGTCGGATCGCCGGGAACCTTGCGGCGATGACCGCGAACGATGCTGTTTTCCCGAAGCTCAATACGCAAATCGACGAAGTCGCCGGTCCTGATTTGGGCGCCTTCCGTATCCAGGCAAATGGGCACGTCTGTATAGGCCTGAATATTATCAATGATCGCGCTCAGATCCTGAGCCTTCGTATGGGACAGGTTAATGCGAAAAAGGCTGACGCCTAAATCATCCAACCGGCGGATCACCTGTTCATTAAATGAAGCAGGCCCAAGAGTACACAATATTTCAGTTGTTAGTTTGGTCATTTAGAGTTTCTAAAAGGTGATAAATAAAATCTGGGCCACAGTGTTCATTTTGTGAACATATAGCTTGATCATGACATTGTGTCAACGCAGGCTGTATAGAGATTACCTGAAAAGCGAATCGCTCTATGATCATCTTTTGATAATGGATTTCCAGTTATTTTTATGCTTGAGCTTCGTGTTTTTTCCTCTCTTGAGGACTGTGTCCAAAAGGTTGCTGATGATATTAGAGCGTGCATAGACAGCGCGCTTAATGAGTACGGTTGTGCTTCCTTTGCCGTTTCAGGCGGGCGAACGCCGGAGCATATTTTTCCGATCCTTGCTAATATGGACCTCCCTTGGAATCAGGTATCCATCACCCTGGCTGATGAGCGTTGGGTTGACCCCCTACATCCCGATAGCAATGAAGGTTTGACCCGGCGTTTATTGATGCAAGGCCCGGCGGCGGCGGCCCACTTCGTCGGACTAAAAACGGCTGCGGACAACCCGTTTGATGGGCAAGAAGAATGCGAGACGGCCCTGGCGTCCCTGAACTGGCCCCTTGATGGAATATTTTTAGGCATGGGGGAAGATGGCCATATTGCCTCATTATTTCCAAGCGGGGCAGACTGGTTGGATGCACAGGGGCGCGCACTTGATGTTGCCGCCTCAGGCGGGAGACAGGCAAGGATGAGTCTGACACCAAAGGCACTGCTTGATTGCGGCCACATATTTTTGGTTATTTCTGGCCCACAAAAGCGCGCTACTTTTGACGCCGCCATGCAAGCGGGGTCGATTGGGGAATTTCCAGTCCGTCTGATTTTGCATCAGGATCAAGTCCCCGTTACGGTCTATGCGTTTGACGAGACTTTATGAAAGCGCCATTTGATCTGGGCGCCATCTCCATGCAGGGGACCGGAAATGACGATTTGGTCACATCTTCTGGGCTCGCCATGGCCGTTCAGATAAACACTTTCTTCCAAAGTGACGGTGCCACCCGATGCCTGAAACTGCCAACCAGCACCCTTGCCTGTTTTTAACAGTACGCTTGTGCCCCCCTGTGCCTGGGAAGAATGAACGCCGGGGTGAAGATGAAAGCGCACTGTAAAGTCTTTACCGCCAGAACCCTCAATCATATCCTCGCCCCTGAAATCTTCACCCGAGGCATCCAAATATAGGTTTCGCCGGTGAATAATACCGACACTTGCCCTAAATCCATCATGGGATGTCTCAAGCCAGACAGAACCGTCAGCCTCCCGGCGCTTACACTGAACATTCTGGGGGCCGGAAAGAAAGAGGCCCTTATTGTCGAATTGGCTCGAGTTCTTGCCGTCCGCCGACAAAGTTGAATGAGCGGCAGTGGCCTGCATGGCGTCAATCCAGTGGTCTCCTTCAGAACTTGCCGTCCCACAATTGACAACCAGGCGATGTTTGCCAACGCTCATCTCGAAACTCAATGTCCCGGCGTGGTTATTGGGGCTACCTGTCTCTGCCGGTATGCCGGTGTCTGCAACAATCAATGTGCGCCCGGCGGCAAGTCTTTGAAAGCCACTGTGGGGGGCGCTGCTCAGCGCCTTACCCCTGACACCGGTGTCGGCCAGCACCGTATCAACAAGGGTGCGTTCCTCTGCGAAGCCGCCATTAAACTGGGCCAGACCGCCATCACCAAGGCGCAGCGCACGGATCATTGGCGGTATCCTGTCGATAGCGCCTTGCAAATGGATGGGCACTTCAATATGGGCCGCCACCAACAATGCCTTGATCTGGTTAAGGCGCGACAGAAGCTCAAGGGCGCGCGACGGGCTGCGTTCTATGTGTCCACCGTCGGGCAAGACCTGCCGGTTTATTTCCTTAGCAAGAAGATCAAGGGACACTGCCAGCATGGACTGGGCCCCGGGCAGGCAGATGGCGGCAAAAATAAGGCCCTGAATAGCCTTAAAAATTCGGGCATCATCTGGGGCTTGCGAACAACTGCGTCCCAGGTGGCGGGCCTGAACCATGGCCATATCGAGCAAGATCGCCCGGGTTTTTTCTTGCTCTTGCGAGATAAATTCATAACAGGCGAGCCAGGCACTCAGGCGCTCGCCTAAAACATCGGGCCGCCATGCAAGCTCCTGCCATTTTTCATTGTGCTCAACCCAGTCACACAGCAGTTGGCTTGCCCGGGCTCGTGCTTCGTCACTGCCAAGCGCATAGAGATCAGTCAACCAGGCAAAGCCGTGTAAATCGGCAAGCTGATCCTGGTCATGTAAGGGGGCACTCCAGGGGTTTTGACCCAACTGGACATGGTGAAGGGATAAGGTAAAAATTCCCTCCATAATTCTGTGTCCGGCTTCGGGATCGCCAAGGTGAAATGATGGCGGGGTCAGACGCAGCCCGTCAGGCGCGCGCCCCTTCAGCATCAACCGGTAGACCGGACTCCCATAGAGCAACTGGCGCAGCATTCGTCCAGCGCTTGAAGACGATAAAAAGGATAGAGCCCCTTGCTTCATCGAGAATGCCTATTCATGGACTTTTAACGGACGGGGATGGCACGAATCACCATTGATCCCTCTAGGTGTCTGTTAACAGTTTATGATAGCCCGAGCAAGTGAGGGTGGAGAAGGCCAGTTAAATCAGAAGGAGTCTAACGGCTTATGAACCATTCTAAGATTCAGACCACAAACGATACGCTTCCTTTATTGGCTTGATCTTATTTAGTCCCCCACTAAAGCTTCTCATTTCCGTTTTTATACGGATCAAATTATTTGAACGTCGATCAACAGAAATAACACCATCACACTGACCAACAAGAATATACGTACGACCAGGGTGATGATGGTACTTGGACGCCAGCCCGATGGCCGCGAAGACCAGGGAGGAAAGGGCCCATCTCTCTAGCAAAATAATAATTTCAGCTTGACGTTCATTCCATGAACGATGTAATGGTTCAGATCATGAAAGCTAAGTTGGGACGTTTCGAAGGATTCGGTGCTGGGACAGATAGGCAACGATGAAAACGATATTACCCTTGGGCTGCTAAATAAGGTCGAGGAAAACTTCAACATCATCCAGTGGTCGGTTGCCCACGATCTTAGCATCGGGCCCTGGCTCGTAAATTCCTACCTGAAACGCTGCATCACAAAGGGACTGATCAAGGTCAGCATATGGTAAGATGCCAAGTCTTCACTTAATAAGCGTAAAACTGAAGATCAAATCAGAGTGTAAGTGCTCCGTGGGAGCTTCCATCCGGAGTGTTGTAGCGTGGATTAACAATTCAATGTTTTGTGATCTTGTGACATGCAAGGGGAATTGAAAATTGTCGGAAAATAGCCACGATGCGTTCCCTGAAGTCTTAAGAATCGAATCGATTGGAATTTGCAATTTCAAATGCATTCATTGCCCAACGGGAATGGATCCGAACGGTCGACGCATACTAAAACCGGTGCAATTTAATGACATCATGGAACAATTGCGTTCCGCAAACTATGTCCCCAGAGTAGTCGTCCTCTATCATGGCGGAGAGCCGTTGCTCAACAAATATATAGGCACTTTTATTAAAGCGCTGAAAGACTTCGGGGTTGATAAGACCGTGATCACTACCAACGCGAGTCTGCTTACTGAAAAAAAATCGCGTGAACTTATTCTATCTGGTCTTGATGAGATGAAGGTATCCTTTGACGGTGAAAGTGCCGAAGAAAACGACAGGATTCGCGTCAACGGGAATTTTCAAAAAGACGCCGAAAACCTGCGGAATTTATTCCGGATCAAGCGTGAAACGGGACATAATAATCCACAAGTTATTATTTCCAACATCCTAATATGTGACGAAGATGTCCTTAGGAAACAGCTGGATACAGGTGACGAGGCGTTTGATGGCGCGCCAGATTATCTTGAGCAGTTTTTTGAGCGGGACATTGAAGAAATAAAATTTAACTCATACCCTGCCATGGTCTGGCCTGGATATAAAAAAAACAAACGCATGAAGGAAGTGAATTTACCGTCTAACAAGCCGGATTATTGTAGCTCTCTTTTTGAAACGACGAGTGTATTAACGAACGGGGACGTCGTGCCTTGTTGCTATGATCTGACTGGTGAAGTTGTTTTTGGTAACACTGCGGACAAGTCAATTTTCGATATCTGGGCGAGTAAAAAATATGAACGCTTCCGTAAAAATTTTCGCGCAAAAAAATATCCGAAAATATGTGAGAAGTGCAACGTCGTTAATCCGCGATACCTATGCAAGACTTGAGGGTGCCAGCAAGGAGACCAACCATGTCTACGCATAAGACCGAACAAGAAGAATTTTGGGCAGGTGATTTCGGCGATGAGTACTCAGTAAGAAATCAGGGTGAACATGCTATTGCGGGAAACATCAGCCTGTTTTCGAAAATATTAGAAAAAACGCAGAATATTTCATCTGTTATTGAGTTCGGCGCTAACATTGGTTTGAACCTGATTGCCATCAAAAGGTTGTTGCCGGACGCCGAGATCTCGGCCATTGAGATTAACGCCAGTGCCGTTAAAAAACTGAATGAAATTCCAACAAGCAAGACTTACTTAACATCGATCCTTGATTTCAAACCAGATGCTAAAAGAGATATGGTCCTCATCAAGGGCGTTCTAATACATATTAAACCTGAAGAGCTGCAAGGGGTGTACGAGAGCCTGTATCACACAAGCAATAGGTATATTTGTGTCGCTGAGTACTACAATCCGTCTCCCGTGGAAGTACCTTATCGTGGCCATCAAGAGAAATTATTCAAGCGGGATTTCGCGGGTGAGTTAATGGATAAATACGATGATTTAAAACTTGTAGATTATGGTTTTGTTTATCATCGAGACCTGAATTTTCCACAAGATGACATCACGTGGTTTTTGTTAGAGAAATCGACACGTTATGAACGACCCTAAATAATTGGTATAACAATGAGCAAAGCTTCGTAATTATACGAGGCGGCTCCAGATTTACACAGCAGTAGTTGGCAAATTATTGTGGTGAGAAATGTGTTGATCCTTCGCCATGTTGTGTCCTGTGTTCGTTCCTCGGCGCGCCTTGGATGGCCTATGGATTTAAAATCTTGCGCGCCAAAAGGCCAAGCTTGAACCCTAGCTTGGCCAAGGGGGTCAGCAAGCTGGGCATGGTTAGGGAGGTAACCATAAAAAAGGCGGCAATCATCAAGGCCCATACGTGCATCGTGCCATCCTGGTCGGACATGGTGAGTAGTGGGAACAGGGCGACGATGATGAAAAAGATGGCAATGACAAGCCCGAATGTTCGCTCTGCAAAATGTTCAGGCGGGGTCTGTCTATCTGTCACATGAAGCCTCTTTTATTGGACCGTGTAAAAAGCTTAGTCGCAAATCAGGCGGGCGATGAAAAATCCGTCCATACCGCCCTGCTCGTCCAGATGGCATGGCAAACACCTTATCGCGCCTTCGCCGACAATTAATTCTTCCAGGCCACCAATTTCTTCAGGCTTAACCGCCTCCAGGTGGACGGAAGAATGCGCCTCGAGGATTCTTTCGATAAGTTCCGGACCTTCTTCGGGTTGTAATGAACATGTACAAAAGACAACCCTGCCGCCGGGCTTGACCATTTTAAGGGCGGCTTCAAGCAGGCGATACTGTGCCGTGCCAAGCTTTTCAACGTCTTCCGGGTTTTTCAGGTGTGGTATATCCGGATGACGGCGGATGGTGCCCGTTGAAGAACACGGTGCATCAAGTAACACCGCATCGGCTTTTTCTTCCGGAGTCCACTTGGCGGCGTCGTCACAGAAAGTCTCGGCAGCCATCTTCAGGCGTGCCAAATTCTCTTCAAGGCGCTTTAGTCGTTTGGCCGAACGCTCAACGGCGCTGACTTTAGCCCCCCGGCTTGTCAGTTGAGCCGTCTTGCCGCCAGGTGCGGCGCAAAGGTCAATAACGTGTTTACCCTTAACATCCCCAAGCAGGGCGACAGGTAAGGCTGCGGCGGCGTCCTGTACCCACCAGGCGCCCTCATCAAAACCAGGAAGCAACGTCACGTTGGTTGTCTTTGCAAGGCGCAAAGTCCCCGTGGCCAGCACAGTTGCGTCCAGATTAGTGGCCCATGTTTGGGCGTCCTCCTTGGCTGTAATATCCAGGGGCGGTTCGCGCAGATGGGCCACAGCGATGCGCTTGCAGGCTCCTTTACCATAGGCACTGGCCCAGCTTTCCCAAAGCCAGTCCGGTGTGTTCAGGCGTTCCGCATCCTGCTTTTCCAAAAGTTTACCGCCTTCGCGCGAAAGTCGTCGCATGATCGCGTTGACCAGTTTTTTATAGGGGCCAAGGTCAATTGCATCGAGCATGGACACGGTGGTATCGACGGCGGCGTGGGCAGGCGTGCTCAAGAACATCAACTGGCAGATGCCAAGCCTCAAAACATCGCGCACGGCAATGGCGCGCCGTGGCAAAGGGCGTTCCATACAATGGTTTATTAGATCGTCAATCTGGCCCAGTCGGCGTAAGGTGGTTGCCGCCAGATTACGGGCAAAAGCACGTTCGCGTGGCTCCAAAGAGCCAAAGCCGGCATGCCCCTCAAGGACGTCGTCAAGGGGTCGATGGCGCTTTAGAACGGCGTTGATAAGGTCAAAGGCGACGGTGCGCGAATTTTGTGATGGAACGGCCATGGCCTTTCATGCCGGAAAGCCGTTGCCAGCGCAATGCTTGAGTGCTTGAATTGTTAAAACAGGATTGAAATATGCAAAAAAATAATGATAAAGAAAAGAAGCTGGACGTTGAGAGCACCAGTGAACAGAAGTCCCGGCCAGTTCTAAAGAATGAGGACGAACAAGAAACCGGTGGTCCTCAAGGTCCTGAGCCTACCCGTTACGGTGACTGGGAAAGAAAGGGCCGTTGCGTAGATTTTTGAGGTCCTAATTCCAATTTCAACACCTAGCGCTTGCTCCAGGCGCGCAAGTACGGCATCCTTTTTCAATGGCAATAATGAAAGACATGATCGACTGGTTGACCACGCCTCCTCTTAGTGACGGCTCGGACAATCAGCAAGCAGGACCCAATCAGTTTGTCCCTGCCCATTTGGCTCAAGCCCCGGCCATAAGTATCCTGGTCTGTAATTTTGATGGCCCAGCGGGGCACGAAGTTGGCCAGCGTATGCAAAAGGATATGGCTTCCGAATCGGGTATTTTAATTCAGCATTTTGCGAAAAGATTGAAGTCTGGCGGCAAGGGAACCCTGGTTGAACGTCTGGTCGCAGCGGCGGAAACCGGCCGTAAATGGCTTGCCGGATCAAGTGCGGACGTTCTCATATGGGGTGAGGTCTCTCCCGATGATGGTTTTATAACATTACGTCTGTTATGCGCCCAAGCGGATGGAGACTCCCAACCAGGCAGTGTTGGGCTGGGCGACACCCTCAGGCTGCCGGGAAATTATGATGTGGCCATGGCGGGTCTTGTTCATGCTGCCGTGTTGGCGGCCGTTGGCCCGCGCAAATCCAACCCCCAACGACAGGAACTGATGGATTTATTGAGCGAGCCTGCGGACAATCTAAGCGCGCTTATTGAGACGCCGCCAAGTACGCTTGATCCGTCGTGTTTTTCCTCCGTGATGACGGCTATTGGCAATATTCTGGCATCCATGTGGCGACTGAACGAAGACCCTGCCCGTCTGGATATGGCCGTCAAGGCCTATCAGGCGTCTCTGAAGCAAAGTTATGATAAGGATAACCCCGTGAATTGGGCTCTGACTCAAAATCACCTTGCCTCGACATTGCTCGCCAAGTCCAAACAAGATAGAGACCCTGTCCCCTTAAGGGCCGCGGTGGAAGCTTATCGCGGGGCGGCGGCGGCACTTGGGTCGCACTTGCATGTGAATGACTGGGCTTTGGCCCAATCCCATATGGGGGACGCCCTGGTCAAACTGGCAAATTTCGAAAACGGCGCCCAATGCCTGAAAGAAGCCAGTGAAGCCTACCAGCAGGCGCTTAAGGTGTTTACCCGTCAGACCATGCCCGGGCCTTGGTCCGAATTAATGAATCAGTTGGGCATTGCCTTGATGAATCTGGGTGAGATTGTCACAAGTAACAGAATTTTAGAACAATCTGCGTCTTGTTTTCGCCAGTCCCTGGATGTTCGTCGGCGTGAAATTACCCCCCATTTATGGGCTCAAACAGCTAACAATCTGGGGGCGGTGACGTTCGCCATATATAAGGAAAATGAAAATTCAAGCGCGTTGCATGAAGCTGCAGCGTGTTTTAAGGGGGCCTCGGAAGTTTATGGACAGCTGGGCCGCCGTGACAAAGCGCTGGTGGCGCAAAGGAATATGGAACGAATTGAAGAAATTCAAAAAGGTGAAGCTGGCTAGGCCTTTAAAGGTAATATTTTCATAAAAAAACGGCGGAGCTTTCAGGCTCCGCCGTTTTTGGTTCCAGGACCAAAACGATTATGTATTATCGATTCTGGCGGTTTTCGATCAGGTCATCAACGACGGCCGGTTCGGCCAGGGTTGATGTATCACCCAGCGTGGCAAAATCGTTTTCACCAATTTTGCGCAAGATGCGCCGCATGATTTTACCGGAGCGTGTTTTCGGCAGACCAGGGGCCCACTGAATCCAGTCGGGCGACGCAATGGGCCCGATTTCTTTTCTGACCCACTGCACCAATTCTTTTTTCAACTCGTCGCTGGATTCCACACCGGCGTTCAAGGTGACATAGGCGTAGATGCCTTGACCCTTGATTTCGTGCGGTGCACCAACGACGGCGGCCTCGGCCACATGCTGGTGGGCAACAAGGGCACTTTCCACTTCTGCGGTTCCCATACGGTGACCGGAAACATTGATTACATCATCAACCCGACCGGTAATCCAATAGTAACCATCTTCGTCACGTCGACAGCCATCACCGGTGAAATATTTGCCCTGATATGTGGAGAAGTAGGTTTCCACAAAGCGTTTGTGATCGCCGTAGATGGACCGCATCTGGCCGGGCCAGGAATCGACGATGCACAGGTTGCCCGACAAGGCCCCTTCCAGGGTGTTGCCTTCGCTATCGACCAGTTCCGGTTGAATGCCAAAGAACGGACGTGTGGCCGAGCCCGGTTTCATGGCCGTCGCCCCGGGCAGGGGTGTGATCATGATGCCGCCGGTTTCCGTCTGCCACCAGGTATCGACAATCGGGCAACGCCCCTCACCGACAACATTATAGTACCAGTTCCAGGCTTCCGGGTTGATCGGCTCACCAACCGTGCCAAGCAGGCGGACAGTTTTTCTCGATGTTTTGTTTACCGGTTCGTCACCGTCGCGCATAAGGGCGCGAATGGCAGTTGGCGCGGTGTAGAAAATAGAGACATTGTGCCTGTCGCAAATCTCCCACATGCGCGAGCTGTCCGGATAGGTGGGAAGACCTTCAAACAACAAGGTGGTGGCGCCATTGGCAAGCGGCCCGTAAACCACATAGGTGTGGCCGGTAACCCAGCCAACATCAGCAGTGCACCAGTAAATATCACCATCATGATAATCAAAGACGTATTGATGGGTCATGGCCGCATAAACCATGTAGCCACCGGTGGTGTGCATAACGCCCTTGGGCTTGCCTGTTGATCCGGACGTATAAAGAATGAACATGGGATCTTCAGCCATCATTTCTTCAGGCGGACAATCTGCAGATGCCTCTTTGCAGGCGTCTTCATATTTGACATCCCGGCCATCAACCCAGCCGACGTTACCGCCGGTGCGGGTGATTACAAAAACCGTTTCAACGCCGGGACAGCTTTCAAGGGCCTTGTCGGTGTTTTCTTTCAAGGGGATCAGCTTGTCACCGCGAATTCCTTCATCAGCGGTGATCACGCAATTGGATTCACAGTCATTGATGCGACCAGCCAGGGCTTCCGGCGAGAAGCCACCAAAAACGATAGAGTGGATAGCGCCAATGCGGGTGCAGGCCAGCATAACCACAGCAGCTTCGGAAACCATGGGCATGTAGATGGTCACCACATCGCCTTTTTTGATGCCGCGGGCCTTCATGGCATTGGCAAAACGACAGACCTGTTCGTGCAGTTCCTTGTAGCTGATGTTCTTGACGTCTTTTGCATTGTCGCCTTCCCAGATAATGGCGGTTTGATCGCCACGGGTTTCCAGGTGGCGGTCAAGGCAATTGACAGAGGCATTCAAGGTGCCGTCATAAAACCATTTGATGGACACATCCGGTGCGTTGTAATTGACTTCCTTGACCTGGGTGTAAGGCTTGATCCAATCGATCCGTTTACCTTCTTCGCGCCAAAATCCTTCGCTGTCCTCAACGGAGTGTTTGTACATGGCGAGGTATTTGTCGTTATCTGCCCAAGCCGTTTCGGCAAGTCCAGCTGGAACCGGATAAATATCATTGTCTGACATGGTGCTATAGTCTCCCTGGAATTCTAAAGTTGCGACCGTCGTTGTTGCCTTCCTTTAAGGAAGGCAAATGTTGCGGTGCATTGTGGAATTGATTATCTCAAAAATACGGCGGGAAACAAGAGCCGAAAGATTCTTTTATTCTTCACTCAGAAAAACTGATCCCTCGACGATGTCAATGGGGACCGGGGTAAGGGATTGCCCGGCACAAGGGCCGGAGATACAAAGGCCGTCATCAATTTGGAATAGTGCACCATGGGTGGAGCACATAATAAAGCTGTTGTCCGGATTGAGAAAACGCCCGGGGGCGAAATCCAGCGGCGTGCCAATGTGTGGGCAACTGTTTACATAGACGAAGGCGGCATCATCTTTTCGCACCACGATGAAGCCTTCTCTCTTGCCATTTCTTTCGGCAACAAAGCCGGCGCTATCACCGTCAGCAATTTGGCTAAGATCGCAAAGTTTTTGGGGCGTTGTATTCATATTCATCAAGATTGGGGCTCGAAAACCATTTTCCAAGGCTTAATTACGACACTTTCAAACAATCCGGCAATGGCATAGGGATCGGCGGCGGCAAAAGCGTCAGCCCCGGCGCGATCGGGGAAGTCGACAATCAGCAGTGAGCCGTTCATGCCTTCGCCGTCCTGGGTAAGGGTTGGGCCGGCGACAAATATGTTGTCGCGCTGGCTTTTTAAGAAATCCACGTGGTCTGGGCGGTTGGCGGCGCGAATATGGGCGCTGTCCGGTTTGTCAGTGCAATAAACAGTGAAATACATGTCTGAAAGTCCTTTTTAGTCCGTGGTTTATCCCAGCGGGTCTTCGTCGCCGACGGGTCTTGCTAGCAGACTTTGAATGGTTTGGTCTATATCGGCGTTATTATTTAGAATGCCGTCCATGGCTGTGCACAGGGGCACGTCAATTTTCAATGTCTTGGCCAGTTGTACGGCGGATGAGGCGGTAAATACCCCTTCGGCGACCGAAGAGCGTTCGCCCATAATATGGCTAAGGGCTTGGCCTTGGCCCAGGGCGACGCCAAGGGAGAAGTTCCTCGATTGCATGGCATTGCAGGTCAAGGTCAAGTCGCCCAGACCGGACAGGCCAACCAGGGTTTCAGGATCAGCACCTTTGGCCGTTGCCATGCGGGCAATTTCAGCCAGCCCACGGGTGATAAAGGCGGCGCGGGCATTATCGCCTAGCTTGCGTCCCTCGATAATGCCACAGCCGATGGCCAGGACGTTTTTGATGGCACCACCAAGCTGGACACCAATAATATCGTCGGATCTATAAGCCCTGAAAGTTGGCGTTGAGATGGCTTGCGACAAGGCCGCCACCGTATCCGCATCTTTCGATGCCAGGGTGACCGCCGTTGGTAGCCCCTTGGCGACTTCAATAGCAAAGGTCGGGCCGGACAAGACGGCCAAGGTGACTCCGGGCAAAGTTTCGGCGGCAATTTCACTGAGCAGCGCGCCGGTTTTCTGCTCAATGCCCTTGGCGCAGATAACGGCGGGGACACCGGCGCGCCATAAGGCTGCCATGTCGCCGGTGACAGCGCGCAGAAATTGTGCGGGCATGACCAGCAGCACCGCATCACAGGCGGTAATCTCGCTTAAATCTGTGGTCGCCCGGATTCCTTCATCAAGTTGGACACCTGGCAAAAAATGGCGATTTTCGTGGGTTTCATTGATGGTGTTGGCGACATCGGCCTCGTGGGCCTGAATGACAACATCGCGTCCGGCACGCCGGGCCGCGGTGGCCAGGGCCGTGCCCCAGGCTCCCGCCCCGATCACGCCAACTTTTTGAATAATATTACTCATAGGGATGTTATGCCCTGTCGTCGGGGTTCATTCAAGCCTTGGCGCCCTAGCGCCTGACCAAGTCAGGCTTTAATTCCGGCAAATGCGGCGGTGGGAGCATCTGGGTCCAGTGGCCAGCGCGGCCGGGGTTTGAAATTCAAATCATCCCGGGCCTTCTCCATGCCCAGGACCTGAATGCGCTCAATAGCCGCCCAGGCTATCATCGCCCCGTTGTCCGTACACAGAGCGGCGGGAGGCGCAATCAGCTCAATAGAGCGCTCCTCAGCAAGCACTTGTAGCCGTTGGCGCAGGGACTTGTTTGCGGCGACCCCACCAGCGATAACCAAAGAGCGGCCACCGGGATGGCTCATAAGAAAATCATCCAGGGCGTGACTGGTGCGGTCAGCCAATACATCACCGGCGGCGGCCTGAAAACCGGCACACAGGTCGCCGATGTCTGATTCCTGTAAAGGCCCTTCCGGTAAATCCAGGGCAACGTGGCGAACGGCTGTTTTTAAGCCGGAAAAAGAGAAATCACATCCCGGGCGACCTTGCATGGGTCGGGGCAGGGCAAAACGTGCCGCGTCACCTTGTTTGGCGGCGATCTCAACAGCAGGGCCACCGGGATAGCCAATGCCAAGCATTTTTGCGGTCTTGTCGAAGGCTTCGCCAAGGGCGTCATCAATTGTCGTGCCCAGGCGCGTGTAGCGACCCGGTCCCTCAACGCTTAATAACTGACAATGGCCACCGGACATCAGTAACAACAAATAGGGAAAGGCGACCCTGTCAGTGTCGCTCAACCTGGCACTTAAGGCATGGCCTTCCAGATGGTTAATGGCGAGAAACGGCAGATTACAGGCGCAAGCAATGGCCTTGGCCGTCATTACACCAACGATAACCCCGCCAATCAGGCCCGGTCCACCGGTGGCGGCGACGGCGTCCAGTTTATGGAAATCGAGCCCGGCCTTGGCCATGGTCTCGCCGACCAGCACGTCCACATGTTCCAGATGGGCGCGTGCGGCCACTTCCGGCACGACGCCGCCGTAAGGGCGGTGATCATCCAGTTGTGACAGCACAGTTTCGGCGATAATAACCCCGTCGCCATTAACAACGGCGGCGGCAGTTTCATCACAACTTGTTTCGATCCCGAGCACGATCATCTATAAACACTTTCGCAAATTATTTACCCTTGCCAAGCGGGTGGGGGACTTTACTCTCTGATCAACGATTGAACCATAACTTTGGGCTAGTTTTTTTATGATACCACCAGCTTCCTTTTGCATTGGCACCCGTGGTAGCCCGTTGGCTCTGGCTCAGGCTGAAGAAGTCAAGGCGCTGCTGATTGCCGCCTTTCCCGAATTAGCTGATCGGGCTGAAATCACCATTATCAAGACGACTGGCGATATGGTTCAGGATCGTGCTCTGTCTGAAATTGGTGGCAAGGGTCTTTTTACCAAGGAAATAGATGAGGCCATGCTGGACGGACGCATTGATCTGGCTGTCCATTCCATGAAAGACGTTCCGACCTGGCTGCCTGAGGGCATTGTGTTGCCGTGCATGCTTAAGCGTGAGGATACCCGGGATGCCTTCATCAGTGAGAAGGCCAAAACAATAGCGGATCTTCCTGAAGGTAGCGTTATTGGGACCGCCGCCCTGCGTCGTCAAGCGTTGGTTTTGCATCGCCGTCCTGACCTTAAAGTTGTCACCTTTCGCGGTAATGTGCAAACACGCTTGAATAAATTGGCTGCCGGGGATGTGGATGCAACTCTACTGGCTATGGCCGGCCTCAATCGTTTGGGCCGGGCCGATGTCGCCACCTCCATCATAGAGCCCGATGACATGCTGCCCGCTGTGGCACAAGGTGCTATTGGCATTACGTGCCGCACGGATGATGAAGCGTCCCATCAATATCTGGCGGCCCTCAATCACAATGAGACCGTGATCCGGGTCACCGCAGAGCGCGCCTTGTTGAAAGTGCTCGATGGGTCGTGCCGTACGCCCATTGCGGCGCTTGGTGAAATTGATGTGGATGGCGGGTTTTCTTTCAGGGGCCTTGCTGCCCGTCCGGATGGCTCTGAAGTGCTGGAGACCACACGTCGTGGCTCCGTTCAAGAGGCCGAGGCCCTGGGCCAAGATGCCGGTGAAGAATTGAAGGGCCGCGCCAGCCCGGGTTTTTTTGACGCCGTGGAGTAACCAGATAGCATGTCCCTGCGCCTGATTATCACCCGTCCCCAGGAAGATGCGGAACCGTTGGCCGCGGAGCTGGCGGCTATTGGTGTAGAAAGTCTGATCGCCCCGCTGCTGTCCATTGAAGAATTTGAAAGTGAAACTCCGGACATTACCGGCGTGCAGGCGTTGTTACTAACCAGTGCCAATGGTGTACGTGCTTTTGCTCGTCTCAGTAACGAGCGCAAGCTCGTCATATGTGCGGTTGGCGATGCCACCGCCCGGGCTGCCCAGGACGCTGGTTTTGAAAATATTGAAAGCGCTGCGGGTGATGTGGAAACCCTGGCCACACTGGTTCGCGAAAAACTTGATTTTCGGGATGGGGCCCTTCTGCACGTCGCTGGCTCAAAGGTCGCGGGTGACCTTGCCGGACTTCTGGGCCAAAGCGGTTTTGATTACCGCCGCGTCCAGCTTTATCATGCCATAAAGGCTATTGATTTACCGCCCAGGTGCTTAAGCGCCATCAAGGACAAGCAGGTAGACGGCGTTGTCTTATATTCCCCCCGCACGGCACAGGCGTTTGTGGATTTGCTGACAAAAGCTGGACTTGATAATTACACAGGGCAATTATCGGCTTTTTGTTTGAGCGCCGCCGTTGCCGCTAAAATCGCGGCCCGCGACTGGGCCAGGGTCGTGGTTGCTAAAACACCTGATCAGGCGGCTTTGATAAAGAGCGTGCAGGAAAATTCGGACGCGGATTAATTTTTCTAAACCGGGGCGATAACACCTGATAGTCTATGGCTATTGATTTTGTAAAGAGGATCAGCGCGTGAGCGAAAAGACCAAAAAACAAAAAGAAAAAACGGACAAGCCAGCCAGGAAAGCATCGGCAAAAGCCAAGCCTGCGGCGAAGTCTGCCATCCCAAGCTCGCCTGAAACTCCGAAAGAAGCTGAGAAACCCCTGGTTGTCTCAAATACCGAGGAAGGCGGCATTTCCGGCGTCCTTTGGGGCTTGCTTTTTGTTGCCTTACTTGTGGGCGGTGGTTATGCGACCAAACCCCTGTGGACGCCCTATCTCGTTGATTATCTGCCGCAACTTAAAAAAATGGCGGCAGATCAACCTGCCGAAGACCTGCTCATGGATCGCGTCAATCAGCTTGCACAAGAAATCGCCCAGGTCCGCCAAAGTGGTGAAGCCATTGGCGATCTTGAAAGCGAACGTAGTCGTCTTAATAAAACCTTTGAAGGGGTGATGGCCCGGATTACGGAGCTTGAAAAACAGATCGATTATGTGCGCGGTATGCAGCAGGCGACCGCACCGCCGTCTGACGCGGTCAATACAAATGAATCTTTGCAACGGCTTAGTTCACGCATGAACGAGTTGGAAAAAAGTGACGAGTCGGTAAGCGCCGTTATGGAACGCCTGAGCAAACTGGAACAGGCCATGGAGGAGAGTGGTTCCAGTACCAAAAGTTCCGCCGCCGAGCTTTCGCAGATCATGACTGATATATCCCAGCGCATTGGTACGCTTGAAAGCGGGGCGGCTCAATCCGTCGCCAGAGAGGCAAGCACGGCTGAGGCCAAACAACAAGTCCGGGCCCAAACCCTTGTTTTGGCCGTCGGCCATTTGCGCGAGACACTGCGCTCTAACGATCCTTTTGTCCAACCCCTGGGGGCCTTGAAGGCGTTGGGTGGCGATGACCCGGATATCAAGCGCGGACTTGAAGAACTTGCCCCTTATGCCAAAACCGGCATTCAGACCATGGATATGTTGCGCCGCAGCTATCCCGCTGTGGCCAAGAACATCAAAGCCGCAGCGCCGGAAGTTACCTCCGGTGACACGGATAAAAGTACTATTGATAAAGTTCTCGACCAGGTGACGTCCCTGGTTTCTGTACGCAAGACGGGTTCTGAGGACCCTGCAACCCTTGTATCCGGTCCGGCCGACACTGCATTGGTACAGCTTGACCAGGGCGACCTGGGCGCGGCCATTGCCACCTTATCGGCCCTGTATGGGCCGGAAGCTAGCGCAGCAGCCCCCTGGCTTGCACAAGCCCAGGCTAGGTTGATCGCAGAAACCACTCTTTCCAGACTGCATGTCTTTGTCGTTTCTATTTTGGCCCCGGCCACCCAGTAGACGAAGGGAGGACACAATAATGTTACGCGCCCTTTGGTTTATATTTTTACTCGCCGTCCTGGCTGTGCTCAGCATGTGGCTGGCCGATAATCCGGGTCAGGTCAGCATGACCTGGCAGGGTTACGATATAGAAACTTCCGCCGCGGTGTTAGTTAGCGCCATCGTCGGTATTGCTGTTCTGTCGGCGCTTACATATCGCTTCTGGATTTTTATTCGCGGTGTTCCCGCCGGGATTTCACGGTTTCGCCGGGAAGGTCGTCGTCGTCGTGGCTATTTGGCCCTTAGTCGGGGCATGGTTGCCATTGCTGCGGGTGACCCGGGCGAGGCCCGTCGCCAGGCCGGGCGGGCTGATGATCTTCTCGAAGAACCGTCACTGACCATGTTGCTTTCGGCCCAGTCTGCGCAACTTACCGGTGATGAAAAGGCGGCGGAAAAATTCTTTACCGAAATGCTGAAAAATCCTGATACGGAATTTCTTGGTCTGCGCGGCCTGCTTAATCAGGCGACCAAAAATGATGATCGCTACGAAGCCCTGAAGTGGGTCCGTCGGGCCTACCAGTTGAAGCCGGAAAGTGATTGGGTGGCGCGCACCATGTTCGATCTGGCAAGCCGGGCCGGGTTATGGCAAGAAGCCGATGACGCCCTGGTTATGGCCGTTCGCAACAAGCAAGTGAGTGCACTTGAGGCACAACATTCAAGGTCGGTTCTAAATCACCAGTTGAGTATGGAGGCCCAGGCCTCCGGCGATAATACCAAGGCCTTGAAATTGTCAAAAAAGGCAGGCAGCGAAGAACCGGGATTTGTCCCGGCCCAAATCCATCTGGCGACTTTACTGATGTCTTCCGGTAAGCAACGCAAGGCCGTCAGCACCCTGGAAGCGGCATGGGCGATTACCCCCCACCCTGAAATAGCGCGCGCCTATTGGCCCCTTAGCGATGCCAACGATGCCATGACGCGTATGAAGGTGGCCCAGAAACTGGCGGCGTTTAATCCGAAAAACCCTGCCAGCAAGCTGATGCTGGCCAGCAGCGCCCTTGATGCGGGCCTGTGGGGCGATGCCCGCAAGAACCTGGAAGAAATTGCTTCTTCAGACGAGCCACTAACCAGTCGTTATTGCCAGTTGATGGCCCAATTGGAAGAATCCGAGCATTCAGACATGATCGCGGCTCGTGAATGGCTGGTGCGCGCCGCTAATGCCGAGGCCGACCCGTCCTGGGTATGCCAGGATTGCGGCAATGCAGCGGATGTCTGGACGGCCCTTTGTGGCGGATGTGGCGGTTTTGATAAACTGCAGTGGCGACGACCCTCAAGGGTTCCGGGTCTAAGCGCCCCCATTGCAGACGACCCGGACGTGCCGCGTCTTACATCAGCGCTTCCCGCTTTGGCACAAGACATTGACGCGGATCGCAGCGCGCAGTAAACAAGGCCCAACAATAATGCCGCCTTAGCTCAGTTGGTAGAGCATCGCATTCGTAATGCGGGGGTCGGGTGTTCA
>Ga0055584_100000032_pt1 | contig 112849 bp, 76 predicted proteins | sample OSDHelmetaG_FD_58716 | JGI IMG/M metagenome (GOLD analysis project Ga0055584, IMG submission 58716) | Pelagic marine sediment microbial communities from the LTER site Helgoland, North Sea, for post-phytoplankton bloom and carbon turnover... | ecosystem: Environmental > Aquatic > Marine >... | reverse complement strand
CACAGATATTTTTATTTCGTCTCCCGAAATCGTGGAAATTCCGAGTAATTCTTAAGTCTACTACCATAAAACTCCACAATTTCGAGAGTTGGGACGATGAATGCGAACAGTTGGACGAAAAATGCATACTCTCTTTTTCCGTTAATTCTGTTTAAACCTACCAATTTATCAAAAAAGGCGGGGGGCAGATTGATTTGAACATGCACAGAAATAGTCCGCGAAAGATTGTTCACAATCAAACATAAATGCAATTCAACATCTCTCAAGAACTGCGCCCTATTGGTATACATCAACTCAATCAACACAGCTTCAAGGGGATTTTTCACAACTCCTTGATCAACCTATTTCTTGATGAACTTCTTTACTGACCGATCAAACACCTCGGACGCATAAATATTTCCTTGTGCATCTGTCGCCACTCCCTCTGCATTAATCCCCTGAGTTATCTCGCCAAGAATGGTTCCGTCCTTTGCATTTACGATGGTTATCTTATTACCCCCTGTAACGAACATGGTGTCATCAGGGGTAATCGCTATTCCAGACCTTCCGCCTAGATGTGGCCACTCTTCAATAAACTTTCCATCCTGATCGAATATCTGGATGCGAGCGTTTCCGCGATCTGCCACAAACACTCGTCCTTGCGAATCCAGCGCTAGCGCATGCGGAACATTGAACTCGCCTGGCGCCGAGCCAAGTTTCCCCCACGATCTAATGAACTCCCCGTCTTTCGAGAATTTGACAATACGCGCGTTTGTCTGCTCGTTATGCCCGTCCGAAATAAATATGTCGCCGTCTATAGGATCGACGACCACTGCGGTTGGCGCATTAAAATGCTCCGAATCATTTCCCGGAACTCCTTTCGTACCCAAGGTCATCACAACCTCGCCCTCTGGCGTAAGCTTAAAAACCTGATGACCACGACCAGCCTTAACCGCGAGGGGTATGGGCCCCATCAAACCAAGGCTCGGTGGATCGCCAACCGTCGCGTCCGCTGCCCAGATGAACCCCTCATGATCTACAAATATTCCATGGGGCCACGCCAAGAGACCAGATCCAATTTCGTTAAGTATCTTCCCAGTAGTAGCATCGATCTCAATAATTGGCGGGTCGAATCGACGGGTCGCATAAACCCGCGTCCCAGCTTTGTCCACTGCGGCGCCGTTCATCTCCCACAGGGGCGAAGATTCTTCGGGAATAGGCAGGAAGGTCGTATCCCTATGGTATTGAACCGACTGCGCTCCTGCTGTACTTGGCAAAGCGAGAATCAATGATATAGAACTCACTGCCGTCATTTTGATCATGTAGCGCACAAACTTCACAGAACTCGAACAGAAATAGAGTTCAATCGTTCTGGATATTTCTTTTAGATCCTCTATTTTTCTTGTAGATACTTTCTTACTCATAACACCTCCTTAACCTACCCATTTTGATATCCACGCATCAACTGCTCTAACATAAACAATGATTGTGGTTAGCTAAGTGAATCATAAACATATTTGAAACATCTCCCAGATATGTCCAAATTCTGATTGATTTCCCAATTTTCTGCCGGAATTACCAAGAAACAGTTAGGCTTTCAAATTGTCCAAAAATTCTCCCTAGAAATCTGTTGCCCGTTTCAAGTAGGTCTCCTGCTAGGCTTAGGCCATTGTATCGCCGCTGAGGATGGGAATTAGGATAGTCAGTGGAGATTGCCATGATCACTCACCTCAAATTATAGCCAAGACGCTCTGGAGGCATCCTGAGCAAACAGGCATTGACAGAACTGTCCTAACACTTCGATAGATACCAAATCTGATTCTATGGGAAAATTAGGTTAAGCGGATTGAGTAGCGTTTGTATTTTTTTCCACACAAATTGGTATCCAAGCTTTAGTAATCAAAGGTCGCTGCAAAGCAACGCCAGTAGTGCAAGGATATTTCGTTACACCTATCTCAATTTCCGGCCCATCATGAAGGCCAACCCGAGGCAACGCGAATACTTTTAGGTTTTCTGGGTCCAATTCTAAAAATCAACCCAAATCCTACGTAGTGCATTCTCAAAATGTAGCTATAAGATATTAATCGAATTTTTGCGTAGAGACACAATTGTGATGCTTCTGGATATTATTTGGGTGAATCATTCATTATTCTTACCCCACAAAAAAAATCGACACCCTACCCACTAGAGTGTCGGAAATGCTCAAATTATCTGGAATTATGCCAAATTATTGAGCTATGGAGTAAAGTAAGACGATTGGTCCTATAAGCGCTAGTAGAGACTACTTACCATTAACAAAACCACGCTCCATTCTGTACCTAATGCCTTTACGCTGCGCACACGAGACTCCTATTCTCCAAGAGCATATTGCGGCGTATCAAACCTATAACCAACTACTCATCGTCAGGCAGGCTATAGGCAACTAATTCTCCGGATACTTGGACAACGATACGCTGCTTATTCTCATGCTGATAAGACATCATTCCATACATTCCTAAACCTGGTGTCTCTACGCTACCTAGCCGTTCGCCGGTATTTTTATCCAAGGCAAACAGGTAGGATGTAATACCGTCATCCCCAATTGCCGTGTGTAACAACATATCAGGCATGACCATAAGCGCAGAGTGACCAATGTTCCCAGTTGGAGGGATATCAATCCCTTCTAGTGCAGGGTGCTGCTGTATGAATCTTGGGGTGCCACCGTTCGGTATCATCCATATATGTTCCCCTGTGTTTAGGTCGATTGCCGTAATACGACTGTAAGGTGGCTTCTCCAAAGGTAGACCACGCGGCCCCCTTACTCCATTTGGCGTGCCCATGCCCACGGCGAAATCTGCAACCGTGGTTCCTGTTGGATTCTCGAGAATAATATCCCGTTCCTCGCCAGGCACGACCGTTCTCCATCCACAGTTAGTACGAGAGATTGTATAAATAATTCCTGTCGTGGGATCCGCAGCGGGGGGGCCCGAAATATTTGTGCCTCCCAATTCGCCTGGACACCAGATGCTTCCCGTCAGCCCCTCTGGGTTATCCTTATGCATCGGAGGATTATAAATAGGGCCCATTTTAAAATTGGATACGATTTCCAGCGCCTCTGCCCGCAGTTCCGGAGTAAAATCTATCAAGTCGTCTTCACTTAAACCGTGCAAATCATACGGTGCAGGCTTGGTGGGGAATGGCTGAGTAGCCGAAAGAACTTCACCCGGTACGGTAGACTGAGGCACCGGTCGCTCTACAATTGGCCAGATCGGCTCTCCAGTTTCTCGATTGAATGAATACAATATGGCCTGTTTAGTAGCTTGAAACACCGCAGGGATTGTGCGGCCATCTACATTCACATCCATCAATATCGGCGCGGTAGGTGTATCATTATTCCAGACATCATGATGAACCATTTGGAAATGCCAACGACGCTCACCAGTTTCAACGTCCAATGCGAGGATACTCGCCCCAAACAGGTTGTCACCCGGCTGAAAGCCACCGTAAAAATCAATTGTTGGCGCATTGGTTGGCACATAAACCATTCCACGCTCAGGATCAGCGGACATTGGCGCCCAAGACGAGACGTCACCGGTATATGACCAGGCATCACTCTCCCACGTCTCATGCCCAATCTCACCAGGGCGCGGGATTACGTGAAACTTCCATTTGAACTCACCAGTGCTTGCATCATAACCAAGGATGTCTCCGGGGACATTTTCCTGCCTAGTTTGGTTGTAACCTTGCTCAGCAGAGTTTCCAACTACAACCGTGTCATTAACGACAATTGGAGGCGACGAATTTGTTATATAGCCTAACTCAAGGGGAATTCCTTGGTCAGGATCATAGCTCGCACCTGACTCCAACCACGGGGCCCAGTCTCCGATCAGATCGGGAATTAGATCTACAACCCCAGTTTGAGAAAACCCATCAAGTGGAACAGGCGCACCCCAATCATCCAATGGAATACCTGTGTCGGCATCTAATGCGTATAGAAAGAATGCTGGAGTCACAATGAAAACCACACCCCGCCCATCAATTTTGGAATACGCCACGCCCTTTCCCCATGCTGCTCGCATGGAATATTCTTGACGAAATGTATGCGGTTCGCGGAACGACCACAATGTCTCACCAGACGCCGGGTCGATTGCAACTACATGGCGCCGTGATCCAGCAACGGTGAAGAGTTTTCCATCTGCATAGACAGGAGTAGACCGGGGTGATGTAGTACCAAAACTATTATCTTCCCATGTCCATTCAACTTCCATATCCTCAAAATTTTCAACGTTTATCTCCGCCAGTGGCGTGGATCGAGTATGACCAGCATCGCCTCCTATGTAGCGCCACTCTGCAGATTCCGCGCCCGGTCTATCGTTCACATGTTGACTGAATACTGAGCTTGCTAGCATTAACGTAATGCAGAACGCAATTTTCCTCTGTAAGTCGATTAAACGACTGAGCTTCTCTCGAGAGAATGCGAAATCATGGCCATTCATTGTGCTTTTCATAGATTTACTTCCCTAAATTGGTTCTTTTTCTATAAGAGATAATAAGCTTCACATCTTGATGCAGCAGCTACAGATTTATCTATAATTGATTGGTGCAATTCCCAGCAGATAATTTCTCTACAAATCCAAAATAATCCGCATCCTAACTATCTTCTAATCACGAACTAAATCGATTATTGAAGTGGAACATCTTTATAGATAGATCAAATACTTATAAACGAGAATTACTAGTTCTCAGTACAGTTGTACACCTAGAGCGTGTTACCGCCAACACCAGGAACCCGTAGGTTTCCATCACTAGGACGCACAAAAGCTAGACCTATATAGGCCCAACTTTTGTCAACGTCACTTTCTTGTTCCTCCATTTCACTCATGCTCTAATCTCATCTCACAGTATCAAATTCTTGCCTGCTATCTTCCACTAGTCGATTCGTGTATAAGGCCACATTTTATTCAGGTTTTCTTCTCAAACGAGAAATGAATAGAGGTCTAATTTCGAATAGAGATTCAATCAAATTCCGATTTTCATGTCTCCCGAATACTAGAGAAAGCTGAGCAATTCTGAATATAATTTCCTTTCGCATTTATTCGGAAGTAAATCGCAAAAACACTAAGAAATTCGAACAAAGGAAAGAACAATCACCATCTCAGGAAGCCAAATTCCCGTTCACGCCGAGCGAAGAGACTAATTAGCTTATTAAGTACAATGATATTTGTATGTTAGAGGAGGCTAGGTAAGTTTTGGGGGAGAGCTTGGGCTAGCCTTGTAATTCCGGTTTCAGACTTATGGGGGGTATATTGAGATAAATGCGAGAATTGATAATTCGATTTGTGTTAGTTCAGATCGAATATGGCAATATAGCCTAACTTCGCAAGATGATGGGCGTATCTATACATACACCCTATATCCACAAAGAGGAAATTGCTGCTGGCGGTATATATGCACTGCCAGATCGCTATGAGTTATTACCAAAAAATGGTGTTTCCACTCCTGAACTGAACTAGTCTGCAGCCTAGTTAACTGCTTACATCTCGATTCCGTCTGTGAACTTCACTGCACTAATCACCTGTGCCAAGTGACTGAAGCCGCGTAGACGGCGCGACGCTTCAACAGCACACATTTCAATTTGAAAATAATGTTCCAGTTAATGGTTCCTTATTGTGTGAAATTTGTGAGGCATACTAACTGAGGCTGAGGAATATTTGGCTAAGATTAAAAACACAAGATCCCATAGATAAATCTTGTCTAATTTTCTTTGAGAACTAACTACGCCTTATGCTGAATCCAAAAAGAATTCGATACGCTTAACACCAGGGATTGCTCGTATCACAGCCCCTATGCTCTGCTGAATAGTTCCAGCTCTGCCAGGAGTTGCGTTTCCGCCGCAGGCTTCACACAATAAGGAACCACTAACTCGAACAATTCCGTCGATAACTTCTACTTGTAATTGCGGCGGAAGATCCGAGGCGCTACTGACTGCAATCTCTACATTCCTCTGTAAATCAGCGTCCGACAACGAAGGCTTCGAGGCACAAGCTGCTAGTAGGATGAGACCAGTACCAATTAGGAATATTCGTGTAATTTTCAGGTAATTCATTCTTCAGACACCGCCTTTTTTTCAACAATTCTGTTTACAACTTCGATTTTTCCACCATCACTTGTAAATTTTGCAAGCAAACTCTCTACCCGAGTTCTAAGAGCCCCAGAAAATACCCAGTTGGATTCGAGCAGGCGAAGTTGCTTGCAATTCCTTAATCTAAACTGCAAGTCGCAGAAAAAAGAATCAATACTACAAGACTCATAATATGCGGAAGGCTCATCTGATACCCAGCTACTCGCAGACGCAGAACTTGCACCCATATTGGAAATACTGCTCGTAGTCTGGATATCCATAATATGCATATAGAGCGTTTCACACGAAAGATAGAGCACTTCCTCATCCCCCGCATCTGCTAATAGTAGAAAGCTTCTTCTGTTCACGTCCGCAATTTCTCGCTATTTGGAATCCTACTTCCACCGAATTTTCTGTTCCTAGAAGGAGTAAATATACTAGGACAGACTTAGTATAGTGCGCTCCACCACTGTGCTGGCCATCTGGACTTTGTACCCATTCTTGGCTAAAGGGGCTGCACCTGAAACTGCACGCCGAGATGCTTGTCGAGCCAATTCAGGGGTAATTCTTTGCCCCAGCAGTAGCTGTTCTGCCTCTGGCACTCTCCAGGGTATGGGTGCTACGCCGCCCAGAACAATCCGTGCGCCACGGCAAACCTCCCCTTCCATTTCCAATACTATCGCAACACTAACAACCGCATGAGTCCAAGCCTCTCTGTCCATTATTTTATTGTAAGCACTTCTCGTACTTCTCCCGAGCTGGGGAATAATCACACCAGCTAATAATTCGTTGTCCGTTAGCACGTTTTCTTTTTCTGGATTCACTATGGGGGTGACAAAAAATTCTGATGCCGTTAGTTGTCTTTCGCCACTTGGGCTAACAATCCTGTATTTCGCATCCAGCGCGACTAGAGCTGGCGCAACGTCCGATGGGTGAACTATGTAACTCGGCCCACCTCCCAGTATCGCATGAAGTTGATTCTCTCCGGTTACGGAATAACACTGATTGCCGCCAGCCTTGAAGCAATCAAATCCATTGCGATAATACCAACACCAAGGTCGCTGCATAATGTTTCCAGCTAAGGTCCCCGCATTTCGAATTTGAGGTGAGCCCACACTGGCGGCAGCCTGTGCCAGCACAGGGTACTGATTTAGGATCGTGGAATCTTGACTTAGATCCGTTAAAGTTATTAAACCCCCAACTTCAATCTGATCACCTACTGAACGGACCTCTCTCTCCTCACGGACAGTGCGGAGGCTAATTAATACGTCTGGCCGCTCTGTTCCATCCTTAATTTGCTGCAGTAAATCAGTTCCTCCACCTGAAAAGGCAACAGTTTGACCAGCATTCTGAATTTCTAGCGCTATAACGGCCGCATCTTCAAGACTATCTGCATTTATGTTTTTCAAATTCTTCATGCTAGCGCTCCAATAATCTTGTCTCTCGTAATTGGAAGATCAACGATGCGAACACCAATTGCGTTAGCGATAGCACTGGAGACTGTAGCTGCAGCCATAATGATGCCAGCTTCACCGGCTGTTTTAGCGCCGAAGGGGCCGTACCCATCGTCTTCTTCGATAAAATTTACTTCAATATCAGGAATATCCTGATGGGTAAGATGTCTTCCACCGTAATAGCCGGTTGTCAACGGCTGGCCGTTTCTCTGATCATAAATCGTGTTTTCGTACAGGGCCTCTCCAATACCTTGAATTACCGCGCCGCGAATCTGATCCTTAGCTGTTTGTGGATTGATAAGCCGTCCCGACTCATGCACAGTCAAATACTTGGTGATCTTTGAAGTACCTAGCTCAGTGTCGACTTCTACTTCTACAAAATGCGCAGCAAAACATTGTCGGGTTTTGCCATCGGTATTAGGCCTAGGTGTAGCTGACGCAACTAATACTTCCTCGCCAGTTGGCAACCCTTTGTCCGCGATCTGGGACATCAAGTTTTTCGCGGCTTCCGTTACCGCCAAACCAGTTTGTATAGTAGTCCGGCTGCCAGACTCTCCTACGGAATAAGGACAGCGATCGGTGTCGCCGGACACCACTTCTACTTCTGCCAGTGGCACTCCCAAGGCTTCAGCAGCGATCATCCCCATTGTCGTTTTTGCGCCAGGCCCTATATCGGTAACACCTACAAACAGAGTATATTTACCCTTTGCATCTACTCGCAATATCGCGCTGCTCGTTCCTACACCAGCACGAAACATCATAAACCCAAAACCTGCGCCGCGCTTAATAGGACCAGAGTCCGAACCCGGTACTACTTGCCGACGACGTTTCCAATCGAATAGTTCCGCGCCTTGCTCTATACATCGATCTAACGTGTAGTTGGTAAAGGGGTCGTCCGCAGTCGGTCTGCGCATATTTTTCAGTGCAAAATCCACTGGATCAATTCCCATATTGTACGCGACCTGATCCATCATCGACTGAATACCAAAGAAGCCCTGCGTATCTCCAGGCCCTCTAAAATTTCCCGAGGTCGTTCTGTTCGTATACACAGGAAACATAGAACTCCGCACGTTCGGACAGGTATACACTTGTATGCCGCTCACTCCGCCGTAATTCTTCCGGTAAGGCCCCATACCACTGTAGGAATTTAGCTGCAGAGCGGTGAGCTCTCCATCTTTCTTGACGCCAACTTTGTAGTACTGCACAGTAGGCCAGCGACCATGAACGCCCAGCCAATCATCTCGTCTAGAAAATTCCAACATTACCGGCGCATCAGCGCGCTTGGACAATGTTGCGGCGATTAAATCAGCATCTTGATTCTGGTTCTTGTTTCCGAATCCTCCACCCATGTACTTGCAAATTATACGCACCTGGTGGTCAGCCAAGCCCAGATCTCGAGCCGTATCGTGTCGGCAATTCGATATCCCCTGAGAAGGTGTGTAGAGTGTCAGTTTTTCACCCTCCCAATGGGCTAGAGCGGATCGCGGTTCCATCTGTGCGTTGTGAACAAAGCTCGTTGAGAATCTCCCTTCAAATACACTGTCCGCTTCTTCAAAACCCTCCTCCACATCACCACGATTCGATTGCATAGCCTCAATCTTATTGTTTACATCGGGGCATAGATTTCCTTCTGGCCAAATTCTGGGAGCTCCCGATTCAAGTGCCGCCTCGGGCTCTAGAACAAAAGGCAACTCATCATATTCAACCTCTATCAAACTGAGTGCTTTTTCTGCTACGTGCCTATTAACAGCTGCAACGGCGGCAACAGAGTCTCCTACAAACCTCACTGGATTATTGAATATATAACGCCTGTGCAATGTGGCGGCTTTCACTGCATCATTGTATTGACGACCACCAGAAACCGATCCAGCCCCCCACACGACCTCGGCATTTTGATGAGAGATAATCGCCCGTACACCTGGTAACTGACTCGCCTTAGAAACGTCGATGCTTCGAATATACGCATGCGGATGCGGACTACGCAAAACCTTGGCATAGAGCATGCCAGGTAGCTTAAAGTCTCTCGAAAATTGCGCAGTGCCTGATACTCGTTCATCAGCATCGATTCGCGGAGTGCTATTGCCTATAGTAGCTAGCGCATGAACGTTTGATTCACTCATCAAATACCTCCTCTACCGCTGGCAGCGATGACTGACTCAACGATGGCGTTGTAGTTCGAACAACGGCATAGATTGCCGACCAGAGCAGACTTGATCTGATCCGTATTTGGCGATGGATTTTTGGCCAATAACGCCGTAGCCGTCATCACCTGCCCAGGCGTACAGAAGCCGCATTGTGCGCCGTTGTTGTCCACAAAAGCTTGCTGGACTGGCGACAGTCTATCGCCTTCAACGAGGCCTTCTATAGTTTGAATTTCCTGACCATCGATCCAGACAGCTAGATGGCTGCAGGAGTAAACCGGCGTGCCATTCATCAACACAGTACACGCCCCGCATTCACTGCGATTGCATCCAATCTTCGTGCCAGTGAGGCCCAAATGATCACGGAGAAGTTCTGCTAGTGTCCAATTGTCTTCCACCCTCATTTGCTTAGACTTACCGTTAACAGTGAAGCGAATTCGGGTAGCTGGCCCTGCCTCTGCTGGACTGGTATTGCCTAGCCGGTCATTGCCGGAGGCAGCCAATTTGGGTACTGCGGAAGCAGCTATAGTTGCACCAGCCCCTTGTAAGAAGCGCCTGCGTGGCAGCTCGGCTTCGAGTAGCGATTCTTGCGGCTCTATATGTTTAACCATGGTATTCTCATCTCGTCTCTGTTTCTTATCAGGCATAGAATCCCCCGCTTCTTTATCGAACCTACTTCTACTCATGGATTTCCTCTTCCCTATGTCACCATCTTCTAGCTTATCGCAATTTTACAAGTCGGCCTTATAGGCCATAGCCTCTAAGTGCATTCAGTTGATCACAGACACAGTTCGATGGTCTCCCGAAATTATAAAAAGTCTGAGTGATTCTTAAATCAACGTGACAAAAGACATGAATTTCAATAGCGATGGGCCTCCCTCGCTAACCTAGACAAACTTAGGCTATCAATCTAGCTTCGGAGGAAGACCATCGGCCCAGAGTATCATCAAGCCCAGCAGCCCCTTTCCCAATTTGCTCATTGAGTCACTCCTCCGCCCTTATCTTAGCGATTCCACCACGCCAGGTTTGAGAATGCACGCAAATCCAACTCGTGAGTCAAGACTGAACGATGTTGCTGATGCAGGCGCAGATAGGTCTCTGCTATTTTCTCCGGCTGCGTTAGACCATCGTGCTCCAAGCCTTTGCTTTCTCGAAGCTGCCTAAATTTCTCTGCGCCTAGCATCTCGCCCAAAATGTCGGGGGCATCGACAGAAATGTCGATCACGAGGCAAACTGGCCATATCGTGAATGCTCCAAATTCGATGTAGCACTCACTACGGCCTGCACCGAAGACTAACGAGAACCTCGCGTAGACTCTATAGCCAAACCACTCTCTTGCGGTATGAAAGCATTGTTGCCTACTGCTATTATCAGAGCACACATTGGAGCGAAAATCTAAGCTGACGATGCCAATGCAGAAGCGAAACAGATGGGCGCTACCCGCCGTTAACGCGGCGCCTCTATAGTCTGGCGCTGCGTACCCAGCGCCTCTATGCCAACTCGAACGACATCGCCGGGCTTTAGGTAGCTGGGCGGGACCATGCCGTCGCCGACTCCCGCAGGCGTGCCGGTGAATATCACGTCGCCCGGATTTAGCGTCATGAATTGACTCAAGTGGCTGACGATTTGCTTCACGCCGAATACCATGTCGGCCGTGTTGCCCTGCTGGCGCATCTGGCCATTTACTTCCGACCAGATATCGAGGTTTTGTATATCGTCGATATTGTCCGGCGTTACCAGATAGGGACCGACCGGCGCGAAGGTATCGGCGCTCTTTCCCTTCGTAAACTGCCCGCCACGCTCGCGCTGAAAGGCCCGCTCCGACACATCGTGCCCCACGGTGAATCCAGCGATATGGTCGAAGACCTCATCCTCGCTTATGTACTGCGCGCGGCTTCCTATCACGATAACCAGCTCGGCCTCGTAGTCCAGTTTGTGGCCATTGCGCGGCTGTATCACATTGTCGAACGGGCCAGTTAGTGCCGAAGTCGCCTTCATGAATATCAGGGGCTCGGTGGGAAGATCCACCGCCATCTCCGCCGCGTGATTCACATAGTTAAATCCTATCGCCACGATCTTTCCGATGCCGGTGAGCGGCACGCCAATGCGCGGATCTCCCTGCACTACCGGTAATTGACTGAGGGGGATCTCTGCGATCGCCTCCAGTGCCTCATCGGATAGCTGATCCGGCGTGATGTCATCCACGAACGCGGACAGGTCACGAATCCGGTCCTGCGCGTCAACGAGTCCCGGCTTCTCCTCGCCGGCTGGCCCGAATCGCACCAGCCTTAGCTCTGCCGCGCTCACTGCCCCGTTCGATAACAGCAATATGAAGGCGATAGCTGTCGTGGCGAATCTATACTTATTCATTGTTGGCTCCGTCAATTTTTCTGCCTCAGATCGAAGAAGACAGACTTCTGTTTTATGGGTACTTATTAGCATCACATCAGTAACCCGAGCGCATAGAATAGCAATGGTAGCTGGATAAGACTACGAATCGTCGTAAATGGCCACTCGCAGGTTCCAAAGGCTCCATAAAAATGCCAGATTGCTTCCGCGCCCTATTCATTTTACTAATAGAGCCCCGCGATCATTCGCGACACCTTCTGATGTCTGGGCGAGCACTCACTACAATACAAGCCGATCGCAATGTTCACAGCAGTCTTGACTGCTTGTATACTGCATAGCTCCTGATAATCGAAAATAGCGACGACATAACAATTTACTAGCAATGGTACGAGAATGCTTAACAGGTACATCATAGTAGACGACTTCTATAACGAGCCCGATGAACTCGTGCGAGTTACGCTAAACTCACTCAATGCCAAGGAGTCACCCAGTGGTAACTATGCTGGCGTAATGACGAAGGAGTCCTATTTCGGCGATCAGCACAGAGAAATCTTCAGAAGCCTGACGATGGAACCGAGCATAGATTCTTCGACGAATGCGAATGGGCGCCTTCGATTCTCGAAAGAACACGATTCCTACAAGATGCATATCCACTACGATGTGGAGAATACAACCCGGTGGGCTGGTGTCGTATATCTCTCCAAGGAACACCCGGAGACCGATGGAACCTGCTTCTGGAGGCATAAGAGAACTGGCCTGGAATGTGCGCCGAGCTCGGCCGAGGAATTTGCCAAACACGGTTGGGAAAACTTTAAGGACTTTAGGAAATTCCTGGAAGAAGAAGGGCTGGACGAGTCACTCTGGGAAAAGACTTTTACCGTGCCCTACAGATACAACCGCCTAGTCTTGTTTAGGCCCTGGATGCTGCATTCTCCCGGGCCAGCTTTCGGAGATACGCTGGAGAATTCGCGAATCGTCCAGACTCTGTTCCTGGGCAACTAGCCAGACTGCCTCAAGCAAGCAGGCAGATCTTGTTGCCGTCCAGATCGCGCACATAGGCCGAATGATGACCGCTGCGGATTCTCGGTTCTCCCTCGTCTTTCCCGCCCAGAGATAGCGCCAAGTTGTACAGGCGATCGACCTCGGCATCACTGTCCACTTGAAAACCAATCATCGAACCGTTGCCTATCGTAGCCGCCTTGCCATCGAATGGCTCCGCCAGCGCAAACATGAACGCGTCGTTGACCCACATGGTCATCCTGTCTTCGCTATAGACTTTCTGGAATGGAGAGTCGACTAACAGGCGATTGTAAAACTCTTCCGCTCTCGCCCTGTCATTGGTTCCCAGAGTTACATAGTTGATCTTCATTTCTACCAAATCTCCCACTAGCAGAATCGACTACGGGCCGGACTGAATTGTCAGCAACATGGCACTGACAAGGCATTCCGGCCCGTAGAAGTTATAAGGTCTGACGGAAAGAGACTACTAGTCGCCGATCGCTGCCGCACCCACAAGTGAGACCTGCTCGTCTTCGCTGCCTCTTGCGCCGCTTGAGGTGACCGCGCCTATCTGCTTGCCATTGAGCATCACCGGCACGCCGCCCGCGTAGTGAATGCCACCTTCGATCTCTTCGATCTCGCCGGCCTCGAGGCGACGACCGTATTCACCCGAATAGAGGCCTGTCTCGGTAACTACCTTGGCCTTCGCTAGGGCAATCTCATAGGTGCGTACCGAGGCGCCGTCCATGCGATGAATCATCACCGGCACGCCTTCGTGATCGGCAACTATGATGGTGAGGTTCCAGTTGTTGCTCCTGGCTTCTTCGAGCGCCGCAGCCATCGCTCGCTGTGCCATCTCGTAATTGAGAACCGGAGCATCCTGGGCTAGTGCGACTCCTGTAAAACCAAGGCTAGAGAGCAATAGTAATCGAGTTAGGAAACGTGAAATCATATGAATAGCTCCTGTATGTTAATGGACAAAGATTAAGTTCTTCTCAGCGCATCGGGCATCGTGCCCGAGCGCTTGCGAACAGTATCGATTGTATTACTTCGGCTTGAATGCCAGCAACACATTCCCGGGGACTTGGCTGAACTGGCCGTAGCCCGACCCTACGAATACCATGCCCGCGCCTGCAGCGAGTGAATGGCTATCGATAGACCCGCCGTATCCCTCGACGCCGTTGACAGTCTCGAAGTCTGCCGCCGTGTCGTATTGGAAGAGCACCTCGCCTGTGTTGGAGTTAAAGATGAACAGGCGCCCGTCGAGTGCACCGGTAATCACCGCACCGTCTACAGACAGTGGCGTAGCCGAGAATCCGTAGAGTGCCTCGCAGCGTCTTAGCCTGTCACTACGATGGGCACCACAGTCCGGCTGCACTTCGTAGAACCAGCTCGGCTCGCCAGTACCCGTAAAGTAGGTAAAGAGACCGGGGCGCGCATTGCCGGACATATTAGCCGGATCGTTGATCGTCATGAACGCACGCTCTGAATCTGTAGCGATGCCCCAATGGTTGCCGCCCAGCGCAGTGCCCTCACCCGCGCGCTGATTCCAGACCACCTCACCGGTGTCAGGGTCTAATGCCCAGAGGTCCCCGGATTTCTGTCCCGCTATTAGCAGTTCCCTGCCATCGGCTTCGACCAGGATGGCCGGGCCGCCGAAATCGAAATCGACGGAGTTAGTATCGGCGAGAATGATGCAGTTTGGTCCACCGGCACTACAGCCGAAGTTCCACATATCGTTTGCTAGGGCTTGGAATACCCAGATCTCCTCGCCCGTTTCAAGATCTAGGGCGATCACTGCATCGCTGGTTCCCGTTGTAGGATGGGAGGTGTTCTCGCCCGTGGTCACATAGATCTGCCCGCGTTCGACATCGATAGTAGGCGTGGTCCAGATCGGCGCTCCCGAAGGACCGCGCTGCTTGACGCCAGTCGAGCTGACCGCACCTGTGTATTCCGCCGCCGGCATGGTGTGGTATTCCCACAGCTTCTCCCCACTGCGTATATCCAGCGCGGTAACCGCACCGTGATTCTCGCAGCACTCATAGCGTGGGTTTCCTGCTGTTATCACGCCCGAACCCGAGAGTGGCACGATGATCATATCCTCATGAATGACCGGAGTGCCCGTAATCATCGCCTGGTTGTTGCTGGCCTGGCCGCTTTCGACCCAGAGAGATTCGCCGTTCTCGGCGTTGATGGCGTATACCATGCCGCTCTGATCGCCCGATACCAATGTGCCCACACCGTCTACTACCGAATAGGCCAGAGAAGAACGTAGTCGCGAGCCGGCTTCAAAGACCCACTTGGCGCAGCCGCTCTCGGTGTCTAACGCGAAGACTCGACCGGCATCGGTTGCCGAATAGAAGATAGTTGAACCAATAATCACTGGCGCCGCTCGCATACCAGACGTTGCAGGGAACGCGATCGCCCAGGCCAACTCCAGGTCTGCCATTTCGGCCGTCGTGAGTCCCGCCTGCGCCGCGTCGATATGGCGCGGATTATTTCCATCGGCCTCAGTAAAGGTGAAAGAAGCTGTACCCAACTGCACCGAGCGGCTATCTATGGCACACATGCTCGCCGTGACCCATTCTTCAACCCCATCGTCGACTTCGGGCTCCTGAGCCAGGCCTGGCTGTGCAAGGAATAGATTCAAGCTCAGTAAGGCAGCCAGAGATAGAGATGTTTTTAGAAGTGATCGAGTTCGGGAAAAGTGAAGCATAGTTAATACCTGTTTGGTGATTGTTAGCCATGGCTCCATTCCATGGAGAGTAGCCAGTTTTGCGAGACTGCAGGGGTGAAGACTCCGACCCAGCGCCAAAAATACAATAATTCCCACTAATGTGCGAATCCGGACCCCCACCCTGCTCTAGAAGCCAAGCGGCCAGAGAATGCTAGCAAGTTACGATGGGAAAACAAGAAAGAGGAGTTGGAGCGACAGATAGCCGAGTTGCAATCTATCGCACTCTGCTTTATATGTTTGACTACCGAGTGAGCACTGGTCTGGGTGGCTCACTCGACCCCCAATACCATGAGGCTAAGCCATGATGCTAACGAATTCTCGCACCTCCATCTCCACCGTGTTCCTAGGCATGTGCATAGTGCTTTCTTCGCTCGCCAGCGCGCAGTCTGATCCACCCGAGGGCTGGGTCACGCCTTACCCCGCATTCCGCGTTATCGGCCCACTCTATGGTGTGGGCATGCTGGACCTCAGCGTGTTCCTGATTACCTCAGACGAGGGCCATATTCTCATCAACACCGGCCTCGCCGACTCTACCGAGCACATTCGCAACAACATCGAATCGCTGGGCTTTAGGCTGGAAGATGTGCGCATACTCCTCACCATGCAGGCGCATTGGGACCATACGGCGGCCATGGCCGAGATCAAGAGAATTGCAGATGCTGAGGTCTGGGCGACACCGGAGGATGCCCGCGTGCTGGAAGATGGTGGTTTTAGCGACGCCCACTTCGGCGGGCGCGAGACCTTCGACCCGGTAGCGGTGGACCGCATCATCGAACAGGGCGACATCATAACCCTTGGAGATCTTCGCATCACCGTGCACGAGCACCCCGGACACACCGAGGGAAGTTCCAGCTACACGTTTCAGGTGACAGAGGCCGGGCGCAGCTACGATGTCGCCATCGCCAATATGGGCACCATCAACGGCGGCAAGCGAATCGTCGTCGACCCGACCTATGAAGGCGTCGCCGTAGACTTCGCCACCACCTACAACATGCAGAAGCAACTGGATGCAGATGTGTGGGTCGCTGCCCATGCGAGCCAATACGCTATGCACGAGAAGTACACGCCGGGGCAGGCGTACAGCCCGGACACCTTCGTCGATCCGCTGGGTTATATCAAGGCGATCGAGAGATTGGAGACCGCCTACTTAAATGTGATAGCTAGGGAACTCGACCAGTAGCGTTTGCCCTAACCGCTTTTGAGACTAAATCAGGGGTATCCCAAGTGAATATTGAATTCATTGTCGTGCACGACGAAGATCGGTTAGTTGTATTGTTTTTGCGTTCCCATGGGCCATCCTTGGCCCTCCCGCGTTCCCGTCCTTGGACGCTAGTCACTCCAAAACAATACAGCTAGGGCACTCAAGCAGATGTTTGGCAGATTTGGCTATAGATAGAATCAAACACATTCTGGGGATATATTTTGTCTAGACTCGTTTCCGCTTTCTGGTTGCTGTAAATTCGCCCGCGCTATCTTTCAGTCGAGCCGCATCTCCGCTACAACGACGAATGGGCCCTTCTCGTTCTTTCGCCCCATGAAGTGTGTCTCGCCTACGGCAAAACCTTCGCTCTCGACGAAATCTGCTAACACTTTTTCGTGGTTATTCGCGAAGTCCAGGTCGAAGTCCAGACCCTCTCCGGCGTTGTCCAGAGTCTTCTTACTCGCGCCCTTCTTGGCAATCGCGTTAAAGCGGCTGGCGTAGATATCGGCGAGCAGTACACTGCCTGCACAGGCAGTACTGCGAATATCTTGCATGGCCGCACGCACCTCGGCTTCTGACAGATACAGCGTCACGCCCTCCCATAGGAAGAGAGTCTTCTTGTTAGCATCGAAGCCTGCCTCGACAAGCCTCTCCATGGCTTTATCTTTCGTGAAATCTATCTCAACAAACGTTACATGATCTAAATCTATGCCAGCCGAACTCAGCATCGCTCTCTTGTGTTTCTGAACACTCGGCTGATCGAGCTCGAAGTATGAAACACTTTTGTCCCGCAATGTTCCATAGGCTCGCGTATCGTAGCCGGCGCCCAGGGTTACAAATTGTTCCACCTGCTCCGTGGCGCACTCGATGATGCTATCGAAGTACAGCGTCCTGCCAACAACGAGGTCTAGAACGGCTTCTGCGCCGGGCTCGGGCACGCGAGGATAGAGCGCCTGCCGGCCCGAAATCCTGTACTTGAGCCAGAGCGGAAACAGGCTTAGTTTCAAGCCCAACAAAGAAGTATTCGGCAATGCTGCCGCGAGCCGTGCTGTTGCCTCATCCTCACGCATGCCGAAGAAATGCATCGTCCAGCGGCCATTGATTACCTCGATCGCCGTCATGGATATGCCGAGCCGCTTACTCACCAGAATCTGCTTGTAGGCGACTAGCATGGTCCCAATGATGACGACTGGCAGAAAGAGTATCTGAACGGGAATGTAAACGATCCAACTGAGCAAGTTCATGGGGGCAACAACTTTCCTAGTGGTGTGATCGAGTTAAGTTCGGCTTGCAAAAACAGACGCTGATTACTCACGAATTTGGGTTTCACCGAATATCGTCCCGTGAATTGCGTGCCCAGTGATTATATACGCAAGTATACTAAGGGCCTTCTGCCAGCATCCTATCTGTCCTGCAATTTGAGCCATTGGCCTCATATTTCCTGGAAATTGTTGAGCCCATTATAGAATGAGCCGAAACGGGTTATTCTGTCTCTCGATAGCTTGCTATGATGAGCCCATAAAACTATTTCTCAGGAGCATCGCATGACTCACCGCCGCCAGTTTCTCAGGTATCTCGCTGCCAGCCCTCTGCTTACGAACTATGCCGCCTTCGCGCAGGAAGTGGAGGAGACTCTGGGTGAGCGCCTTACCGATCCCAGCGAGGTGATCAATGTATTCGAGATGGAGGCATTGGCACGAGAGAGGATGCCGCCTGCGCACTTCGGTTATCTGGCGACCGGCGTAGACAGCGACGAGACGCTGCGCGCCAATCGCGAAGGTTTTACCCGCTTCCAGATCAAGCCGCGACGGCTTGTCGATGTGAGTGAGATCGACACCTCGATTGACTTGTTCGGCACCGAGGTAGGCTCACCCATCGTGCTCTGCCCAGTAGGGAGCCAGGGTGTCTACCACGCCGATGCCGAGCTTGGCACGGCCAGGGCAGCGGCGGCGAAGGGTCATCATATGATTCTCTCTACGCAGGCATCGACACGAATCGAAGACGTAATCGAGGCACGCGGCGCTCCAATCTGGCATCAGCTCTATTCGACGAATCGCTGGGAGAATACCGTGGCCATGCTGCAACGGGCCGAGGCGGCCGGCTGCACTGCGGTGTGCCTGACGATCGACCTACCCGGTGGTCGCAATACCGAGACCCAGGCCAAGCTTTTTCGCGAAGACTCAAGAAACTGTGCCGACTGCCACACGGGCCAGGCCAAGCCCATGTTCGAAGGGCTCGATATGCGTGGCGTTAGCCTGACCGATTCCGCGATGACCTGGGAAGTCATAGGCCGCATGAAGGAAGTCACCGATATGAAAGTATTGGTCAAAGGCGTCGAAGTTGGCATGGATGCGGCACTGGCCGTGCGCGCCGGCGCCGACGGCATCGTAGTCTCCAATCACGGCGGCCGAGCGGTCGAGACTGGCCGCGGCACTATCGAGTGTCTACCGGAGATCGTCGCGGCTGTGAACGGACGCATCCCTATCGTTGTAGACGGCGGCTTCCGTCGCGGCACAGACGTGTTCAAGGCACTCGCGCTGGGCGCAACAGCGGTTGGCATAGGCCGGCCCTACTGCTTCGGTCTAGGCGCATTCGGCCAGGCGGGCGTGGAACGCGTGTTAGATTTGCTCAATCGCGAGTTGCAGATCGCCATGCGCGGCAGCGGCACCACCAGCGTCGCGGCTATTGGTCCGGACTACGTGCACGATCAGGGACAGAGAGCCTAATAGCCAAACCTAAGCGTTAAAATAAGGGAGCAAGCATCATGCGTCGCATAGTATTCTCAATCGCTGTTTCACTCCTCTCACTAGCGAGCGTTTCCGCCCATGCACAGGGCCAGTTCGAAGGGGTCGAGCTGTCTATCACGTCCGTGGCAGGTAATGTGTACATGGTGCAGCGCCCCGGGGGCGGCGGCAATATTGGCGCACAGATTGGGCCCGATGGCGTGCTCCTGGTTGACTCGCTATTCGCCCCACTGGCGGACAAGCTCGTGGCTGCGGTGGCTGAAGTCACCGACGAAGAGATTCGATTCCTGATTAACACCCATATCCATATCGATCATGTAGGCGGCAACGAGAACCTAGCCGAGCGCGGCGTGCTGATCTTCGCGCATGACAATACTAGGCTGCGATTTCTGGAGGAGCGAAGCCGCTTCCCGAGGGCCGGTGGCAGCTTCGTGCCGCAGCAACCCGAGGGTGCCAGGCCCGTGATCACTTTTAACGACACCATGAGTTTTCATCTCAATGGCGAGGAAGTCCTCGCCTTCCTCGCCCCGCCCGCACATACAGATGGCGACGTGTTCGTCTACTTCCCAGAATCCGATGTATTGCATCTCGGCGATGTGTACCGCACCACTAGCTATCCCATCATCGACATGTACAACGGCGGCAGCCTGCGCGGCACCGTGGCGGCGATCGATATGGCTATCGATATCGCCGGCCCCGATACAAGAGTTATACCCGGTCACGGCCTCGAGATCGTAGGGCGCGATGAACTCATCGAATTTCGCGACATGATTCTCGACATACAGGGTCAGGTATTCAGTATGATTCGCGAAGGGAAGAAGCTCGACGAAGTAATGGCGGCACGACCCACAGCCGCCTACGATGCGCAGTGGACGGACGACCCCGGCTGGGGCGTGGAAGACTTCGTGCCCATCGTCTACTACGAGCTTGGCGGCTCGGGTCGGCTGGCGGACCGCTGATATCAATCCGATTAATTCTCTCTGCTTGTAGGCTACCAATATGAACACCCTGAAGAAACTTTCTTTCATTTTACTGCTCTTGTCTCACACCCCCTCCTTGATCGCGCAGGACGATAGTTTCGTCTTCTATTCCGACCTCGCACGAGAATGGTATCAGGGGGGAGACTATTTCGAGTGGACATCGACTACCGCCGACAACAACGCGGCCAAGGTGAATGTCTTCTATAGGACCTGGGGCGATCCGTCGAATCCGAAGCTAGTGCTGATACACGGCTTTCCAAATTCCAGTTTCGATTTCTACAAGATGATCCCCTTCCTCGCCGAGGAGTACCACATCGCGGCACTGGATTTTCCTGGCTCGGGTTTCTCCGACAAGCCTCTCGATGGCTATAACTACATGCTCGCCGAGAATGCGGAGATCGTAGATCACTTCGTGCGCGAGGTAGTCGAGTTTGAAGACTTCGCGCTATTCACACACGATCGCGGCGTGAGCATCGGCCTGGCATTCCTCGGCAACTACCTCGACAAGCCCGACCCCGGCTATAGCATTAACTACCACTTCCTTTCCAATAGCGGCATGTTTCTGCCCTTGGCCAATCTGGTGCCCTTTCAACTAACGCTATTGGATGCCGAGGCTGCCGATCGTATGATCGCCGCGCGCTCCGCTCAGCCACGGCGCACCGAGGGCGAGCCAGAGTCCCTCGCCTACTCGGATATCTTCGCATTCAATAATGGCAATGTTTCCCTGCTCTATGTGGGCCGCTATCTGCTGGAGAGACAGGCTAACGAAGTCAGGTGGTTGGAGAATCTACCGCGCAGTCCAATACCCGTTGCCTACCTGTGGGGTCTGGCCGACGGCGTCAACCCGATCCGCATACCCAACCACGTCTGGGATACCTATCTGAACGATAGAGAAGTCGAGAGTAGCTACTGGATACTGCCGACGGCGGGTCACTACCCGCAGCGTGACAACCCAGAAGAAGTCGCTAAAATTATCCGCATGACGTTGACCGGCCAGGTGCCATCGGCAGAAGAAGAGGCTGAGTTTATGCGCAGCTATAGTGCCAGCCGGAGTGGCGAAGACGCCGTCTATGTGGGACGCTCGAAGATCGAGCCCTTGGACTTTCCCAGCACGATCGAGTACACGCCATCCGGTTACCGCGTCGTTGACTAGCTCGCTGGGCTAGCGCAGCGCCAAGCTACTCGTAACTTTCCAGGGTGAATTGCAGCAGATCGGGATTGCTCAACCTCAGTTCAACATTGCGCAGCACTACAACTCCGTCCGCCACTAACTCCGGCAGGGTAAGCAAACCGGTAGAGCCATCAAACAGACCCACCTTCGCTGGAGCCAACGTCCTCTCGACTACTGAAGCCACATCGAGCTGCAGTATCACAGCAGGCGAAGTCGCTACGATCGAGAAGTCCCCCGCAAACACACCGGCACCCTCGGCCGTGAGTGTTAGTCTTAGCTTGCCAGAGCAATCGTGTAGGTAGTTCGCGATAGCCGGCTTTTGATCTACTTGTACTGGAACATAGTTGAGATAGATGATCTGCTGGCCGTTATGCACTAGCGTGCCGAAGCTGCCGTAACCGAACTCCTGTGCAGAAAAAAGCGGAAATTGGCCGAGCTCGCGCCTCGTATCAGAGCCCACCGGGTCGTTCGGCGCGACGTCTCCCATTGTCACCGTGTTAAAACAGCCCTGCCCGCTTCCCTCGAGCAAGAAGATTTTCTTGTTCTGCGTTCCCATAGCGAAATTGGGGAGAAGATCTACGATGCCGTCGCCATTCACATCGATCTCGCTAAGGAAGAAAGGTACGGTGGCCGATGGATCTGGATCGATTGCCGCGTCGCCGAGCAGACGCTGCGTGTCGTTGACAAATACTCTATTGCCCTTGTTGAGGAATAGCTGAATGCTAGTGCCAGTAAAATCAGTTTTGTAGGCCGACACCAATAGATCGTTCCTGCCATCGCCATCGAAATCCCGGCCTTTGATATCGATAACCTGAAGCGCCTCTAGGTCGCCGAACACATCGATCTCACTCAGAAAGGTCACATCGTCATCTGAAAACTGCCCCTGACCGTTGTTCCAGTGAATTCGAGTTGGCGTCTGGTTGGTATTGTCTCGTCGACCGATAATCAGGTCGGCGAGTCCGTCGCTATTGAGATCAACGAGTTCTGCCGAGTAGCTGTTGGTGAGCTGAGCCGAACTTGAAAGCGATTGAGGCAATCGACTTCTATCCAGGGTGAAGTTGGCATCACCATCATTCAACAACAGATAGGAAAATTCCGATTCGATCGTATCTGAAGTTACCGCAAAGATATCGATATCGCCATCGCCGTCAATATCACCAGCGGCCCCATTGTGTGTGAAGGCGGCAATCTCGGGCAGGCGATCGGTAGCATCCAGGAAACCAGTACCCGTGCCGAGCATGAGCTGGTCCGTGAACCCCGGATGGGGAGGGGCATCATAGCCGTGATCGGCGAAGTAGATATCCAGCAGTCCGTCACCGTTGAAGTCGTGCACGAGTAATTCCCGCGGGCTCTCCGAACCCGGCAGGTCGCCGTCGGCGGGCGTGAATGTATTGTCTCCGTTGTTATACAGAATCAGACCATCCTGACGACCCCTCGAACCGCCTCCCTCAGAGGGGAGTGTGCCGCCTCCGAGAACGACATCGGTATCGCCGTCGCCATCGAGGTCGATGGGGAACGCGAACATAATCGTATCTGCAGCTGTGGGGTAGGTCTCACGGGAAAACTGAATCTCGCCCGCGATATAGGTAGCGGTAGTATCCGCGACTAGCACAAGAGGAAACCCAAGAATTAATGAGCTTAGTAACACGACAGGATAGAACTTCATATAACTCCTTATGGGCATACTCGTGCGCGAATAATCGGTGAGAGTAGGCTAGCAGTAAACTTCACAACCGTATATCTATATCGCAACCGCAGAGAAGAATAAAATTCTTGACACACCCTGCTAATTTCAAGTGGCACGGTACGCGTGATTCGGGTCGGTCAATATCACGCCGCTCCTATGGGAGCACATTAGAGCACCGAGACTATCTCAATTGGCAGCTTGGCGGTTAAGGAATACAAATCTGTACGCCGATCTTGAAGCGGCTTGACACTGCCTATGTCGCGCGCCATCGCCAGATCGTTCAGGTCCAGCTCGGAGATAATAACGGTCTCGGAACCTGGATCGGCCTCCTCCATGATGCCGTCCGAAGGGAAGGCGATATCGCAGGGGGTGCAGATCGCCGCTCGGCCATAGTTCACGAGGAAGCTGCGCACCTGGGGCAGGTTCCCTATGCAGCCGGTCATCACGACATAGATGATATTCTCCACCGCCCGCGCCTGGGCGCAGTGCCTGACTCGGTAGTAACTCTTACGCTCGTCTGTGGCGAAAGGAACAAACAGGACCTCGATGCCGTGCAGGGTAAGCAGGCGCGCGAGCTCCGGAAATTCGATGTCATAGCAGATGAGGATGCCTATCCTTCCGAGGGGTGTCTCGAAGACTCGCAGTTTGTCGCCAGGTTGAAGGTCGTAGTACTTGCGCTCTACCGAGGTGATGTGAATCTTCTCCTGCGTATGCACATCGCCCCGTGGCGTGAAGAGATGAGCTACGTTGCGCATCTCACCGTCTATTTCTACCGGCGTCGAACCACCGATTATGTACAGCGAATGCTCTTTCGCGAAGCGTATGAACATCTCCAGATACCGCTCGTGAAAGCGACCCACCTCCCTAACCGCATCGACGGAGTCCATGTCTACCTGCAGCATGCTAAAGAGTTGCGCGGTGAACAGTTCCGGAAACAGCAGGAAGTGACAATGGTACTCGTCGGCGGTCTCCACGAAGAACTGCACCTGTCGCTCGAGGTCGTCCCAGCATGTAATGGGGCGCATCTGATACTGCGCCGCGCACACGCGGATCTTGCGCACCGGCCTGCGCAGCGGCGCGGCGGCGATCATGCGTTTGTCCGGGTTGAAGTTCGGGTTATCCATATGCAGGTAGGTGGCGTAGTTCATGCTCTCGCCATCATTCAGATAGGCGTAGTGGACACTCAATACGTCGTAGCCGGCTTTCAGGTGCATGCTGAGCGCCATGTCTTTTAGCTCGCCAGCCTTAACTTTCTCGATATAGCGTTCCGCCGACATCTTTTTTGCCTGCTCTGCATAGCCGGGGATTCGACCTCCAGCCACCATCCGACGAAGGTTATGCCGCTTCAGCAGGCTCTTTCTTCGAGCGTAGAGCTTACCCGCCACACCCCTACCGCGATAGTTCGGATGCACCGCGATATCAGAACCGTATAGCGTCTCGCCGCTGGGATCATGGGTGCTGAACGTTCCCACGCCTGTAATCTCATCAAAGGAATACCAGGGTGAGTCGTCATCTATCTGAAGGATGAGTGAGGTACAGTAACCCACAACCTCGCCATCGCATTCGGCGAGAAACTGCCCCTCTGGGAAAGCCTCTAGTTGCATAAGAAACTTGCGCTCATCGCCGAGGCTTTCAATAGCTATGTGGGGATAGGCCGCATTCTGGCATTTTAGGATCGCGGGGATATCGGATTTTCTCCAACGACGGACCTTGATCTGTAGTGGAGCGGAAGGCTTCTTTGGCATGAGTCGTAGCACCCGCGGCAAATGTGGATAGGAGCAACACGGCCACTGGGGGCGTCGCTGTACGCGGAGTGTGATCTACAAATAGGAAAAGAACAATAAAGATCGCATGCTGGCTGGCATCAATAGCGCAGTGCTAATCTAGCTCGAAGGTATACCCCACGAAGCGCTCGACCTGATCTGGGTCTAGCGACCGATATAACGCGTTCGCCGCATCGTTGTCGATCTCCGTTCCCAGCCAGGCCTCGTCGAGATCGTTCTCGTCGGCGAAGTCCAGCAGCAACTTCATCAGAGCAGTGCCCACCCCCCTGCCTCGAAGATTTGCGGCGGCGTCTACCTCGTCGATATAGAGCCAACGTTCGTGATCATAGGGCTTGCTCTGGACGCGGGCCGAGGCGATACCCGCTAGTACCGATGAAGATTCTTGCGTCAGGTAGCAGACGGCGAAGAGGTTGTCCTGTTGTTGCAGATAGTAGCGCAGCGCCTCGGCTCCATAGAGCCCCATATCATTGGCCTCGTCCCACTCGGCACTATTGATCTGGTTGACCACTGCCTCCAACTCGTCTTCGGCGCTTAAAAATCTGACTGACAATTCCATGGCTTCCCCCGGGGCTAAGGTCTATAGACCTCGATAGTAGCACCGCAGTAAACGGACCGCGAAGTTAGGTGCGCTCTGAACCGATAGCGTTTCCGCAGCGGTTTAAGTTTATAAATCAGACGCTTAGATAAGCCGGAAAGTCGCGCTACCGGCACCGGGAAGCGACCCGAGAATCCCAACGGTAAAGCAGGGAAATCTCGTGGAATATCTGGCACTTAAAATGGGCCTCAAAGACTAAAAATAGTTCTTGCCGCTGACCCAAAACAGCAGTATAAAGCGCGCATTGATTGCACCTGCCCCCGTCAGGGGGTTGGGAGTCATAGGATTTTTGTGTTGTTTTACCGCTCTGTCACGATTATGGAGACTAATAGCGATGCTCTACCCTAAAACGTTTGGGAAGAACCCTCTCTTCCCACAGGCTTCCGACTTCCGAGTCATCACGAAGGACGACTCCACCGGCTTTGGCGTGCTTGCGCTCCGTAGTTTTAAGGCCGGCGATACCGTTGCGATGATCGCTGGTGAGGTAGTGTCCGAGATACTGCAGCACACTTTGCAGATTAGTAAGGGTAAACACCTGCTCGATCTGCATTTCACGGGCTACCTGTTGCACTCCTGCTCGCCGAATATTTCTGTGGATATGCAGAACATGACGGTGACGGCAGTGCAGGACATTCCTGTAAACAGCTTCCTCTACATGGACTACGCGCAGACTGAAGAGGTGCTGTACAAGCAGTTCTCATGTTCCTGTGGCAGCGACGCCTGTCGTGGCTGGATTACCGGCAGCATGGAAATGCCCATTGGCTACAACGTCAATGTCGCCGAAGCCGTCGCCTAAGCTTCGGATACATACATAAGTGAACTATCCATCTAACTACCACTCTTGGTGGCAGAGGCCTGACCTTTGCTACCGAGATGGCCAGTTACTTTTTGCTGGCGTCCCGGTCAGGGATCTCATTGCAGAGCATGGCACGCCCACGTTCGTCTACTCGGGTCAGCGGATCCTGACTAATATCGCGCGCCTCAAGGCCGCGTTAGATGCTACTGATTTGCAGAATCGCTACAGCATTCTCTACGCGATGAAGGCCAATAGATTCGGACCAATCTTGCAGCAGCTTCAGCAGGAAGGCGGCGTGGGCATCGATGCCTGCTCTCCTAACGAAGTAGCACACGCAGTAGAGTGTGGCTTCCAGCCCAATCAGATCTCGTTCACGGCTGGTAGCCTTTCGCAGAAAGACGTGGCTAGCCTGAGTCGATTCGACGGCCTGTTCATGGACTGCGATTCGCTGCACGCTATAAAGACTTGGGGAGAGCTAAAACCCGGCACCGAGATCGGCATCCGCGTAAATCCCGGTAGAGGCGTCAATCGCGCCGACAACGACAGGCTGCAATACGCCGGCGATGTCACAACGAAGTTTGGCATCTATCGAGAGCAATTTCTGGAAGCTCTGCAATTAGCGAAGAACTACGAACTAACCGTGAGCAAGATTCATTTCCATACGGGCTGCGGCTTTCTGACCGAGCAACTCGGTCAGCTCGATAGCGTTATCGAGGCCTGCCTGTGGTTCATAGACAACTGTCCTAGTATTTCCCGCGTCAATATTGGCGGCGGCCTAGGCGTGCCTCATGTTGCCAACGACCGTCCATTGGATCTGACCAAATGGGCAGCGGTGCTGGTGAAGCACTTCTCCGAGCGAGAACTGCACATCGAGATGGAGCCAGGCGAATATATCGCTAAGGATTCGGGCATTCTACTGTTGAGTAAGACCTACCTCGAGAAGAAGCGACAGACCCTCTTCTTGGGTGTAGATGCCGGTTTCAATATCGCGCCCGAGCCTGCCTACTACAAGCTCCCTTTTCAGCCGGCGTCACTTATCGATCCGTCGAGTTTTCCAGCGGAGTCGCTAATGCAGGTCACTGTAGCAGGCAATATTAATGAGGCTCTGGACGTCTGGTATGAGGATGCACTGCTGCCCGACATGGCAGATCAGGACCATCTCATTCTGATCAATGGCGGGGCCTATTCTTCCTCAATGGCATCGAATCACTGCATGCGCGGTGAGTTTAACGAGGTGCTCGTCTAGCCCGCATCGAGCAGGGCAAACACGCCCTGCTCCGCGAGCACACGCATGCCTAGACGCTGACTCGACACGCCCGGATGCAACAGGTAATCGAACTCGAGGTTTCCAGCGGACTCTCTCGCCTCGAAATGGCACTTCACGATACCCATCGATGGAGCGAATTCCTCATCTAGCTCGATCAGGTGAGAGGAGAAGAGGAAGAGGCAATTCTCCTTGGCCTCGAGGCGCTCTATAACGGCGAGCGATGCCTCGAGCGCGTCTTTAACGTTCGTTCCCTTAAACGGCTCATCCATAATCGCGATAACCCTGAGGCCCTCTGCCACCGCGCTAGAGATCGACTTTATACGCAGTACTTCGGCAAGAAAGTAGCTTGTCCCAGTGTGTACATTGTCGCTGATCGATATCGAACTAAACAGTCTGTCTATGGGTGTGAATGAGAAACTCGCTGCAGGCACCCCCATGCCGAGGTGGCCGAGATATAGCGCAGTAGAGATAGCACGCAGATAGGTCGTCTTCCCGGCCATGTTCGGCCCGGTTAGAAAGAGAAGCCGCTTCTCCTGGTCGAGGCTGACTTCGTTCGCGACGGCATCGATCACTTGCGGGTGCACCAAGGCGGTGGCGCTGAATCGGGTAGCGCCTTCCAACACCTCCGGAATTACATAGCCAAACTTGTCGCACGCATCGGCCATGGATACCAGTGCATCGATCTCATAGATCAACTGCATGAGCGACTGTACTTGCTCACGTTCGTAGACACGAAAGGATTGATCGAGCCGAAGAATCTTCCAGAACTTACTGCCCCGAAGTTCGCCCTCCGGGACAGCTTGAAACTTTGGCTTGTTCAGAATCTGCGCGATCTCGTCGATCAGAAAATTAATCTCGCCCCCTGGAGGTTGATCCGCAATCTGACCAAGAAACTCGCGCAAGGAGTTTACGAACAGGCTAGTGAATTGAACACCGCGAAGAATGCGGAAATAGTGATGGCCATCGAATAGCTTAAGCGTGAACGCACCGATGAAGAACCAGAGTCGGTTCTGTTGCAGAACGAACATCAGAGGATCCCGCTGATACCTCTCTACCCGGCCCGTGCTCCAATATGCGATCGCGTCGAATACTTCTCTGCGCTGTCGTATATACGCAATCGATTCCTGCGTTCCGGCTATGTCGGCGCGGTCAGCGAAGGGGTTTTCCATGCGCTTGCGCAGTATCTGCGCCCCACCCGGTGTTCGCGTGAGCTTGTAAAGATCGAAGAGTGTTCTGCCCGAGCCCTCGGACTGAAACACCTCCAGATCCTTTAGTGTATGGGCATCCAGCTCCAGCGACTTGGCCTGTACGCGACCCTGCCGTTCCGCTCGTATCCGATAGCGCGGAACGCTCTGGCCTTTGCGCAACGTGGAGTTACGTATGATGGCCGAGATGCTCGGAAAATAACCTAACTTCATAGAGCTCAGTCCATTAATGCTGCTTTTTTAGCATGTTGCTATTTTTATAGCATATAGAACTAAGAAGCAACTGTTAGCTCAGCATTTGTTGGCTTTACGAGCCCTGGCTAAGGTCGAGGCTGATCAGTCTTTCAGCTCACGCAGCCAGATGTTGCGGTAGGAGACTATCTGCCCGTGATCCTGCAGTCGCAGCGGCAGCTTGCCCGTGCAGTCCCACGCCTCATCTAACTGATAGGGGGTGCATCGCGCGCTGTATTCCGGGGAGGCAGAGAACGTCGTGCCCTCTATGGCTGTGTGATTCTGCACCACGACACCGTTGTGTAGAAGAGTCACGAAGGCGGGCGAGCGCAATTCTCCACTGGCTGAGAAGCGTGGCGCCGTATAGAGCAAGTCGTAACTCTGCCAGGCACCGGGTGGCCGCGCCGCGTTGACCAGAGGCGGGGCCTGCAGATACACGGATCCCGCCTGGCCGTTTACATAGGTCGGGTTCTCCCAGCTATCGAGAATCTGTACCTCGTAGAGCGACTGCAGGAATATACCGCTATTACCTCGCTGCTGGCCGTCGCCATCGATCACCGGGTTCGTGCGCCATTCGATATGCAACTGCATATCGCCGAAGGCCTGCCGCGTCTCGATGGAGCCCGTGCCGGGAACGATAGTTACCGAGCCATCGTCTTCGATACGCCACTGTGGCTCTTCGCCGCTTCGAATATGCCGCCACGCACTCAGGTCGCTGCCATCGAATAAGACGAGCGCGTCCGAGGGAATAGCGGAGTCGGCGGGAACCGTCACGAGGGCAGGTACAGGCTCGAAGCTCTGTCGGTCGGCCTGCGCCAGCGCGCCATGAATTGTCAGTAAGGCGGCGAATGATGTGACTAGTCTAAACATGGTGTCGCTTATCCTTTTCATTCTTAAGACGGTTCAGTGCAACTGAATCATTTTACTCACTGAAGAAGCGGATCAGTTCTGCATTCACGATATCGGGCACTTCCTCGTGAGGGTTGTGACCGATGCCGGGGATGAGGAATACCTCACCGTTCGGGAACGCCACGGCGGCCTGTCGTGCCTCTTCGGCAAACGTGGGATAGTCTTCTTCGCCACCCATTACCAGTGTCTTGGTTTGGATGTGCTGCCTGTCGTTAACCACCGTGTCCATGGCGCGCATATGTCCGGTCAACTGGCTAACCTGTGCGAGGCGCGGCCAGTCGCCACTGAGTCGCTGGCCGTAGCGGATGCGCATGTGATCTAAATAATGAGGCTGCCAGCTACTGTAATTCTCTTCGGCCCAGCGCAACAAGCCCGCATAGACTTCGTCCATATCCGGGTTCGCATCGAACTCACCACTCAGCGGTCGAAACCCTCTGCCGTAGCGTCGGTCAGTTAAGCCGACTTGATTCACAGTAACTAAATGGGTGATGCGCTCCGGATACAGGAATGCGAAGCGTGTGACCATCTGTCCGCCGATAGAGTGCCCCACGATGGCAGCCTGCTCGATACCCAGATGATCCATCAGACGCGCAGTGTTCGAAGCCCAGAGGCTGATGCTATAGGGAATTATAGGCTTGGATGACTTGCCCCAGCCCAGGCGATCCTTCGCGATGACACGATAGCCCTCCTGCGCCAACGCCTTGATCTGCTCGCTCCAGTACCAGCCGTAGTACAGCCCACCGTGATGGAAGATTACGGTGCGCCCATTGGCAGGGCCGGTAGGAGCGACATCCATATAAGCGAGGCGAACCTCCTCGCCGTACACACTAAAGTTCATGTACTCCACCGGATAAGGGTACTCAAACTCTTCCAGACCGATGGACATGGGACCCCAGTCGGCAGGCGGCGAAGATGGAGGAGATGACTGGGCGGCCACCGTCGTAGTGAACGCCAGAGTGCAAGCTGACAGCAGAACAAGCCAGATAGAGAATGCCCTAGGGTGTTGATGAGAAGTAGTCATGATTCCTCCATATAGGAAAAACGTTTAAGGGCGAACAGTAGAGTTGAGCGAGTGTGATGGCTCGGCTACCTGTGCGATTCGACCTGCTCACAACTCCATTCAACCCTCGAAAACATAGCACATTTTCCCGCCGCCTACTCATCCTGTTGATTCTGCTAGCAAATAGCTAAGAGCCTGCCCTCGCGACGGAACTACGCGAGCGCCCGCGGAGGCGGCGATGCCATTCTAGAAGTCTTTACAGGACAGTCGATCAAGGCTGTAAAACTCTTCGGACTAGCGCGATTTTGCTTCCTATCGTCGCAGCGTATCGCCCCCTGCGCAGTCCGCACGAGAAACGAATTGCTTGTTACACTTTGTTTCTTTTTTCCACAGTGCTTTCAATCATAATTGGTTGGCCTCACAAGCCAAGCCTCTCACTAATTATTTAGAATTAGGCTAACAGAAGAATCGTGGTGCAATTTATTTCGATTCGAGCTGACGCGTAAGTAATATTAGTAAGTTTGATTTATAGATTGCGTTGCTTCTTCGACTCTCCGAATGAGAGTTGTAGATGCAATCTAGGCTGTACTCAAGAAGTTTTATTAAGTCATTACGGAATTTCGCATGGTGGAACTCACAGCCACTCAAGCGCTACAAAGAGGAGTTGCCGCGCACAAGGAAGGCAAACCCCAAGTTGCAGAGCGCTTCTATCGAGCTATCCTCAAATCAGAGCCGCAACTCCCCGCCACCGAACACAATAAGATTGTCCTAGCAGAAGCCTACACAAACCTGGGCGTCGCGTTGCAACAGATGGGCAACCTCGAATCCGCTATCGAGCACTACCGAAAGGCCATCGCTATCCGGCCGGATTACATTCAAGTCTATTACACGCTGGGCCTGGCTCTTCGCAATAGCGGCGACTTGAAGGCCTCCATCGACTGCTACAGACAAGCCGTTGAACGCATGCCGAACGATGTTGATGCCCTCAATAATCTCGGCGCGGCACTTCAGCATAGCGGCGAACTGAACGCTGCGATTGAGAGCTACCAGAAGGCCCTGGAAATAGACCCTGGCTGTGTAGAGGTACTCAATAATATGGGTATCGCACTGCAGGCGAATCTCGACCTCGGTGCAGCGATCGACGCCTACAGACAGGCTATCAGCATCAACCCAGCCTATGCCAATGCCCATAGCAATCTGGGGCATGCGCTGCGCGACAAGGGCGACCTCGAATCATCGATCGAATGTTACAAGGCGGCGCTGAACATCAATCCCAAGTCCGCGCAGGCGCATAATAATATGGGGAATGCGCTAAGAGAGGCCGAGAACTACAGAGAGGCACTCGAGCACTTCGATTTCATAACCGCAATCGAAGCCAATCCAGCCAACCCACAGTTCTGGTTCAACGCCAGATCGCAGGCCCTTGAATGCCTATACCATCTCGAACGCTATTCGGAACTCGAGCAGAGATTGAAGACCCTCGCCGACTCGGGCGATACCAATCTGCGAATCGCCGCCGTCAGCGCATTCGTCAGCCATCAACTCAAGTTCGATGATCCCTACCCCTTCTGTAGAAAGCCCCTCGATTTTCTACACGTGGGCAACTTGAGCGAACACGTCTCCGATGTCGAGAGTTTCGTGGATGATCTAGCGCTGGAGGCGTCGCGGGAGAACCAGGTATGGGAGCCCATGCACGGGGTGACGAAGATCGGCTACCAGACTTCCCCCACTATCTTCGGCGCCGGAGCGAACTGCGAAGCGCTGCAGAAAATTCTGCGCAATGAGATCGCCGCCTACCATGCGAAGTTCGGCGCCGAGGACTGCACCTATATGAACCGGTGGCCGGAGAAGTATGCGCTCAGGGGATGGCTGGCGCGGCTAGTGAAGAAAGGTTATCAGACTCCACACAACCATCCGTCTGGATGGCTAAGCGGCGTAGTCTATTTAAAAACGATAGACTCGGGAGAGTCCGACGAGGGCGCGATTGAGTTGGGACTGCACGGCCATGAGCTGCCGGTATTAGATGCAGACTATCCGCGCAAGACACACCAACCGAAGAGGGGCGATATCGTATTATTCCCCTCCTCACTCTTCCATCGCACTATTCCATTCAGCGCAGACACAGAGCGATGCGTCATCGCGTTCGACCTATATCGTCACTAATTTACCGAAGCAGCTAGCGCTGCTTCTCCATACCTCGAGTCTAGTAGCTCACTGCCGTGCAATGCGCTGCTAACTGCTCCTGCACAGAATCGCTACAGGCATCCAAACGATAGCCGGATACAATGGCGTGGTAGTCCAGCTTGCTGGCGGCGTGCAACTCTGAGATTCCGATGCCGCTGCCATCGCTAGCGATGCTTTGCATTAGCGAACGTCGAATCGCTTCTCTGGCTTCCGGGGCTTTGATACCAGTAATAAAGGGCGGGGTCGCCGCTACATCGCTGCGTCCTATGACGTGAAGGCCCGCTCTGCCCATTAGTCTCCAGGTATGGGCATCGATGGCGACCAAATCCACCCTGCCTGCCCTTAACAGATCCAGGCTGTTCTGATGGGAGCCGCTTATTATGCAGCTCGAATAGCCCTCCCCGCGTACGGCGAGCCACTGGCCTAAGGCCCGGTTCCCAGACCAGGATGTGGGGCTATTGATCGCGATCGCCGGGTTTGAGACCAATGCCCCCAGACTGACAATGTGACTATAGTAATAGCCGGGCGGGCATTCCAGATCGGTGAAGACAGGCCGACCCAGACAGCTCACGCCTGCGGCCGGTTCGGTAAAAAGGTCCGGACCGCAACACTGACTGATAAGCAGCCCTGGGTCGCGCCATTGCTCGACCAGCGACATAGATCGATCGAGGCGATCAGGGGCGCCTACAAAGCCAGCGCGAACAAGGCGGCTGCGCATATCCTCCCAGAATAGATCTAATGCGGTTGACGAGCGGGGGTGATCGTACCAGGGCAGGCTGGCGAGTAGATTCACTGCGTGTCCTTAAGAGAGCTTGATGGCCAGCGGATGAGAAACGATACCCTCTCCCGCTGGCCCTCACATCTCGCTCTAGTTATAGAGTAGCTCGCGCATAGCCGCGTGAGTCTGAATAGAATAGAAGATATTGTCGTTCTGTATCATGCCCACGAACACGATGTTCTGTACAGGATCGATCCAGAACCAGGAGCCCGCAATTCCCCACCACCAATGTGTACCCTCGGGCGCACCATTGAAGGCCTCGGAATCGCTCACCACGGCGAAGTCGACCCCGAATACATTACCGGGATAGATATTGGCAATATTGTCGATGCCTTCCGGCAGAAGATTGCTACGCATGATCGCGATCGCATCCTCAGACAGTATGCGCACGCCGTCCAGTTCACCCTTGTTGAGGTGCATCTGGGCGAACTTCATATAGTCGCCAGCCGTCGATGTGAGACCGCCGCCGCCGGAGAAGAACTTCGGCTTGACGAGGAACTGTCCGGTATCGGTGCGGGTCAGGCCACCGGCCGCCGCCTGATTGTATTGTCGTGCCAGGCGATGCGCCTTGTCCTCGGCGACATAGAACGCCGTGTCATGCATACCCAGTGGCGCGAAGATGCGCTCTTCAAGGAATACATCGAAGGTCTGTCCGGATAAGACTTCTACGAGATAGCCCTGCACATCCACCGAATAGCTGTATTCCCAGCGCGTGCCGGGCTGATAGCCAAGCGGAATCTCGCCGAGACTATCTATCTGATCGGCAAGCGCCACGTCCGGCCGCATGATACCGGCCGCGACCATGGCCTGTGATACAGGGCCATTAGAAAGCGGCGGCACATACATGATGCCACCGGTATGGGTCATGAGTTCCTGAATCGTCATCTCATGATTCGCCGGTTCGCTGAGCATGCTGCCATCGGCGGCCGCCTCCGTGAACACCCGGGCATTGCCTAGCTCGGGGATGTACTTGGAAACCGGATCGCTGAGTTGAAACTTTCCCTCGTCGTGCAGAATCATCAGGGCCGTACCGGTCACCGGCTTGGTCATGGAGAAGATGCGGAAGATGGTATCCATCGCCATCGGCTCTTGGTCCTCCACGTTCTTGTAGCCGAAGGTCTCGCTCATCTGCATCTCGCCGTCCTGCGCAATCATCAGCACCGCGCCGGAGAGACGCTGCTCATCCACACGCGACTGCATGTCTGCCGCGATGGCCTCCAGTCTGTCCGAATCGATATCGGCATGCGTAGAGGAAGCGAGTAGTAGCGAATAGAGCGCAACGAATATTGTCATCCATCGCTTTTTGAATAGTCTGTACATCTTCTTGTATCTCCCCCGAGAAAATATTAAAAAAGTCGTATGCCCGACTGGACACAGTTGTTTACAAAAATTCCATCACTTAGTCAGGCATGCTGTAGGCGATAACATAACCACCCGGCACAGCCCCACCCGCCATCGGATCGTCGACTGCCGTCTCTAACTGCAGGCCACCGCCGCCGCTCTCCACTGTCACGATGACGTATTGCTTTCCTGTTGCAGGGCTAACATAACTCATCGGTGTCGCCGTCGACGAGCCCGGCAGGCTGTCGGTCCAGACCTCCTCGCCGGTAAACACATCGATGGCGCGAGCAGTACTGTCGACAACGCCGGCATTAAAGATCAGGCCGCCACCGGTTACGATAGAACCGGCGTTATAGAACATTCCCATGGGTAACGGCATTCTGCTCGGAATACCCAGGGGACCCTGTTCCTTGCCCGTGCCTAATTGACGCCGCCACAGGAGCTCCTGCGAGGCTAGGTCGACTACCGCCAACTCGCCGTAGGGCGGTTCCAGGCAAGGGGCGAAAAGCGGCGAGAGAAAGAAGAACGAGTAAACGGCATACGGCGTACCGACCTGCGCCCCACCGATACCAAACGCTTCGCCTTCCCTAACTTCTTCTCTAGGTATCAGGCGCACAACAGAAGGATTGTGCATGGTGTTGACCACCATCAGATGATTCACTTCATCCACAGCGACGCTGCCCCAGTTCATTCCTCCGGCTACTCCCGGATAATAGAGCGAACCGTAGCCGGTGGTCGGCGGTGTCAGCGGGCCTTCGTAGCGCATGCGCTTGAACGCCAATCTACAGGCCGCCTGATCGAATGGGGTTATGCCCCACATATCCGCCTCGGTCAGCGTGTCTGCGAAGGAAGGCATGCCCACGGAGAATGGTTGTGTGGGAACCGTCGTCTCCTCCGGAATATCCGTCTGCGGTGTGGGCAGCTCCGCCACTTCTGCGATCGGCTCACCAGTCTCCCTGTCTAATAAGAATAATTCCGCCCGCTTCGTTGGCACGACGACGGCCTTGCGCACGACACCGTCGACCGGAATGTCCACCAGAGTCGGCTGTGAGGGCACATCGTAGTCCCATATATCGTGATGTGTGGTCTGGAAACTCCAGCGCACCCGGCCAGTGCGCGCGTCCAAGGCTATTATGGAACTCGCGTACTTCTCCATCGCCTCGCTGCGGTGCCCGCCGAAATAGTCCGGCGTCGCATTTCCCGTTGGCACATAGATTAGACCGAGCTCTTCATCGGCGCTGGTGAGGCTCCAGACATTCGGTGTACCGCGGGTATAATTCTCTCCCGGCTCCGGCAGGCCCATGCGGTCCTCACGACCCATGTCCCAAGCCCAAACCAGTTCACCTGTTAGCGGATTGAATCCGCGTACCACGCCGGAGGGTTCCTCGGTCATCTGGTTGTCTAACACCCAACCACCCAGCACTAACACGCCGTTTGCGATCGTAGGCGGCGATGTCACAAAATAAAAGCCCGGTACGACCTCGCCCATGCCATCGAGAAGGCTAACCTCGCCGTTCGTGCCGAAGCTGCTGCAGCGTAGGCCCGTATTCTTATCGACCGCGATAAGTCGCGCATCCGTGGTGGCAGTCAGTATGCGCTCGGCACACTCCGCATCCGAGCCCGACTCGCGGTTGTCATAGTAGGTTACCCCGCGACAGGTGTCCCAGAATCCGATGCGCGCCGATTGCAGGTCGGGGTCGAAGCGCCAACGCTCCTCGCCAGAATCTGGATCTAGAGAGAGAATAATGTTCTGGCCGGTACAGAGATAGAGTCCATCGTCGATCTGAATCGGGGTGCCCTTGAATGCACCGGGCACGCCGGTGCGTATCTCCCAGGCGCGTTCCAGAGAGCCTACATTGTCGAGATTAATTTGGTCGTTGGCGGCATAGCGCGTGCCCGTTTTTGAGGAGCCGTAGTGGGACCAGTCTCCGGTAGCGTTGTGCACCTGCCCCGTACCGGCTGCGCTCGGTGTACCCACCTCATAGCCACTGTTCAGGAACAGGGCGACTACGAGTAGCGCCAGCCCTCCCAGTGTCGCCTGGGTCGAGCGTTGCTGAAACAGCGGCGCGGGCTCGGCCTGGAGTAGTCCCCGGCGCACTCGCGGCAGCACGAACCACAGCCCCAGCACGGAAAACATCGCGACCCTCGGCATCAGAGCCCAGGCATCGAGCCCGGCTTCGTACAGCGCCCACAGATAGGTAAAGAGCAGGAAGGCGCCATAGAGCTGTGCGCCTCGCACATCGCCTCTGAACAGGAAATAGGCACAGACAAGCAGCACTATGCCGGCGAAGGCGTAGTACATAGAGCCACCGACTCCAAGAAGCAGCAGGCCCTGCCACAACAGCAGAACTCCAATAACACCAATGACAATAGATAGAAAGCGGGGCTTGGGAAAACGCGAGGAACTAGTCAAGGCTGTCTCCTGAGAGCTAGATTGTATATACGGGTGGGTTGCCTCGATGTAGCTACGAATGTCCTTATCCATAACGATCCAGCCAACAGGCACTGATTCTACATAATAAAAAGGGGACGGAGGGAATAAATTTTATTCCCTCCGTCCCCTTTTATTACTCGGACTAACTAGTCTGGCAGCGCGTAGACCACCAGCTCGGCAGGTATGCTGCTGCCGCCGACGAACATGGCAATATACTGCTTTTCCTCATGCTCATAGGTAAATGGCAGGCCCGTTTGATTCTGCGGCAGCTCTAGCTGGCCTACGATGTCACCCGTCTGCTTATCGATAGCGCGGAAGATCGGGCTGGCACCGGCGGCACCCGTACCCTCTGCCTGTAGCAAGAGCGTCTTCGTCACGAAGATGCCAGAGCGCGTCGGTACTCCGGTACGCGGTAGATCCACACCCTCCAGAAGGGGATGATTCGTCAATCGATCCGGGGTGTCCGCATTGGCTATCCACCACAGATGATCGCCGGTATTCATGTCGATCGCGGTGATACGCCCATAGGGAGGCTTAACAATATCTAATCCCTGAATGCGTGGCACACGAACGCCGAAGCCCTGACTGAGATCGATGTCCGAATCCGGATTCTTGGCTAGCGCCAGAACTTGCAGCTGTGTTCTTGAGGGAACGTAGACTATTCCAGTCTCTGGATCGTACGCCGCACCTTCCCAGTTAGAACCACCGGTCGATGACGGCAGGCTCAGCAAGCCTCGTGTACCATCCGGCGCATCGGCCAGCGATGGCGGTGTATAGATAGTAGGACTCAAACGGAAATCCGAGATGGCCTCTAATGCAAGCGCACGCAGTTCTGGCGTAAAGTCGATCAGATCATCCTCGCCAAAGCCTTGCCGGTCGAAGGCGGCAGGGCGTGTCGGGAATGGCTGGGTCGGCGAATACCATTCCCCTGGAACGTCACCTGCAGGCACTGGTCTTTCTACGATGGGCCAGATTGGCTCGCCGGTTTCCCTGTCGAAGGTATAGATCCAAGACTGTTTGGTCACGGACATCACGATCTCACGCCCATTCGGTAGATCGGCGAGGATAGGCGCCGAAGGTACGTCCCAATCCCATATATCATGATGAATGAACTGATAGTGCCACTGGCGCTCACCCGTCTTGATGTCCAGCGCGACTAGACCACTTGAGAACAGATTCGCACCAGGGCGGTCGCCGCCATAGTAGTCGCCGGTGGGATCTTCGACAGGCAGATAGACGATGCCCAGCTCCGGGTCACCGGATATAGGAGCCCAGACCCCTGAATTACCCGTAAACTCAACACCTTCGTCCAGCCAGCTTTCGAAGCCAACTTCGCCTCGCTCGGGAATCGTGTGGAAGGTCCAGAGCAGTTCGCCGGTGTGGACGTCGAAACCGCGTATGTCTCCCTTGGTATTAAACTTGGAACGCGGGCGACCACCAGTGCGGTGCGCCGCACCCACTACGATCACCTCGTTCATGACCAGAGGTGGCGCCGAGATACCGATATCAGGGTACTTATAGCGCGGGTCGTCGGCATTGCGCAGTCCTACATACAGGTCGACTATGCCGTTCTCGCCGAAGTTGGGGTCGGGGATGCCGGTCTCGGCATCCAATGAAACCAATTGATAGCCTGGAGTAACGTCGATAACCCGGGACTTGTCGGCATCGCGATAGAAGGCGACACCGCGACCGGCGCCCTTGCGTGGCGCCTCATCGAAGCGATCGCCCTCCTGTGCTCGCCAAAGCCATAGCACCTGACCGTTGGTGGCATCCAGCGCTACGACATTGCGCGTATTGCCTATGTTGGCGTACAGGATGCCGTCGATTTCCAGCGGCGTAGAGGGGTTCACATAGTCTGTAATAGGGCCGAAATTTGCTGTGGAGAAGCGCCAAGCGATCTCCAGGTCGGCGAAATTGTCTGCATTGATCTGATCCAGCGGCGAGTAACGTTGGCCCGATTCGCTGCCGTGATAGCTTGTCCAATCTCCCTCAAAGACGCTGGTGCCGGTCTGAGCGAGGGCTGGCCCTGCTGAGACAAACGTGCACAGAGCTACAAGAAGTGGTGAAATCAGTCGTTTTATTATTCTCATCTAAGACTCTCCAAATACCTTGTGGTGGTGTGTAAATTAAACTGGCTCGGGCAAAAAATACAGCAGTTTGAGGCTAGGCAGCCGATTAATTCGGCGCGGCGCCGCTCTCAGGTCGATCTTTCGAGTAATGGAACGCCGCTGGTGGACAAAACACTCGCATAGCAGACTGCGGCTCGATCATCGAGCAGCTAGATTCCGTCGGAGTCCTCAGCGAGATTTTCGTCCGCGGGCTGCTCCCAATCTTCCTGCTCTCTATATTCCTCATCGACTCGAGGGTCTAACTGCAGCGAAGCCTGTGCCGATGCCGAGGTCGCGAGTGCGAAATCGCTAGGATGTGCCTTCGCCGACTTGGTCTTGATCATGATGGCGACAACCACTGCGCCCAGAACCAACAGGGTTAGATTCGCTACGAAGAAATAGCTGGGACCGAGCCGGAACATGAGCTGCGACGTAATCAGTGGCCCAATAACTGAGCCGCTAGCATTCGTAATCATGAGGCCCGTGCCGACCTCCATGAAGTTTCCGTCCTGAGAATTGTCACTCGCCAATGCGAGGCTGAGGGCGTAGATAGGCATCACCGCCGCACCGAATAGGAACATCACACCGTATATCACATAACTTGGCAGAATCAGGGCGGAGCCGGCAACGAGTGCCCCGAGCGTCATGCAGGCCAGGATCACGAGCCGTCGATCGACTCGATCCGAGAATTTACCGAGGGGCAGCTGTGCCAGCGCACCTCCGGCAATCGCCAGTGACATCATGATACTGATGCTGCGCACGTCTAATCCAATCTCATTGCCATAGATAGCTCCCAGACCATAGATCGAGCCTGAGATGAGTCCTGCGACTAGCGCCCCAGTGGCAGCTGCGCGCGAAGTCTTGATAACTAACAGCGGGGAGAATCTCGCACTTGGGATCTGTTGCGGCTGTGATGAGCTAGTAAGACAGACCGGGACGGCGGCGAGGACGATGAGCATGGCTGAAAGAATGAGCAGGTTATAGCCATCGGGTGATGACGAGTTGAGCAGCAGCTGACCGAGTGCGAGGCAGCTCAGCACTACAACCGTGTAACTTGCTAAGACCGCGCCACGCACTTCGTTGCTAACCTCTGCATTCAGCCAGCTCTCGATTACCAGATAGAGACCCACGATGGAAAAGCCGGTTAGCACACGCAGCAGCATCCAAAAGTAGTAATTCTCCAGAAGGCCGAGGCATAGAATAGAGGCGGCCATGACCGATGTTAGAACTGCGAAGCACCGGATATGCCCCACCCGCCGCACCAGCTTCGGCACCACGAAGCAACCCAGCAGGAAGCCACCAAAATACAGCGAGCTTAGCAGTCCGCCCTGCGCACTGCTCCAGCCCAGTAGCTGGATGCGCAGCGGCATGAAGGCTAGCTGCAGACCATGTCCTGTGATCAGTATAGCTACCCCGAATAGCAGGGTAGAGAGTTTAAATATAGACGCGATCAAAACTGTCTCTTGGGCCGATGACGGGCCTAGCTGAAATAGAATTTAGCCGCACAATGGCGAGCAGGCTAGCCTAGTATAGTCTGGAGGAAGCGCTCGCCGCAGCCTCTAGGAGGCCTATTGCACGGGGCGCAATAGCTCAAAAAGAACTGCGCCAGTTGATGCATGGAATGTTTGGAGGAATCTTTAAAACGCTAAAGGCGCCTTTCAGCGCCTCTAGTTATTCGGTACTACTCATGCTCGTTGGCTAGGATCTCGGAGTCCAGAAGAATACCTTCCAGTCGCGCAATGGCTCCGAGCCTGGATAGGCCGGCTCATCGAGTGTTCTACCACTCTTGGCCGCCCATAACCGCATCATTGCGAGACGCTCTTCTTCGTCGAGGATGGGAGTTGCCTCCATCGCGAAAGTGGCATCGCCGATGCGCAGCCAGCCCTCGTTGTCGCCGCCGAGGACACGTCGCTCCCAGTAGCCGTTATCCGGGCGGGTTGCCGTGATTATTCCATCCGGCATGCCTACCCACGAGAGGTAGTTAACGAAGGGCGGGAAGCCAGAGATCTTAAACTTCATTGGGCCCCTAACGGTATCATTGAGGGGCGAGAAGTCGTCCAGAGGCGGAGTAAGAGTCCCACCGATTAGCACACCCGGCGTGCGGCCAAGTCCCTGGTTGCTGAGATACGGTGCCGTGAACATCCAGCCCAGTATTCCAGCGACCAAAACGACTCCAGCTACTATCCCAGCGATCTTAGGCTTGCTCATTGCCCTGCTCCATCTTGTTAATTTGAAGGTACGAACAGTATAACCAAACGGGCAATTTGTCCAATGCGCTACCCTGCCACTAGCAGAACGGCCGGGGCTCAGCTGGCATTTTACAAGGCAGGCCGACCATGAACGGCTACTAGCTGTGTCAGCTCGGGAACGCAGGAGCCGCAGTTTGTGCCGCAGCGCAGCCACACCCCCAACTGTCCCGCATCGGCGCAACCCGACTTGATCGCACTGACGATCTGATTCTCACCCACCTCGAAACAACTACAGATGAGCCTTCCTGGGTCTGCATCGGCCGAATCATCGCCTGCCAGCTTCTTCCAGCTAGCGGGGTTCTGTGCCGCGCCCAGGTTCCTGCCCAACCAACTCGGTGGGGGCAGTAGCTTCCGCGAGCAGGCGAGGAAGACTTCCGCCGTGAGCCTGTCCTCGACAAAGCAGGCTATCCTGAAGTTCTCCTGCTTCTCATCGCTGTAAGCGAGCTGGTGCGTATAGGAAAACGCCTCTTTCAGCCAGGGTTGCAACGCCCAGGCTGCGCTCTCATCGACTATATGGTCGGCTAGGCCGACAAGGTAGCGGTGGCCGCCTTGCACGGTCACCCTATGCCAGTAGCCGAAGGCGCTCGTATCTACCTCTCGCGTGGTGGCGAAACTCAGCCAGCGCTGCATCGCGACAGGCTTCAGCGCTACCGCCTCCAACTTGCTCTCGGGCTGGCCCGATATCGAATCCACGCGGGGACTGATTAGCTCCCCCACTCCCGCATTGCTCGCATATTGCCCGTTCCAATGCATAGGAATGAAGACCTCGCCCGGCCTGACTCCCACATGTGGCAGGACCGGTACCAGAACGCGCCCATTCACGCTGCTCACCTCCATAAGATCGCCCTCCTCCACCTCCAGATTCCTGCAAGTCTCGGGATTGACTTGTGCGAACGGGCTATCGAAATGGGCAAGCAGCTTCGGCGCGAGACCGGTGCGCGTCATCGTATGCCACTGGTCGCGGATGCGACCGGTATTGAGCAGGAACGGGTATTCGGCGCTAGTGCGGACGTCCGGCTGTCGCGCCTCGATCGGAATCAGTCGCGCCCTGCCATTGTCTGTATAGAATTTCGAATCTGCGAAAAGGCGAGGCGTACCATTGGGACTCGCCTCGGTCACGGGCCATTGCAGTGGTTCTAGGGATTCGTACTCAGCCTGACTGAGATGCTGCAGCCTACCTATATCGAATGCACGCGATCCGTTATTCTCGAATTCCGACAGCGCGGCGTGCTCGATGAAAACATCGCGCGCGCTGCGATAGCCGAATGCGCTGGCGAAACCCATGCGCTTGGCCACATCGCAAACGATCTGCCAATCGGCGCGCGCCTCACCACTGGCGGGAAACAGCTTACGCTGGCGCGAGATCGTGCGCTCGGAGTTCGTAACCGTGCCGTCCTTCTCGCTCCAGCCCATAGCGGGCAGTAATATATCGGCATAGGCGTTTGTATCAGTTTCGCGCACACAGTCGGAAACCACCACCAGCTCGCAAGCCTCCAGTGCGGCTCTTACCCGCGCCGAGCGCGGTAGCGACACGACAGGATTCGTGGCCATGATCCACACCGCCTTGATCTTACCCGCTGCCATCTCGCTAAATAGATCTACAGCCTTGAGGCCGGGACGCGACGTCATCTTGTCTGTCTGCCAGAAGCGCCCCACTCGGTCTACAGTCTCTGGCGAATAATCCATGTGCGCAGCGAGCTGATTCGCCAGACCACCTACTTCCCTGCCACCCATCGCATTCGGCTGCCCGGTAATCGAGAACGGACCCATACCCGGCTTACCGATGCGACCCGTGAGCAGGTGACAGTTGATAATCGCATTGCACTTATCGGTTCCCGTGGCGGATTGATTCACGCCCTGGGAATAGAAGCTGACGACCCGCTCGGTGCGCGCGAACAGATCATAGAACTCGTTCAGTTGCTGGGTGTCGATGCCGGTCTCGCTCGCCACTGACTCGATATCGCAGGCTGCGGCAACCGCGAGTGTCTCCGCGAGGCCATCACAGTGTTCTGATAGAAAAGTTTCGTTATGCACATTCTCTTTTTCGAGGTAGCGAAGCAAGCCGTTGAAGAGGAAGGCATCGCTACCGGGCTGAACACGCAAATGAATATCTGCTATCTCGCAGGTCGCCGTCTCACGCGGATCGATCAACACGACTCGCATATTAGGGCGCGCTTTCTTGGCGGCACTGATACGTTGATACAGAACGGGATGAGTCCAGGCGGCATTCGATCCTGCGAAGATCAACAGATCGCAGAGCTCGAGATCCTCGTAGTTACAGGGCACGGCATCGGCACCGAACGCGCGCTTGTAACTGGCAACTGCCGACGCCATACAGAGTCTGGAGTTAGTGTCCACATTGGGCGAGCCGATGAATCCCTTCATCAGCTTGTTCGCTACGTAGTAGTCCTCGGTGAGGAGCTGACCCGATAGATAGAAGGCCACGGATTCCGGGCCGTGCTGCGAGACTATTTCCTTGAAGCCTTCGGCCACCTCATTGAGCGCCTCATCCCAGCCTACGCGAGCGCCCCTTACCTCAGGATAGAGCAGTCGGTTTGATTTCGAGAGGGTGTCGGCCAGTGCACTGCCCTTGACGCAGAGCCGGCCGAGGTTGGCCGAGTGCTTCTCGCTGCCCTTCACCTCCAGCTTCTGTTCGCTGTCGAACCGGGCTTCGATACCGCAGCCGACACCACAGTAGGGACAGGTCGTCTTGGTGCAGGCGTCGCTTGTGCTATTCATGTGGGTCTAGTTCTATGAGTATGCGAGATTGAAAACTCAGCCGCGAAGAAAGACATCCTCTCCTTCCAACACTAAGTCGAAGATTCTGACGGAGAGCTCCTCCTGCTCGACACACTTGCCGGTGACGAGGCTGAAGTGCTGCTTATAAAGAGGCGAGGCGACAACCAGCTCGCCGTCCACGTCACCGACGATGCCACGGGAGAGCACGTTGGCCTTGCCGATGGGATCCCAGTTCGAGATGCCGTAGATGCAGGGGTCTTCCTCGGGCAGGTAGAACACGGCAACCTGATCACTGCCGAGCAAGACGCAGACGCCGCTATTGGCTATGAGTTGTTCCTTCCTACAGACATAGATCGATTCTTGTTTAGTGGCAGTAGCACTCATATTCTGACTCATTCGGCTTGTCCAATATAAAAAGGGCGTAGAGTTAGGAAACCAGTTCTGCGTTTTCGCGTTCGGCATCCTGCACCGGTCGCTTCTGGCCGCGCTCCTGTACGAAGACCACGCGGCTATCCTCGGCATCGCTATTGGCGAACTGCCTGAAACGCTTCAGTCTCTCCTCACTCGCTAGCGTTGTTTTCCACTCGCACTGATAGGTACCCACCAGGCTCGCCATCTGCTGCTCAAGCTCGCGTGCTATACCGAGCTTGTCATCAATGACTACTTCCTTGAGGTAGTCCAGGCCGCCCTCGAGATTGTCCATCCAGACCGAGGTGCGCTGCAGCCGATCAGCCGTCTTTATATAGAACATCAGGAATCGATCTATGTATCTGATCAGCGTCTCGTCATCGAGGTCGGTGGCGAACAGGTCCGCATGGCGTGGCTTCATGCCACCGTTGCCGCAGACATAGAGGTTCCAGCCGTTCTCCGTGGCGATGATGCCGAAGTCCTTCGACTGCGCCTCGGCGCACTCGCGGGTACAACCGGAAACGGCGGACTTGAGTTTGTGCGGCGAGCGCAGACCCTTGTAGCGATTCTCGACATAGATCGCCATGCTGACGCTGTCCTGCACGCCATAGCGACACCAGCTACTGCCCACGCAAGACTTCACGGTTCGTAGCGCCTTGCCATAGGCATGCCCGGTTTCGAATCCGGCATCGACAAGCTCGCGCCATATTTCCGGCAGCTGATTGAGGCGCGCGCCGAACAGATCGATGCGCTGGCCGCCGGTGATCTTGGTATACAGGTCGTACTTCTTGCCGACATCGGCCAGCACGCCGAGTTTCTCCGGCGTAATCTCGCCACCGGCTATGCGTGGCACGACGGAATAGGTTCCATCCTTCTGCATATTCGCGAGAAAGGTATCGTTCGTGTCCTGCAGGCCCACGAGGTCCGACTCCAACACATAGCTGTTCCAGAGCGAGGCGAGGATCGAAGCGACTGCCGGCTTACAGATGTCGCAGCCGCGTCCATGGCCGTGCGTGTCTAGCAGCACATAGAACGAGGTAATAGCTTCCACCTTACAGATATGAAACAGCTCTTCGCGGGAGAACTTGAAGTGCTCGCAGATGTGATTGTTCACCTCGACACCGCGCTCTTCTAGCTCGCCGTCGACCACAGACTTCAGCAGCGCCGTGCAGCCGCCACAGCCGGTACTCGCCGCCGTTGCAGTCTTAACCTCACCTAGGGACATGGCGCCGGCGTCCATCGCCTCGACGATATTGCACTTCGTGACGTTGTGGCAGGAGCAGATAACGGCGGTTGCCGGAAGCGAGTTCGCACTCAGTGTGGGCGCGCCTGCCACCGAGGGCAGTATCAACGCTTGCGGGTCTTCCGGCAGCTCGATGCCATTCAGGTAGTATTGAAGCAAAGTATCGTAATCGCTGCAGTCACCCACGAGAACGGCGCCGAGCAGTTGCTTGCCATCCTCGGATACGATGATGCGCTTATAGGTCTGGCTCTTCTCGTTCGCGTACTCGTAACTCACAGCGCCTTCGGTCGCGCCCTGTACATCACCGATAGAGCCTACGTCTACTCCTAACAGTTTTAGCTTGGTACTCATGTCGGCGCCAGTGAACGCAATCTTCTCTTCGCTCAATTGACTAGCGGCAGCCTCGGCCATCCGATAGCCAGGTGCTACCAGCCCGAATATCTTGCCACCAAGCAGCGCGCATTCTCCGATCGCGTAGACGTCGGAGTCGCTGGTACGGCAGTGGTAGTCGATGACGATTCCGCCGCGCGGCCCTACCTCGATGCCGGCGTCTTTCGCCAGACTGTCGTAGGGGCGTATTCCGGCAGAGAATACGATGAGGTCGACATCAAGATGGGTATCGTCGGCGAACAGCATCTTTAACCGGCTCTCGTCGCCAGCGACGATTCTCTGAGTCGCTTTGCTGGTATGCACCTTAACGTCGAGTTCTTCGATCATCGCGCGCAGTAGCTTACTGCCACGCTGGTCGAGCTGTTGGTTCATGAGCCCAGGCGCAAACTCGACGACATGCGTCCTAAGGCCGAGGTTTTTCAATGCGTTGGCGCACTCCAACCCGAGCAGTCCGCCGCCGACGACAACCGCCGAGCTAGCCTTCTGCGACTCTGCCTTGATGGCGCCGAGATCGTCGATAGTTCTGTAGGCGAGACAGCCGGGAAGGTCAGCACCCTTTATAGGCGGAATAAAGGCGTAAGAGCCGGTGGCCAATACTAGCTTGTCATAGCCGAAACTTCGGCCGGTGCCAGTTCTAACAAGTTTGTTCTCTCGGTCTATACTCTCGACCGGGTCGCCGAAGTGCGCCTCGACCTTCGATGCCTTGTAGTGCTCGCGCGTGGTTAAGGCCAAGTCTTCCGGCTTACGTCCGGAGAACACTTCGGACAGGTGCACGCGATCATAGGCGGGGCGGGGCTCTGCGCCGATCACAGTGATCTGGTGCTGGTCTGACTGCTCCAGCAGCGTCTCGACGTAGTAGTGGCCAACCATGCCATTACCTACCACAACAATTTTCTTGCCTTGCGTACTATCCATTTACTTCGATGTCCTGAATCTGCCTGTAATACCTACTAGTGCGCAGATATTGCACATACCATGCCATGTGCCTACATGTTCGTTCATTGGCCCAGAAAAGCGGCATCTGCACAGTGCTGAGGCCCAAGTTACTGCTTACGTAGCCCAAACTTGGGGCGCTTCCAGGCTGGGCGCACCAAGTTGGTGTGCCGGCGCTCAGCAGGAGCTGTAGTTAAAAATATGGCCTTAACCGAAGAGGGCGAGAAGCAAGACGAGTACGAGCAGAGCAAGAGTGGCACTAAGCCCCTGCCAGAAGCGCAGGGGGTTTCGCTCAAGCAGTGGGCGGTGATCGTCGGTCGCAAGCTTGCTGTTGGGGTTACGCAGATCGTAGAGGAATTCAGAGAGTTCGTGGTAGCGCTTGCTGGGATCGGGATGCACCGACTTCCTCAGCATGCCGTCCAACCATGGCGGTATGGAGGGATTGTGATCTCGACAGGGTATATAGCCCAATTTGCTGTAGTCGATCTTGCTCTTGCTATCGGGCAACTCGCCGTAAGGCAGATTTCCGCCGCTCAACAGTTCGTAACAGATGACGCCCAATGAAAATATGTCAGACGCATTGCTGCCGGGATTGTCAGCCAGATTCTCCGGCGATGAATAGTTCTTGGTACCCAGCAGATTGCTGCGGTAGACCGGGGAGTCGATCTCGGCGATACCCGCGACCTTGACCGATCCGAAGTCCACGATCTTCAGATGCCCTTGTTCATCGATAACCAGGTTCTCCGGCTTGATATCCTGATGCAGCATCTCCTGCCGGTGAAACGCCTGCAGTCCTTGCGCGATCTGCTCGACGATGCCGCGCACGGCTTCCAGCTGCGGCTTCGGATTGTCATGAACCCACTGCCTCAAAGTCAGCCCCGGCAGATACTCCGCCACGTGGTAGAGGAATCGACGGCGCCGAGTCGGCTCGTAGACTTTCAACACATGCGGGTTCTCGATTCGACGCCCAACCCATTCTTCCATGGTGAAGCGCTCGATGTAGGAGGGGTCGTCGTTGTAATTCACCGAGGGCGTCTTCAATGCCACTTTGAGGCCCGTGTCTTGATCGATCGCAAGATAGACCTGCGAGCGATTGCTGGCATGCAACTCTCTCACGATCTTATAGCCATCTAGAATATTGCTCTCATACAGATCGGGAGGGAAAGGCAACTCCGTTAGCTGCGAGAAGACCTCATCGGCCTGCTGAACCGGCAGCTCGTCTATGCGTAGGATCTGACAGCTTACGTTGTCGCTACTCCCATTCCCCAAGGCGCTGCGCGCCAACAACTCCGCCGCCTTGTTCAGGTCTTTCTTGCAGTCGAGAATAATCGAGAGCATATGACTCTCGCTGAGGTAATCATGTATCCCATCGGTGCTCATCAGGTACACATCGTCGCTCTCTATCGAGTGACGCTGATAGTCGATCTGCAGGTGCGTGTCCACGCCCATCGCTCGACTCAGGTAGTTTTTCTCGGCAGAGATCCAGATGCGATGATCGACAGTGAGCTGCTCCATCACGCCCTGCCGTAGGCGATAGATTCGACTATCGCCGATATGAAACAGATGGGCAGTCGTCGATTTGAATACCAGTGCACTCAAGGTACTGACGCGACCGCGGTAGGCATTCGTGTGAATGCCGCCCTGGCGGTATAACCAACCATTCAGCGCCGTGCACACTTGTTCGACAGACTTTTTCACCGACCAGGATTCAGGCGTACTGAAATAGTCTACGAGGAAACTCAATACACAGGCATAGCTGGCCTCCGCACCGTGCTCGCTGCTGCTCACACCGTCCGCAATTGCGGCAGCGATGCCCTTGGTCTTCAGCAGTGAGCCTTCACCTAGGCGAACGCCGAGGCTGTCCTGGTTGGCGGCCTTCACCCCTTTGTCGGAAAAGCTTCCGATACTAATCTGCAATACGCTCGCCTTCTATTTGTTTAGTAGTCAGCTAATTCACTTCGATGAGTTGCACCGTGCCATCCGGTAGGACTTCGACCATATCCTCATCCGGCTCGTCGAGGAAATATACTGCCACGAGGGTAACTATCGCAAACACGGCGATCACCGTGAAGAAGGTCTGCGCCGAGGCGAACGACAGAACGGCGAGGAACGAGATGGCGCCGACGTTGCCATAGGCGCCAACCATGCCCGCAATCTGCCCGGTAAGCCGACGCCGTATTAGTGGCACCATGGCAAACACGGCACCCTCTCCCGCCTGCACGAAGAAGGAGCAGAACATGGTAACGGCAACCGCGAGCGGTATGGCCCAGGCCGAGTTGATCTGGCTCATGGCAACATAGCCTACGCAGAGTCCAGTGAGTGCTATGAGTAGCGAGTTTCGCCTGCCGTACTTATCGCTGAACCAGCCGCCGAACGGCCGCGACACCAGATTCATAAAGGCGAAACCCGAGGCGAGCATGCCGGCTAACACCGGCGAGATCTCGAAGGTATCCAGGAAGAACAGAGGCAGCATGGAAACTACAGCCAGCTCCGATCCGAACGTTGTCAGATAGGCAAGATTGAGTATCGCCACCTGCTTGAACTTGTAGCGATGCATCTGCGGCACTTCGTCAGTGAATATGCTCTTATTGGCCGCGTACAGCATTCTGCTCTGGTAGGCGTAGATCGCTATTAGCAGCAGGTAGACAGCGAGCGCGAAGCCGGTGCCGATAAGCCCGAGCTTGGTCAGTCGCCAGGCGAGGATCGCGAGGGCGCCAACCAAGGGGATATTCATCACCATGCAGAACCAGAAGTCTCGCACGCTGGTGACTTCCAGGCCGCCATTCTTGTTCGGCTTGAAATAGGTAGAGCCCTCCGGCGTATCTCGGACGCTGAGATAGTAGATGAACGAATAGATCAGCAGGAGCGCTCCCGTGCAGCCGATGGCGTAGCGCCATCCATCTTCTCCGCCGAATAGCAAAGCCAGCGACGGCAGTAGCATCGCCGCGGCCGCAGAACCAAAGTTACCCCAACCACCATAGATCCCTTCGGCCAGTCCGACCTGACGCGCGGGAAACCATTCGCCGATCATGCGAATTCCGATAACGAAGCCGGCTCCGACGAAGCCCAGCAAAAAACGCGAGATGATAAGCTGTTGAAAACTGTCGGCGATAGCAAACGAAAAGCAGATGAGGCTGGAAACGAACAAGAGTATCGAGTAGACCAATCGCGGACCGAACTGATCCACCAACATGCCGATGATTATGCGCGCAGGGATAGTGAGTGCGACATTGATCATCAGCAGCGCACTCACCTCGGCGTCGCTTAGACCCAAGGACTCCCTGATGGCTGCCATCAGGGGCGCATGGTTGAACCAGACCAGAAAGGTTAGAAAGAAGGCGAACCAGGTTAGATGGAGGACTCGAATCTTACCTTTGAACGAGAACAGATTGAGAGAAGAGCTCGGCGATGACATGGGTAACCCTTTATTAAAAGATTAAAGCTAAGCCTCATTGCAATTGTTTTGCCAAGTTTCTTTAGGCGCGCGATTCCGGGGCGCAGCACTCGTCCAGCCGTACTAGTTTGAGATTTCGGATAGTAAAGAGGCAGCGGCACGCAACCAAAATGGTGCCTCGAATGAGGGTTCTGCTCTAATGCAGTGCAGAGCCTACCCGCCGTATTACCTTAGAAGGCGAGGCTGAGGCTAAACCAGAACTTCTCCGTGTCCACCTTGAAGCCGTTGCTATTGTAGTTGGCATACTTCAGTTCGATCGCTAGATTAGGCCGGATTGGATAGGAGGCTATCAAGTCCCACTCGCTGCCGTAGTCGGCACCTCCTGCGTCGGCCTCGAATGTGTGATAGATGGCGCTAAACTGCGCAGCACCGAATTTCCCCGAGAGAGAGACATAGCTATCTTCTATGCCAGTCGTCGGTGTCGAGAGAAAGAGATCCGCCCACCCCTGCCACTTATGCAGAGTAGCGAGCGGCGTCTGAAAGGCCGCGGCTCCACCGTCACTGCCCAGAGACTCGTGACCGAACAATAGCTTCGCAACCCCAAAGTCGTAAGAAACATCTGCAGCGATATAGCTAGCGTCATAAGACACAGGATTGGCGCCATGATCGGACTGCCGGGCAACGCTGGCATTCACGCTGAATCCCGCCATGCTGTGTGCGTAGCTGAGGCCGTAGGTCGCACTCGATAGCGCGGCCGCATTCTCGAAATCCAGGATATTGAAGAAGCCCCCGAAGGTTCCAGCGCCCGTCTTGTAGTTGGCGTGGCCAATGTGGGAGTCGCTGTCCAGATTTTCCGCCTGCACACTGGCTTTCGAGCCGGCGAAGATTCGGTTTACATTCCAGACATAGCTATAGTCGACACTCAGATTCGCTCCCGATCTGCTATAACTTAGCGCATCGAGAGTCTGTTCGTTCTGGCGCCAGGCAACGCTACCGACGAAACGCTGCGCGCCGTGGTTTATCCGCTGCATACCCACTCTGACACTCTGACTATCGTCCAGCGCATAGTTCAGGTAAGCCTGATTGACCTCGGTGCCTACGGGATCGGCGACGATGGAATAGCCGCCACGGTAGCGATCGATGAGCAGCGAGTCGTAGTGATCCGCTCCAATCGTGCTGACGTCGTCCAACTCCAACACGCCAGAAAGCCCGCTTATCTCGCCAGAGCTTAGAGTAAGTCGCGTCCTGAGAGTCGCCGCCGCAGCGTCTTGTAGCGGATTGTCTTCCTCAGCAGTCTCTAATCGCGCCCTGAACGAGAGCGAGGTCGAGCCCTTGCTTACAGCCTCTTCAATATTGTCGAGCAAGGACTGCGCGCTCGAAGCGGGGCTAGTCGAAGTCACAAGCAACGCAAGGACGGTATTAGTCGATAGTAGTTTTTTCATAGCATTCTCCATTTGGAGACTCACTATTCAATAACTGTGCCAGTACCCTAAGAACGCCGAAGAGCGAGAACCACACCGCTCGGACAAGGCTGGCTGCTTGCTCGATGCGCAGAGCTGCGCAACAGGGGTGCACTCTTTGCTGGCAGAAATGCTTCGATTCAGCAGTCCTGCACCGATTGAGAGCGCGCCACCGGGCAAGAGCAGCGCCTTATGCTGTTACGCTGTAGAAACTTCGATAGAATGCAGCCATGCCAAGAAAAGCCACCATCGCCTCACCCCTTCAGGACAAGCTTGTCGCACTCCCCGAGAGTCGCCAGCTCGACGTGCTGGCCGATCTGTTCGAGCGCCGCCGGGCACGAGTCCTGCGAGTGCCACTGGTTTCGATACTGGATGCGCCGGATCAGACGCCGGTGGTGGCATGGATAGAGCGGTTCATCGCCGAGCCGCCAGACCGATTAGTCATTCTCACGGGCGAGGGGCTGCGCAGACTCATAGCCGCGGCGGAACGCGTTGGGCTCAAGGCCGATTTCGTCGCTGCGCTGGCGGGTGTCCGCAAGATTTGCCGCGGCCCCAAGCCGGGCCGTGCACTCAAAGAGATAGATCAGAGTGCAGACGTTCTCGCGGCAGAGCCTACTACGGCGGGCATTATTACCACGCTGAAGACCATGGAACTGGCTGGCACGACGCTATCGGTGCAGCTCTACGGGGAAGACCCCAATCTGCCGCTGATGGAGTTTCTGTCCCAGTGCGATCTTAAGCGCTTCGATACTGTCGCCCCCTATGTCTATGCCTCCCATAGCGATACCGAGAAGGTGCAGGCTCTAATACAGCGACTGCATGCGGGCGAGGTGGATCTGATTGCCTTCACCAGCAAGTCACAGATCAGCAGGCTGTTCGGCGTGGCGAAGAAAGAGAGTCTGGAGTCGAAACTGAGATCGGGACTAGGTCAAACCAGAATCGCGGCGATAGGCCCGATTGTGAGAGATGAACTCATGCACTATGACTGCGAGGTTCATATCATGCCGGAATCGAGCTTCTTCATGAAGCCACTCGTGCGAGCGGCCGAGCTGCTATATAGCAGCGATTCGAGTTAGGGCATCTATTTACGATGCTCAAACCGTTCACGAAGATTATTCTGGTTTGCTTGGCCCTAGTCGCAGCACAGGCCTCACCCTGGGCGCAGCCTTCTCTAGCAGATAGCCTTCGACAAGACAGCGCATTGCAGGAAGCGACGATAATCATCATGCGCAGCTCCCTCGGTGGCAGAGATAGCGCGGCCGTCGTTCGTCGCGGCGGCTTCCTGCTCGATATTCGAATCTACGTCGAAACCTACCGTGCCATACGCGATGCGAATACCCTGGCCAATATTCAGAACCGCTACAGTGCGGCCAAGGCGGAGCTGCTCGAGCCGCGCCTGCCCGATACGATTGAGGAGCTGGTCTCCACTCTGGAGATGCTCTGAGGAGCCCAAAACGCGCGATCTCAGTAATCGTTTATCCCAATGATTACTATCGTTATAAGTCATTTTACCTATACATAGCTTCCGCGTATCTTTACTCCATCAACACACATTACTTAACATTCACTACTAGATTTAGAGGCTAAAGATGTCGGAAGCAACAAGCATGAAAAAATCAGGACCCGTACCAGCGGTAATATTCAAGACGCGAGTTAGAGACGAATCCGTGGGAGGCGAAAATCCCTTCGTCTGGAAGGATGTAAGTAGCGATGAAATATTCAAAAGCAAACGCATCGTAATTCTCGCCCTGCCCGGCGCCTTTACGCCCACCTGCAGTAGCACGCACCTACCTGGCTACGAGAAGCACTATGCTGAACTGAGGGAACTGGGTATCGATGAAGTCTACTGCCTGAGCGTCAACGATGCCTTTTCGATGTTTCAGTGGGCGAAACAATTGGATGTGAAGAACGTCAAGATGCTGCCAGACGGCAATGCCGACTTCACGCGCGAGATGGGCATGCTAGTGAAGAAAGAAAATCTTGGTTTCGGTTCACGCTCATGGCGCTACTCGATGCTTGTCGAAGACGGCGAGATAAGCGAGATATTCGAGGAAGCAGGAAGGTCGGACAACTGTGCGGACGATCCCTTCGTATGTAGCGACGTGGACACGATGTTAAAGCACATCAAAACTCTACAGACAAACGCCGCCTAAGCAGCAGTGCTATGAAAGTGACGGGGTTGCCTAGGTGGCCCCGTCTTACCTAATAACAACCTCTATATGTGCCCCTCCGCTTAGATCTATTGCATGGACTTAGCTGCCTGAGAGTTATATTCTCACACTAGCTCCTTTTCCCATCGATAAGTCCCATCGATTAGAAAATCAATAAGAAGTGAGGTTCCTATGGCGGTCACAGATCACGTAAATATCGAACAATTCATCGAGGGCGTGGAGAAGCGCAATCCCGGGCAGCCGGAGTTTGTTCAAGCGGTGCGCGAGGTTGCTGAGGACATATTCGGGTTTATCGAAGACAAGGAAGCCTATCACGAGTATCAGATTCTAAGACGTATCGCCGAACCCGACAGGGTCGTCAGCTTCCGAGTGTGCTGGGAAGACGACAAGGGAAATATTCGAGTGCAACGCGGTTGGCGGGTGCAGAACAACAACTCGATCGGTCCCTACAAGGGCGGGATTCGTTTTCATCCTAGCGTCACCGAGAGCGTGCTGAAATTCCTGGCGTTCGAGCAGACCTTTAAGAACAGCCTGACCGGCCTTCCGATGGGCGGCGCAAAGGGTGGCTCCAACTTCAATCCGCGCGGTAAATCCGACCACGAAGTGATGCGCTTCTGCCAGTCGTTCATGACCGAACTCTATCGCCACGTGGGTGACGATATTGATATACCGGCGGGAGATATCGGAGTAGGCGCGCGCGAGATCGGCTATATGTTCGGACAGTACAAGCGCATCACCAATACCTTCTCCGGCGTGCTGACAGGAAAGGGAATGGAGTTCGGCGGGAGCCTGATCAGAAAAGAGGCTACTGGCTACGGTGCGATCTACTTTATGGAGAACATGCTCAAGCATGTCGGCGATTCCATAGAGGGCAAGACCTGCGTCATCTCGGGCTCTGGAAACGTGGCAATCTATGCGGCGGAGAAAGTCGTACAACTCGGCGGCAAGCTACTGACCCTATCCGACTCCGGCGGCTTCATTCACGATCCGGACGGCATAAGCCAAGAGAAGATAGATTGGGTGAAAGATCTAAAGACAGTGCGACGCGGTCGCATCTCCGAGTACGTCGACGAGTTCAAGGGTGCGACCTATCACGAAGGCGAGCGCCCCTGGGGTATCGCCTGCGATCTAGCTGCCCCCTGCGCAACTCAGAACGAGTTGAATGGAGAGGATGCCAAGACGCTGATCAAGAATGGCTGCATCGCAGTGTCTGAGGGAGCAAATATGCCGACCGATCTTGATGGCGTACATGCGTTCAAAGCTGCGAAGATCCTATTCGCCCCGGGCAAAGCTGCCAACGCCGGCGGTGTCGCCGTCTCAGGTCTGGAGATGAGTCAGAACTCTGCCCGCATTTCCTGGAGCGAAGCCGAGCTGCGCAAGCTGCTTCAAGAAACCATGCAGGGAATTCATGATCGCTGCGTGCAATATGGCGGCACAGCAGACGACAAACACATAGACTATGTAAAGGGCGCAAATATTGCCGGCTTCAAGAAGGTGGCCGATGCGATGCTCGCATTCGGTGTGGTCTAGGGCAGCTCTGAACCACTCTATAGTAGCTCTGCGCAGCCTCAAGCGTTCCTAGGCAAGGCGCGCCGTTAATGGTCATTCCCTTAACAAGAAGCGCAGCGCCGCAGATGACGCTTGAGTCGCGCCCTAGCAGCGCAGCAACACTATCGAGACATTGTCCTTCGCGGCCCTGCTCAGACTGCGAAGGATGAGATCGTCTGCAATCGACTCGAGCTGTTCCGACTGCAGACACTCGAGAATCTCGACATCTTCCAATTCGTTGTAGAGCCCATCGCTACAGAGCAGGAACGTGTCGCCGCCGTGTGCTTCGACTCTGATCGCCTCGGTTCCCTGATCGCCCCCGACACCGATCGTGCGCGTTATCACATTCGCCTTGGGGTGAACTCTCGCCTCTTCTTCAGTGAGATAGCCCAGCGCTACCAGCTTCGCCACCTCGCTATGATCCGTACTGATCTGCAAAAGCTTAGAATCTCGCAGTCGATATAACCGCGAATCGCCAGCCCAGACACAGGCGGATCCATCTTGCGCCGAGAGCAGGCAGACTACGGTGCTGCCTACGTTGCGACCGCCGCACTGCTCCTTCGAATAGCGCTGTATTCGAGTACTCGCCAGCCGGAGCTGCTGCCTAGTATGTTTGACCAACTCATCGATACTATCGCAGCGTTTGATCTTGGCGAGCTCTTCGACCACCATACCGCTGGCCTTGTCCCCCGCCTCGTAGCCCCCCATGCCATCGGCTACTGCCCATAGCATGCCTTCTGGATGCAGAAAGACGCTGTCCTCGTTAACCTTTCTCACATTGCCTACATGTGAGCGGCTTGTGGCCTCCCATAGGAGGCTCATGCAAAATACAGGAAGTAGACGGCGAACAAACCCAGCACGAGCGCAGCCGCGGACCCAATCCAGATCGGACTTAAACCGCCAGACTTCGAATCAGGCCTGCGCGGCCTGAAGTCTGTCTTATTGCTAACGCGAAAGAGGTATTCGCTCGCACCGAGACTGAGCGTGTCGCCGTTGGATAGGTAGTGAGTCAGGATCTTTTCTCGGTTCACATAGGTCGCATTCGTCGAGATCACATCGACCAGCTTCCAGGTACCCTGCTCGTAGATGATCTGCGCCTGATGCTCAGACACGCTAGGATCATCTATCACGATATCCATGTCTTTGTTTCTTCCGAGCTGCCACACGGTCATTGCCGTATCGTTTACGGCCAGTGCAATCGTCTTGCCTTGATCTGCACCTCGGATTCCGATCAGCGAAGGCTGATCGACATTCTGCAGTAGCGATTGATCGACAATTGGCTTTTCCTGAGCTTGCTCCTCAGCCTCGCGCTTTTTAGCGCCAAGGTCCATGACGACAGTGCCCTGCCCCACTTCCTCATTTACCGCCCAACTGCGCGGGGCACGGGCAGCACTCTTATCGCTCGCCTCGGCCACGACGCGGCGCTCTGCCGGTTCGGCGTCTGGCGAGGCTAGCTCCACATAGACTTTGAATTCGAGCAGGTCGAAGCGAACGATGTCGTTATAGCGTACGAGCTTCGCCTCCTTCTCGAGTTGCTCACCATTCACGAAAGTGCCATTGGTAGATCCAAGGTCCTCGACAAAGAGCGATTTATCCTCGATATAGAAGCGGGCATGACGTCGGGACAGCGAGGTCTCGGGAATCACCGCATCGCAGTTCGCGTCGCGCCCACAAGTGGTATCACCGGTGATGACGAAGCTATATCGCCCATCAAGCGACTGAATAGAAAACTGTACTTCCTCACTCATTGTATATTGTCTCTCTTGCTGTATTCGAACGAATAACTACTTCAGTTAGTTCGGCTGTTCTGGGTCGAAGAAGGGTTGTACCTGTCTGACGATCGCTACGAAACGATCCGGATTGAAGACGACGAATCCGCGATCGCTATAATCTTCCAATACCAGAGCCTCGAACAGGGCATCCATTACCGACTGATACTGAGCAGACTCATTAAGACGGATAGTGATGCCATCGATTGCGAGCAGTGTCTGTTCTGCCAACGCGTAGTCTCGAAAATCGCCCGCCGCCGCATGGGCGACTAGATTCGCTCTGAGACGCGAAAGCTCGGCATCGCTGTAGTCTCGGCTACTGAACTGCGGGGCGATATTCGCAATATAGCCGTGTAGATTGTCGGCCGCAGTGCGCAGCGCTGCCTTGCTGACTACGGAACTCTGATGAAGCTGTGAAATTAGGCGATCTAACTCCGCCACACGATCGGGAGAGACTACCTCCATCAGGCTCAATACCATCCTGAAACTCGAGTCGTTGAGGCGCACCGTGCCAGGCGGCAGGTTCGTGTGAGCGCTCGGCACCCAGCGCTTGTCCTCCAGAGGATGGTGGCAGGCCTGACAATCGTAGAAATACAGTTCCGACTGCATGGAGTCGCTGTCGATTACATAGGTATTGAGCAGCTCCAACGACTGCATGGCCATCTCCAGTTGGCCCGTAGCCCAGACGCCGAGACCCGTCACCGTCTGCTTGCGCTCCATATAGTCCGCATCGACGGTGTAGTGCATAGGCTGGAGGGCTGCATAGGCATCCAACTCGAAGCTTAGCCTCGGGTGGCCTGCGCCCATTATCTGATGCGTCGCCAGCTTGTCGTCGGTACCGTTGTGACAAGACAGGCACAGGGTTACCTGAGCGAATGCATTCTCGGTGGGATACAGCCCGTTGGCCAGATTATCAGCGTGGCTCGCGTTCTCGCGATGGCTCTCCAACCAGTTCTCGGCGCCACCGTGGCAAGCCTCACAGCCCACCCCGTCGCTGAGCAAGAACTCGGGGCCGCGTTGGCTAGGGGGTACATTGTCGGTATGGCAGTCCAGGCAGATATCCGCGCGATGGGCCGGCTCGCTGAGCCCCAGATTTTCAGCCATCAGCCGTGCTGCCGGACCCAATAGACTGTTATAGGCTCGAGAATGCAGATCTTGATTCAACCAGGTTCGATACTCCGTCATCAGCACATTGTCTTCTTCGGATGGGGAGGAACGCCCGTGGCATACGCCAGTTGCACAGCTCGCAACTCCCATGCGCATCAGACCATCGTGCTGCGGTATATCAACGACAGCTTGGCTAGTGGGCTGTGAGAAATCGTCCTGGGCTAGAACACCGAGCATGAGAGACGCCACGAGGGATATCGCGGCGACCTGTATGCTCGTCTTAAGCCTGAATTTTCTAATATGAGTCATGGGCATGCATTCTACCTGGCTGGCTAATTAGTGACATCTGGCGCATCCTGAACGAACCAGGGGTTGCCATCGTCGTCGAGAAACATCGCCTGCATCTCTTCCTGATTCAACGGCCGCGAGCCCTTGCGCCCGAAAACCGAAATCTGTTCGCCGGTCTCATCTACGCCGCGGTCCCTATCCAGACCCTTCGACAGGCTGAGAGCGGGGGTATCCGTGCTGTACTGCGCGATAATCTCGGGCCTTGGTTCCGGACTGAATCCATAGAATTTAGGCTGGCTCGAAGGCGAGGTCAACTGCACGACCTTCAGGCCCCCCGTGCCATCGGCGACATAGGCAAACAGGGAGGCGTTGGTAGTGGCCACTACAACGTCGCGGCTGTCTATTAGGCGCAGGCTGTCGGGATTCTCCGTGTCGCCGCTAAAGCTCTGCAGGTAGCGCATGTCAGTCGGCCTCTTCACATCAACGATGACGAGGCCATCGCTACCCGCGGCAACATAGGCGTAGGTTCGCGCCACGTAGACACGCTGTGCATCATCGAGCGCAATCGTATTGTCTTCCACTAAATGGGGCTGAGCCACATCGGTTACATCCACAACCTGCAAGCCTTCATCGTTGGTCACGAATAGGTAGCGGAATTGCAGGGCGGAGGCTCGCGCTCCCTGCATGGGAATGACGGAGACGAGCTGCGGCTGCAGAGGCTCATCCAGGTCTACGACTACGATCCCCGCAGTCGCGGCAACATAGAGTAGATGTCCTCCAATCGTGGCGTGCACTGCGCCATCGAGCACACCGTCAGGATTCCAATTCGCCGCGCCATCGATCATTGCCCTGTCGATGAAATTATTGCGCGGCTCGCCATCGGCGAAGGTATTCACATCGAACAGTATCAGCCCCTCGCTGCTATCTGTGACAACAGCGTAGTTGTAGATAGGATGGAACGGCTGCTCGAGATTGACCTCGCGCATGAGCTCACCCTCGTTGCGCTCCGGTGCGATGGGCTGCGTACTGGGCAGGACGATACAGGTAGCATCGCTGGTTTCGAGATGGGCATCCTGCCCCAGCGGACTTACCGGGGCTGTGATGATGCGCTGTGAGACGCCTTTGTTCGCAATAGAGGCCACGTCGTAGACCTGCACGCCCCGCTCTCCCTCGGCTGCGAATAGATATTCACCACGCAGCTGCAGGCAGGATACCGTGCCCGCATCGTGTTCAAAGGCCGTGGCTAAGTTACGCCTCGAATCCAGGTGTTTCTGATACCAGTCAGGATAGGCATATTTCTGCAGATAGCTGCCTATTACAGCCTGAGGCTCTTCCCATTCCGTGACCTGCACCGCGTTCAGCGCGCCCTCACCCCCCACCCAGGTATTGAATCCGACGAAGTTGAGGAAATTAGTGCCAAGCAAAAGCAGCTGCGACATGATCGCGTTGTTGTCGTTGTCTTCGGAAAGATGACAGTCTGAGCAGGTCTTCGTTTCGTTCTTCCTGACCGTATGAGGAAAGTGCGGATTGAACGCCTGCGAGCTAAAACCGCTGGCTGCGATCGGTGGCTGCTGAATATATATCTTCTCGCGGTTGGCGTTAGTCGAGGAGAGCACTAGGGCAGAGCTGGAGCGCACCGGTGCGATCTTGCCGCCCTTCGCCGGCCCACGTCGTCCGAGGCTGAAGGCCTGATCTCGAGCCACCTGCGGATTATAGGTCGCGAAGTTGCGCGTGATGCCGCCCTCGTAGTGATTGCGCTCGGTCATCCAGTTTGCCTCGATAGGAAGGTGGCAGCCGGCGCAGGTAGTGGTCCATGAGGTATGACAGCTATAACACTCCATATTGGAATTGGCGTGTGCGAGATTCACTGTCTCGATCTCTTCGCCCCAGGCCTGGGTATCGGTGTCGCGACTCATAAGCTTGGCACGTGCGGCCTTCTCGTTGTAGTCGGCGTGCTCCTGATCGACGGAGTTGCGCACCAGACTCACTACCCATTCCAGTTCGGGGTCCAGGGCCGAACGCTGAATCAACTCGCCATCCACCCATTCGAAGCGCAGGCGCCCATCGGGTGTGCGCGAGGCCGCGAGCAGATCCGTGCCGCCTTCCAAGGCGGCGGGCCCCGATGTAAAGAGGTTCGGGAATTCCTGTGCCGTGCCATGGCAGTCCTTGCAGTCGATCTCTACTGCCAGTGCGACCTCGCCATACAGGTGCCCGTTGCCGTGATTGTCCTGGCTGAAGTGACAGTCGGTACAGTGCATGCCGGCATCGAGGTGTACCGAAGACATGTGCACGGCCTTGTCGAATTTCTCGGGATCGTCGTCTTCGACTATGGCATCGTCGGCGTCGAGCAGGTTGCCATCGCGGTCGCGCTTGAACACGGCGCGGAAATTCCAGCCATGGCCGTGGTAGTCGGCAAACTGGGTGTCGTTAAGCTCGGGGTTGAGCTCGGAAACTTTTTCGAGGAAATCGGTATCGCTCCAGTTGCCGCGCGCGGCGGCGGCCTCGGGGTTGCGATCGTTAGCCTCGCGAATCTCGGCATCGCTGGGATACTGTTGTTCCTCCGGCCACATAGCCGGGGCATCGGACTCGTAATCCCACATCGTGTAACCCAGAAAGGAGTTCACGAACATATTCGGTTGATGCATATGGCAGACCATACACTGACTGGTAGGAATGGCGCGGGTAAACTCGTGTTTGATCGGGTGGCCTGACTCCTCTTTCGAGATTACCGGGTCAACCGTCTGTGATTTTCCGGTGTGCCCGAACTGGGCGTAGGGGCCGGAGTGCGCAGGGTCTCTATCGTTCGCATAGACCACATGGCAGGAGGCACAGCCTGAGTGCCGGTAGTCCCCCGGCTGATCGTTAGTCCCCATGAACCAGGTTAGAGGGTCGTTCAATCTTGTCTTGGTTATATTGATCAGCGGCACAGAGATTCTGGCGCCGGTGCCCGGACCACGATTGGACTGCCGAATATCGGGTCGACCTGGCTCCTCGAGGCGCTGGATAAGCCCCAGACTATTCGGGTTACCGGTCTCCGGGAATAGATTGGAAATATTCCTGCCGCCACTTTCAAACACGCGGAAGATGTCCCCCGGCTTCGTAGTCTCCCAGGCCGGAATCGGCAACAACTGCGGCAGAATGCCCGCGGCGCGTACCGCATCCTCAATCTCGGCCGGAACGATCGGGCCCTGTATCATCACGCCCACACCATCGCGATCGTAGGATTCGCCGAGGATATAGTCTTTAAAAGGAAGAATGCCGTTATTGTAGGCGGCGCCGCCAAATAACATAGCACCGGTCGAATGCAGGCTAGTCTTGGCTGCGTTAATCACTGCCTGGTGGCAGGCGCCGCAGGCCTCATCTGCTATGCGGTAGTCTGAAGGATTAATAAAACGCACATACTGTGGGCTCTCCTCATTCAAGAGCGTGTAACTGCGCTCGGGGTTGCGACTGCTGGGGTAGCCCGCCGCCTCTGGATAGCTCGGCAATATATGTGCACGATTCATGATCTCGGTGTAGAGCGGATTTTCCCGCGTGATGCCCGACTCGATTGCCACCGTATTGTCGCCGCCGTGACAGTCTACACAGGCGAGATTCACCGCCGCTGTCGCGTGCATGGTCTTGCGGTCGGACTCGGTATGACAGCTCACGCAGCCCACGTTCTTGCTGTCCATTAGCTCTCGGCTCTGGGAGGATGGCGCAGGCGGCGCAGTTTCATAGTGCCGCTCGACAGCGGCGGGCGCCTCGGCGGCGAATAGATGCGCAGAGAGGGACGCCACCGCGGCGATCGTCAACGCTGCCAGGATTCCAAGCCTATTCGATCTCAGGCCTGTCGTATCGAATTGAAATATTTTCACGGGCTACAGCCTTCTCTTATTCAATTTGTAAGTTGTGTGGCTCATGCTTCGACTCTCAGTCATTTCGCTATCCGCTCAATAGGCGAACAGTAGATTCAGGAAGAAGTACTCCGCGCGATCTTCCTGGAACAGATCCTTGAACCCAGCACCGGGCAATAGCTGGGAGTAAGACGCTCGCAGCACGATGTTCTGTGAATTCAGCGGTCGGTATATGGCCGATACGGAAAGATCATCGCCTATATCATCTCGAATGCCAGCCTGATTCCGCGCAACCTCCAGAACTGCCGTGTCCGCGAAGTGTAGCGAATTCCAGTTTGCGCTGATACGCAGCTCGGGAAGTATGTCCATATCAACGCCGAGACCCGCCAGCACCATGCCCGGATTGGTGAAGTTAGACTGCCCCAGTTCCTTGGATGAACGCAGCGAGTTTAGCACGCCGTTTCGTGAGGACAGCCCTACGCGCCCGCCGCCGACCAGCGGCACAGACTGACGGATCCAGTAGCTGGCATCGCTGCCGGCGAATTGCGGGTTCTCGAAGATCGCATCGAAGCCTTTCGCATCATTGTCGAAGGGATCGTCATCACCCGAGGCATAGAGCAGCGAGGCGCGCGGCCTGATCCAGTCGAAGTCCATGGAAAGCTCGGCAGCGAAGAAGGTCGCACTGATGTCGGTACTCTCTCTCACAAACACACCCGGCTTCTCCTCACCGAAGGCATAGTAGGCGGACGTACTCAGATTGAAGCGACCAAGATGACCATCGCCGCTATAGCCGAGATAGCTCACATCGTAACCGCGCGAGACCTCCGTGCCGATAGATGCAGGCCGGGCGATGAAGCCATTATTATCGAAATAGGTCTCGCCCTCTTCCTGATTGCTATTGTGCACGAAGGAGAATTGCGAGATGAATCCCTTGACGAGCAGATCCTGCCAGTAGAGATTCGCTGCAAACACATAGTCCTCGCGCGGTGACTTCGCGAGGTCGTTCAGGCCGCTATTGGTGTCTTTCTCGAGTCTCTGAAACAGGGCGAGATTGTACTGAAAAATATTATTGTCGCGCGTGCCAAACAGGCGAACGCCGAGCTGATTGTCCTGAAACAGAAAACCTCGGAAGTCGGAATTGAAAGGCTGAATGCCGACACGAATCGAATCGAAGTCGTAGCGATCTGACACGTTTCTGAGATGCTTGTCCACGAAAGCCGCCTGTACACCCACGTGACGATCGTGACGCGTCTGCCCATCTGCCGGGTCGACATTCACGCCCAGCACCTCATCCAGGCCCAGGTAGTTGTAGTTGAACGCGGTGGTCAGGCGGAACTCATAGTCGGGCGGTCGGAACACCGTGTCACCCTTGTACAGTACCATCTCAACGAGCAGATTTTCGTTCACTGCGGATTGATCGTTGTCGCCAATCACATCGATGCTTCCCGGTCGCCGCGTGGAACTAGAGCCTACCGGCGTTACACCCTCGCGGGCCTCGAAGATGGTGTCCGATATCACACCCAGGTTGAAGAACCATTCTCCGCTGAAAGGCTTGTCTGCCTTCAGCGGGTTAGCGTTGTAGGGATCGAAGAAACTGGATTCGTAGCCGAGCGTATCGACGATGCGCCAACGATCAGGCATGGCGACGGCATCGCGGTAATCGTCGAGGCCCGGGCGCGGTATAGGCGAAACTGGATTGGGCGCGCGTTCGGGCACGGCCTGTGTTCGCTCCCGGATTATCCGGCCGAGGCGCGGTCTCGGCGTCGCAGGCTCGGGCTGAACTTGTTCGACTGGCGGCTCTGGCGCAATCTCGACCTCGTTCTCGGCTGGCGCATCGGGAGCGGGTTCAACCTGCGTCGTAGCCGGGTCTACCTCACCGACTTCGCTGGATAATTCTTCGACTACCGCGCTCGAATCCGAACTGCGACTGGGAAAGACGATCTCGGGTAGGGGCTCGGGTGTAGGCGCGAGAGCAGGCTCGCAGTCCAGCGCGCGACCGGGCAGCCGCCTCGGCAGATTCTCATCGCACTGCGCCGCTGCTTCGGAGCCGAATGCAAGCAGCGCGAGCAATGCAAGTGTCTGGCTCTGAACTACACGAAGCCTCATCCGCGATTCCCGAAGAGAATATTTATGGTCTTATTTGTTTTCACAAACATTGCTCTCGTTGCTATCTAAAAAAGGTGCCACAGGGCACTGTATAAAGCGTAATCGAATGCCCTGCGGTGCAAGATTGTCGGCGCGGCGATCTATCGGCGCATTACCTATCTCGCCACCCAGCACTTCACCTGCGTTATGTACGCCAAGGAAGGAGATCATATCGTCCTGATCGACACCATCGCCTGAGACACCGATGCCACCGACGAGCGTCTCGCCGCGAAATATGGGCACGCTGCCCGGAAATATCTGAATGCCCGATGCCACTGGCGAATCCATGGGACCTGGGGTAAAGAATGGGGCGGAGAAGCTAAAACCGATACCTGCACACCCTGTTGGCACATCGGCGACCAGACCGCCAGAGGCAACAGACAGAATATGTTGAATAATGCCGTGATAGACGAGGTCTAGCTGTAGGCCGGTTGAGAATACGCTCTGCGAGCCGAGCGGCTTGCTCAGTGGCCCCGACGGCCCAGCGATCAGTCCATCCGGGTAAATCGGTCGCGACAGGTTTCCACCGGCCCTGTCGGAGAACGCATAGAAGCCATCGCTCAGCGCAGACGCGTCGCCAAGGAATACTCGCAGCTCACTCACATAGTTGGAGATTGCGACGGGCGGCCGCAGAGATAGTCCGACATCGTCTACACTCAGGTAGTTCACATCGGGCAGGCCCTGCAAGAAACTCGCTGCCTTGGCGGACGAATAGAATGCTGCCGTTCGCGCCTTCTGCAGTGCGACGTCGGAACCGAATATCGGCGCATCTCGCGTACGTACTATTCCTAACACTTGACCATTGGTATCGACGACTGCCACGCTAACGCGAGCCTGGCTGCCTAAGGGTCGGCGTATCTGTGCTCGCGACCTGTTCGCTACCCGCAGCGCCTCCTGCAGTATCACGCGTACCTCGTGCTCGCTCAGCGCGAGCCCACCCAACTCAGCATTGTCACTGCCAGCCGCAGGCGGATAACGCTCCACGCCGTTGCCATCTACGAATACGAAGGCATCCAAGCCCGGAAAGTCGTCACGCGAGTCTGCTCTTATGCCTGACTCGGGAGAACCGAATGCCACGCCGGCCTTGATGCTGCCATCGGTATAGCCGAACACAGCCACGAGCTGTCCGACATCGACGCCAAGGCTCGAAATATCCGGCGCAGACTGCGGCGAGCTGAGCAGATGCTGCAGCCCGGCGTCGCTAAAGCGCAGTGTCTTTCCCTCGACCGTGATGCGATTGGCGAGTCTGTCTACCGGCGCCGAAAAGCCTACCGTAGCCGCGAGCGCGATTATTTCATCGATGGAACTGTCGAAGTCCATGATGTTCTTGTCTATCGAATACAGGCCATCGGATATCACACCGATGCCCCCGACCAGGCTTCCGCCCTTATATAGAGGCAATCCGCCTGGATCGGCAGAAAGCCCAAGCGGCGAGCGCTGCGGCCCGACGCTCACGGCGCTGCCATCACTAGACTGCGTGAAATCGGAACAAGCGAGCTGACTGAACTGCACGCCGAACAGAGGGCCGCTGGGCTGATTGATCTCGCCCGGGTTGAAATTTTCCTGAATTATCTGGCTCGCTGTGCGCGTGCTGAATGCATTGCCCTCGGAAGACAGGTAGGCACCGGTTATGGCTTTGCTTATCGCGGCCTGGTCATCGATTACCAGAGGCGCCGCCGCGGTTGGCAAGACTATGCCCTCCAAACCGCTATCGATCTGATCGCCGCCGCTATTGCTTGTCGTCGAGATCAGCACCTCGTGCTCCAGCTTGTCTCCCATGCGATAGACGCCGAGCACGTTGCCGACGCGGTCGACAACGGCGATAGTCGCGAGCGCGTCCTGCGCCCTCGCCTCGTGCACCGCCTGCGAGAGTATCCTGCTCACCTCGGCCTCACTTAGGAAACTCTGAGCAGAGGTACAGTTCCCACTACAGTCTTGGGCTATTCCCGACGTCGATTGCAAAGACCATAGGACAACACTAAGTCTTAGCACGACCGACGAGAACTGCTTAATCTTCTCTATACTAGACATTAGTCTTGATCCAATAAGGCGCGCGCCGTGCGCGAGGGGTGATGTAGATGACAGTCTACGCAGTCTACGGCTATCTTGTCGTCTCTGCTGGAGTCGCTGTGGCAGCCGAAACAGGTCTCGTTCTTCGGAATCAGCACGTCCGCACTGAGCTGTGAAGATTGCGCCTCGTGACAGCCGCTGCACAGCTCATCCTGTGACTGCCCAGCCCGGGTAAGATGCGCCGCGTGGTCGAATCGTGCATTGCTATACCAGTCGCGATTGATCCGCACCGGCTCGACATGCCAGGACTGGCTCAGGGGCGACCAGCCCGCATCCCCCGGTTCGCTCGTGTTTTCCACAGCCGTTACCTGATGGCAGGTTACGCAACCCGAGGTGCCGAACTGCAGCTGTATCTCCTGCTCTGCCTTCTGCACGGCGCATTCGTAGTCGGTGCCCTCACAGCTACGCTCGAGTCGCCCGGGCAGGCGTCTGGCTGCTTCTTCAATCTCTATGCCCGGGGTCACATACCGGGCTATAAAATATTCTTCGATCGAGCGGATCGCCAGAGCCGGATCGCCGTGGGGAATCTCTCGCTCATTGAATTCCAGTTTATGACAGTCTGCGCAGTGATCCTGCATATTGATCGCCACGAAATGCTCGTTGTCGACATCGAGCTCATGGCAGTTGGCGCAGCTCAGGCTGGGCTCATCAAGCTCCAGGTGAATCTCATGGGAGAACTCCAGGTGAGAGTTCTCTTCGGCAACACTCAGATCAGTCTGCGTGATCCGCCTCCAGGCTGTTAACAGCTCTGGATTCTGCACCTCGGGCTCTATGTCTTTCAGCGCGGCCAGGAAGGAGTAGCGAAACTCCGGATGCTCAGTCGCATTAAAGGCTGTCGCCATCTGTATGACTTCACCAATGGACCCCTCTATCGCATCCTGATGGCATTGAGTGCATAGAGCATCTGTAGTGGCGATGATGGACTGGGGTTCGTTGTGTTCCTTGTGACAGCTCTCGCAGCGCGGCATATTGGCCGCTGTACCCGTCACAGAGGCTACCTCGCTACCCAACGCCGAATTCCCAAGGAACGCGTGTAGGTTTGAGCGCCCGAGAAATTGCTGATCGAAATGCTGCTCGCTCTGATTGTGGCAGGTCGCACAGGCGGTATCGGCGACTGGCTCGAAGGCCTCTCTGTGACAGGTAGAACAGTCGTTGCCAATCGCGTTCTGATGCGCCGCCAACAAGGGGCCCGGAGACCACAGACTGTCGGCGCGCCAGCTCTGTTGCTGCGTGCGGTCCATGGCGCTAATCAGATCCGTCCACGGCAATCCGCCAGACCCACTCCCATTCAGGTAGGCCGCATAGGGTAGCCAGAATGCAACGATGACGATCGCGGTGGCGAAGCCATAGGCGAGTCGTCGCGGCGTCAAGGTGCGTGGCCGGATCTCGCGGTGCCAGGAATCTGTGAGGCCAGTGTTCGTCTGGCTCGGATCTACCGCCATCTCGCAAGCGAAGTCGAAGCCCTCAGGCGCAGTAACCACCTTGATGCGCTGCTCGCCAATCTGTATCTCGTCGTTCGCGCCCAAAACTCTGTGGCGAATGGATTCGCCGTTGACTAGAACCTTGCCCCGCCCCAGCGCAACTAGAGTTGCCACGCCATGGCGACTGCTAATCTGCGCGTGCCTGCCGAGCGCATCGGCATTCGGAACGTGCAGGTGCTGATCGAGGTCGCTTCCGATGGTAACCACGGGCGCTGACATCTTGACGTCATGCACTTTTCGCGTCGCGGTATTTTTATGTCGAATAAGAATAATCATTTTCGCGCTTCGAGTTACCAATAAAAGAATACGGAAACAACATGAATAATTAATGCGACTACCAGAGCGATACTGATCGGCGTATGCACGAACAACCAGACTTTGGTGCGCGCTTTCAGCTGAAGAGTCTTTCGCAAGTCTGCCAATAATTGCTGACGTCGCGTTAGCGAGTTCAATAGACTCAGCAGCAACTCCGGCTCTGTTGCACGGTTACCCCGCGGAATTCGTTTCGCGATATAGTCAACCAGGGGCTGCTGCCCGAAGTTCGAGACGATATCGACGCGGGTTATCTCATTCTTGCCGAATACGTTGCGGTACATCGTCGACCTGTCGCGGGCCAGTAGCATGTCCAGCGTCGATCCGCCTATGTCGGTGCGCTCGATGGCGCTAATGACCGTCATCTGAAGCTCGCTGTCTAGCTTCTCGCAGGTGGCGCTAATCTCTTCCTTCAATCGATTCAATAGTGCCAGATTTTCCTCTCCACTCCTGCCGTCGGATAGCGTTGCGATAATCTGCGGATAGCGAATATAGGCAAACACGCCATACATTCCACTGAAGATAACTACGAGCAGCAACAGATAGGCGAAGGAGTGAATATTCATCCCCAATTGAAACGCGCTGTGGAAACTCGCGATAATAATCAGACTGCTTCCGAGATAGACGTGAGCAGACACCCAGGCCTTCACGCTACCCTTAACTCGCTGAAAGCTGCGCTTGCGAATGCCCAGCATCGCCAACCATAGGACTAGCGCAGCGGCGAGCGTGCCGAGAAAATAGCCCTGCGGCGTGCCGCCATTACTGCCCTCGATTCCCGCCTGCGACCAATAGATGACATAGGAGAACAGAATCAATGCCAGACTTATATAGAGGTAGTAAGACTTCCTATAGGTAAGCATGTTCTCCGACATCTGCTAGCGCTCCTGCAGGTAGGTCAGATAATTTTCGGGGGTAACGCGCCTGGCCGCACCCGTAGGGCAGGCCGATACGCAGGCGGGGCCGCTCTTGATCGATAGGCAGGCATCGCATTTAACCGCCTTCTTGCCTCGCGCCAGCGCCGCATCATCGGGCTGAAAGCCCTTCACCTCGCCGACGTCCGAGCCAATACCGAACAGTAGCCAGGACCAAACCGGTGGCTGCTTCGGCGCCTCGTATTCCATGCGGATTACGTCGTAGGGGCAGTTGCTTTCGCAGTTGCCGCAGCCGATACAGGTGCTGTCGATGAACACCTCGCCGGAAGCCGCGCGATGAATCGCGTTCGGTGGGCAGTCTTTCATGCAGTGAGGTTGCTGACAGTGACGGCATGAAACCGGTACATGCAGCTTGGCGTGGCTGCTGCCCGCCTTGCGGTCCAGTCGCGAGACGCCATTGTGCGTCTCGGCACAGGCCTTCTCACAATAGTCACAGGACACGCAGAGACTCTCATCGATAATCAGTGTGTTTGTCGCCTCGCCAAGGCCCTGATCCATAAAGAACTGCATAGCCTGACCGACTTCTGGCTGTGCATCCAAGGTATTTTGCTGCACGTACTTCTCGCTCACATCCCGCTGCAATTTCTCGATGCCCGAGGCATCGCTGCGCACGAGGCGAGAGAACTCTTCTTGCGAGACTTCGATAACTTCCGTTAACACGGTAGCAACTGCATAGTGGCGGCGCGTGGGATCTCCCATTAGCGCCATCTCGCCGAATACCGCACCAGCCTGTAGCTGGCCCACGACGATGCGCCTACCGGCATGATTAATATGAGACAGGACCACCGCCCCGCTACGCACGATGAATAGACTATGACCCGCTTGATCGGGCTCATAGATTACATCCCCCGCACGGAATCGCTGAACCCGCGTATTAAAGCCCGCCTCGGCCAAGTCATCGAATGCGCCCTTCGGTGCAATCTTGGACTGCAGCGCACGCACTCGAAAGATCAGGTCGATGCCCTCGGCCACGCCATCGTTGGAATTCATCAACTTCAGCATGGTTCTTCGCGGCGTCTCCAATAGAATGCAGTCACCTACCGCTGCGGCATCGCAGCTACGCGGCTGTCCCGAGAGAAGCCCCGATTCTCCAAAGAACTGGCCGCGGCCGAGTACCGCTATCTGCTGACCCGTCTGCTTCAGAGTGAGTTCGACCTCGCCCTTAATGATCGTGAAGAATGAGCTGCTAAAGTCGCCCTGGCGAAAGATGTACTCGCCTGCACGCATGATGCGTGTGCTTGCCTGATTGGAACTTGAGTTTTTACGCGCGAGAACTTCGGCGCGGCGCGATTCATTCTTATAGGCGGCGTGGTGCTGATAGCAGACCAATAAATCACTTTCGATGATCAGCTCACGAAACTGCAGTAGGTTCATTTCGTTAAGCATGGGTGTCCGCTGCTGGAAGAGCTGCGTCACCTGATCTACCGTTAGCTCGAAGGGCAGTAATTCAAACTGTTTCTCCAACAGCTTCGATTCCACTGGTGCTATCAGGTCGCCATAGATAAAGGACACCACATCGTGCCCCTGATTCATTCCCTGCTTTATCAGGGGGTAGCCTGCCAAGGAACCAATGATATAGAGGCCCGGAACCGAGGATTCATAGCGCTCATCCATAACGGGGTTAGATCGAATATTTTCACTGGCGAACTCTATGCCCATGCCCTCGAGAAAATTTCGCGCGGGAACCGATCCCAGTCGCGCCACTATGCGATCTACAGGAATGATCTCCTGTCCTTCTCCCGTGTTCAGCTCAATCTTGTAAGGCTTCCCATCATTCGCCTCGGGGTCTGCCTGCTCCACCATCTCCACTACCGTGTTGTAGTAGCAATCTAGACTTACATTCTCATCGTTCGCAGCCTTGAGTATCGCATCAAGATTGCCGCTCTTGGCGCGGCTGAATTCCCCGCGTCGATTGAGGATGTACACCTGATTCTGCTTCGCCAATGCAAGCGCGTTCTCTATCGCGGAATCGCCTGCGCCCACGACTATGATATTTTCGCCCTCATAGGCACTGGCATCGGCCAGTGTGTATTGCACGAGCGGTAGGTCTTCCCCAAGCACGCCGAGCTTTCTGGGATTACCCTCCGAACCTATGGCCAGAACGACATAATCCGCGGTGATGGGCTCGGCGCCCTGCACGGAGACTCGGAATCCCTCGTCCGCGCGCGCTATCTCGGTGACCTTGGAATCGAAGCGGATATTGAGGGAATTGCTCTCTAGAGTACCTTGCCATTGCTCAAGGATTGCCTCTCGCGAGTTCGCGCCAAACTGAAAATCGCTGCGCAGATCAAGATAGCCGGGTTCGGCCATCACGTACTTGCCCTTCTGGTAGTTGTAGATGGTGTTCGCGATGCCCGCCGCGCCCTCCAGCAGGATATAGCTGCGGTCGCCCTCGTCGCCCTTGTTCTGATACCAGGCGGCACGGCCGGCGGCGCTCAGCCCCGCGGGACCGGCACCGATGATGGCTATGTGATAGTGCTCTGCTTCTGACATTTCTTATTTTTGCAGCAATTATAGCTCGGCCAATAAGTCTACTACTCCACCGAGCCAATCGCACTAGCTAAGGGCCATTCTATGGGCTAGATTGCGCCGGAATCCCGCGGATTTCGTAGCTCCGTCTATTGAGTCAGAGGCGCGGAGTTCTGATACACTCAACCCTATACCAATCAACAATAAGAATTTGCGACTATCCGGGAGCAGCCAGTGAGCAGCGATCCTTCTGATTCACAAGAAAACCTGCCAGACAATGAAGCCACCGTCATCCGCTCCACCATATCTGGGGCCGGAAGCGACAACATCGATGTGCACTTAGAGTACATCGAGAAGATTCGTAACCATCAGCTCAACTACGAGAAGTATCACGTGCGGGGCAAGATCGCCGAGGGCGGCATGGGCTCGATACACAAGGTATTCGACAAGAACTTAAATCGCTCATCGGTCTTGAAGATTATCCTTCCTAAAATACAAGAAGACCCAGCGCTATTTCGCCAGTTTATCAAGGAAGCGCAGATTACGGCACGGCTCGAGCATCCGAATATCATTCCGGTTCATGACATTGGCATCATCGATGGCGACCGACTGCATTTCGCCATGAAAGAAGTGCATGGCGATACTCTCGCTACTATCCTGCGCCACCTTAAGGAGGGTTCTGAAGAGCATAGCCAGCGCTACACTTATTATTCCCTGCTCACCATATTTCGAAAAGTCTGTGATGCCGTAGCCTTCGCCCACTCCCTGGGAATACTGCACCGAGACATCAAGCCAGACAACATCATGGTTGGCGGGTTCGGCGAAGTGCTTCTGATGGACTGGGGCATAGCCAAGCTGCTTAGTGACGAGGAGATCGCACCGCCTGAGAACCTGGACGCCGCGTTCACCGCAGTATCCAATGCCGAGGCTACGCTTAGCGGCGTAGTGAAGGGCTCTCCCGCATTCATGTCCCCAGAGCAGGCCAAGGGCCTTGGGGATGAGATAGACGAGCGTAGCGATGTTTACCTCCTCGGCTCTACTCTCTACAACATAGCAACACTACACGCGCCATATACTGGAAGTGATATAGAGGAGACGATAAGGAACGCACAGCAAGGCAATCTGATCAGCGCCGCCTTGCGCGCGCCGGACAGAAACATCCCACGCGACCTGATACGCATCGTTGAGAAGGCAATGTCCTTCGACCCTAACGAGCGTTACGCCAGCGTCGAGCTTCTTATTAGGGACATCGATGCACTTCTGGAAGGAAACACCACTACCACAACCAAGTCGTTCGAACCTGGCGACATAATCATGCATGAGGGCGACATAGGCGAAGAAGCTTACGTCATCTCTTCCGGCAAGGTAGAGGTCTTCAAATCGAGCAGCAATGGCGATATCCACCTGCTCTCACTCGATAGCGGCGAGGTAATAGGCGAAATGGCGCTGATCTCGAAGAGCGTGCGCTCCGCCTCTATCCGCGCACTAGAAAAGACCGAACTGGTAATGATCACGAAGGAAGTAATGGAGCAGGGCCTCAGCCAGTTACCTCCCTGGTTGAAGACGGCAGTTAACTGCCTAACAGAGCGATTAGTTCACGCCAATCAGCAGGTGCACCCCCTTATTAGCGGCGACAGCATGTATCACGTGCTACGCCAGCTACAGTATAGCTACCAGTCTCTGGCCCACAGCAAGGATACCGACCTGCCACAGTCCGCCAACACGAACGCGGTCATCAACGATGTCGCCTGTAGCCTGTGCCTGCCGGCCGCGGGCATAGAGAAAATAGTTTCGGGCTTGCTTATAGAGGGGCTAATAAGACCGGTCGCCAAGGACGAATTTACCGTAGCGAATGCCTCGCTGTTCGAGAAGCTGATCCAACAGGCAGCCAAAGAACAATCGATTCAGACTGAGATGAACAGGCCTGGTGCTAGCAATGACAGCCATTCTTCGGCAACTCCCATTCAGCAGGTTATTGGCTGCGAGAACGAGACAGAGATAGCCGTGAAATTAGCCGAGATACTAGCCTCGCTGCGCGCCAGATAGATCTTCTAGAGATTCGGAATCAATACCGACACAGGCCTCGAGTTTGCCGATTCCCAAGCTGCCGGATCAGTTCTCCTAACGATTTATCTTGGTCATCTTCGAGCCCTCGAAGGTGAGATTGTACATCAGCCCTCGGTTGGAGAAGATAAAGCCGATTATCGGTTGCTGCGCCGAGTTGGAACTAATCTCGCCGCCGGTACCGAATTCTACTATCGCCACGCTACCATCGACGCCAGCTTCCCAGCCGTCGCTGTTCTGAAAATTGTTAAGCGCATCATCGGTCATGAACAATACGATCTGAGATTTAACCTGAGCGCCCAACTGAAAACCAATGGAAGCGCTGGCAGTACTGTAATAGCCAACTGTGCTCCCACCGACTATCAGCGCACCCTCACCATATTCACCGCCGATTCCGATGCCGGCTTTGATTACCCTAGGGAATACAAGCATTCCTGCTGCCTGTTCTGCCAGAGCCCTACCCGCTGCTGCTTCGCCGTAAAATTCTTCCAAAGCGGCATCGACGTTGGCGTCAATCTCGGCCTTCGAAGCCGCAAGGCCCGTGCTACACACCACTAAAGCTAGCAGTGCTACTGTCGCATGTAATATGGATTTCCGCATATCTATCGCCTCTTCTCGCCAATTGCACAAAACGAATAGCTGATTGTAAGACCTGCCCTGCGCTATAGCTGTGTCTTGTTAAGCATTTCCGCAGTTCACTGTACTGTAGAATACAGTCATTTCCTTTGCCACGGCAAATAAGCGCTTCACAATGCATGGCATCACGCACCATCTATCAACGCACTATCCGCGCCTCTTCACATTACTCCGACTGCTAACTGAATAGCAAAAGCTTCGTACATCTAGTATCTTTCCAGACAGTAATTCTCGCTTAAACACGTGAGTATTAGCCCCACTTAGCCAAGAATACTGTCAGGAGCGAATCCCATGAGCAAGCTCAGCCGACGCGATCTAATCCGATACTCTGCACTTGGCAGCGCTATGGCCCTACCACTTCCCCTGCAAACAGCCTTTGCACATGCACAGCCTGCGGAATGGGTAGAACGGAAGAAGAAAGTTCGCGTGCGCGGCCTGGACATGGCCTATCACGAGTCAGGCAGCGGCGACCCGATCATCTTCCTGCACGGCAATCCTACTTCCTCGTACTTGTGGCGTAACGTGATCCCACACGTTCAGCATCTAGGCCGCTGTATCGCACCGGATATGATCGGCATGGGCGACTCGGACCCTCTTCCCACTGGCGGCCCTGGCGCGTACGACTTCAGCACCCATAGGGACTATCTGTTCGACTTCTTCGAGGCAGTCGGAGCGAACGAGCGCATAACACTTGTTATTCATGATTGGGGCTCGGGCGTAGGGCTGGCCTATGCGCAGCAGTTCCCAGAGCGTGTGAAGGGCATCGCCTACATGGAGGCGATCTTACGCCCCACGGCCATTCCCCTACCACCGGAGCCGACCCAGGGTTTGTTCTCGATCTTTCGCTCCGATCGCGGCGAGCAAGCCGTGCTGCAGAACAATGTCTTCGTAGAACAAATACTGATCGGAGGGCTGGGATATTTTCTAACCGAGGCCGACAAGGCCGAATACCGTCGTCCGTTCCGCGAAGCCGGAGAGTCCCGCCGCCCCACGCTTACCTGGCCACGCGAGCTTCCCTTTGCCGGTGGCCCCGCTGAAACGACACGCCTGGTACAGAGCTACAGCGACTGGCTTGCCGGTAGCGAAGTACCAAAGCTATTCCTGCGCGCGAATCCCGGGGCCCTGCTCTCTACCTCCGCAGCGAATGCCGATCTGATCGCCTGGATACGCGACTTTCAGAACCAGCGGGAGGTCACCATCTTCGGTACGCACTATGTGCAGGAGGTCTCGCCCCACGCCATCGGCAGGGCCATTGCCGACTGGATGAACTCAGGGTTTGAGCCTGACTAGACTCAGAATCTAGCGGTTGGCGGAGCCCTAAGCCTGAGCTGCAATTCGAATGCTTAGCCCGAAGAACAGCCGATCATTAACAATTAAAAAAGGGGCGGATTCGAGATGAATCCGCCCCTTCTGTACTTCAAGGGTCTAGCTTGTTGCCTTAGTCGCGATACGAACTTACCGGCGGCAGCTGAGAACCCGACAGATCGTCGGGGACACTCGTCTCCAGTCTTACAGTGTGATGAAGTGAGCCAATGCCTTCGATGCTTGCCTGAATTTCTTCGCCATCTACCAGATAGCCAGAACCAGTGGCGCGCTCAACGCGACCTGCACCCGTTCCACCGGAAGTACCGCTCTGCAGCACGTCGCCTGGGAATAGAGTGATCAGCGAGGAGGCATATTCGATCAGCTCGGGGATATTGTGGATCATATCGCCCGCTCTGGCTTCCTGCACAGTTACACCGTCGATAACCAGAGTCTGGTGCAGACGCTCCATCGGATCGCCGTAGAATTCCTTAGGCACGATCCAGGGACCGTGAGGAGCGAAGGTATCGTGGCCCTTGCCAACGAACCAGTCGGAACCGGAACCGTAGCCACCGGGTGGACGGCCGCCACGGTCGGAGATATCCATCGCTACCATATAACCAAATACATGGTCATAGGCACGATCGGCGGCGATATATTTGCCGGAACGACCGAATACGATCGCCATCTCCACTTCCCACTCGATGCGATCACGGCCGTAAGGCATGATGATGTCATCGCCGTCGCCGATGATGGCGCCGCGTGTGGGCTTCAGGAAGAGATAGGGAACACCGCGATTTACCTGGCGCTCGCGGGTCTGTGCGGCGAGCTGGTCGTCGGTACATCCCTCGCAGGCGTGGGTGTAGAAGTTTACGGCCGCGTTCATCAGCTTGCTGGGATACTGAATAGGCGCCATGATGTCGATGTCGTCCACATCGTGAATGTAACTAGGCACGTTTCGGCCTTCCAGCAGCTCGGCCTCTACCAGATGGTTTACGATCTCGTAGACGCGGTATTTCAGGCCGTACTCGTATTGAGATATGAGCCCAATCATATCCTCCGGCATTGTCACCGCGGCGTAGCGAGGAATAAGCTCCAGAGCACGATTGGCTGCGGCCAGATCGACGATCAACTCGTCATTCTGTACCACGAGGCCTACGGTGGGTATGTCATTGATAGCAAAGGTTCCGACCTTGAACGGCATAACCGATTCCAGATCTTGGGCAAAGACGCTGGCGGAGCTGGCGAGGAATGCGAGCGTGGTGCTGAGCGTCAGTGTGAGTAGGGACTTCTTGATCATGTTTCTCTCCCGTGCGGGGCACTAAAAAGGTGAAAAGGGCTTTAGGTACAATTTATTCTTATCTCAGCCTTGTAAGACACACAGAAGGTAGCTCTGCCACAGTCTGTTGTCCAGTTCTAGAACAAAAGAAAGGCGAGAAAAAACCCTTTGATGAGCGACTTTCGGCGCCGAGCGATCACTCAGTTTTTATCTTGAAGTCGTCGCCCAGCGCTGGATTTATGTAGCTGTCAGAAAGCACGCGATCCGGGTCGGGACGCACAGACAGATAATCGACATGCACCGGCACCTCCAGCCAGCCGTGTGGCGTTCCCGCTGGGATTATGATGATATCGCCCTCCTTCACGTGCTTGGCGATCCAGTCGCCGACGATGACGCCACTGCAGGACGGTCCGTTCAGCACATTCGTCACATTGCTATCCGGTGCCGATTCGTTGCCGTTCAAGATTGTTCCGCCGGTAACCAGCGTGCCCGAACCGGAGGCTATATAGTAAGTTTCGGTCTGGGCGTAGTGCATGATGCCGCGAGCGTTGCTGCTGCGACTGCTGCTGGTGACGCCACAGGGGCGTTCCGGGTTCGGCGTAGACACTCCGCTTGCCCGTTCCACCGCACCGCGATGAATGATGCCGACCGAGAGGTTTAGCTTGCCGATGTCGCGGCTGACGATCTGTCTGTCCACACCCGGGAGTTCATTGACCATCTGCCATTGTTCTTCGGTGATATAGGTCGCATAGGTCTGCTCATCTTGTGCCACTGCGGCTGCAGCAGATTGGGCCAGTGCGATTGCCAGAAAAGTCTTAGTGAAGCTGCTCATACCTGTCTCCTTGTTATTTTTTCATACGAAGATGCGTAAGCCAGCCTCAGCTTAGCTCACAGCCATTCCCATCGCAAAATGCAGGTTGCTGATTCACTAGAGGCCGTTCGACGCTATTCGCCTAGTCACTCACAATGAAAGAGTGCCACGCGCCAAGCCAGGTTGTAGCTGCGGCGAACTCGGTGCTATAAACTGTCCAGCAACTACCTTGATGGTAATCTCGATACAGCGATGTTCCAGCTACTCTCAACCGCAAGCTATCTAGCAGCATCTCAGCTTTTGCTTACGGGCCTGTTCTTCTTCTGTTACTACCGCCAAACCAGTTTGGGACTCTTAGTGTCTCTGCTATGCATCTGTCTGTTAGCCGCAGTACTAAACCCTGTTATCAGCGCCGAGTACCCCCTCCTCAACTATATTCAAGGCAGAATCGCAGCCGCCGTTCCGGCCGTCCTATGGCTCTTCGCCCACACACTGTTTGTGGATGACAGGCGAATCACGCCAATGGCCTGGGTATTCATAGTCGGGTATCAGGTTGCGAGGGGTATTGCGGTCTACGCCGCTGACATTAACAACACGGATAATGCCATTTTAACAACGCTAACGCTGGCGGGACTGCTAATCGCCTTCGGCCTTACCATTCATGTAATCGTCATGGCCATCCGAGAGCTGCGGCACGATCTCCTGGAGCAGCGCAGGAGAATCAGGGGGCCCTTCGCCGCGGGCTTGGGTCTGATTATGGCAGTGCTAGTCGCCATGGTAATCGCGCCGGAGTTCATGAGCCAGGAGGCCGTGGCGGGTCTGTCGCAGGCGATCACGGCAATCAGCTGGCTAATGATCTTCTTCTTTTTTCTGGCGTTCAATCTGCTTACTTTTCAACTTGCACCAGAATCTCAGTTTGTTGTGGACAGCATCGAGCCGGACAGAGAATCCAAGCCAACGCCACAGTTGCAACTCGCCGAATCTGATCTGGTTCTAATGCGAGAATTGGATCGCCGGATGCTAGAGGAGAAATTTTTTACCGAGCCAGAATTAACGATCGGCCAACTCGCCGAACTGTTGTCGGTGCAGGAATACAAACTCAGAGTAATTATCAATAGAGAGCTTGGTTATAAAAACTTCAACCAGTTTCTCAACAACTACCGTATCAATGAGGCCTGTTCGCTTCTGGAGAAAAAATCCAAACACCGAAACATCTCGATAGTTGCGCAAGAGGTGGGCTACGGTTCTCTGTCCACTTTCAATCAAGCCTTCAAGAAGTTGAAGGGCGAAACGCCGAGCGAGTTTAAAACTTCGCATTCCGCACAGGAAGATTGAAACAGAAGTATTCCCAGCCTTGGGTAGTTAGCTATCAAAAGAATCGCGCGTTAAAACTACGGCAAGGAATAGACGAGTAACTCCGGCGCGGCCTCGGCGGTAACGCTAACCGCGATATATTGTTTTCCATCGATCGAATAGCTCATCGGTGCAGAGGTAGGGTTTCCAGGCAAATCGATGGCGGCGAGTTCGACCCCCGATGCCTTGTCTCGCGCGATCAACTTCGCGCCCTCGCTAGCGCTCTGTGCGTGCACCAGCATCGTTGCGGTGACTAACACCGCATGGCGACCACCACCGCCCAGCGGCGGCAAGTCGATTCCTTCCAGGGCGGGGTTGCTTTCAACATTCGCGGCACCATCGCCATTCGCTACCTGCCACAGGATTTCGCCACGGTTCATATCGAAAGCGGTAATGGTCGAGTACGGCGGCTTCAGTATGGGCAGACCGCGAGGGCCAGGCACTCCGCGAAAGCCGAGTCGGAAGAAATTGAAGTTAGATTCATCGGCCTGCATAGTGCCCATCAATGGAATGGTTGGGCTATTCGATGAAGGAACGAAGAGGACTCCGCTCTCTGGATCGATGCCGGCGCCAGTCCAGTTGGCACCGCCTCCCGCTCCTGGCAATAAGATGGTGCCGATGTTGTCATCGGTCTGCACGGTGGGCGGAGTGAACAATGGGCCGTAGGTGTAATTCTCCAGCCTGGCGATGGCCTCTGCGCGCAGCTCGGGTGTGAAGTCGATCAAGTCGTCGTGAGTAACGCCCTGCACCGCAAAGGGAGGCGGCTTACTTGGAAATGGCTGGGTCGGCGACGCACGTTCTCCCGGCATAACGCTAGGCGGCACCTCGCGCTCCACGATAGGCCACACTGGTACGCCGGTCGCGCGATCGAAGACATAGGTGAAGCCCTGCTTGGTGACCTGCGCTATCGCCTTAATCTCTCTGCCATCTACAGTGATGTCGATTAGGTTCGGCGCCGCCGGTGTATCGTAGTCCCAGAGGCCGTGATGAATCATCTGAAAATGCCATACCCGCTCGCCAGTGCTGGCATCGAGCGCTACGAGACTCTGGGTGAAGAGGTTATCACCGGGGCGGTGGCCTCCATAGAAGTCGTTCGTGGATGCCTCTGTCGGAAGATAAACGTAACCTAACTCGAGGTCGGCGCTCATCTGGGTCCAGACTCCGCCATTGCCGGTGTAGCGCCAGGACTCTTCCTGCCAGGTCTCTACGCCGAACTCACCCTGCTGTGGGATCGTATGGAATGTCCAGATCAGCTCCCCGGTACGAATGTTATAACCTCGCACCCAGGTTGGAGGTCGCTCCTTGAAACGCGGTCGGTTAGAGGTAATAGGCTGAACTATCAGCACATCGCCCACCACCGAAGGCGGAGAGACCCCGCCTAGCGGCTGCGCCCCGGTGTAGTCCATAACGTCGCGCTCGGCGCGGGGAATACCGTCGGTCATGTCGATACGCCCACCGGCGAATGCTGGGTCTAGCTCTCCTGTCTCGGCATCTAATGAGAGTATGAAGCCATCGTTTGTGGTCGCCAATACCCGGGCCTCGTCGCCGTCGCTCCACCAGGCAACGCCGCGGTGATGAAAACCCAGCGGGCTATTGGATGGACCTGACATATAAACCTCTGGATTAAAAGACCAGAGCATCTCGCCCGTAGCCCCATCGATCGCAACGATCTGATTCAGCGCAGTGAGTGTGTAGAGGACGCCATCAATCATCAGCGGCGTCGCCTGCAATCTGCCGAAGCCTACCTCGACGTCGGGGCCCAGTAGTGTCGCCAGGTCTAGATCCCCATCGATAGACTGCCAGCGCCAGGCCAGCTCCAGATCTGCGAAATTTTCTGCACTAATCTGACTAAGGTTCGTGTACTTCGTAGAGCCAGCGTCGGCGGCGTAGCTTGGCCATTCGCCATCGGCGCTGCCGCTCTGTGCGGATAGGAGCTGCGACACTAGAAAGAAGCTACTTCCGACGATCGTTGATAAGACTCTGCGTTGGACAAAATTCATCTTACTGACTCCATTGTTGTTTCAGTGCTTCCCGATCAATCTTGGTACCGCGCATATATACTTCGTCAATCTGTCGAGTATTGCGAATATTGTCGAGGGGGTTCGCATTCAGTATCACGAAATCCGCCGCCTTACCCGCCTGCAACGAGCCCACGTTGTCCAAGCCGAATGCTTCGGCCGAGCGCGAGGTTGCCGCGACGATTGCCTCGGCCGGACTCATACCCATGCGCACGAATAGCTCCAGCTCCACATGATCCGCATAGCCGAAGAAGTCGCCTACAGCACCAGCGTCGGTGCCTAGAATAATATGATCCTTCAACTTAAGGAGGTTGTTAGACAACATTACTGATTGCTCCCGTGCTTCAGCGCTTTGTGTTGCAGGTGGCGGGTCATACTCGGCGTTCATTCTAGCGAGCACCGACGCCGACACTTGGCCTTCGAAGAACTCATCCTGAAAGGCGGGGATATAGTAAGGCTCGCGTTTCGTAATCATGCCCAGGGTCGGAACGATAAAGACATTGTTCTCGGCAAGCATCGTTAGGTATTCATCGTCCACGGGCACGTCGTAGGGCATGTGTATGAAGCGTCGATTGCCGAACCCAACCAGCGCCTTGTGATCGGCAAGCGTCGTGGCATGGGCAATGATGCGCATGTCGAACTTGGCAGCATTCTCCAACACGGCCCGATAGATTTCCGGTGCGAGTTTAACCTGGGCACCGCGCCGTGTGTCTCTGGCATCCACCCATATCTTGGCAATGCCATAGCCTTCAGCGGCAAGCTCTGCCACTGTCCGAGCTGCCTGCTCGGGGTCAGCTACCGGATGCACGCCCCAGTAGTTCGGGTCGTCCGTGAAGCGCGGGTTCGGCCCACCTCCCGGCGAGCCCATGCCCGGCGACTGATGGTACCTGGCCCCGCCGACATTGCCGCGAAGCTGCTCGAGTTTTACCCGCCTCGCTACCTCTTCCTTATCGCTGCCGGTAGAGATGATCGTGCCGACGCCGTAGTACGCATGGCGGTTGAGATGGTCGATGAGGTTTGCTTCGGTGAAATATTGCGAGCCCCAATCTCCATAAGCCTCCCAGCCGAGATGTGCGTGGGTGTTCACGAGAGCCGGAATAAGCGTCTTGCCGTCTAAGTCATAACTGTCAACATTGGTAGGTACGTCGATAGTCGAGGCAACACCAACTTCCAATATAACTCCGTCTCGAATCAGCAAAGCGCCGCGCTCGATGACAGATCCGTCGCCAACCACGATGCGGACGTTTGTGAATAGCTGCTCGCCACCCTCTTCGGATTGCGCATTCCCTGCACTGGCTATCAAAGCCAGGCAGAGAACGAGAGCGGTGTTGAGGGAATATCTCACTGAACCAATCCTTTTATTGCAGTCTCGACCTTCCTAATTGGCTAGGGGGTCAGGTCGAATCTGAAACTTAACCATCTTGCTCGTTGTGCCCTTGCCACCCTCGGTATGCCAATTGAAGTTAGTGCCGTAGTTAGCCCACACGGCGCGCCCCTTCCAACCGGCATCGGGATCGTCGATGCGACCATCGAGCCCGCGGGAATAGAATCCCAGTGGATAGGGAACCCGCATGATGACCCACTCGCCTGTCTCGGGATCCAAAACCTGCAGCGAGTCGGAACCCGAGCCGGTAGCGATCGGGATATTCTCACCGAGTCCTAGCGTATTAAAGTTATCCACCCAATTGTAGTAGTGGAAGTCGGCCTTCACATCGGTGCCCTTCATATTGGGGCCTGGTACCTCGTAGAGTGTCCAGCCCTCCTGACAGTGTTGCGAATTAATAACACTTGGCCCGTTCAATACCTCGCACTTGCGACGATCGAAGCTGGCCATATGACTGCTGCCAGAGAGCGCCGTCCACACCACGCCGTTCCTATCGACATCCAGGCCACGTGGCCCGAAACCCTGCACCTCGCCATCGATAACGGGTAGTTCGTAGACCTCGGTGATGCAGGTCTCCGGTGGATTGGCACCGATATCGAGTCGGTAGATGCGACCCGGAAATTCGGTACCCACACCCCAAGCAACGTTGTCCACGGGATCTACGATCACACCATAGCTGCCGGGGCTCATGCGCGTATCGAGGGTCGGATCGACATCGCCCAGCTGCTCTCCGCCACCACCCTCGTTCTCGCTGCGCAGGGCACCCACTGGTTCGTTCCAGGGCTTGGTGATACGCCCGTCGCCATTGCTGTCCACCACCATCGGGCACCAGCCCTGGGAGAGTTGCTCGTCGCCCGTGCGATCGTACTGCCGCGTATTAACGAAGCCGATAACGTCTCCGCCACCACTAAAATACAGCATCCTGTCTTCACCGAATCCGAACTGTAGATGGTGTGTACCAAAGCAGGTGTCGATCAGTCCGAAATCTTCGGTGGAAGGGTCGTAGTAGGAGAGCTGACGCGAGCTGCCGCGCGTTGCATAGTACTGCACGTACTTGTTGTCTGAGCCTTCCTGACACCACTCGGGCAGGTCGTCGCCGCGCACCTTCGTGGTCATCCATACGCGGCCTAACTCGTCCATCATAGGATTGTGAGGGTCGGCCGGTCGCTGCCACAGCGGCTCGTTTCCGTAATAGGCGGAGGGCACGGGAAACTGCTGCGCGAAACGCGTGACGGCCGGGTTGTCGGGATTGTCCTTCACGGCTATCACGATCTCGCGCCATGCATTGGTATCCGTGTCTAACTCGAGCAAGGCACCGTGACCGCCATCAACACCATAGACCTTGCCACCCGCATTGATGGTTGGATCTCGCTTGTCCGTAGTAATCTCGTCATGGATATAGGACGACTCGTTACCCCAATCCCATTGGGTGAGCACGACGTTGCGCTCGATGCCGCTAGGCCGCGGCGGTGTCGGTGGCACCTCGCCCGCCGCGATGCGATCGGTCCAGTCGGCATACATCCGAATGCCGTGTGGCCCATAGCGGTTGGCGAAGGCCGACATGAAGGGGCCACGGATTCCCATGGCGGTGCGGTAGCGCCACGCCTCAACGCTGCTGCCAAAATCCAAGTGACTGAGGTGATCCAGCGTGCGTGTGGCCTTGTTACCGAGTTGATGACAGAGCTGACAGCCCTGCTTCGTCATGTCTATCCATTGCTTCTGGCTGCGCATGCGTTCGGATATACCGTTGCCGTCGGCACCGGTTCCGGGGAACTGGTCGGCGTCGGGCACTTCCAACAGGGAGTACCAATAGTTGGCTGGATACACCTGGGCGGCGAGCAGGGGGTCTTCGGCCGAGAACACTTTGAGCTCGACTCCCTCGGCGCCCGCGCGAAGAAATACTGGATCGGAGTCCACCAGGCCGTAGCCCCTCACCCAGACCTTGTACATAGCCTCCGGCAATTCGGGTAACACGAACTGGCCGTCATCGTCGGTGACCACAATCTTGGTGAAATGGGTAGGCAGGTCGTCAGTCTCGGCGATTACCCAGACGCCGGCCTCCTGGCCCGCGCGGCTCTGCACTCTACCCTCGATAGTGCCCTGTGCCGCAAGTGGCTGCGCGAAAGCAGCTGTAGCCGCCAAACTGAAGCAGACCAGTAGGAGCCCGCGCTGCACCAAACCATAAGGAACGGCCAGAGCGGCCCGAAATTTCTCCATCAAGATCATAGCAATCTCCTTCGAATTCTTGTTGTTGCCATTCAATGTCAACGCTCCAGGCCAATCCGGCCCCTGTCCGCGCTCATAACCGCATTCTACGGAGCCTCAATTTGTATCACTATTAGCCCGCTCTGGCCTTGGAATTTATCCTAGATTTCAAAATCACTCTGAAATCGACTATCCATAACGGTATCGAAGGGCTACATTTAATGCACAATTAATAAGAGCACTATGTATGGCCGAGTCCCATTGGGCAAGCCTACTGCGAGAGGAACGCATGAGCGCAGACTTCGATAGATTGTTGGCACAGCTGCAAAATGGACGCCTGAACAGGCGAGCCTTCCTGGGCTCCATGGCCGCGGCGGCGGTAAGCGCCTGCAGCCCAGCGGGTTCAGGCAGTGCCTCGGAGGAGTCTCCCCTCGCGGCCGGTCCACCGATTCCAGTCCGCTCTATCAATCATATGACCCTCAATGTCTCCGACCCGGCGGCCTCGGTAGCTTGGTATCAGGGGCTCTTCGGCATGCCGATAGTGGCACGACAGGCCCAGACTACGGTGTTGCAGGTTGGGCAGGGCCCACAGTTTATTGCCATAGGCGGCTCCAGCAGCGACAACCCACGAATCTCCCATCTGTGTCTCGCTGTCGACGATTTCGACGAACGGCGACTGCTGCAGATTCTTGCGGACAACGGCATTAGCGAATCCGATCAAACTGGCCCCATGCAATCGCGCCTCAGGATGCGCGGCGCGGACTTCGGCGGCGCGCCAGGGGGAACACCGGAGCTGTATTTCGGCGATCCGGATGGCATCGTCGTGCAGCTACAGGACACGAGCTATTGTGGCGGTGCCGGGCGCCTGGGTCAGGAATGTCTGGCCACTCCGGAAGCCGCTCCCGGCCCCGGCCTGATGGCGCTAACGGAGTTCAATCACTTCACGCTCTTCGTGTCGGATCAGGCACGCTCAATCGAGCTGTACCAACGCCTGTTCGGCATGGAGATCGACACCTATCAGGGCGCCCTGCCGGTGATGCGAATCGGCGCGGACAAGCAGTTTCTCGCGATGCCGGCCGTGCCCCCACTGGCGGGCAGGATTCACCACGCCTCGATGGCAGTCGAAGACTTTAACGTCGAGCGCATCTTCGACCTGCTTGCGAGCTACGGCCTGACTGTAATAGGCGAGGCATCCAGCGCGAGCGGTCCGCTACAGGCCTATGTGACGATGCGCGGTGCCGATCGCGGCGGCTACATCGAGGGAACGCCGGAGCTGTATTTTACCGACCCGGATGGAATTCTTGTTCAGCTGCAGGACATCAGCTACTGCGGCGGCAATGGGTATCTTGGAGATGAGTGCGGCACGGTCGAGGCTCCAACCGGGCGCAATGTATAAATGAAGTCTGGACGAACGCAGTCTGGAACAGAAAATCGAGTATTGATTCGAATGGTTACTCTATGAAGAAGATCTCTCTAATCTGTCTTGCCTTGGCAACCCCGTCGCAGCTCTTTGCCGCCGACGACTCGCACTCTGCGGCCGCCGCTAGCAACCGAGCGCTATTGGATCAGTACTGCGTCATCTGCCACAACGAGGCGGTAGTGAACAGCGCCCCGACTGCAAACGAAGGCTTGCAGACCACGCAGCTACGCAACCTGGGCCTGACCCTCGATAGGGAGAACGTGGCCGACCTGTCGGAGAATCCCGCAGTGTGGGAGAAGGTCGTGAACAAGATGCGCGTCGGCGTGATGCCTCCGCCGAACTATCCGCGACCGGACAAGCAGAGATACGACGAATTCCGTGCCTGGCTGGAGAATGGACTCGACGAGGTGGCCGCGGCAAATGTCGACCCGGGTCGCACTCAAGCCTTCCATCGCCTTAACCAGACCGAATACCGCAATGCGATTCGCGACCTGCTCAATATCGATATCGAGGTCGACAATATGATCCCGGCTGATTCCCCGGATCAGTATGGCTTCGACAATAATGCCGACGTGTTGGCGCTCTCTCCCGTACTCGTAGAGCGCTATGTCTCGGCCGCACACAAGATTGCGGAGCTTGCGGTTGGCGCCGCACCGCGGGGTCCTTCGACCACCACCTACGAGGTACCCCTGAACCTCATTCAAGACGACCTGATCAGCGAGAGCCTGCCCTTCGGTTCACGCGGCGGCACCGCCATCGAGCACCTGTTCCCCGTCGACGGCGACTACCGCATCACGGTCAAGCTACAGACAAACTACGTGGATTTCGTGCGCGGTTACGACTCGGCGCACGACATGGAGATCAGCCTCGATGGCGTCCTGCTCGATCAGGTTCGCTTCGGCGGCGACGCACCCGGTGTTCCGGCACCCTATAGCTATGCAGGCAACATCCGCGGCAGCGACGAGTGGGAAGAGTTCATGATGGCCTTCGCGGACGAAGGCTTCGAGTTAGTCCTACCCGTGGAGGCTGGTCCGCGCATCATAGGCGCCACCTTCCCGCGCGAGATGTGGGAGGACGAAGGCATCGATCAACCGCGCCTCTACGGCTACCACCTTGCTGTGACCGAGCTGCCCGACAGCAATCCAGGCATCGGCAGTATCGAGGTTGAAGGCCCGATTACTGTAGGCGGACCAGGGGATACGCCGTCGCGCCGCAAGATTTTTACCTGCAGCCCCGAGAGCCCGGGTCAGGAGCTTGGCTGCGCCACGGAGATTCTTGGCTCGCTCGCCCGTCAGGCCTACCGCAGGCCGGTTAGCTCAAGTGAAGTAGACGAGCTCCTCGAGTTCTTCGATGCGGGTCGCGCCGACAGTAATTTCGAGGCTGGCATTCAGTTCGCGCTGGAACGCATTCTCGTGTCTCCCGACTTTCTGTTCCGAATCGAGCAGGATCCAGCCGGAGTGGCACCGGGAACCATGTACGCGATCAGCGACGTGGAACTGGCATCACGTATATCATTCTTTCTTTGGAGCAGCCTGCCCGACGAGAGACTCCTGGACCTAGTGGAGCGCGGCACGCTGCGAGATGCAGGCGTGCTTGAGCAGGAAGTCGCGAGAATGATGGCAGACCCTCGGGCGGACGCCTTTGTCGAGAACTTCGTCGGCCAGTGGCTCTATCTGCGGAATCTCGACGGCATCTATCCCGACCCCAAGGCCTTCCCGGAGTTCGATGAGAACCTGCGCGCGGCATTCCAGCGCGAGACCGAACTGTTTCTGGACGATCAGATTCGCTCCGACAGTAGCCTGCTGGAGCTACTAAGCGCCGACTACAGCTTCATCAACGAACGACTCGCCGAACACTATGGCATCGAAGGAGTCTACGGCAGCCGCTACCGCAAGATGAAATTAGACGGTGGTCAGCGCGGTGGTCTCCTCGGCCACGGTAGCCTGATGATGGTGACGTCTTATCCGAATCGCACCTCCCCCGTGCTGCGCGGCAAGTTCGTGCTAGAAAACTTGCTAGGCGGGCCGCCACCAGAACCGCCACCGAATGTGCCTGCCCTGGAAGAAGAGAGCGAGGGTAGAAAACTGACCATGCGCGAAGCGATGGCGAAGCACAGAGAGAACCCTGCCTGTCGAGTCTGCCATGCCGCGATGGATCCGATTGGCTTCTCGCTGGAGAACTACGACGCCGTGGGCAAATGGCGCATGGAATTCGCCGAGCAGCCCATCGATGCCTCCGGCCTCCTACCCGACGGCAATACCTTCGATGGCCCAGATGGCCTGCGCGATCTATTGCTAGAAAGACCTGACGATCTGGTGGGAACCATTACCGAAAAGCTATTGAGGTTTGCGCTGGGTCGCAGCCTCGAGTATTACGATATGCCTCAGGTGCGCGAAATCGTGCGCAAGGCAGCAATAGACGACTACCGTTGGTCGTCGGTGATTCTTGGAGTGATAGAAAGCACACCCTTTCAGATGCGGAGAACCGAGCTATGAACATTTTCAAGAAGACTCTACCTCGCCGGACTATGCTACGCGGCCTGGGTGCCAGCGTTGCACTGCCGCTACTGGATAGCATGGTGCCGGCATTGTCATCCGCCTCGGCGCAGACGGCACAGCCGGCCAAGCGCCTAGGTGTCGTTTACGTGCCCAATGGCATGGCGATGAAGTCCTGGACTCCGGCTACCGAAGGCGCGGGCTTCGAGATGACGCGCATCCTGCAGCCGATGGCCGCCTACCAAGATCGCATGCTGGTACTGACAGGGCTCAACGGTGTCGCCAGTAATGCGGGGGTGCATGCCAGCGCCTCGACCCGATTTCTGACTGGCGTAACACCGGCGCGTACCGAGTCGGACCTGCAGGCCTCCATGTCTCTCGATCAGATGGTGGCGCGCATACAAGGTCAACAGACTCAGCTCGGCTCGCTGGAACTCGCGCTGGATCAGAGCGATGTGTTCGGTTCTTGCGACATCGGTTTCAGCTGCCAGTACACCAGCACGATCTCCTGGCGCGATGCCTATACACCGCTACCGATGGAGACCAATCCCAGAGTGGTGTTCGAGCGACTCTTCGGCGATACCGGAACGACTGACCCGGCGGTGCGACTCGAGCGCATTCGCAAGGATCGCAGCCTGCTGGATTCTGTTTCGGATCGCGTGTCCGAGCTTAATCGCAGCGTAGGTGCTGGCGATCGCGCGAAGCTAGATCAGTATCTCGATGCCGTTCGCGATGTCGAGCGCCGCATACAGATGGCGGAGGCGCAGAGCAGTAGAGAGTTGCCACAGGTAGAGCAGCCCTCGGGCATACCTGACACCTACGAGGAACATGCCAAGCTCATGTTCGATATGCAGGTGCTCGCCTATCAGACTGACCTGACTCGGGTCATAACATTTATGTTAGGTAGAGAGCTCAGCGGCCGGACCTACGCCGAGATCGGTGTGCCTGATTCACATCACCCGACCTCGCACCACCGCGACGATCCGGTACTCTACGAGAAGGTTACCAAGATCAACGAGTTTCACACGAGCCTGTTCGCCTATTACCTCGATAAACTCGATGCGACTCCAGATGGCAACGGTTCGTTGCTGGATAATATGTTGATGCTCTACGGTGCCGGCATGTCCGATAGTAATCAGCACGCGAACACTGGCCTGCCACTGGTACTACTGGGTGGCGCTGGCGGGGAAGTTAAGGGCGGGCGTCATCTGCGCTACGCGGAGGGCACCCCTATCAGCAATCTGCATCTCACTATGCTCGACAAGATGGGCATTCCGCTGGACAAGATGTCCAACAGCACGGGACATCTCGATCTATTGAGCAGCGTCTAACTGAGAGACTAAATATGATCAGCAGAAGCAGAAGACTAGTCGCGGCAATCGTCGCCTTTGGCTTAGTCGGCACGGTATCCGCTGAGGATCCCGCGCTAATCGATGCCGTTAGGCAGCAGGACAGCGAAGCCGTAGTGCGACTTTTAGATGAGGGTGTCGATCCAGACCAGCGCCAGAGTGACGGCTCTGCGGCGCTGCACTGGGCAATCTATCGCGAAGACGACAGTTCCATTAAAGCCTTGCTGGCAGCCGGTGCCGATGTGAATGCCGTTAATCGCTTGGGCGCCTCTGCCTTATATCTGGCCGCGAAGAGTGGCAATGCCGAACAGATTAGTCTACTGCTAGATGCGGGAGCCGATCCGAATATCGCACTGCCCATGGGCGAGACCCCTCTGATGACCGCGTCACGCGCGGGAACCGAGGACGGGGTCAGGATGCTGCTCGATGCGGGAGCCGATGTTAACGCACGCGAACAATCCCGCGAGCAGACTGCACTCATGTGGGCAGTTGCACAGGGCCATGCCGCAGTCGCCCGCCTGTTAATCAATGCCGGAGCCAACCTGGAGGCACGCTCCAAGGTTCGCCCGCAGCTCATGTTTGCCGATGCGACCAATGGTGGCGCCTTTGATCAGGGCGTAGTCGAACAGCTGGGTGGCTATTCCGCCCTGCTCTTCGCTGCAAGAATCGGCGATGTCGGAGTCGCGCGCTTCCTCTTGGCCGCCGAGGCCGATATAGATGGCAGCGCCGGTAACGGAGCCAGCCCCCTCGTCGTAGCTGCCCATAGCGGACATGGCGCACTTGCGCGCATGCTGCTCACGCGCGGCGCCGATGCGAACGCGATAGGCGCTGGATATACCGCCCTGCATTCGGCGATCCTGCGTGGAGATCTCGAGACCGTAGAGGCATTGTTAGAACACGGCGCCGATCCCAATCAGCGTTTGCTGCGTGCCCATCCCGTGCAACGGGCGAGCGAAGACTGGGCACTCAAGACGCCACTGATCGGTGCAACGCCTTATTGGATAGCCGCGAATTTCCGCGAGGCAGAGATCATGCGTGCACTCAGCACTGGCGGGGCCGACCCGCTGCTGACAAATGAGGAACAGTGGAGCAGGCCGAGATCGCGGGAAGAGCGTGAATCGTATACTCCTGTCGCGGTGGGCGGCTTCGCGAGCACCGTACAGGCAGCGATAACAGGCGATAGTACACGCGGCCGCTTCTACGTTCAGCCCATTGAGAACCCGGCCGCAGAGGAGCAACTGGCCCTCGCCGCGCTGCGAGTTGCCGCCGAGCTAGGGGTCAACCTTAACCATACCGACTTTAACGGGTCGACTGCTATGCACGACGCCGCGGCGAGGGGGCTGCCGAACGTAGTACGCGAGTTAGCGAATAGAGGAGCCGATGTAAATGCCCTGAACAATCGCGGGCAAACTCCCTTGGATCTAGCTCTGCGCGCCGAGAGTCGGCCGCATCCCTTGGGCTTCGATACTACTATTCCCGGCCCCCTCACCAGCGATGTGCTGAGAGGATTCGGCGCGAAGCGCTCGGATTAATCCCCGCGGCGCGAGCGATCTGGGGTCGAACTCTGGCCTCATCGCTCACCGCCAATCAGCCAAGCGACTCCCACCCGTGCGTACTGCATTCTCCTCGCTCTACGCCACGATTCGCCGGCACTCGAGAGACTCTGCCAGTTGAAACATTGTGTGTCTTGTCCTTATCTCCAGCCCCCGTGGTTGTTAGAATTCCGCGCAATTCTTAGCCCTGTAGTATGAGGATATCGCCTTGCCAAGTTTTCCCGCGCCTGCTCGCTCTAGCCTGCTTCTTATTCCTGTCGTTATCTCATCCGTTCTCTGGGCAACGCCCACTGCCGCACAGGAGACGGTTCAACAGAGAGAAGTAGACGCGAAGAGTTTCCGTGCCGTGCGCGTGGACACGGCTCCTGTGGTCGATGGTGTTCTGGACGACGCCGTTTGGCAGCAGGCAGATCTCGTTACTGACTTTCACCAGAACAGCCCCGGCGACCACGCCGTTCCCTCGGAGCGCACCGAGCTGTATGTGGTCTACACCTCTGACGCCCTCTATGTTGCCGCGCGCATGTACGATAGCGAACCGAACCTGATTGCAGCGCCGACGCTGCGCCATGGCCAGGGCATGCCCTTCGACGATCGCCTCGTCATCATCCTCGACCCCTTCAATCAGGGCAGGGCTGGCTTCCGCTTCGAGACCAACCTCAACGCCGCGCGCCACGACTCGCTGTATACCACCCCAACCAGTTTCTCCCTAGACTGGAATACTATCTGGGAAGCCGCTACCAGCGTCGATGGCAATAGCTGGATCGCCGAGGTTGAGATCCCCTTCAAGTCGCTGCCTTTCGATCCGAGTCTGGACACCTGGGGCTTTAACTTCGGCCGCGGCATCCGCCGCCGCAACGAGGAGATGGCCTGGGTCTCGCTCGACCGCTCGTATAATCCCACCATCATGGGCGAGATGACCGGCATGCAAGGCATGGATCAAGGCGTGGGGCTGGACATCGTGCCCAGCTTCGCGGCGATTCAGCAACGGCAATTCAACCCATCGGGCAAGGAAGAGAATTTCGAGCCCTCGCTGGATGCCTTCTACCGCCTGACGCCTTCCCTGAACGCGGCGCTCACGATCAACACCGATTTCTCCGCTACCGAAGTGGACAACCGTCAGGTAAACCTCGGGCGCTTCAATCTGTTCTTTCCCGAGAAGCGAGACTTCTTCAACAACGACTCCGACCTTTTCCAGTTCGGCAACATCAGCGGCATGGCGGGTGGCAATAGCGCCTCCACCGGCGGCAGTCGTGAGAATGCGCGGCCCTACTTCTCGCGCAAGCTAGGCCTAGCAGCCGATGGTTCGCCTGTGGACCTTAACTACGGTGGCCGCATCAGCGGCCGCGTAGGCAACTTCAATATCGGCGCGCTGGCGATTCGCCAGGACGAGAACGCGGGAGTCGACACCTCTGACTTATTTATAACTCGCATCTCGGCGAACATTCTGGAAGATTCCCGCGTCGGTTTCATCTTAACCGACGGCGACCCGACCTCCGATATCGATAACAGCGTCGCGGGTGTCGACTTTCAGTATATTAATAATCGTCTCAGCAATGGCCGACGCCTGCAGGGCACCGTCTTCTTCCAACAGTCCGATACCGAGGGTTTAGAAGGCGACGATGCCTCCTACGGATTCGGTTTGGCCTTTCCTGCCAGCGAAGGCTTCAGAACTCGCGTCGGTTATAAGGTAGTCGAAGATAATTTCAATCCGGCGATGGGCTTCGTGAATCGCTCGAACATCGAAGACCTTACGGCCGATGTGGGCTATACCTATTTCTTCGACAGCGGCCCGTTCCAGACTGCGTTCGCTGGCATCGATATGCAACGTATCGATGTTATCGATGGCGGGCTGCAGACAGAGGTGCTCGCCTACCGACTCTTGGAGTTGCAGACCACAACAAGAGACAGCATTACCCTGAACCATATCCAGAGCAAGGAGGTAGTTACCAATACCTTCGCCATATTCCGTCAACCGGGCAACGAAGTCTTCATACAGCCCGGCAGCTATGACTTCGGCGAGACCGAGGTAGGTTTCCGCACGGCTGGCCAGCGAGAATTCTCCGGTAGCGTGAACTACCGTACTGGCGACTTCTTTAATGGCGAGCGCGTTAACATCAATGGCAGCTTCACCTGGAATCATTCGCGCTACTTTAATATGTCGCTACGCTACGACTGGAACGACATCGAACTTCCTCAGGGTGACTTCACCACGCGCCTCAGCAGTCTGAACACACAGATCGCGTTCTCGCCAAACCTGTACTGGATCAGCTTGGTGCAATACGACAACATCTCCGAGGAGATCGGGGTCAACACGCGGCTGCAGTGGGTACCGAAGGCGGGGCAGGAAGCGTTTATCGTACTAAACCATAACGTGCAGGATGTGGACCAGGACAACCGGTTCCACACGGCCTATTCCGATCTCAGCCTCAAGTTCCGCTATACGTTTAGATTTTAGGACACCCTAGAGTTATTCAGAGAGACCCTAGACCGCCGCGTTTCTGGCGAGGAAGGTGAGCAGCCAACTCTCGATGGATTCGGCGGGCCCCGGCACGAAGAGTATCGAGAGCGATACCAGCAGGGAGAGGGATAGAAGCAAGGCAAGATAGAGCTTTAGCTTCATGCGCCAGAGTCCTCGTCCCGAGGCGCCAGCTCGAACACCCAGGTCTCACCCGACTCGATCGCCTCCCTCGTTATGCGCGATCGATACTTCTGTATCTTCTTCTCAATGACGCCGTCGAGTAAAGGGTTGTAGAATTTCCGCACTAATTTGCGCTCGTAGCGCACGCCATCGATGCGCAGCACCGCGAGGCCGTCGCCCTCATAGGCCTGCACCGCCCAGTGCTTCCACAGCCGCCCCAGCCAGGTGCCCATGTAGTCGGAGGTGATGTAGATCTTGCCGCCGCTCTCGTTGATCCAGATGAGTCGCGAGCTGAGAGTGGCGTCTAGCTGCAAATGAACGGTGTTGATTTCATCGGTGAAGGTCCAGTCTGGCTCGGGCCCGCTATAGAGTTCACCGGAGACCAGCTCGCCGCCGGGAAACACGATCGAGGGGCCATCGTTATTGCGGTTCTCGAAACTTAGCGTCGCCAGCGCCACGGCGGGAATAGTCACCAGAGCGATGACAATCTGTGCCAGCACAACGAGACTCTTCTTCAACATGGCCACCCCTCTTCTTGGAGATTTCTGCTGCCACCTTATCGCAGTGCAGTTGTCCTGGCTACGATTTCCATCTGGTCAAGCTCAAGCGCGATTTAGCCAATCTGTTCCTGTGGTAACGAAGGATTCTTCGACAAACTGCGTACAACTTCTGTTGTCCCCTAAAAACAAACTCGTTACAGTACCGTTTTCGGCTGCCGCGAACAGGCAGCCCAACCAGATGGAGTTTTTGCTATGAACAAGCTTTCGCTCGTCGCTTTAGTCTTCTACTTCTTATCAACCGCCCATGCCGCCTCGGCACAGACTCTGCCCGAAGGCCCCGGCAAGGCCCTAGTGGAAAACCTCTGTTCCAGCTGCCACAGCGTAGCCACAATCACGCGCGCCGCCGGCTTCAGCACCGCGGAACAATGGCACGACCTCTTCGCCACCATGATCGGACTGCCCACTGCACAGGCCAACACTATTGCCAGCTACTTGGCAGAACACTTCCCTGAAGATACGTCACGTCGCCCCAACTTGATCGCTGGCGACACCGAGATTGAGATTATTGAATGGACGGTCCCTACTCTGGGCCAGCGCGCCCGCGACCCCATCGAGGCGCCGGATGGTAGCATCTGGTGGACCGGCATGTGGGCTAGCCTGACCGGTCGCCTCGACCCGGATACAGGGATGATGGAGGAGTACAGACTGCCCCCCACATCCAGGCCTCATACCATCGTGCCCGATGACGCCGGCAATATCTGGTACACGGGAAATAGCAATGCCACGATTGGCATGCTGAACCCTGCTACCGGCGTGGTAACCGAGTACAAGACAGAGGCACGCGATCCACACTCGGCAACGTTTCATCCTAATGGCAATCTCTATTTCACCGCCCAGGGCGCCGGCATGCTCGGCCGCTTAGACCCAGCCACCGGCGACATCGATGAGATTAATTCAGAGCCACGGCCCTATGGTATTAAGGTTGGCTCCGATGGCACACTCTGGGTCGCCTTCAATGGCACCAACAAGATCGGCGCCATGCATCCCGATACCCTAGAAGTGAAATACTACGACATACCCAACGAGCGCACCCGCGTGCGTCGACTCGATCTGGATAGCGAGGGCATGGTGTGGTTCGTAAACTCAACCCAGGGCAAGATCGGTAGGCTAGACCCAGCCACCGGCGACATCAAGCAGTGGGATTCACCTAGCGGCCCAGACTCGCATCCGTACTCGATGGCTGTCATCGATGACGTCATATGGTACAACGAATCAGGCATGCGCCCGGATGCGCTGGTGCGCTTCAACCCCAGAACCGAGTCATTCCAGAGCTGGGCGATACCCTCGGGCGTCGGCATCGTGCGCAACGTGTGGAAAACCGAAGAGGGCAATCTTCTCATTCACCAGAGTAGCTCGAACCGCGTTGGCCTGGTTAAGATCGACTAGACACTCACCAAGCAAAAGAAAAGGGGAAGAACTTCACCGAGTTCTTCCCCTTTTTTTGCGGCGATGGCTCGTATCAGACCAAATAGCGATTAAACCATTCCAGAGTTCTCTCCCAGGCTAATGCTGCAGCCGCCTCGTCGTAGCGTGGCGTCGAATTGTTATGGAAGCCATGGCTCGCGCCTTCGTAGATATGGGATTCGAAGGTCACGCCCGCCGCGCTAAGCGCCGCCTCGTAGGCCGGCGCGCCTGCCAGTATGCGCTCGTCGGTGCTGGCATTCTGAAACAGCAGGGGCGTGCGTATGTTTGCCGCCTCTTCCACACTCGCCTGACTGCCATAGAACGGCACGCCGGCATCGAGGACACCCGGCATACGCGCCGCCAGATTGTTCACCACACCTCCGCCATAACAGAAGCCCACGGCACCCACCTTTCCATTGCAGTAGGGATGATTCTTCAGATAGCTAAGCGCCGCCTGCCAGTTGCCCATCATCTCCTCGCGGTCCAGTTCGCGCTGCATGGCGCGGCCGTCATCGTCGTTGCCGGGCCAGCCGCCCATCGGGCTCAGGGCGTCCGGAGACATGGCCATGAAGCCCGCCACGGCAAGCCTGCGGGTGACGTCTTCTATATAGGGGTTGCGGCCGCGATTTTCATGGATGACAAGTACGGCGGGAAGTCGCTGCTGCGCACGATTGGCGGGCAGCACCCTATAGCCCTCCCAGTTCTGCGGCGAGGGGAAATTGATGTATTCACCCACGATGCGGGAGTCGCCGGGGTTAATCTCTTGGGCCTCGGCATAGTTAGGCTGCAGGGCCTCGAGGATGGCGGCGGCAGTCAGCCCACCCACGGCGAACTTGGAGACCTGAGCCAGGAAGCCTCTGCGATCGATGGCGCCGTGCACATACTCGTGAAAGCTACTGAGTACTTCGGGGTGGAAATCATCGGTGGTTTTGCTGGGTTTCGTCATTTTTCAGCCCTCGGTTCATCGAAACATTGGGTGTTGAATTTGGCTCAAGATAGCACTGGGTCGCCATGCCTATCTATAGTGCTAGAAGCCAACAAAAAGCACTCTATATAGTGGCCTCGCGAGGCATCGGGTAGCACTCTATTTATCACACTTTATTACACTCCCAGCTAGCCCTACTTGCCAGAGCCTATGGTATCCTCCCCTAGATTTTGCACTTAACGAGGCTATAACAATGAAAGCACGTCCTTTGACACTATCCGGCTTAGGTAGTCTGGTAGCCATTCTCGCTCTCTTGCCACAGATTGGCATGGGCCAGAACCTGGTCACCGACGACACCGTCGAGTGGTATACACTCGGTGGCGACTACGCCCACACCCGCTACACCCCCGCCGCTGAAATCACAGCCGAGAACTTCGACGAACTCGAAGTCGCTTGGGAATGGGATGGTTCCAGCTTCAATGGCCAGTCCGGTCGTTCTACGCCTACTTACGTAGACGGCAAGCTCTTCACCGTATCGGGTGCTCGACGCAACGTGGTTGCGATCGATCCGAAGACCGGCGAGACCCTCTGGTCTTACCGTCTGCCGAATACAGGTCGCTGGGAATACTCCATGCGCGCCTCCTACGGCAAGGGTATCGGATACTCCCGTATCAACGGCAAGGGCGTGGTTTACATCTCCACACCTGGCTTCTTCTTGGTGGCTCTAGATGCCGAAAGCGGCGCGCCACTGGAAGGCTTCGGCGGACAGGTTCCTGTAGATGGATTCCCTGCCACTGGCGTCGTGGACATGCTGGCCGATCTGGGTCACCCCTACGATCCCTATGAAGGCATTCCGCTAGAGACTGGTTACATCACGACTTCATCACCACCGATCGTGGTAAACGACACCGTCATCGTCGGCAACTCAGCCGAGCAAGGCTATCTGCAGGCGCGTGTTGAAAACGTGCCCGGCGACATCCTCGCCTATGACAAGACCACCGGCGCATTGAAGTGGAAGTTCAACGTAATTCCACGTCCGGGCGAGTACGGTCACGAGACTTGGGAAAACGATGCCTGGCAGTGGACTGGCGACGTCTCCTCTTGGGCCCCGCTTACAGCCGACCCTGAGAACAACATCGTCTACGTTCCAACGAATCCACCCACAATCGACTACTACGGCGGCTTCCGCCCAGGCGATGGCCTGTTCGGTACCAGCGTAATCGCATTGGACACAGAAACTGGCGAGCGCCGCTGGCACTTCCAGACTGTGAAGCACGACGTGTGGAACTACGACAATCCAGCGCCACCGATCCAGCTTGAGGTGAACATCCCCGGCCGCGGCACTGTGCAGTCTGTGCATCAGGTTACGAAGCAAGGTTTCGTTTACTCCTTCGACCGCATGACCGGTGAGCCACTGTGGCCAATGGAGGAGCGTCCAGTTCCTGCCTCGATGGTTCCTGGTGAGAAGCTGGCGACTACACAGCCCTTCCCCACGAAGCCACCTGCATTCGAGATGCAAGGCCTCGCCGAAGAAAACCTGATCGACTTCACGCCCGAGCTACGCCGCGAGGCACTCGAGGTGTTGGCTAATTACGACATGGGCCCACTGTTTAATCCACCTATCCACGACACGGATCCGGCAGGCAAGATTGCCTCTGCCATGTGTCCGGGCGATGGCGGTGGTGCGAATATCAACAACCCACCTGTGGCCGATCCTACTTCAGGCTACCTGTATGTCACATCGCGCAGAGCCTGTAGCTGGCAGCGGGTTATCCCTGGCGAAGAAGCCGATGCACGCATCGACCAACCCACGGGTTCCACGTTCGCAGCCTATGCCAATGGCCCGCGTCCGCGTCCACCACGCCTGTCTTCTGGCCTTCCTTACTGGAAGCCACCGTACAGCAACATCACTGCTTACGACATGAATAGTGGCGAGATCGCGTTCCAGATTCCAACAGGCGAGACGCCTGACCGAATCCGCAACAACCCTGCTCTGGAAGGAATAGACGTGGGTGATACCGGTACCGGTAACGCGATCACTATGGTCGCAACGGCTAACATGCTGATCTATTCAGACATGGACCACGACGGCACTACCGCGCTCCTGTACGGCATCGATAAGAAGACCGGTGAAGAGATCGGGCGTATCGAAGTACCTGCGCAGAGCCGCTACGGCATGAGCTCCTGGATGCACGATGGACACCAGTACATCATCCTGCAGACTGGCGCGAAGCTGACTGCTATGGCATTGCCCGGCGCGCAAGCGACAGGCGGTGGCGGGCACTAAGTCAAGTTCTTGATATGTCGATCTTGATCGATCGATAGAAGATGTTCGAAAAAAGGGAGAAAGGATCAACAATCCTTTCTCCCTTTTTTATTATTCCCAAGTAGCAGATTAACAGACTGGCACGAAGCACAAGAAAAGCGCACAGAAAAACATGGAATACTCTAATCAATCTCCCGGCCGAGAAAATATTGGGCCAAACAATTCCATTAGCGCATTTTTATTAGCAGGTATGGAATACTTTGCGCTCACAAATGAAGCAAAGAAGTGTTGTGAAATCCTAACAACATCTCTATTCGACACCCGCTCGATCTGCTTGAGAAGCCAATGAATGTTATTTTTTGCGGCCACTCTTTCATTCTGGGCCTGATTGGGTATCGCTCTCGCACACTCATCTATCAAATTCCGAATATTAATTTGAGCATCTGGCATCCTTTGATTCAGAAGCTGCTGACATTCGTTACGATGTTCTAGAATCCAATTCCACAGTCCTAGTTCTGGCGTTATGGTGAGAAATCTGATTTTCTCATTCTGGCTATTAAATAGATCTAGGAGGTCGTTCTCCGCTGGGGATCTATCACCACCCTTATGCCTTAGGGCTTCTCTAGCATTTAACACATCGTGGTCTAGAAAGGCATACTTGCCTATCCGTCTCTGCAGCAAATATCCATCTGAGCGACGAAGAAACCTTAGTACTTCTGCATACCCCCCTACCGGCAATATTTTAGATACTGGTTGTACTCGATGATCTACCTGAGAGAAATAGTATCTGATCTTTTCACGTAAGAAGATTTCTGCAGAAGAATCCTCGACTAGAAATACGAAATCTGGTTGTAAATCTTCTTCTACACACACTTCTTGTAGAGCTACTGCTGGGTAACAATCGTACAGAACATTTATGTTCCCGAGCCCTTCGTTCTGCAGATAAATTAGTTTTCTAGCGCATTTAATCAAACTACTTGAGTGAGTAGATATTATTACAGTAAGGTTTTTTTCTTCTGCTCTTTCTTCTAAGTACCTCAATATATTTACTTGAACTTTTGGGTGCAGCGCTACTTCCAGTTCATCAATGACCAATAGAGAATTCTCCGCAATGGCCTCAAGCTCAAAAAGTAAATTTAGCGCGAAGATTTCACCTAAACTGAAGCTACTCTCCGAATAGTAAGTTTGTATCGGCTTTCCGAATCTCGAATCTTTCCTCTTAGGCAGCAGAAATGCCGTATTATTTCTTCGATTCTTTCCGCCTCGCCCTCTAGTGTCGCCAAGATTCATTTTTAGCAAGTCTAGAAATTTGTCATTTTCTAAGACTCTAGCCATAGCGATTCTAAGCTCGCTTTGCGCAGCTCTAACTTTCCCGCCTAGAATAGTTTTATTCTGAATATACACACGCATTCCCAACGTAGGAATGGCTACGATCTGACTAAAATCGAAATCTTCTAACGCACCGCTATTTTGAGTCGTAGGCCTCCAAGAATCAGAGCCATCTCGATAAGTGTAAGTTACTTCTCGCTCAGTATTTGACCGATATGTAATTCTACTCTCCTCGAAGGAATCCACATTCCAAGAACCGTGCTGAGTAAAATTATCCCTGAAAACCCGCTTATTACTCAGTCTTTCAATACAGTGCATCAGAGTAGTCTTTCCACTACCATTTGCTGCGGTAATTACATAAACGCCTGGATTCGGAATCTCAAAATCGAGGTGAGCTATTCCTTTTAGATTCTCAATGATTATGTGGTTTCTTGTCATTCGATAGCTTCCTATACATAGCGTTGGTGAAGCATCGTTATAAATGGGGTCAGAGTACCTAAGCGCACTCACCCATCTGGCAGGGACCAGCCCCAATTCGTACTATTCAAGAACTTCTTTAGACGGAAGGATTTACGTTGACACTGCTACTGAAGATCTTCCTCTGTCTCTTCATCGTAACCACCCAGCCATTCGCTGCGTGATTCACCTACCGACTGCTCGGCGTCTTCATTCACATTAATTTCGTGATCGGCGCGAACCGGCCCTAGAGTCACAGTAAGTGTCTTCAGTACTGCGTCGCGGAATAAGGTAAGCTCTACCTCATCACCCGGTGAATAACGCCGCAGCATCGCATCCAATTCACTGCCGATGCGCACGCCGTCCAGCGCCAAGAGTTCATCGCCTGCATTTACTCCGGCTTGCCAAGCGGCACCGTCAAGGCGCGCATAGCGCACCACGGGTGGATTCCCGCTTAGGGCTAGATCGAGAGATACCTGCACCGGCTCCTCGCTTATATCCTCACGCCCCAAGACCCAACCGACATTTTCTAATGCATCGGCAAGGGGTAGAGGCTCAGCCTCATAGACCCAGCCGTCGAGCCGCTGTGCTAGCCCATCGCCACCCGCCGCCGCGAGTCGCGCGCGGAAATCGGCGTAGGTGAAGCCGCCTTCTCCGAGGGGAAAATCTTCGTAGAGCGCGGACATGACGTTATCCAGACTCCGAGCGCCATCGCTAAGACGACGAATCTCCAGGTCGAGGACAAGGCCCAGAAGCCCGCCCTGGCTATAGAAAGACACCGTACGATTCGGCTTGTCCGCCGCCCGGTCGGCACCGCGGTGGTAACCCTTGGTCCAGGCCTCAAGACTTGCTCGGGCCAGAGTGTCCTGCCCGTACCCGGGGTTATCGACAACGCCACTGATGGTGTCGGCCAATTGCTCGCGATAGTCCTCCACGGGTATCAGGCCCGCTCGAACCGGCAGCAGCTGGTCATAGTAGCTGGTCAGCCCTTCGGCGACCCAGAGCAGCTGCGTGTAATTAACATCGAGGTAGTCGTAGCGGTCGATCGCCGCGGGGCGGAACCGCTTAACATTCCATGTATGGAAGAATTCATGCGCCATGAGACCGAGAAAACCCTGCCAGCGATCCTCATCCCAGAAGGCGCGCGGGTCGGTGTGAACGACGGTACTATTGTAATACTCAGTGCCCCCACCGAGACCCGGGCCACTGTGCAACAGAAATAGATAGCGCTCCGTCGGCAGCGGCCGATCTGCAGTTTCGAACACGGCGACCGTCGCTTCGACAATCGCGCCGATATCATTGGCAAGCCGCGCCTCGTCGCCATCCCAGTCTCCATCGATCAGGAAGTCGATGGTTATACCTCCAGCCTCGAACGTCACTAGATCGAACGTCCCCGCCTCGATCGGCGAGTCTACTAAGCGGTCGTAATCGGGCGCTTCAAAACGGCCCGACTCGGGCTGCTCCATCCCGCTTGCGGCTCGCCAGCCTTGGGGCAGATCGATCTCGACCTCCACCGCTTCATCGCGAAAACCATCGGCGTAGATGAAAACCGCGGCGGGGTTCAGGAATGCATGTTCGGAAGTGACGTGGCGGGTGCGATCGGTAAGGCTGTCGGCATAGATTCGGTAGCGGACGACTACATCGCCGACGCGCGATTCTGGCCTCTGCACGCGCCAGGAAGACTTCGCAGTCTGCTCGAACGGCAACGCCTCTGAATCGCCATTGCTGACTTCCAATCCGGACATCGTGCCGACGAAGTCGAGCACCAGATACAGGCCAGAGCGCCACACGGGCAGGTGAAAATCCAGCGTATCGCCCTCTACACCACTGAAGCGGGCCTCGATAGTCACCTGCTGCACACTGCGCTCAGCAAGATCAACGCGATAGCTGGTTTCAGCCGCCTTCGCCAAAAGGCTCAGGCTAGCCAGCAGCACAAAGAGTAATGGCGCAAGCGCGCTATGCAGCGCGCGCGATCGACTCTTGATTTCCAGTCTCACTACTACTTCTCCGATAGCGGGAAAGGTTTCCCGCAACTATTAGCTCCAGATTCCTAACGCTCGAAATAGGGTTGGCCAACAAGATTGTCAGGATCGGCGTCCGGGCGAGGTAACATCTTCTGCGGCCTGCCTGCCTGATTGTCCGTGCCATAAAGGCTACCGTCTTCGTCAGCGGCCAATGAATGCATCTCTATCCACATATGCTCACCTTCCACCGGCAGTCTCCAGGTGTAATCAGGTGTGCCATCGAGGTTATATTTCACGATCTTGGGTGGACGGATGTCTGTGACCCAGGCGGCATCTTCGCCGACGGTGATGTCCAGCGGTAAGTCGAGGCCTGTCCAAGTGTTCTCGTATTCATAGGTCGGATAGGCGCTTGAATCCCGTGCCGCCGTCTGTTGAAACACCTTCACATCCCGCTTGTCGCGATCGAGTACATAGAGCTTCTGCTCAGGGCCCATCGCCAGTGAGTGCACCGAGGCGAATTGATGACTGGCATCGCCGCCTTCGCCAAACTCCGAGTGGTAGCTGCCGTCGGCATTGCGCACAACGATGCGGTTATTACCGCCGAGGCCATCGCCAACCAGGAACATGCCATTCGGAAGGAAGGCTACGTCCTGCGGCTGGGAATAGTGGATCTCATCGTTGCCTCGAATGCCTTTCTCGCCGAGAGTCATCAGCAGTCTGTTGCCGTCATTGGAGAACACATAGATGATGTGATTGGTCTCATCGACAAGCCAGAGCCGGTTATCGGGGTCGTAGGGGCTCATGCGAAGTCGATGCGGACCTGGCCCGTTTGTGCCTTTAAATAGATAGTCCCAGTGATCCCAAACTTCCAACAGCTCACCTTCGCTGTTCACTACATATATGCAGTTCTCCCAAACGCGGCCGCGGCCCTGCAGCACGTTCCAGCCCAGTGAAGCCGGGAATCCAGCATAGCTCTCGGGTACCGGATTGGGCAGGCGGGTCTCACCTCGCTGCAGGAAGAATATGCGGCCCTTGTTCTGTACTACTACCCCTGACGTGCCGCCCCAGGTCCTGCCTTCTTCTGCGAAGGTTTGCATCCAGGAGTCGGTAATATAGTTGTAGGGGCTAGGGCCGATTTCGCCATCGCTCTGGCCCAGTGCGGGGAGTGTCAGGGTAGCAATGAAGCTGCACACTGCTAGTTTGGCTAGGATTGATCTCATGATGGTGTCCTTTGAGACGGTAGTTATTCTAATAATGGAGGTGTAATTTAGCATCTCATTGCGGATAGCCATAGTCGAAAGCGGGAAATAGTGGCGTCACAGTAAATAAATGACACATTTCCCCCCGTTTTATCTGCTGTATACTCGGCAGCTATCTCCCAACTACAGCATCTGGTGCTCCAACCCATGTTCGTGCGCTTACTCAGAACACTTCTATTTCTTGCCCTGGGCTCGAGCCTGCTGCCAGCTGCGGTGCTCGCTCAGGCCGATTTTCAGGTCGATTTTGAGATTGAGAAACCGGAGAACGTCCTCGCTATAAAGTGGGAGGAATTGATGAGCCAGGCAGACCTCGCGGCGATCCTCAATGCCCCCGAAGTCTCGCACGAAGGTTTCGGCTGGGAAGAACAGTTGAACGAGGGCAGTCCGGAAGAGATGGCCTTCTCGAAAGCCTTACATTCCTTCGATGTGAATCCCGAACTACTCGGCAAGCGTATCCTATTACCCGGTTTCGTCGTTCCGACTGCCTACAATGAAGATCGATTGGTTACCGAATTTTTTCTGGTTCCCTTTTTCGGTGCTTGCATACACGTCCCTCCTCCACCACCAAACCAGATTATCTATATCACTTATGAGGCAGGCCTTCGATTGGATAATATGAGCGAAGCCTATTACGTGGTGGGTGAACTCAACGGCCAAGTCGTGCGTCATGACCTGGCCGACTCTGCCTACCGCATGGAAGCTGAGCAAATAGAAATTTATACCTATTAGGGATTTCTCGATTAGGTGCGATGGGTGAGGTGACTGGAGAAATTCGTTCTCTCCAAGGGGCCAGGGATGGCCGAGTCGAACGGCAAATACGCCAGCCATTCCCTCGACCTAGCACCCTTCTTAGAGCCCATTCAATCTGAGGCACCCCAGAATCTCACGCCACGTGGACAATCTATCGCTTCTGAGTGATACTTTTGCGTATCCCTAAACAGCCCAATAACCCTCAGGATACCCATGTCATATTCTCTCCCGAAGAACTCCCTATTCTCACTCGGCAAACTCTCGCTGCTAGTTGCCGCTCTGTCGCTCACCGCCTGTAGCGATTCCCCCACTGACTCGGGAGCGGAGCCAACCGCCGCTGCGAACACCAGCCCGCCGGTGAGTGAGGCAAGCCCGGCCACGAGTAGCGAAACAGAGGAAGAACTAGTAGCCCGCGCCCAGGGAATACACGAGAGAGTCATCACGCTGGATACCCACGTCGATATCAACACGGCCAACTTCAATACAGAAACCAACTACACCATGACACTGGACACGCAGGTGACACTGCCGAAGATGGAAGCCGGCGGCCTGGATGTGGCCTGGTTTATCGTCTATACCGGACAGGGGCCTCTGACCGACGAAGGCTATGCCGCTGCCCACGCCAATGCCATCGACAAGTTCGATGCAATCCGCCGACTGGCAGAAGAGATAGCGCCGGATCGCATCGAGCTGGCCTACACCTCCGATGACGTAAGACGCATTGCCGCCAGCGGCAAGAAAGTCGCCATGATCGGTGTCGAGAACGCCTACCCGATCGGAACCGACTTGGCCAATATTGAGGATTTCTACAATCGCGGTGCCCGCTACATGTCGCTCGCCCATAACGGACACAGTCAGTTTGCCGATTCACAGACCGGCGAGGCCGCCGACGAATACCTGCATGGCGGCTTGAGTGAGATGGGGCGTGAGGCAGTGGCCGAGATGAACCGGCTCGGCATCATGGTGGATATCTCTCACCCTTCTATCGATGCGATTTCCGAGATGCTCGACTTATCTGTCGCACCGGTTGTTGCCTCGCATTCCTCTGCACGTTCCCTAACCAACCATACCCGCAATCTTAGCGACGAGATGCTATTGCGAGTCAGGGAAAACGGTGGCGTCGTGCAGACGGTAGCCTTTGGCAGCTATATTAATGAAGCGCGGCGCGTGTTCCAGGCAACCGAGCGCCAGGAAATTATGGAACGCATGGCTAGGGAACGGGGCTTCGAGTTGCTGAGCTCCGATGAAGTGGCGGCGCTCGCTGCCCCCGAGCAAGCTGCCTATCAGCAGAACATGCAACGAATCTTCCCGGAAGTGAACATGATGACACCAAGGGCCACAGTCTCAGACTTCGTCGATCATATCGACTACATGGTCGATCTGATTGATCTCGATCATGTGGGCATTAGCTCCGACTTCGATGGCGGTGGTGGCGTCACTGGCTGGAACGATGCATCGGAGACATTCAATGTGACTCTTGAGCTAGTGCGCCGCGGTTATAGCGAAGCAGAGATCGGCCAGCTCTGGAGCGGTAATTTATTGCGCGTTCTCGATGAGGTACAGCGCGTCGCGGCTACGCTCTAAGCGGGAGCATAGTAAGCGGGCCCATAGATAGCGCCGCCCGTCCGCGTCATGCTGACTGCAGAGTTACGGCTAGGGACTTTTTAAAAGCTATGCTAGCAGGGATTAAGGTCATCACTACCGCTGCGAGCATGGCACCCAATATGTAGAGCCAGATTCCGGGCGTCGATGGCCAGGGCTCAATAACCAACGCATAGGTTTCACTGAGCCAGGCTCCGGCTACAGTAAAGCCTGCCGCCACCATGAGATAAGCTAGGCCCGCTGCAAGCACTGTAATCATCAGCGCTTCCAACTCGATCAGCAAAAGAATAAACAGGGGGCTCGCACCGATGGCGCGATACAGCGCCAGCTCGCGGCGTCTTTCGCGCAGCGAAGTCAGCAGCATGGTACTCAAGCCTAAAAGAGAAGCGGTTAGAACCAGGATGGAGATCACGCCGAGAAGATTCTCCAGCGTTCCTACGATTTGCCAAAGCTCAGCGAGGGCCACCCCTGGCATGACGGCGGAAAGTGGTTCGTTTGGGTAGTTATTGATAGCCCGCTGCATACCGAAGGCCGCAACGGGAGAATTAAGACCGAGCAGGATCGCGGTGATATGGTCCACCTCCAAGCCCGCCAACTGCTCACTCGCATTTAGTCCGTTTGTACCACTCCCCTCACCCAGATGGATAGCCTCGATGCCTTGCAGGCTGACATGGACTGTCCGGTCAACAGGCGTCCCAGTAGTCGCCAGAATGCCCGATACCGTGAATGGAAATTCATCGTGGTTTACAAAACTGGTATTTCCGATGCCGTGTGAAAGTACGATCTCTTGCCCCACGCTATAACCGAGTGCGTTGGCAACCTCACTTCCCAACACGGCCTGCAGGGGGTTGGAAAACGGAACACCCTCCGCCAGGCGCAAGGCTTCCGAGCCCCCATAACGGTAGTGTTGAAAGTAATCATCATTAGTGCCAAGCACACGATAGCCGCTGTGCGAGTCCCCTAGAGAGATGGGTATGCTCCAGGACACTTCGGATCGAGCCGCAATATCTTCATAGCTCTGCCATTCGATGTTATTGGTGGCGTTGCCGATTCTGAACACCGAGTACAGAAGCAGATTGACCTGACTGGTACGGGCGCCAACCAGCAGATCTACCCCCGAGACTGTTCTGACGAAACTGCTCTCGGCCTGCGCCCTGATGTGTTCCACGCCAATAACAATGGCCATGCTGATAGTCAGCGAGGCCAGAGTCAGTGCCACGCTACCGCGCCTGCTCAAGAGACTGCTGAACGCCACTTCAAACATGGCTGGCAGATACCAATTGCGCGGTATTGATCTGCGCGAGCGAAACTTTGCGGTCGAATGCCGCGCTCAGGGCATCGTCATGACTGGCGAACAGCATCGCGCAGCCGGTCATCTCCCGAATACTCAGCAACAACTCCATGAACTGCTCTTTGGCATCGGCGTCTAACGCCGAGGTGGGCTCATCTGCCAGCAACACTTCCGGTTCGTTGATGATGGCGCGTGCAATGGCCACTCTCTGCTGTTGGCCTACGCTGAGTTGGTCGGCGCGCCTGTTTCTTAGTGACGAGTCCAGATTCAGTGACTCCAATAAATTTACGGCCCGGTCTTCGCTGAATTCCTGCGTCCGCTTTGCGAAGCGCGCCGCCAGGCGCAGATTGCCAAGCACGGTAAGGAACGGAATCAGGTTGAACTGCTGGAACACAATACCGATATGCTCGGCTCGGAATCGGTCACGCTGTCGAGAACTCATTGTATGTAAACTAGTGCCAAGAACTTCGATAGTCCCGGCACCAGCAACGAGGGTGCCCGCAAGCAGACTCAGCAGAGTGGATTTACCACTGCCGGAGGCGCCCTTCAGGAACACGGCTTCTCCGGCTTCGACTGTAAGCTCAGATACGTGCAGCAGCGGCGTGTCGGCGCCCGGCCATGTGAACTGCAAATTGTGGATATTGATTGCTTGCATAGTGGAGTAAATGATTGTCCGTTATAATACAGCCTCAGGCAATCGTTGATCGGGAATGAGCAAATCATGTTCGCCACATATCGCAAGTTACTACTCTTGCTTACATTCAGTCTGCTTCCCATGCATGCGCAGGCACAGGATGAAGTGCTCGCCATCGACTGGGTGGATCTGATAAGCCAGAAAGACCTCGATGCCATACTCGATGCTCCCACATTCAGTCACGACCAATATGGCTGGGAAGAACAGCTTGAAGGCGGCGAAGAGAACGCAGCCTATATGAGTGCCCTTAAGTCCTTCGACGTCAATCCGGACCTGGTGGACAAGCGCGTTATGCTACCGGGGTTTGTCGTGCCGACAGCCTACGACGACGAGCGCAGGGTCACCGAGTTTTTCTTCGTGCCATTCTTCGGTGCCTGTCTGCACCTACCACCTCCCCCACCCAATCAGATTATCTATGTCACTTTCGAGGAAGGCATCGAATTAGAAAACTTCTACGATGCCTATGTTGTCCATGGCTTGCTCACCAGTGAGATAGTCCGCAATGAGGTGGCCGATTCTGCCTATCGATTACAGGCCGAAGGCGTCGCCCTCTACACCTTCTAACCGAGCCTCCAGTTCGGGCCTCGCCCAACTACTTAAAGAAACAGTCGTAGCTAAAATTTGGCGCTTGGTAGACTCGCCGCGCCCCCAATACCGCCCATCCCCTCTTTCTATATCCTGTTTATATCCTATGGTATCCTCGACTAGATTTTGCATCTAACGAGGCTTTAACAATGAAATCACTTTCTTCAGTAGTATCTGGCGCGGCGGCCACGAAGCTCGCTGTTCTAGGCTCTCTGGCAGCCATTCTGGGTTTCCTGCCACAGATCGGCCTGAGCCAGAATAAAGTCACCGACGACACCGTCGAGTGGTACACCCTGGGCGGTGACTACGCCCATACTCGATTCACACCGGCCAACGAGATCACCGCCGACAACTTCGATGAGCTGGAAGTCGCCTGGGAATGGGACGGATCCAGCTTTAACGGCCGTGCAGGGCGCTCGACGCCTACTTATGTAGACGGCAAGCTCTTCACCGTATCGGGTCCGCGCAGAAACGTCGTCGCCATCGACCCCAAAACCGGCGAGACGCTGTGGGCCTATCGCCTGCCTAACACCGGTCGCTGGGAATACTCCATGCGCGCCTCCTACGGCAAGGGCATCGGTTACTCCCGCATCAATGGCAAGGGCGTAGTCTATATCTCCACACCTGGCTTCTTCCTGGTGGCCCTCGACGCCGAGACTGGCGCTCCGCTCGAAGGCTTCGGCGGACAGGTTCCGGTAGATGGTTTCCCTGCTACCGGCGTCGTCGACATGCTGGCTGACCTCGGTCACCCCTACGATCCCTATGAAGGCATCCCGCTCGAGGTTGGCTATATCACAACGTCATCGCCGCCGATCGTCGTGAACGATACAGTCATCGTCGGTAACTCCGCCGAGCAGGGCTATCTGCAGGCGCGAGTCGAGAATGTACCGGGCGATATTCTTGCCTATGACAAGACTACCGGCGCGCTCAAGTGGAAGTTCAATGTAATACCCAAGCCAGGCGAGTATGGCCATGAGACTTGGGAGAACGATGCCTGGCAGTGGACAGGAGACGTATCATCCTGGGCGCCGCTAACGGCCGATCCGGAAAACAACATCGTTTACGTGCCTACCAATCCGCCAACTATCGATTACTACGGTGGCTTCCGCCCCGGCGATAATCTGTTCGGCACCAGCGTTATCGCGCTGGATACCGAAACCGGCGAGCGTCGCTGGCACTATCAGACTGTGAAACACGATGTCTGGAACTACGACAATCCTGCCGCTCCAATCCAGCTCGACCTGAGCATTCCTGGCCGCGGCACGGTGCCTGCAGTCGCGCAGGTCACGAAGCAAGGCTTCGTCTATACCTTCGACCGCATGACCGGCGAGCCAATCTGGCCGATGGAAGAGCGCGCGGTTCCCGCCTCCGAGGTTCCGGGCGAGAAGCTGGCCACGACACAGCCCTTCCCTACCAAACCACCACCCTTTGAGATGCAGGGTATCAGCGAAGACGACTTGATCGACTTCACGCCAGAACTGCGCCGCGAGGCACTCGAGGTCATGGCGAACTACGACATGGGTCCTCTGTTTAATCCACCGATCCATGCGGCGAATGAGGCTGGCAAGATCAGCTCAGCCATGTGCCCGGGTGACGGCGGCGGCGCTAACATCTATGCGCCACCAGCGGCAGACCCAACGTCTGGATTCTTGTATGTGCCATCTATGCGAGCCTGTAGCTGGCAGCGCGTTATCCCAGGCGAAGAGGCGGATGCACGCATCCCCAACCCAACGGGTACAACCTTCGCGCAGTACGCGAACGGCCCAGGCGGACGCCCACCGCGCCTGTCCTCCGGCCTGCCCTACTTCAAGCCACCGTATAGCACGATCACGGCGTACGACATGAACACGGGTGAGATCGCGTTCCAGATTCCAACAGGCGAGACGCCAGACCGAATCCGCAACAATCCTGCGCTCGATGGCATCGACGTCGGCAACACGGGCACTGGTAACCCAGTATCCATGGTGACGACTGCGAATATGCTGGTCTATTCCGACCTCGCTCACGACGGTACGCCGCTGTTATTTGGCATCGACAAGCGAACCGGCGAAGAGATCGGTCGTATAGAGGTACCAGCACAGAGCCGTTATGGCATGAGCTCTTGGATGCACGATGGACATCAGTACATCATCCTGCAGA